>Ga0207701_10006954_pt1 | contig 11276 bp, 10 predicted proteins | sample KBSSwiSSwithPhiX_FD_184294 | JGI IMG/M metagenome (GOLD analysis project Ga0207701, IMG submission 184294) | Switchgrass rhizosphere bulk soil microbial communities from Kellogg Biological Station, Michigan, USA, with PhiX - S5 (SPAdes) (version 2) | ecosystem: Environmental > Terrestrial >...
GCCGACCAGCTATTCAGTGAAGCGATCCAACTCGATCCCAAATTTGCTGCCGCTCACGCGGCACTCGCCATCACGACCGTAACGATCTTTCACTTCAGTGAACCACTCGATACCTGGAAGGAGAAAGCGCGACAGGAAGCTGATCTTGCTCTGCAATTGGGACCCAATCTGTCCGAGGGCCATTATGCGCTCGGTTTATGTTTGTACTGGATCGATTCGGACTATGAAGGCGCCTCCCGCGAACTGAGCCGAGCTGCCGCTCTCGCGCCGAACGATTCCGAGATTCAGCTTATCGCCGCAGCAATTCTGCGTCGGCAAGGGAAATGGAGCGAAGCCTTGGCTGCATTCGAGCGCGCCCAACAATTAGATCCGCAGAATCCGAATGTCGTGCGTAACGTTCTCTTCACCAACACGGCAATGCGACGTTGGTCCGAAGCAACTCGAGTTGTAGCACGGTTCCGGGCGATTTCGCCCGATTCAATGATTGCAAAGATCCAGTCCGCCTATGTCGCTTTTGTCGGCTATGGAGATGTAAATGCGCTACGACGAGAGATGGCTAATACCCCACCGGGAATGGATCCTGATGGTGTCGTGACCACAACTCGGTGGGAGGGCGCGATGTTGGAGCGCGATTACAAAGGGGCCCTCGAAATATTGGAAGATTCGCCTCTCGCTGAAATGGAGTATCTTCTCGGCGGTTCAACACCCAAAAGCTTTCTCCAGGGTTGCACTTGGCTGGCTCAAGGTAACCAATCTGAGGCTGAGAAAGCGTTTGCCGCAGCCGTCGTCGACTTCGAAAAGGCGGTACAGGATTCACCCGAAAGCGCAACGAGCCATGCAAACCTAGGTCTTTGTTACGCCCATATGGGTCGGCACGATGAAGCGATTCGAGAAGGGCTACGCGCGACAGAGTTGAAGCCGGAAACAAAAGATGCCACTGACGGCACATTAATGAGTTGCTATCTCGCGCTGATCTACGCCCGCGTAGGCGAAAAGGATCTCGCTTTTCCTCTGATCGAGCGGCTCTTAAAAACGCCCGGGTCTGTTGACAGCGTTTGCTACAGCATCACAACTAACGATCTGAAATTTCGATGGCAATGGGACCCGTTGCGAAACGATCCCAGGTTTCAAAAGCTAATCGTAACAAATTGAACTTTCGCCTACATTACGGTTCCGAGATCTAGCTCAACAAATGGGCGAGCGAGATTTTCGAGAACATCACTGGGAAGGAATGATTGTTCGGTGCGGGTGCCATCTTCGAATATCATTATTTCGGCAGTGCGACCGCAGAGCCATGCTCCGATACGAGCGGCGTCGTAGAGAGAAACACCTTGACCGATTAACCCAGCGCACACGCCGGTCAATACATCTCCCATTCCACCTTTCGCCATTCCGGGATTTCCGGTCGTGTTATAGCTGAGCGGATGATCACGTTCTGCGACTACGGTTCGACTTCCCTTGAGCAAAAGCGTAACCGGATATTGCTCGCAAAAACTTCTCGCGATTCCGGCGCGCGTCATTTTTCCAGGATGAAAAAGTCGCTCCATCTCGCCAGGGTGCGGAGTGAGAAGTCGCCGGCCGCGACATCGTTTTAGTGTATCAATCTCTTCCGCCAAAATATTCAGGCCGTCCGCATCAATCACCATTGGTCGCTCGGCGCGAACGATGAGGTCACGTATCCTCGCAGCGTGCGCAGTTCCCAATCCCGGGCCCACCGCCCAAACATCAATCCTATCGTCAGGAAGGTCGCGATAGGACCGGGTCGGTTTCACCATCACCTCGTGTGGAGCCGCGCTGGCTGCTACTTCATAAATATCTTCGGGAACAAAAAGCTCGACGAGTCCGGCCCCGGAACGCAACACGCCCGTGGCTGTCATCAGCGCGGCACCGACAAATCCTTTCGATCCAGCCACAACTCCGATGCGGCCAAGCTGATTCTTATAAGCACCGAATTTTCGCCGGGGAATTCGGCCCGTCAGGCTACCGGCCGTGGCTACCAATTCATTGCGCGCTCCTCCGACCTCCAGATCAGGCAACGGCACAATAATAAGACGACCGGTAAAATCGATCGCCGCGTCCGTAACGATTGCATGCTTCGCGAATCCAATCGTAACCGTAAAGTCAGCTACAACAGAATCGGGATCGATCTCTCCCGTATCACTATTGAATCCGGTCGGTAGATCGACCGCAAAAACAAAAGCATTTCGTTCAATGCGGAGGCGATTGAGCTCACGCACTGTCGCGCGAAGCGGCTCACGCAAAAATGATTTTGTCCCAACGCCCAAAAGTCCATCGAGAATAATCGTTCGGTCGATCCTGCCTTGATTAGCAGGAGATAGCTTGGGACCCTCGCGAAGCGCTACGAGTTTCTTCCGGGTTAATTCGCTGCAATCGCTTTCGGGAAAAGGCAGCCGAATGTCGATCTTCCATCCTTCGCGCTGCAAGCATTCTGCCGCGACGAGAGCATCGCCGCCATTGTGGCCTTTCCCGGCGTAAACGATGCATTCCCCCGTGTGGGGAAAAAATTGCCGGATCGCGCGCGCGATTCCGGCACCAGCCTGATCCATTAAAGCTTCGACTTCGATTCCGCGACTAAAAGCCGCTTCTTCTGCCGCGCGCATTTCGGCCGCGCTAACAATCGGCGAGTCCAATCAGCCCTCCGCTTTTGTCGAGCTACTCTCTTTTTTGGAGGAGCTCTCCCGTGCGCTGCTCGTTTTCTTTTTAGCGGTCCGCGACGACTTCGATTTCTTGCGTTTTTTCTTTTTCTTGCTGGATCGTTCGCGGACAGCATCGGCGCGCACGAAATCGCGGTTCGGATCGGCTTCAGCTACCGGGCTGGCCTGGGCAGCGAAAAGCAGTGAGTCGGTTAGTGGTCGATTAAAGGGCGGTGGTTGTCGCCGAATCCCGCGGGCGATCTGTTCAGCAAGTTTCTGTCGATAACTGTCTGTCTGCGCAAGCCTACCTTCTTCGGGATTGGTTAAGAAACCACACTCAACAAGCACGGCTGGATTAGACGCTCTACGCAACACGTAGAATCCACGGCGCCGAATGCCCCGGTTTTCTGTCGGCGCAGTTGCGACCACATTTCGGTGAATACTGGCGGCAAGGGTCGCGCTATCGCGACTATAATAATAGGTTTCAATCCCATTTGCGCCCATGCGGGTTGAACAATTGAAATGAATGGAGACAAAGGTCGAGTTTCGATAGGAATTCCCAATCGTTACTCTCGTTCCCAGCGGGACGAAGACATCGTCTTCGCGAGTCATGACAACCTTGTAGCCATCTCCCTGTAGAATGCGCCGTAGACGCAAGGCTACGTCCAGACACTTGTCTTTTTCGCTAATACGCTGACCCGGGACACCGCCGCGATCGTGCCCGCCATGACCCGCATCAATCACGACAACCCCTTTCCCCTGACCGCGGGCGAAAGAGCCAAACGCGATAAACCCTGCTAGGGCAACGTATGGAATGAAGCGGCGGAGATTCATTAGCAGATTCGAGAGCAAATATTAATCCTCAACGGGAGGACTATTTGGATTCGCAAAAACTTTCGGGATTGGACTTTGGATTGTTTCAACAAAACGTGGTTCGAGCATTCCTCCCTTGACCGCAACAGCGCCACTAGGCGTGAATCGCAACCGCGGGCGCGTTCTCGTTTCCATGAAAATAGATTGCGCCAGAACTTCCCCATTTAAACCAATATGGGAATAAGCCCACTTTCTGGGGGTGGCGCAACGAAGAACATGCAATTGATTTGCATGGTCGATTTCGGCCTGTGGTTCCTCATACGAGAGGATCCGACCTAACGAATAAGTTGTTAAGACAACTCCGCGATTCTTGTCTTCAACCCGCACATACAGCGATGTGTGATCCGCAAACCGATAGGAAAGAAGCGAGTATGTCCGGATTTCGCCGCCCATTGGCATTGCTTCGGGAATACCGACCGTTTTTTGCCAGATCGGTCGCGCGTCCGAGACTTGGAAGACTTTCGTCGGCGAAGAGAAAAACTGGTTATTGTCGGCAAAATAAACGTTAGCACGAACGTGATACGCACCTAAGTCGTGCAGAGGAAACAACGGCGTTAGATTGATTTTCCGCGTAACGGTTTGACCTGTTTCGACGTGAAGCGCCGGTTCGAGCGCTTCGGTATAAAGTGGCATAACGGGATGATCTTCGCGGGCATTGACTTCGAATCCGAACCATTGCTGGCCTTTGTCATCGCGCAGATCGATGGGACGGCCGGCGAGATTGGTAATTTTCACAGTGGCGACAACCGGTTCGTGAGCGAGGTATTGCAGCCGCGGAAACTTCAGTTCCAGGTGAATCTGTGCCTGCGCCGCAGCGGTAACAAAAAGAGATGAGATTATGGGGAGAACTTTCATGGGGCGCCTAGAATACCGCATCTGAATCAGAGATGGAAGACCGCGCTACGTCATGAGCGACGAAGCGCACTGAAGAAACCACGCCTTTTTGGAGGAGGCTCAACCTCCACCTGCGGTTTCTCTGTCTTTGATTCAGTTTCTCCAGATTCCTTCACTTCTTTATGGCGAACTGCCTGAGTCAACGCCTCCGACCACGGCATCGTAATCGTTTCGGAAGAATGGATCGACCGATCGTAGGCGAATTCTACCAGTCGCCATGTCACCATCTCAAGTAACGCATCCATCCCACTTGTTGCGCCACATTCTGCGTGCACAATCCTCCCTCCACGGAGGTAAATGATTCCGTTCTTGTCTTCCTGGACAATCTGGATGGCCCCTCCTCGCCTGCTCAGGCAACACATTTGCAGAATATCGAGGACATCAAAAAGATCCGGCGCCTCCGGTCCCACCGCCGCCGCGTTCTCGATCACTTCTAGCAATCGCTCGCCATCTATAGGCTCGGGAAATACCTTGGTCGTCTCAGTCTGGAAGCGTTTCTCTGCAGCCGGATATGCCGGCAAGAAAATTGTTTGGAGTCCGGGAAAAATCTCGCTGAGTAAGCCGCCGAGCATGAAACCATCGACTTCGTTTCCCTCGAGCTGCGTCACCAAGAGTTCACAGCGATTGTGCTCGACTGCCCAATGGTGCGCAGCAGCATTACTGTGGACCAAATCACATTGATGTGAAGAATAGTCCTTCACCATCTTCTTTAATTCCTCCCCGACCTCAGCGTCGTCGTGGACGATGAGCAACTGCATCACTGCGAAGGGGCTGTGAAGGGCGGCGGGAAAAGGTTGAGAAGCTTCGTCGGCTCAGCCCGGACGGCTTGGAGCTGATCGAGATAATAAATGCGCACGATATAACCGAGATATTTTCGGTGACCGCTTTCGCCAGGTAGTTCCGCCGCAGGTTCTTTCTTTGAACTTTTCTTCTTTCCTCCTGGTGTAATCGCGGCAGCTGCGGCCGACAAGGCTCCTTCAGCCGACATCGGTTTGTTTTTCGGCCGCATATATGTCACGGCCAAAATCTCCGGGTTTGTATCTTTCCAATCGTGGTGTGGGGTAAGCCATTCGTAGCTAACATCTGCATCCGTTAAGACGGCTTCCTGATTATCCAACGTGTCATAGAAGAACACTTGGATTTTCACTTTTGTGTGATCAACCGGCGTGTTAGGCCGCGCCTTCACACTGATCTTCAGCTTCATGTTGGTCTCGGCGTCTGGATCAGGTGAATCCGTTGTGGTCAATTCGGCGATACCGAAAGTCGAGCCATCCGGAATACCGTCGGCGTCGCTGCGGACGGCATTGGTTTCCGGCGGGGGGGCAGCGGCAGCAGGACCGGGACTAGTTGCTGCAACAGGGGGAGCGGCAATAGCAGCCGGCCCCTGTTTCAATTTCATATCTGCAAGTTCGTAAGGGGCGCCAGCGGAAGGGCCGATATCGATGATTTTTCGCCAGGTTTCATTCGAACGTTCATAGAGCTGGATCGATTCGTAAATCATCGCCATCTGCGCAAGAACGTTTGCGTTCTTGGGATCGCTTTGGGCGGCTTCCTGGAGACGAGCCAAAGCGTTGGTGGTGTCACCTTGTTCGCGCAGCAAGGTCGCGTCTCTCAGAAGTCGCTCGGCGACGGAAAGGACCTCTGAACTGGGAGTTGATTGAACAGCGGCCGGAGCGGACTTCGATTGCTCAGCGGGAGCTGCCGTGTTTTGAGGAGCTGGAACAGCAGCGGCCGGAGCCTTTGCTGGAGCGGCAGCAGCCTGCTTCGGCCGGGAACGACCAACATAATGTACTGCGACGCCAAGAAGCTCCGCCACTCCAAGAATCGCGATGACCGCCAGGCCAATAGCGAGAATCCGGTCGGGCGATGGGGGCGTGGGAGATAGGCTGGCCGCTTCCATTTGTGAATAACTATGCTCTCTAAACGAGATTCCGCAGAGCTGTCAATTGATGTTCTTCCGTTCCAGACGTAGCTCCAACCTCTTCGGAACTCTTGTTATCGCGAAATATCCGCCTGACTGAGAAGGCGGAATCCCTCTCCAGTCAAAACCGAAAACGCACAATCGGTGTCTTCCACATGCAAAGCCAACGCTGCAAATCCACGTGGATGTGTCAGCAACGGATAACAAAAATGAACGTTCACTTCTGCCATGAGAAGCGCCGCTAGAAGTTTAGCAAGTTCAGTTGCAACCTCTCGCAACTCCACCACTATCATCGAGCAGACGCCAAACGGCACGTTCTGTTCGCGAAAAAGTGCCTCGACCCGATCCGGATCACTCACCATCACTCGCGCAATCGAAGAATCGGTGGACTCCGCGATACTAAGAGCGACGACGTGGGTGTCATGCGTATGCAATAGCTTTACGACATCGAGCATGGCGCCGACTTTGTTTGGGAGAAAAACTGAGAACTGTTTGACGAGTGGCCCCTCGGTTTTTGAGCTAGTTTGTGGCAGATCGATCTCCATGAGAAAAGTCGCGCAACCCGAACCGGGATGCGCGGGCCAAGAGTATGGCATCGGCTTGGTTTTGTTTGCAAACTGAATATTGACGGCCAGGCGGAGGATGAGCCCGCGAATGATGCGAATCTACGCGAGCGGAATATTTCCTCCCATTACTCCACCACTCCATCACTCCACCTATTCAAACAAAGGGCCGTGATTCTGGCTGTTCATTTCTAACCATCGCTTTAGATTCGCAACCCAAAGATGGAAGACGAAAACAGCCTGATCGCCCAGCGTCGCGAAAAGTTAGCGTTGCTCCTCGAGCGCGGGACGAATGCTTTCGGGCACAGTTTCGAGACCTCGGGGACGATCGCAGAAGTGCGTGGAAAGTTTTCCGAGGGTGCTACCCTGCGCGCCGCCGGACGTATCACCGCTCATCGCGACATGGGGAAAAGCCATTTCGTCGATATCCGCGATTCGAGTGGCCGGATTCAGGTTTACATTCATGCAAAGGAAGTCGGTCCCGAGATTATCGAAACATTCAAATTACTCGATCTCGGCGATTTCATCGGCGTTGAGGGAACCTGCTTCTTGACCAAAACGGGCGAGCCGACCCTAAAAATATCAGCGCTCGAGGTACTCGCGAAATCGCTGCGCCCATTACCCGAGAAATGGCACGGCCTTCAGGATGTCGAGGCGAGGTATCGTCAACGTTACCTCGATCTGTTGGCGAACGAGCAATCACGCGCCGTCTTTGAAGCGCGGATAATCATCGTTCGCGAGATTCGCAAATTCATGGAAGATCGAGGATTCCTCGAGGTCGAGACCCCGATGTTACAAGCGGTTGCTGGCGGCGCCGCGGCCGAACCGTTTCGAACTCATCACAAAGCTCTCGGGTTGGATCTTTATTTGCGGATCGCGCCGGAGCTCTATCTGAAACGGCTCCTGGTCGCGGGCTTCAATAAGGTCTTCGAGCTAAATCGCAATTTTCGGAACGAAGGAATCTCTAGGAAACACAATCCGGAGTTCACCATGCTCGAGGGATATTGGGCCTACGCCGATTTCGAAAAGATTGCGAACTTGGTTGAAGAATTGATCTGCCATCTGGCCAAGAGAGTCTCCGAAGCCGGTGCCCACCCCAAATCGGAAGGCGGAGATGGACCGATTCAGGTTGAGCATCGTGACGCGGATGGGAATGTGACCCGCACGATTAACCTCACGCGACCATGGCGACGTGCTCGGTACCGCGATCTTCTCAGAGAGATTGATCCGGAATGGTTCAACTACACAAACGAAAAACGCCGTGAGCGTTGCGCTGAATTGGGAGTCGAGATCAATCCGCGAATGGCGGACTATGAAGTGACCCAGCAGGTTTTTGAAAAACTGATCGAAGAGAAAACGTTCGATCCACTTTTCGTAACGCATTGTCCGAAAGAGCTGGTGCCATTGGCCAAACAAAACGCTGAGGACGATTCCCTCGTGGACGTTTACGAATTGATCATCAATGGCCAGGAGATTTCCCCGGGTTACTCCGAGTTGAACGACCCGAGTACACAACGAAAGCGATTGCTTGAACAAGCGGGTGAAGAAACACAAAAGATCGATGAGGAATTTTTACTCGCCCTCGAGCACGGCATGCCACCGGCCGGTGGGTTCGGGATGGGGATTGATCGCGTCACCATGTTATTGACCGGTGCCGAATCGATCCGGGATGTGATTCTTTTTCCCCTGCTAAAACCGAAAGCGCGTTCATAGCTCGATTCGATGCCGCCGAAGAAGAAGGCAGAGTCACCCCAGATTCGGTTTTTCGCGACCCCGGCCGATTTTCGGAAATGGCTTCAGGCACATCACGAACGTAGTGCCGAGCTATGGGTCGGATTTCACAAAAAAGCGTCAGGCCGCCGCAGCATTACTTGGCCGGAGTCGGTCGATGAGGCGTTATGCGTCGGCTGGATTGATGGTATTCGAAAGACGGTCGACTCCGAGAGCTACAAAATTCGGTTCACGCCTCGCAGAGCAAAAAGCAATTGGAGCGCGATAAATATCGGGCGTGTTGGAGAACTCACGAAGCTGGGACGAATGCTCCCTGCTGGAATAAAGGCGTTCGAGCAACGAGCGGAAGAGAAATCCGGCATCTATTCCTATGAAAATCGCAAATCAGCTAGGCTGGATGCAGCCTTCGAGAAGCAATTTCGATCGGGCCGAAAGGCTTGGGAATTTTTCATGAAGCAGACCGAGTCGTACCGCCAAAATGTGATTTGGTGGATTGTGACCGCAAAAAGGGAAAAAACCCGAAAGCAGCGATTAGAGAAACTCATCGCGCAATCCGAGATGGGAAAGCGACTCATCTAGGCGGCGATTGAGTTTTCTGAAAATAACTCTCTGTTCCCTCCGTTTCCTCCTGTGAAATCCGTCAGTTTAGCGCTACACCAAATCGCAGGCCTCGGCGGGCATCCAATGAGCGTCACGCCCCTCCCATTTTACGTTGCATCCAATAGGGTTAGTGACTGGAACGGTAACAATTTTGCCAGCCAGATGTTCTTCCAACGCCTGTTCTAAATCATGCGTGGTGGACTTTTCTGATTGCCGCGGATTATCAATCGCGCGCCCCGTATAAACGAGACTCCGTTCACGATCAAAGACATAGAAATGCGGGGTGCGCAAAGCGCCATAAGCACGAGCCACGTCCTGGGTTTCATCATGCAGATAAGTCCACGGGAACTTATGCTCGCGCATCCGCGATACCATGTGGGGAAAGTCATCCTCAGCATACGTATTTCGACTATTCGAGTTGATCCCGACAAAACGGACGCCCCGCTTTAAAAAGTGCTCGGCCACGCGACGTGTCTCTTCATCCGACCCCGTAACGTACGGGCAATGATTACAGGTGAAGAAAATGACCAGGACCGGGTCATTGGCGAAATCAGCCAGCGCATAGGTTTTTCCATCTGTAGCCGGCAATTGAAATCCGGGTGCGTGATCACCGATTTGCAGAGTAAAGCTCATTAGTATCCGTGCACCCTGCTTCCCCCTTGTGCAAATCACTCTCCAAAAATGGATTTTACGTCGTCGCATGCTATGTTCCGGAACACATGGACACGCCTAAGATTACTGCCTATTTAAAGACCAGCTGTGGTTGGAGCAACGGGGTTCGCGCGGTGCTCGCCAAGTACAATCTCCCTTACACGGAAAAGGACATCATCCAGAATCCTGCGTTCCGTTGGGAAATGGAAACCGTTAGCGGCCAACCACTTTCCCCCTGTGTCGCAATTAACGACCAAATGCTGGCGGATGTCAGCGGCGAGGAAGTCGAAGAGTACCTCATTAAGAACAACTTAGTAGAGCGAAGCGAGGTCAACCCTGGCGTCCCCCTCAATGCTCCCTGCCCCGGCGAGCAGCACGATAATCCCGTGCGGATGCGCCTTTGAGAGTTAAATTGTTAAAGGTTGAAACGTCACCCACGTAGCCGGTGTCCGATTCAACTGTTAGCAATTAACTTTCTTTCACGATGAAGCTGTTTGCGCGCGCTTCGCCGAGGAAAAGTCGGCGAAGATTTCGTGTTGGCTGGAAGCTCGCGCTCCTGGCGCTGCCATTCATCGCGCTCCTTGGGGTGCTGACCTTTTACGCGCTCTGGGCCCATACCTTTGACCTGAAATCCGTCGGCGAAATGCCCGAACGGAACACCGTCTTCGACGTGGATGGAAAAATCTACAGTCGGCTGGCCGGAGCCAACCGGTTGAAGGTGGCGCTAAACGAAGTGTCACCTTTTTTCATTGATGCGGTTCTCACGCGCGAGGATACGCGCTTCTTTGAACACAGCGGCATCGATTGGCGAGGGATTGGGCGGGCCTTGGTCAAAGACATTATGAGCCGCTCGGCTAAAGAGGGGGCGAGTAGTATTACTCAACAGCTTGCGCGTAATAGCCTACCGCTGGGTGGCCGAACCTTGAGCCGCAAGCTTCTCGAAGCCATGGTGGCTCTGCGCATTGAACAGGAGTTCACTAAACAACAAATTCTCGAACTCTACATAAACCGAATCTACTTCGGTTCCGGCTGCTACGGAGTTGAGACCGCCTCGCTCGCCTATTTCGGAAAGAACGCTTCGAAGTTGAATCTTTCAGAAGCTGCGGTTCTTGCTGGCTTAATTCGGAGCCCGAATCGGTTTTCGCCACTCAAAAACCCCGAAGGCGCGGCCATTCAACGAGACACCGTTCTCGATCGGATGTTGGAACTGAAAAAAATCAACGCCGCCCAGGCCGAACAGGCCAAGCAGACGAAGGTGACTTCAAACCCAAAACGGCTTCCTCAAATTCAGGAAAACTACGCCATGGATGCCGTGCAGCGCGATTTGAATCTGGTTCTGTCTCAGGACCAAATCGACAACGGCGGGCTTTATATTTACACGACGTTGGA
>Ga0207701_10006955_pt1 | contig 11275 bp, 6 predicted proteins | sample KBSSwiSSwithPhiX_FD_184294 | JGI IMG/M metagenome (GOLD analysis project Ga0207701, IMG submission 184294) | Switchgrass rhizosphere bulk soil microbial communities from Kellogg Biological Station, Michigan, USA, with PhiX - S5 (SPAdes) (version 2) | ecosystem: Environmental > Terrestrial > Soil...
CCCCTTTATGCCGGCAGCGCCGACTCGATTGAATACGTCATATACGTCTGCTGCAGCGCCGTGTGCACCAGCGCACACTGGCGGCTGATGCCGGCCAGATACGCGTGTGAATCCTCACTGAGGATCTCGTCGACCTGCCCGTAGTCGAGCGACGCATGCAGCCGTCCCGCGAGCCGTTCCGCCCGCCCGCCTGCGCGCCGCCCGCTCGTTTTCGCGACGGCGAGCAGGGCGGATTCCAGGCTCGCGGCGGCGAATCGGACAGAGCGTGGAAATTCGGCGCTGAGCAGCAGGAACTCGGCGACGCGTTCCGGCCGCACCACCGCCGTGTAGTGGCGGCAGTACGCTTCGAGGGCCGAGCATGAGCGGAGCAGGCCGACCCATTCCGCCTGATCGAGCGCCGCCGGCCGTCCCGGCTGCGATGCATCACTGAGGAACACATCGAGCAGCGCGGCGGTCGCGCTGGCGCGTTCGAGGAACCGGCCGGCCTGGAGATACTGCCAGCCCTCCCCATGTCCCATGGTCGCGTCGGTGATGCCTTGAAAGAGATGCACCCCCTCGATGACCGAGCGGGAGAGGTAATGGGTCCGGCCGGTCCACTCGCCGTCTTCGCGAATCTGACGCAGCCGCAGGTACAGCTCGTTGAGCTGTTCCCACATGTCGGAGCTGATCTCCTCCCGCACCTGACGCGCGTTTTCGCGCGCGGCGGTCACGCACGCCGTGACGGAGTTCCGGTGCGACAGATCGAAGAACGCCGCATCGGCGAGCGGAGCGAGCGGTTCGTCCGCATCGGCGCTGGCCAGCCCGAGGCTGCCATAGAGCAACCCCATGGCGCCCTCGTCCACGGCGGTCGCCCGGCCGAGACCGAGATCGACGGCGACATCGATCACCCGGGCGGTGTGCTCGGCCCGTTCGAGGTACCGGCTGATCCAGTAGAGAGCGTCGGCGACGCGTGACAGCAGCATGGGGCGGGTATCGTCAGGCGGCTCAGTCGAGGAGCACCCAGGTGTCCTTGCTGCCGCCGCCCTGAGACGAGTTGACGACCAGCGACCCCTTGCGCAGCGCGACGCGCGTCAGGCCGCCCGGTACGATCGTGACGCGGTCGCCGTAGAGGACGTACGGGCGCAGATCGACGTGCCGCGGCTCGATTCCCTCGTCGATGAAGCACGCGGCCCGCGACAGCGAGATGGTCGGCTGCGCGATGAAGTTCCGCGGATCGGAGAGGATCTTCTGACGGAAGGTCTCACGCTCGGCCGCCGTGCTGTGCGGGCCGATCAGCATGCCGTAGCCGCCAGATTCGCCGACCGCCTTCACCACCAGCGCGTCGAGATGTTCCAGCGCGTACTTGCGATCCGACGGGTTGTGCAGCAGGTAGGTGTCGACGTTCTGCAGCACCGGCTCCTCGGACAGATAGAACCGGATGATCGCCGGGACGTAGGCATACAACGCCTTGTCGTCGGCGATGCCGGTGCCGATGGCGTTCCCGAGTGAGACGTTCCCGGCACGGTACGCATTCAGCAAACCGGCGACGCCCAAATACGAGTCGCGGCGGAACGCCAGCGGGTCGAGGAAGTCGTCGTCCACGCGCCGGTAGATGACGTCGACGCGGCGGAGCCCTGCCGTCGTCCGCATGTAGACGTGGTTGTCGTGCACCAGCAGGTCGCGCCCTTCGACGAGCGGGATGCCCATCTCACGGGCGAGGAACGCGTGCTCGAAGTACGCCGAATTGCCGACGCCGGGCGTGAGCACGACGATCGTCGGGTCGGGCCGGCTCGCCGGGGCCAGCGCACGCAGCGTGGCGAGCAGCGCCTGCCCGTAGTGCGCAATCGGGCGGACGTTGTAGCGGTTGAACAGATTCGGAAAGACGCGCTTGGTCACTTCCCGATTGGCCAGCATGTACGACACGCCGCTCGGCACGCGCAGGTTGTCCTCGAGGACGACGAAGCGGCCGTCCTCGAGCCGGATCAGATCGGTGCCGGCCACCGACACGTAGATGTCGCGGTGCACGCGCACGCCGCGCATCTCGCGGCGGAAGTGGCGGCAGCTGTACACGAGCTCGCGTGGGACCACGCCTTCGGCGAGGATGCGCCCCTCGTGATAGATGTCGCGCAGGAACATGTTGATCGCGGTGAGCCGCTGCGTCAGCCCGCGCTCGAGGGTGGCCCACTCTTGTCCGGTGAGCATGCGCGGCAGCAGGTCGAACGGAAAGATCCGTTCGGTGCCCTGCGCGTCGCCATAGACGGTGAAGGTGATCCCCTGCGCCAGGAACGCCTTGTCGGCTTCGACCTGATGGCGGCGGAGATCGTGCGGCGACGCGGCGCTCAGCTCCTCGAGCAGCGCGCGGTAATGCTCGCGCGGTGCGCCACCGCCGTCGAACATCTCGTCGTACGCGCCGGGGAGGTCGTAGCGGGAGAAGAGGGCGCCGAGCGCTGCGTCGGGCGCCGCGACGGGGTCGGGGCCGCGACCGCGGACACCGCCGCCTTGGACCATCGGGACGGACACCACGATATCCTTACGATCCGACGGTTTTGTTGCGTCTCGAGACCGCTCGCACGGAAATGTGCTGTGCTTCCATGGACCACTCCTCCCGCCACTCCCGGCCGCGGCGCATGATCGTCCAGCGCGGCGTCCACTGCAGAAATCCGGCGTCCACGAGGGCATCCAGCACGAAACGACAGTCGTCCACGCCCAGATGCCAGAGGCGCACCGCCTGCGGCACGGTCAGCTCCAGCGTCGGCATCTCGGTGAAGTCGTCTCGCACACGATCGACAGCGGTGGCGAAGTCCATGTCGCCGCGAGAGCAACCTGCGAGCCAGCTCGAGCCGCGCGCCCGAATCAGCCTATCTTACTTTGCGCGTGGAGGTTGCTCCGACGTTGTCCGGCCGCGTCGTGGCAGCGATCGGGGACATAAATGTCGAACGGCTGAAAACCCTCAACGCATTTGTACGAAGAAATATCGGGCCCTCATTGAATCGTTGCGATTCGTGGCAGGTATGCTGGGGCAGCGATCTTGCTACGTCGCGGGCCTCCCATGCAGACCAACACCTCATTGCTCTGGACCCTGGAAGAAATCAGTCACCTCGTCTCGGGAAGCGGCAATCCCTCCGAGACACTCACCAACATCGTCAATCTGATTCAGCAGCGGTTCGTGACCGACGTGTGCTCGGTCTACCTGCTCGAGCCCGATCGGACCACGCTGGTGCTCGCGGCGACCATCGGCCTGCGTCAGGAAGGCGTCGGCCGTGTCCGCATGCGCATCACCGAAGGACTCGCCGGGCTCGTCGCCGAGCAGGTGCGGCCGATCGTCGTCGAGGACGCGACGCTGCATCCGCGATTCAAGTATTTCCGCGAGTCGGGCGAGGATCCGTACAAGACGTTCCTTGGCGTGCCGATCATCGATCGCGGCGTTCTCCAGGGTGTCCTCGTCGTGCAGACGGCGGAAGCGCGCAGCTTCGGCGAGGACGACGTGCGGATGCTGGCGACCGCCGGCATGCAGCTGGCGCCGATCGTCAGCGAGGCGCGGACCGTCGGCGTGTTCGTCGCTCCGGTGCATCAGAAGCTTGCCGCGATTGCGCAGAACCTGTGGTGGACCTGGACCGACGAGGCGGTCAGCATCTTCCGGGAGATCGACCCGGTGCTCTGGCGCGAGTGCGACCACAACCCGATCGTGCTCCTCCAGCGCACGCCGATCAGCCAGCTCGAAGCCCGTGCCTCGCAGCTCACGCTGCATGGCCGCATCAATTACACCTACCGGCGCCTGCAGGAGTACCTGCAGTCGAAGCACACCTGGGGCGGACAGCACGCGAGCGTGCTCGGCGCGCGTCCGGTCGCCTATTTCTCGGCGGAGTTCGGCCTGCACGAGTCGCTGCCGATCTACTCCGGCGGCCTCGGCATCCTCGCCGGCGACCATCTCAAGAGCGCATCCGACCTCGGGATTCCGCTCGTCGGCATCGGCCTGTACTACGGCCAGGGCTATTTCCGGCAGCGTCTGGATGACAACGGCTGGCAGCACGAGGACTACATCGACGTCGACGAGCGGCACCTGCCCACCCAGCCGGCGATGCGCCACGGCCTCCCGCTCATCGTCGAGATCGCGACGCGGACCGGCCCGCTGCTGGCGCGCGTCTGGCGGGTCAACGTCGGCCGCAACATGCTGCTGCTGCTCGATTCGAACGTCGACGGCAACAGCCCTGAGGACCGGCAGCTGACCTCGCGCCTCTATGGCGGCGATTCACGCGTGCGCATCCGTCAGGAACTGCTGCTCGGCGTCGGCGGTGCGAAGGTCCTCGAGGCGCTCGGCATCTCGCCCGGCGTGGTGCACCTGAACGAGGGGCACAGCGCGTTTGCCGCGCTCGAATTGGTCCGCCGCCGCATGGACATCGAAGGCATCGACCTGGCCGAGGCGATGCGGCGGGTCGCCGCACACGTCGTCTTCACGACGCACACGCCGGTGCCCGCCGGCCACGATCGGTTCTCCGCCCATCTCGTCGAGGAGCATCTCGGCCCGCTGCGCGATGCGCTCGGCCTGTCGTACGAAGGGCTGCTCGGCTTCGGGCGCGTCAACCCGCACGATCATGGCGAGGAGTTCTGCATGACGGTGCTCGCGCTGAAGTCGTGCCGCCGCGCCAACGCGGTGTCGTCGCTGCACGGGCACGTGTCGCGCTCGATGTGGATGCCGCTCTATCCCGGCCTGCGCGAGGATCACGTGCCCATCGGCCACATCACCAACGGCGTCCACGTCTCGACCTGGCTCGCGCCGCAGATGCGGCAGATGTACGAGCGGCATCTCGGCGCCGACTGGATCTCGCGCAGCACGTCGCCCGAGATGTGGAACGCGATCGAGAACGTCGACGATGGGGAGATCTGGGAGGCGCACCAGACGCTGAAGGCGCGCCTGATCGACTTCACGCGGCGCCGCGCCGTCGCCCAGGCGGAACGGCGGGGAGAGCCCTCCTCGGTACTGGCGCAGCTGCGACGTTCGCTCAGTCCGGACGCGCTGACCATCGGGTTCGCCCGCAGGTTCGCCACCTACAAGCGCGCGAATCTGCTCGTTCGCGATCTCGAAATCATCGCCTCACTGGTGAATCAGCCGCAGATGCCGGTGCAGGTGATCTTCGCCGGCAAGGCGCATCCGCAGGACGGGCCCGGCAAGACCGTGCTGCAGCAGATTGCCAATCTCACGCGCGACCCGCGTTTCGCCGGCAAGGTGATGTTCATCGAGGACTACGACATCAACGTCGGCCGGCATCTGGTGCAGGGGGTCGACGTCTGGCTGAACAATCCGCGTCGGCCGCTCGAAGCCTGCGGCACGAGCGGTCAGAAGGTCGTGCTCAACGGCGCGCTCAATCTCTCGGTCCTCGATGGCTGGTGGGCGGAGGCGTACGACGGCCACAACGGCTTCGCGATCGGCATGGGTGAGACGCACACCTCGATCGACACGCACGACGCGCGCGACGGCAATTCGCTGCTCTCGGCGCTGCGCGAGGAAGTCATCCCGCTCTACTACGACCGCGATCGCGACGGACTGCCGCGCGGCTGGATCGCGCGCATGAAGCGCGCCATTCGAACCCTCGGCGGCCGCTTCAGCGCCGACCGCATGGTGATGGACTACGTGCTGAGCTCGTACATCCCCGCGGCCGGCGGCACGAGCAGCGATGTCGGACGGTTGTAGATAGGACAAGGCACGAAGGTCGCGAAGGGCACGAAGGAAAGGCGCTTCGAGCCACCACGGACGTTGACGTTCTCGTAGGCTGCATCGTCAGACCCGGCATCCTATGGAACAATCGGGGCCGTGCGGCGCGATCACCTCGTCCTTCGCGGCCTCGGCTTCTACTGGCGCACGCACCTCGCCGTCGTGCTCGGTGTGGCGACGGCGGTCGCCGTGCTGGCTGGGGCACTGCTCGTCGGCACCTCGGTTCGCGCCAGCCTGCGCGACCTCCTGCTCGCCCAGATCGGCCGGACCGACGAAGTCGTCGCCGCGCCGCACTTCTTCACCGAAGCGCTGGGCTCCTCCATCGAGGGCGATCGGACCTTCACGACATCGTTTCAGCACATTGCGCCGCTGATCGTGGCGCGCGGCATCGTCACCAGCCAGGACAGCCAGAGACGTGCCGGTGACGTCACGGTCTACGGCGTCGATGATCGTTTCTGGCGCTTTCACGGTGTGGCGGTCACCGGACCGGGAGCGCGTGCGGCCCACGTCAGTCAGGCATTGGCCAGCCAGCTCCACGTCTCGGTGAACGGGACGCTGATCGTGCGCCTCCAGCGCGTGACCGACGTGCCGATCGAATCGCTTCACGGACGCAAGGAGGACGTGGGACGTTCACTGCGCGTGACCATCGCGTCGGTGCTGACGCGCGACACCCTCGGCGACTTCTCGCTGACGCCATCCCAGAGCGAGGTGCGCGCCGTATTCCTGCCTCTCGCCCTGTTGCAGGACGAGCTCGATGCGGCAGGGCGAGTCAACACGCTGCTCGCGTCGCATCGGCCTGGTATGGCGGTGGTGAAGGAGGCGCTGCCCGCACTCGTTCGCGCCCATGCGACGCTCGCCGACGCCGGCATCACCGTCACCACCGTCGACGCGGCGCACACGCTCGTCGTCGGATCGACTGGAGGCGTGCTCGAGGATCGGCACGCCGACGCCGTGCGCCAGGGGATCGCCCGGGCCGGCCTGGAGCCGCATCCGGTGTTCACCTACCTTGCCAACGGCATGCGGATCGGCGATCGCGACCTGCCGTATTCGCTCGTGTCCGCGCTGGAGCTTCCCACCATCCTTCCCGGCCGGACGTTTCCGGCCGACGCGATCGTCCTGAACGAATGGGCGGCGTCCGATCTCGGCGCTCACGTCGGCGATCCGTTGACGATGGAGTACTACGCGTGGGAGGAGCCGGGTCGTCTCGTCATCAGGATGGAGGCGTTCACCGTTGCCGGTGTGGTGCCGATCGCAGCCGGTGGCCGCGACCTGTCGCCGACGTTTCCCGGCATCACCGACTCGCCGACGCTCGATGACTGGGATCCGCCCTTTCCGCTCGATCTCAAGCGCGTGCGGCACGTCGACGAGGAATACTGGAAGACCTACCGGACGACGCCGAAGGCGTTCATTCCGCTGGCCACGGGTCAGCGGATGTGGGGAACGCGGTACGGCGCCGTGACATCACTCCGCGCCGTCGCGCGTCCAGACGACACGATGCCGGCCGCTGGGGCCCGTCTGTCGACCGAGCTGCGCCGGTCCATCGATCCGCTGGCGGCGGGAATGATGGTTCGCGATGTGCGCGCCGCCGGCCTCGACGCGGCGACGGGTGCCACCGACTTCGGTGAGTACTTCGTCTACTTCAGCTTCTTCCTCGTCGTGTCGGCGCTGGTGCTGACGTCGCTCTTCTTCACGCTCGCGGTGGAACAGCGGCTGCGTGAGGTGGGCCTGCTGCGCGCGGTGGGCTTCGGTCCGCGCGATGTCCGCCGCCTCTTCCTCCTCGAGGGCGTCGTGCTCGCCGTGGCGGGCAGCCTGCTCGGCATCCTCGCGGCGATCGCGTACGCCGCGCTTCTGATGCTGGGGCTGCGTACCTGGTGGGTGGATGCGGTCGGGACGACGGCGCTGCGGCTGCATGTCACGTGGCTGCCGCTCGTCGTCGGCGCGTCCGCGGGCATCCTCGCCGCGATCGGCTGCATCTGGTGGACGCTCCGCTCGGTGACGCGCATCACCGAGCGCAGCCTGCTGATGGGAGAGCCGGCGACGGCCGACGGGACGGCGGCCACTCGCCAGAAGGCGTGGTCAGCGGCCAGTGCCGCGGTCGGCGTGATCGGTGTGCTGCTCCTGGCGGCCGGTGCGGCGCGGGTCATCGATGCGACCGCGGCATTCTTCGGCGCCGGTGTCGCGATCATGGTCGCGGCGCTCGGCCTGATCTTCGTGCGCCTCCGGCGACGGCCGCGCGTCGCAGCCAATCCGGGCGCGGCGTGGCCGACGGTATCGAGACTTGGACTGCGGTACGCGAGCCACCGTCCCGCGCGCACGGTACTCTCTGCCGCAGTGATTGCGTCGGCGACGTTCATCCTCATCGCCGTGGGCGCTTTTCGCCGCGACGTCTCAGCGACCGAGACGGGGCGCCACACGGGCACCGGCGGCTACACGCTCATCGTCGATACCCTGCTGCCGATTGCCCACGATCCGAACAGCCGCGAGGGACGTGAGGCGCTGGATCTCGCCATGCTCGGCGACGACGTCCGCATCGAGCCGCTGCGCGTTCTGGCCGGCGACGATGCGAGCTGTCTGAACCTGTATCAGCCGAAGAGTCCGCGCATCGTCTCGCCGCAGGACAGTTTCCTCGAGGAGGGACGGTTCGCGTTCGACGGCGCGGCGGAAGCGGGGGAGACCGGGCGCGCGAATCCATGGCTGCTCCTGCGGCAGCCGCAGGCGGACGGGGCGATCCCGGTGATTGCCGATGCGAATTCGATGGCCTACGTGCTGCATCGCGCGATTGGCGACGTCATCGAATATCCGCTCGGAGACGGCCACGTGCGACTGCGTCTGGTGGCGGCGCTGCACGACAGCATCTTTCAGGGCGAGCTGGTGATGGCGCGCGGCAATTTCGTGCGGCTGTTTCCGGACGTCCAGGGATATCAGCGTCTGCTCGTCGACGTTCCCGCCGGCCGCGCGCAGGCCGTGTCCGACACGTTCGAGAACGCCCTCGCCGACAACGGTGCCGATGCTCAGACGACGTGGGCGCGGCTGGCACAGTTCCACAAGGTCGAGAACACGTACCTCTCGACGTTCCAGACGCTTGGCGGGCTGGGGCTGCTGCTCGGCACGGTGGGCCTCGGGGCGGTGCTGCTGCGCAATGCGCTCGAGCGCCGGCGGGAGTTGGCGCTGCTCGGCGCCGTCGGCTTTCGGCCGGGGCATCTGCTGGCGATGGTCGTGGCGGAAAACGCGCTGCTGCTCGGCGCGGGCGTCGGTGTCGGCGCGATCGCGGCGCTCGTCGCCATTGCCCCGGCCCTGGCTGAGCGTGGCGGGCGAGTGCCGGTCAACGCCGGGGGTGTCGTGCTCGTATTTGCAGTAGTCGCGACCGGTCTGCTGTCGACGGTCGTGGCGATCCGGGCGGCCACCCGCGGCTCACTCTTGTCTTCGCTGCGCTCGGATTAAGGGGGTCGGGAGTCATTTAAAGGGGACAGGGCCGCCTCAAAAACTCTCCGGCGGGCCTGTCCCCTTTAAATGACTCCCGACCCCCTTTTGATAGAGTCCATCTGCTTATGCGTAGAGGCACCTTCGTCGTCGCAGGGTTGTGCGCGATCGCCGTCATTCCGCTGGCGGCTGACAACTGGCCACAGTGGCGTGGGCCACAGCTGAACAGCGTGAGCCGCGAAACGAATCTGCCGCTCAAGTGGACCACGACCCAGAACGTGACCTGGAAGCTGGCGCTGCCGGAGCGCTCGGGCGCGACACCGATCGTGTGGGGCGATCACGTCTTCCTGAATACGGGGGAAGGCGGCGCGAACCTGTCGTTGTGGTCGGTCGACCGCAACACCGGAACGGTGCGATGGAAGCGCCCGCTCGGCGGCGGCAACATGCGCATGCGCAAGCAGCAGATGTCGTCGCCCTCGCCGGTCACGGACGGTCAGCTGGTCTGGGTCATGACGGGCACCGGGCTGCTGCGCGCGTTCGATTTCACCGGCCGTGAGCTGTGGATGCGCGACATCCAGAAGGATTACGGCCGCTTCGGCATCCAATGGGGCTACGCCTCCTCACCGCTGCTGCATGACAACTCGCTGTTCGTGCAGGTGCTGCACGGGATGCACACCGACGATCCGTCGTACCTCCTGCGCATCGACAAGGCGACCGGCAAGACGCTGTGGCGCGTCGAGCGGCCGACCAGCGCGCGGCAGGAATCGCCCGACGCGTACACCACGCCGGCGCTGCTGCAGTATCAGGGGCAGACGGAAATCGTCATCAGCGGCGGCGACGTCGTGACCGGGCACGATCCGGCGACCGGCAAGGAGCTGTGGCGGGCGAACGGCCTGAATCCGTACAACGACGGCAACTACCGCATCGTCGCGTCGCCGCTGGCGCTCGCCGGCATGATCATCGCGCCATCGCGCGAGCGGCCGCTGCTCGCGCTCAAGGCGGGCGGCCGCGGCGACATCACGCGCTCGCACACGCTGTGGCAATTCAATCAGGGGCCGGACGTCCCGTCGCCGGTCTCGGATGGCACGTACCTCTACTCGATCAACGATCGCGGGATTCTCTTCTGTCTCGATCTGAAGACCGGCAGCACGGTCTACGGACCGCAGCGGCTGCGTCCATCCACCTACAGTGGCTCCCCCGTGCTGGCGGACGGACGCCTCTACGTGACGGATGAAGATGGCGTCACGACGGTGATTCAGGCCGGCCCGAAGTTCGCGCTGCTGGCCGAGAACGATCTCGGCGCCTACACGCTCAGCTCGCCGGCGATCTCGGACGGGCAGATATTCATTCGCACCGAGGCCGCGCTCTACGCGATTGGCGCGCGGCACTAAGACTAGGAATCGGGAATCGGGAATCGGGAATCAGGATGACCCACGAGCTGTCACGGCGTGAATGGTTCGGCCTCCTGGGTGCTGCTGCACTCCTGCCCTCGCTCCGCGCGTTCGGGCAGGAATCGCCCGTCGTCGAAATGATCGCGGATGGCGGTGAGGCGGCGAAGTACTGGGCCCGGTGGCGCGGACCGTCAGGGCAGGGGCTGGTCAGCGGCACCGGCTACGTCGATCGATGGTCGGGCACGCAGAACGTGCGCTGGAAGACGCCGATCCCCGGAGCGGGCAACTCCTCGCCCGTCGTGTGGGGCGATCGCATCTTTCTGACCACGGCCTACGAGCAGGGCGGGCGCGTGTCGATGCTGGCCTTCGACCGCGCGAGCGGACGGAAGCTCTGGGAGACGTTCGCGCCGGATGGGCGCTCGGCTCGCTCGCATCCCAAGAACGGCTACGCCTCTGCGACGCCATCGACCGACGGCGAGCGCGTGTACGTCTCGCTCGGCTCGCGTGGACTGCTGGCCACCGACATGAACGGCAAGATCGTGTGGCATCAGGAGGTCGGCCGCATCAGCAACTACCACGGGGCGGCCGGCTCGGCGCTGCTCTACCGGGATCGCGTGATCCTGTATCAGGATTCCCAGGGCGACGCCTTCATCGCCGCGTTCGACGCGCGGACCGGACGCCAGCTGTGGCGGACGGCCAGGAATGCGAACGTCGGCTGGGGCACTCCCGTCGCGATTCGCGTCCACGGCCACGACGAGATCATCGTGAACAGTCA
>Ga0207701_10006957_pt1 | contig 11271 bp, 13 predicted proteins | sample KBSSwiSSwithPhiX_FD_184294 | JGI IMG/M metagenome (GOLD analysis project Ga0207701, IMG submission 184294) | Switchgrass rhizosphere bulk soil microbial communities from Kellogg Biological Station, Michigan, USA, with PhiX - S5 (SPAdes) (version 2) | ecosystem: Environmental > Terrestrial >...
CCAGGCAGCGTCGTCGCGCCTGGCCGGGTCGCGCGTTAGCAGGGTTGCGATTTTTGCAGTTCTGTTTTCGCTGTTGCCGCTTCAATACGCCAAAGCTCACGATCCCGGGCTCAGCAGCCTAACGATCCGCCAGCATACGAACGGCCTTGAGGCGACATTGACGGTCGCGGTCAAGGACGCCGCGCAAATTGCAGAACTCGACCAGGATCACGACGGGACTGTGACACAAGCTGAGTTCGGTCGAGGCCAATCGCAACTCGAGACAGCTGTAGCGAGGGAAATTCTCATCGCAGCGGATGGCAAGATCGTCAAAGACAGCTCCAGTCACAGCCGTCTCGATGAAAATAACAACGTAGAAGTTCGTTTGAATTTCGACGCCATCGGCTTTTCGAGTCTGGAGATTCAATCCAAAATCATCGCGTCCCTACCGCTTGGGCATCGTCAATATCTCCAGGTACAAAACTCACACGGGGAAGCCATTTTCGCGCGCTTGCTGAGCGCAGGCGCAGACCGCGCGACAGTGGAATTGCCCGATGTCCACTCGAGTGCTTCCGCATTCGAAGCCGTTAGCTCATTTACGAATTTCCTTTGTCTGGGTGTGAAACATATTTTGACCGGCTACGATCACTTGCTCTTTCTCTTTGGCCTGCTGCTCGTAGCGCGTGGCGTTTTCTCCTCGTTAGGCATCATCACTTCATTTACGATCGCACATTCGATCACACTAGCGCTGGCGACGCTGGACGTGGTGCAAATTCCAGGTCGAATTGTGGAACCACTTATCGCCGCTTCCATCGTTTTTGTTGGTATCGAGAATCTTTTGCGCGGCGACATTCCGAAAGCGCGGCGAATCGTACCCTTTGGCTTTGGGTTGATACATGGCTTTGGCTTTGCATCGGCTTTGCGTGAGGCCGGCATAGGCTCGGGCACCGCCGGCATCATGCTGCCGCTATTCTCCTTCAACCTCGGCGTGGAGCTCGGTCAGATCATGGTCGCTGCTTTAGCGCTGCCGATCATTTGGAAACTCCGGGAGAACCCGATGTTTATCGCGCGCTGGGCGCCCGCGTGTTCAGCAGCCGTTGTGCTCCTCGGCAGTTTTTGGTTCGTCCAGCGAGTTTGGATGACTTGAGCCTTTCCAATTGGTGCTCTCGAAGTAGTCCGGGCATATTGCACTGGCCACGGATGATGCGATTCGTTTGCCTATGGCTACCTATCCAAAGAGTCCCAGAGAAATGACCAAAGGCATGCTGTATTTTCCGCGCATGCTCGACAAGATTCGGCTGCATCTGCGTGGCGAGCTTCACGAAGATTATCAAGAGAACTTCGGCGCGCTGAAAGCGGCAGATGGTGTGTGCTGCAATTTTCTGCGTGTGCATCATCGCGATCTCATTGACCGCGTGAAGCAGGGCGGGACGGACGAGGAAATTCTGGAATGGTGTTTCGAAAAGGGCCGCCGCTTGAACGATGGCGATCTCTTTGTGTGGAACGGATTCGCATCGAAGCTGGGCTGGCGCGACTCGGTGACTCCGCGATTGGAACAACGAAAGCGCGAATTCGGAATCGCCCATCGCGACGACATCGTCACAATTCCTGATCTAATCGATTACGACGAAGGCCGATTGTCAGAGGCGGCCAACAGTCCGTGAGTTCATCAAACGTAGTTTGGATGCGCAGACTCGGCGTAACGGTTGCTCTTTTTCCCCTGGCTCTCGGCGCCTGCCAATACGATGTCCCAATCACATCGAGTCCCACCCGAAAGGTGCAGGAACAATTGCTCGGCGACTGGAGGTCGAGTGATGGCAAGGAGGAACTGAAGCTGCGGAGGCTCGACGACGGCATCTACATCGTTTATTACGACAGCGATCTTTTCCGCGCTTACCATTCCGACGTCGCAGAAACATCTTTCGCGACTATCCAAGACCTCAACTCGAACGATCGCAAATACGCTTACGTGGTTTGGAAGCTCTCAGATGATGGCAAGCATCTGAGCTTACGGAATGTCAGCGATAAAGTGATCTCCAAGGAAATTAAAGACTCAGGCACAGTTGTTTCGCTTTTGACGAAAAACGCCAGCAATCCCGAGCTTTTCGGAGAGGAGATCGAATTTAGGAAAGAGAAATAGCTGGCCGCTTGTAGGGCAACCGCTTCGGTTGCCGAGGGCATAAATGGCTGGCAGGCGAAACGCCTGCCCTACAAGCGCGGCTCCGGCACCGATTGGATTTTCCCGTGGTAGCGCGAGCAATCCTGTGCCCGCCGTCTGGAGTTCAGAAAATCGGCGCGCACGGAGTGTCGCGCCCTACCTGCCAACGCCCAATCGATTGATGATCGCCAGGTTTTCTGACACAGTTTGCGATGCCTGACTCGAGGAACGGCTTGTGTGCAATCTATCTTCCGTTTTTATTGGCGTTTGTTTGGGCGGCAGAGCTTTCGGCGCAACAAACACCGGTGGTCGGATCAAGTTCGAACGGATCGCCGTCGCCGACTCCGCCTGTGTTTTCGACACAGACGCTCTCGGAACTGAAGCAATTGCAGAAAGCCGCTCTTGAAAGCGATTACGCTTACCGGCAGGTCGCACATCTGGCCAACAACATTGGGCCACGTTTGAGCGGATCGGCACAAGCGGCAAAAGCAGTCGAGTACGTGGCTGCCGAATTAAAAGCACTCGGCTGCGACCTCCAGCTTGAGAAGGTCATGGTGCCCCATTGGGTGCGCGGCGAAGAGACCGCGGCGCTGGTTCAATTTCCCGGACAGGCACCGAACACCACGCAGAAAATTGTCCTGTGCGCGCTGGGAGACAGTGTGGCTACACCAAAAAACGGGATCGAAGCCGAGGTCCTTGTCGTCAAAGACTTTGATGAATTGAAATCGATGCCTCGCGAAAAAGTCGCGGGCAAAATCGTGCTGTTCAATTATCCGTTCGACAAACAAATGGCCGCGGAAGGTCGTAGCTTCCAAGCGTATGGCAAAGCAGTTGACTACCGCAGTCACGGCCCGAGTGCAGCCGCAAGGCAAGGCGCTGTTGCGTGTTTGATCCGCTCAGTCGGCGGAGCCGACTATCGGCTTCCACATACTGGAATGACAGTTTACGCAAAAGATGCGCCGAAAATCCCGGCAGGCGCGGTTACGGCCGAGGATGCGGACTTAATCGCTAATCTGATTTTGCAAGGGCAGCTGAAAATGAAATTAATCCTGACGCCGCAAACTTTGCCGGAGATTGAAAGCGCGAACGTCATCGCCGATATGAAAGGCAGCGAGCACCCTGAACAGGTCGTTATCGTTTCGGGTCATTTGGATTCCTGGGACTTGGGCACAGGAGCGATCGATGATGGCGCAGGAGTCGCAGTTTCGATGGAAGCGGCGAACCTCATTCAAAAACTTCATCTCAAACCGAAGCGCACCATTCGCGTGATTGCGTGGATGAATGAGGAGAACGGTGAAGCCGGATCAAAGCAGTACGCAAAGGATCACGAGAAAGAAATCCCAAACCATTTCGCAGCGATCGAAACAGACGGCGGCGCGGGGCACCCGATTGGCGTCAACATCAAAGGAAAACCGGAAGTGAAAAAGATGTTTGCGCCTATCGCGAACGTCTTGCAGGAATCAGGCGCGGGCATACTCGATTTGGTTGAACATTGCGGAGCCGATATCGAGCCGCTCGAGAAAGCCGGTGTGCCGGCCTTTAGTCCGATTCAAGACAGCCGGTTCTATTTCAATTATCACCACACGGCGGCCGACACCCTGGACAAGATTGTGCCGAAAGAATTGGCGGAAAATTCTGCCGTGGTGGCAGTGGTCGCGTATGCACTGGCGAATATGGAAACACCATTGCCGCGCTGACCTCAAAGACGGCATGCGTCGGCCGCTCGCGTTTAGCAGAAACAGATTGTAGGGCAGGCGCTTCGCCTGCCACACTATGCAGGTGGGTCATCCGCCGCGCGTACCTGTTTGGCTACCATGGGACCAACACGAGATTTATTTCGTCACGATTTGTGTCGCGAATCGGCGTCGCGTGCTGGCAAATGAAGCCGCGTTCAAGGCATTCAAGGTGGCCGTGGGCAAACTCGACAAATGGAAGGTGCTTGCGGCAATGCTCATGCCGGATCATTTGCCTGTGATCGCTGCACCAATAAACAATCGCGACACGAGGGTCGGAAACTTTTCAGGCGCGCTAAAACGCTGGATGCGTCAGGAGCTAAATCCATCGTGGGCCTGGCAGCCTGGCTGTTTCGACCGTCTTTTACGTTCTGATGAGTCGCTGCACGAAAAATGGCTTTACGTCCAAGCGAATCCCGTGCGAGCTGGTTTAGTTAAGCAGTCAAAAGATTGGCCGTACCAAATCGGTTTCGACGACAGCTTGTAAGCACTCTTGAAGCCCAAATTACTTTGCAAGCGGAGCGCTTGCCCTACAGTGGTTCCGTCGAGTTAACGATGTATTTGCTGTGATTCAGTTGCGCTTCAAATTTCGCGCTTCGTTGAGCACAAAATTCGCCAGCCGACGTCCGCGATTCCGAACGAACCGCCACGGCCCGGAATCGACAAAATAGGTGAGCAGAATGCTGTCGCGTGTTTCCACCTCATCCCCAACCGGGTCAGCCGAATGCCAGGTGTTATCGGCTACGGCGAACGCGTAACCGGTGTTCGGCGAAAACGGCATCTGTGCCTTCTTCGGTTTCCGTCCGTTAGGCAGCACTTCGTGGAAGATCGTGCCGATGTGCGGCGTCGAATTATCAGCCGGTAGATAAAACTGGACGGTGATTCCTTTCCACAAACTGTCGGTGTGCTTGAAGATGCGGTATCCAGGAATGTCGCGCGTCAGGATCGGTACCGGATACATGTTCACCTTCACGAAGTTTTTTCCGAACCGGCTTTTCAGCCCTGGCGCCAACCGTTGAACAAAAGCAGATTGCAACTCCTTCGAGCGCAGCACGCGGCTGGTCGCATCCCAGACTGCGCGTTTTTTCGGCGGCAAATGGCGAATGTATTCGGGGAAAAGATCGATCTTGGTGCGGGTCGGTTTTCCATCGGATCTGCTGCTCCCCATCTTACTTTTCCCAGACATCGCCCGGTAATCCTCGGCTACGGGCATCGCTTCGACGATATGCGCGTAGAAGTCATCGGGAAAAATGCGCTCGAACTGTAAATGATGAAAAGGCGCGTCGCCCGCGTGCGCCTGTCGTACCGAGTCGACAACGAATTGGATAAGATTTGCAACTGACTCGGATTTTTCCATTGGGTGTTCCTGGCGAGCCTAATTTAGGAACGCCCTCGTGCGGCGCAAGATCGCAATAGGCCGCTTCTCCTTTCCAAGGAGAGGGGAGGGTGAGGTTTTTGACACAAAGTCCGCATGCTCTAAACCCCTCACCTCAATCCTCTCCCCTTGTGCAAGGGGAGAGGCGGCAGACATCGCCTCATCTAGCGTCGGCTCGCTGGAATCGGTGCGCCGATGATGTTAAGCATCGCAAAGGCGTTCGGAGTTGAAGCATGATTGAGACAACTGAAAAGCGTTCGCTTGTATCGCGCATCGGTCGCTGGATGGCGGAACTGGTCCTCGTGTTTGTAGGCGTTTACGCGGCGTTTTGGTTGAATAACTATCAGCAGCATCGCCAGGACGCGGACCGCCGCGATCAAATTCTGGCTTCGCTCGAGCAGCAATTACGTGAAGGCATTGAAAGCGGAAAAATTAATCGGGCGAAAGAGGAACAAGAAGCTGCAGAGTTTCGGCGTGCCCTCGATGCCGGCGAACTGCCGCCGCTAAAGCCGTTTGTTTTCACCACGGACTACAGTCCAACCGATTGGGCTACGATGCTGCAGTCCGGAGGGGTCCAGCTGCTTGATGTGCAAACACTCATGGCGGTGCGAAGCGATGAGTCAGTTATTCGTTGGGGATTGAGCCGGATGGCCTGGTATCAAAAATTAAGCGACGAACTGATCGTGCCAAACCTCGACCAGGACATTCCGTTCTTTTACGATTCTGTCACAAAGAAACTCCGAAAACGATTTGAGATTTATCCCGATGCTCTGGAAACGAGGGTCAAATTTGCCAATGAGCTTGAACGAACGCACATCCAACTGCTCAAACGAATCCAAGCCGAACGGCAGCGTAATCATTAACATGCCACGTCATTAAACGGCACTGTCATGTTGAGCGAGGCGAAACATCTCTGATTTAGTTTTATGAAGTGCTGGTCAGAAATAATCTGAGATTCTTCGCTTCGCTCAGAATGACATCGGAGATGAAATCAACATGAACTTAATAATCCAAATCTTCATACCTCTCTTATCGGTTCTGGCTGCGACTATCGCATCCTCCGCGGATTATCCGACGCCGACCGAAGGCGATTTCACCATTCGCGATTTCAAATTTCAATCCGGCGAAACGCTACCGGAACTGCGGATTCATTATCGAACGTTGGGAAAACCGGAGAAAGACGCCCAAGGGAAAACGACCAATGCCGTTCTCATCATGCACGGGACTACCGGCAGCGGCGCACAATTTATTCGCCCTGAATTTGCCGGTGAACTGTTTGGAAAGGATCAGCCGCTGGATGCCACGAAGTTTTTCATCGTGTTGTCGGATGGGATTGGCCACGGCAAATCCAGTAAACCAAGCGACGGCATGCACGCGAAATTCCCGCGCTACGGTTATCTGGACATGATCGAGGCGCAGTATCGGCTGTTAACCGACGGACTCGGGGTAAATCACGCGCGACTGGTGATGGGAACGTCGATGGGCGGAATGCACACCTGGCTTTGGGGCGAATTGCATCCCGATTTCATGGACGCGCTCATGCCCCTGGCGAGTTTGCCAACCCAAATTTCGGGACGCAATCGCGGTTGGCGTCGCATGGTTATCGATTCTATCCGCAGCGATCCCGCATGGAACGGCGGCGAGTACAAAACACAGCCGCCAAGTCTCCGCACCGCGGCGCAAATGCTGTGGTTGATGAGCAGCAATCCGGTCCTGCGTCAGAAGGATGCGCCTTCGCTCGCGAAAACAGACGAAGTCCTCGACAAATTCGTCGAACAAATCGTCAAGTCCGACGACGCAAATGACGTGTTGTACGCGCTCGAAGCTTCACACGACTACGATCCCGGACCGAATCTTGAAAAAATTCGTGCCCCTCTTCTCGCCATCAATTCGGCCGACGACCTGATCAATCCGCCCGAGCTTGGCATCCTCGAGCGCGAGATCAAGCGCGTTCCACACGGCCGTGCAATCGTGATTCCACTCAGCGACAAAACGCGCGGCCACGGCAGCCACACCATTGCCAGTTTATGGAAAGATGAGTTACAGGAACTGCTAAAGGAAACTGAACCAACTCAGTAGTCCGGCGTTATAACACCGGTCCTTTTGGGAGGTCTTTGCTCGGCAGCTTCGAGAATTTGGCTTCCATTCCGCGTTCCTCCCTTTGCTGCTTGATACTTGCCTTTTCGTTCTTGAGGGTGATGAGCAGTTTTGTAAGACCTTCATTCAGTCCCTTATTTCCCGCCTCCCATTCCGACTTCGGCTTGAATGCTACACGCGGATAAATCTTTGTTAAAGCCGGCACGGTTTTCCCTTCTTTCTGAACTCTTTCAATGATCGGGACCAACTGATCGATGTCGCCAAAAGCATATCCGTTGATGTACGGGCCCACTAACTGTTGAAAGGCATTCTGCGCCTGGGATAGTTCGAACCCTGGAGCGCCAATGCTGCCCATTTTGTCGCGATCGATCAGACTCGCAAAGAGACGGCCGCGATATTGTGCCGAATAAAACCAGTAAATTGATTCTTTTCTGAAACCCAGATCATAGAGGCGAATCGCTGCGACATACATCTCGGGAAAATTGAGGGTATCCCATGACTTTTTCATTTTCGCGATCGTGGTTACAAATTCAGGTTCGTTTTTCGCGGCCAGACCACTGCTGAACGGGCCGACCTCGATAGTCGGGCCTTCGGAATTGTAGAACGGCGTGACATAAACCTCGATATGAGCAGGGTCAGTGATGGTTTGGCCGGCAACGAGACCGGCAGAACCAACGAACACGAGAAGGGTGATCGGATTGAGCTTCATTTTGGCTAAGGAGGCGCAAGCTCAATCACCGGTTCACTAAGCGCAAGCACCCGTGCATTCTTCAACTCCAGGTCGCGCCTTCGTTGAGCGAATTCGGTTCGCGCCACCGCGACGTAGCAGCATGATGACAACATTGTAGGGCAGGCGCTCCGCTTGCCAACTATGAGTTAGGCAAGTGATGCGCTTGCCCTACAGACCAAGAGTTGCGACCAAATCGCGTTCTCCCGCTGATTGTGTCTAGCTCTTCAGGGGGCAGCGACTTGCCATAACGACACCTGTATTCATCGCGGAAATTTGATAGAGAGAAACGTGATGAAGTCCGTCTGGCGCAAGCATCTGATCATTTGTCTGGTTCTTGGGTTGCTTGCGATTCCGATTTATTTCCTGGATCGCACGTTGCTCGGCCCCAGCGGGGGCAACTGGATTACGTTGGATTTTCGGGGCCTTATCTTTTGGACCTACATCATTCTGGTAGCTATCCAGGTGGCCTTGAGTTCCGTTGCTGTCCTGTTGTTTCCCAAGGTAGAGACATTACGGATCCACTTGGGCTCAATGGTGCTCGCCGTGGTCTTGCTCATAACAGGTGTCACTGTTTACGGAAAGCTGCGCCATCTGGCCATCTCCAACGATTATCGAACGATGATGGCCAGTCGTAGATCTCTCGTGGACGTGATTGAACTGAAGCGGTGGTGGTACGTTCCCGACGAGACTGCTCCGAAAGAGATCGACGTGAGAGTGGTCGTCCATGAAGCGGGCCGATTTGCGGGCAACGTCATTGGCGAGCAAAGGGATCCGTCAGGCTCCTCAACAACCATTTTTCAATCCAACAATGGACCTGAGAGCCAGCGTCAGGTACGTAGCGGAGAGGCTTTCATATATCCATTTCCGCTAAAATTCCTGAACACCGGCCACGCCGATGATGTGCGCATTACCTTATATCTTTTTAAGGCTCCGGGTGGACCTGCTGCCGGCGACATTTCAAAAGTATTTATGAAGTCGCCGCAACGCGACGATAACGGCGAGTACTTCTACGGAGTGCTGCCACCACCTTCGCAACCAGGGAAGTGACCGCAGCCCCTTCTGATCGGGCGAGAGAAAGGCGGTAAAGGTGCCAAGCTTCGGATCGCTTCTCCCTTCGCAAGGGAGAAGGGGAGGATGAGGGTTGATCCATGCAGTTGCTGTATCCAAACGTCAGAACCCCTCACCTTCATCCTCTCCCCTTTCGTAAGGGGAGAGGCGAAAAATTGCGGACGCCGGATAACGCGAAGGTCGTCCGTCATCATCTCGCGCTTTCGAATGTGGTTCTCTTTACGCGTCGCGATTTGTCGAAGCCGAGCCAGAGATTGCGCGCCACGTGACGATTAAACAGTCGCCTATCTGAGACGATCGTAATCGTAAGAGATACTCGGGTGTTGCTGCGTTAGAATATCGAGTGTTTCTCTCAGGCGAGCCTCGTAAGAATCACACATGGGAGACTCGCCATTTGGCTGAATCCATTCCGGATGTTGGATTCGCAGGTCGTTATGAATCTGCTTCCGCAGATCTGCGTAGGTATGGAGTTGGTGAAGCATAACCACTGGTCCGTCCCTTACCTTGGTGTCATGGACATCGCGTGAGCGAGTAGAACGACTGGCCAGACGGCGATGAAGACAACCGTCCCGAAGGCAAGCAGCTCGGATAAATAACCGGGCTGTGTTCTGTAAGCATATCGATTACTGAAGAAACGAGAAGCGCGAGCCAACATCGAGTTTGTACTTTCGGTGTTCATGTCAACAATAGACATCGTTTGGCTCTTTTCGTTTCAGAGCAAAAGTAACGCGGCTGTCACCTTGGCGGTTGCCTGTAAATGCGCAGTACAAGACCGGCGCGCACGGAGTGACGCGCCCTACCACAAACGGGCGCATGGGTAGGGCGGGCAGTTTTCTGCACGCCGATGGGGTTATCGGATTCTCGGGAGGGCCAGCCGGAAATCACTCGTTTCCGTAGTAGTACGCCCCGCCATAGTATGCGTACCATGGATAGTACGGATAGTAATGCGGTGCGTAGTAAGTATTGTATTTCGCTTCGGGCGAACGAATCCCGTTGTTGACGTAGTAGGTGTCGGCGCAGCCACCTAGCAGAAGTGCAAAAATCACGGCGCCGACCAGCGAAAAGATCGTTATTACGTACCGACTCTTTTTCCGTTTAGCTATCACGCGTTTGGGGCGCTCATTTGACGAGACGTCTATTGCAAACGCAAGCAAAAAATAAAACGCATCGACGCAGCGGCCGAAATGCGGATTGCGCCGATGCGTTATCCAACCGCGCGTCGCAAATTATTACCAGTCGCCGTAAACAGTCCTGGTGCGGTAGTAGCGCGGACCAAAGGCATCGTTGTAACGGACGCCCGAGCGCACGACCGTAGTATCGTAGGCCGGTCCGTAGTAGGAATACGCGTAAGGGTCGTAGTACGAGTCTCGCGTGTAATATCCGGCGGGATAATAAACCCCGTCATACGCCGCGACGTATGGTCCTTCTGCACATCCACCTAGAAAAGCTGTGACCAGGCCTGCGCAAAGGATCGACAGTAACGCTGGAATGCGACGCTTGGATTTCATTGTGGTTTTCATCAGATCTCTATTCCCCTTTCTTGAAGTTCCCTTTCCAATAGTAGCCGTTCACGCGATTCTGTCTGGCCTGCTGTTCACTTATGAACACCAGGTGTTCAGACTTTCATTGTACGATTCGAATCCGACGTCTCGACCGATGCCGACCTGGTGAAATCAGCGAAACCTTTTGGACTGCGGCGACATATCGATGAGCTCCAAAGGGTTTTGCATCAATAGCGGTGTTCGCTACCGTCAGCCGCCCATGAGACGAAATTTGTTTTGGCTCGGTACGTTCCTAACGATTGTGTTCGCCATGTTCGCAAAGCAGCTGTCCCTATCGACACCCGAGGAAAATTTTGACGTTATAATCCGCAACGGGACAATCTACGACGGCACGGGCGCCGAGCCGCGACAGGCCGATGTCGCAATTCGAGGGGATCGAATCGCAGGCGTCGGTGCCGCAGTCGCGGGAGCGAAAGCGAACAAGGTCATCGATGCGAAGGGGCTCGCCGTGGCGCCGGGCTTCATCAACATGCTTTCGTGGTCAACGGAGTCGTTGATTCAGGATGGCCGCTCACAAAGCGAAATCCGGCAGGGCGTCACGACCGAGATCATGGGCGAAGGCGAATCGA
>Ga0207701_10006958_pt1 | contig 11271 bp, 9 predicted proteins | sample KBSSwiSSwithPhiX_FD_184294 | JGI IMG/M metagenome (GOLD analysis project Ga0207701, IMG submission 184294) | Switchgrass rhizosphere bulk soil microbial communities from Kellogg Biological Station, Michigan, USA, with PhiX - S5 (SPAdes) (version 2) | ecosystem: Environmental > Terrestrial > Soil...
GTTATTCCATTCCGGGCTACATGGTCTTTGCCTGCATCATCTATTCCGCACTAACCACCACCAGCATGTTCCTGCTGAGCCGGCCGCTGGTGCGTCGCGTCGAGGAAAAGGCGGCCGGTGAAGCACAGCTGCGTTACGAACTGACTCGCGTCAAAGACAATGCCGAAAACATTGCGTTGATTGGCGGCGACGAGGACGAACGCGCGCGCCTCGACGTAACTATCTCCGATCTCGTCCACCGCTGGCTCCGAGTCATCGTATGGCAGGGGAGAATGATGTGGCTTAACGGCGCCAACCTGGTTCTGGCGCCTGTTGTTCCGCTTCTGCTCGGGGCCCCCAAATATCTCTCCGGCGAAATGACCCTCGGCTCGCTGATGCAGGCCGCCACTGCCTTCGTGCAGGTCCAACTTGCGCTCAACTGGCTCGCTGACAACGCGCTGCGTCTGGCCGACTGGTTCGCCTCGTCGCACCGTGTCACGCAATTGTCCGATGCGATGGACCGCTTGGAAGCAAGCCTTGGTCCTGTCGGCCAAGGCGAGACTATCAAACTGGGTGTGAGCCCCGACCATCGCGTGCATCTTCGTCAACTCAACATCGCATTGCATGACGGCAAGCTGAGCATCGACGGCGCCGAGGTGACGGTCTCGCCCGGCGAGAAGGTCCTGGTCAAAGGAGAATCAGGAGGTGGGAAAAGCACGCTCATTCACGCGATGGCCGGATTGTGGCCGTGGGGCAGCGGTGAAATCCTGCGGCCTGAAGGCGCCATCATGGCCTTCATGCCGCAGCGTCCATACTTTCCGCTTGGAACGCTGCGCGCCGCCTTGCTGTATCCCCGATCCGAGCAACTGGTCTCAGACGAGAGGATTCGTGACATCCTGATGCGATGCGGTCTCGAACATCTCGTGACGCGCCTCGATGAGGCGGACCAATGGAGTTCGCTCTTGTCCGGCAGCGAACAGCAGCGTCTTGCCTTCGCCCGGGTGCTAATCCACCCGCCCGATATCCTCATCATGGATGAGCCGACGTCATCGCTCGACGAGCTCAGTCAGTTCAAGATGATGGAGTACATGCGTGACCTCCTGCCGGATACGATGGTCATCCATGCCGGACATCGGCCGGGTCTCGAGCGATTTCATGATCGCGAGATTCGGTTCGTGCGCGAAAAGCGTGACGAACCCGTCGCCACGCGACCCGATGAGAAGTCTCGTCTGAAATCAGTTGCAGAAGCTCTGCAGAGATTGGGACGCGGTCGTGCGACCTGAAGTCAACGTTGCGGCGGCTAATTGACCGTTTCAAGATTTCATGTTCGCCAGATGTTTCGGCGACTTGATTCTGGTCGGTTGAGCTTGTCAATGCGTGAGCCGGTCTAGGCGAACAGCACTGTAAACCGCGTGCCCTCATTGTTGTCGCCGCGGCCCACCTGCAGGTCGCCGCCGATGCGCTCTACGAACGATCGGATGATGCTCATTCCAAGGCCTTTACGGGCAGCCAGGTCAAATCCTTCAGGCAAATTTGGGCCGTCATCCAAAACCGACAGCGCGTAGCCCTTCTCTGGAATCTTCTCAAGTCTGACCACAGTTCGGCCCTTGCCGTACTTGACCGCGTTCGTCATGAGTTCGTTGACGATGAACGCCAGCGGAATGGCCGTGGCGGTCGGGAGTTGGATCTCGCTCCCTTCAACGAGGATAGCTTGCTCCGGATGGTCCTTAGCGGCCACCATCATCGAGAAATCACGACAGAGATCTTCCAGATATCCCTTGAACGCCACAGTCTGAACACCATCCAAAAGGTGTAGACGCCGGTGGACGCGCTCGATCGTTGCGATGCGATCGGCCGCGATCGCCAACTGCGATGCTGCTTCGGCGTTAGGCGACATTCGGCTTTGTAATGACAGCAAGCTTACGATCATTTGCAGGTTATTGAGCAGTCGATGATCGGACTCCTTGCTCAAGAGTTCTTGTTGTCGGATCAGCTCATCCCTTTGCGTAAGCAGAGCCTCTTCACGGGCCAGCGTTTCGCGTAAACGTATTTCGTTGGACCTAAATTCTGCTAACTCGCGTTCGTAGCTCGCCGCGGTGCGTCCCGCGCTTTCAAGAGCGACGTTCGCTGGGGATACCGCGCTGCACGGTAGTTTCTCGGGGATCATGAGCATAACTCCTCCCGCAGTTCAGCACTCGACACATCATGAAAATTGCAACCGGCCCAGCTTGGTCGCACTGACCTAGATCAACGTTATGCTGATACCGGACATTGGCGGATGTGCCTCGTCCCATCTATTTGAGAGTGCAGTCAAAAATGTGCCATTCGATGCGGATGATCACCGCTTGACCCAGATCAACGGCGGCGCCTGCGGCTCGCGTTAAGGTCATAGACCAACGAGGAAACGAGGAACTGTGCCATGAAAGCCGCTGACGTGATGGTGACGAACGTGATCAGCGTGACGCCGGACGTTCTCGTCCAGGATGTCGCCTATATCCTGCTGTCAAATCGGATCAGCGCCGTGCCCATCGTCGACGACGAAGGCGAGTTGCTGGGAATCGTCAGCGAGGGCGATTTAATGCGTCGCTCCGAGACCGGCACCGGCCGTCATCGCCCATGGTGGCTCGCCATGCTGACCGGACGCGATATTCGCGCCCTCGATTACGCGAAGGAGCACTCTCGCAGGATTACCGACGTCATGACTAGCAAGGTCGTAACCGCGACACCGGATACCCCACTCCGGGATATCGCTACGCTGCTCGAGAAGAATGGGATCAAGCGGGTCCCGATCGTCAAAGACGGGAAAATGGTTGGTATCGTCAGCCGCGCCAACCTGTTGCAGGCGCTGGCCAGCAGCCGCATACCGCAGGATGTCGATGTGGGCGATTCAGCAATACGAGAAAGCCTTGTGGCGCGACTCCAGGCCGCTTCGTGGGTGAACGCGGCATTGATCAATGTGATCGTACAGGATGGTACGGCCGATCTCTGGGGTATCGTGGATACTGAAGCCGAAAAGAAAGCTGTCCGTGTCGCCGCCGAGATCACGCCGGGCGTGCGCGGGATCAACGACCACCTGATCATCCGGCCGGCTGAATCGGGAGTGTAAGATCCCCCTTGCTCTGGTTCGCAGAGCAATGCATCGATGGCCGAGTGGTGCGCGTTAGTTTGTTCCATCGTGCGCGCTTCAAAATGATCGTTGCGAGCTACGCAACTGACATAGTGGAATAAAGTCCATCACTGTCCGTAAGGCCTGAAAGTTGCCGCTTGCGATTGGTCCACGCGAAGGCAAATGACAGTGGGTACGAGTTCTCTGCGCGAGATGACCATGAAGCCAATCCGATCTCTTCTGTATCTCGTACTTATCGGGGTCGCGCTTTCGGCCACTTGGTGGTGGTATTTCGGGCGTGGCGTCGAGGTTCGGACGACGACGCCTGCACGCGGGACGGCAGTCGAAATCGTTTACGCTACCGGGACGGTTGAGCCGGCGCACTGGGCCAAGGTCGCCAGCGTCATCCGCGATCGAATCATGGAGATCTGCGATTGCGAAGGCCGAGAGGTGAAGAAGGGCGACGTGCTCGCTCGCCTCGACGACCGCGAAGTGCGCGCTCAGCTCACTGAGCTCAAGGCGCGAGAGGAATTTTCGAAGCGCGAGTTGTCGCGCGTCAGCGAACTAATCGGACGTGGATCGGCCACCACGCAAGCCCATGAGCGTGCGTCGATGGATCTGCGCCAGATCCAGGGACTGATTTCGGTCCAGATGGAGAAAATCGACGACTACGTCATCGTGTCCCCCATGGACGGGGTCGTACTTCGCCGCGACGGGGAAATCGGGGAGATCGCGGAGGCAGGACAGATCCTCTATCGGGTCGGTGTGCCGAAACCGCTGCGGATCACCGCCGAGGTCAACGAAGAAGACATTCCGCGCGTTGCACTCGGCCAGAAAGTACTCCTGCGCACCGATGCATTTCCTGACCATCCGCTTGAGGGAACGGTAGGCGAGATCACGCCGATGGGCGATTCCGTCGCCAAGACCTATCGCATCAGGATCGCGTTGCCGAACGACACGCCGCTCAAGCCCGGTATGAGCGTCGAGGCGAACGTGGTGACGCGGGAGAAGCAGGATGCCCTGCTGGTCCCACGCGAGGCAGCGCAGGGAACCTATGTTTCTGTGATCAATGGCAATCACGCCGAGCGTCGTCCGGTCACGTTTGGAATCCGCGGGACCCGCGCAATCGAAGTTCTATCCGGCCTCACCGAGGGCGAGCGCATTGCAGTTCCCTTTCCGACGGGCTTGCGCGACGGCGCCCGTGTGCGCGCGACAGAACAAACTGCCAAGTGAACCTCGTCCTTGATATTGCCTGGACGCACGTGCGCACCCGCGCGCGACAGACCGCTTTTGCGATCGCAGGCGTTGCGACCGGCGTGGGGTTCTCGATCATGATGGCCGCACTGATGGAAGGCTCTCAGGACGATTTCATGCGGCAGCTCATCGATGCGTTGCCGCACATCACGGTATCGGACGATCACCGCAACCCGCCACGCCAGCCGGCCGAAACGGTCTATGCGGCCGCGGAGATCCACGGTCTTACGCCGGAAACGCGCCGCAAGGGCATCAAGAACCCGCTTGCGATCATGGGAGCTTTGGAAGCCTGGTTGCCGGGAGCGGTCGCACCATCGGTGCAAACCAAGGGAATTCTCCGCTACGCGAGCCGAGACGTCCCGGTGACCATTACAGGCATTGACCCGTTGCGTGAGCCCAAGGTCTCGCAACTTGCCACACAGATGCGCCAAGGCGCGCTGACCTCGCTCTACCGCACCAGCAACGCCATGATCCTCGGCGACCGCCTCGCCGATAAGATTGGTGCGCGCGTCGGCTCGAACATCACGGTTCAGACCAGCGCCGGCGCCCGGCTCAACGCCCAGGTGGTCGGCACGTCGCACACCGGAATTCGCGCCGTGGATGAATCGACATCCTACGTGCTGCTCAAGACAGGGCAGATTATCGAGCAGCAGACCGGCCTTGTGAACGAGATGCGCATCCGCGTACGCGACCCGCTGCGCGCTCGCGAGATTGCGGCGCGTGTCGAGGAAGAGACCGGCTACAAATCGGTGTCGTGGCAGGAGGCACACGAAGACTTGCTGTCGTCTTTCGTGATCCGCAACATCATCATGTACACCGTTGTTGGCGCGATACTGCTGGTGGCAAGCTTTGGCACTTACAACATTATTTCGACCATCACGCACGAGAAGGCGCGCGATATCGCGATCATGAGATCACTCGGGCTCAGCGAGCGGATGGTGCGCTCGATTTTCGTCGTTGAGGCGATGCTCATTGGGATCGCCGGTGGCCTCGCGGGCTTCGTACTCGGCTATCTGCTCTGCCTTGGGCTCGGCTCCATCGAAATCAAGAGCCCCTTCATGGACATGAACCACTTGCCGCTGGCCTACAATTCGGGGCACTACGCCATTGCGATGGGTGTCGCGCTCGCGTCCTCGCTGGCGGCGGGTTATATGCCGGCGCGCAAGGCCGCTCGTGTGCACCCGGTTGACATCATCCGCGGTGCCACCTGATGGCCAACGACATCCTGATCGAAGCCAGGCGTGTAACCCGCATCCTGCCAGGGATCGTCCCGACGACCCTCGTGCGCAACGTTGACCTTGCGATCCGCGAAAACGAGTTCGTGGCGATCACGGGTCCGTCCGGCTCAGGCAAGTCGTCGCTTCTGTACCTACTAGGCCTGCTCGACCTCCCGACCGACGGCGAAGTGACGATCCGCGGCAAGGGCACCGTCCACATGGCGGAAGAAGAGCGGGCATTCCTCCGGCTATCGGAGCTTGGCTTCGTGTTTCAGTTTCACTTTCTGCTGCCTGAGTTCACCGCACAGGAAAACGTCATGCTCCCAATGCGTGCCCTCGCCCGCCTGTCGCGCGAACAGATGCGCGCCCGCGCCGCCGACCTTCTGGACTCGCTCGGCCTTGCGGAGCATCGTCACAAACGTCCCGATCAACTATCCGGCGGGCAACGTCAGCGTGTGGCTGTCGCGCGGGCGCTTGCCAACGATCCTCCGGTCATCCTCGCCGACGAGCCTACCGGTTCACTGGATTCTAAGTCGAGTGAGCAGGTGTTTCAGATCTTGCGCGATCTTGTCATCGGGCGCGACAAGTCCGTGGTGGCGGTGACCCACGATCTGGCCCTTGCCGAGCGCATGAGCCGCCGCGTGCACCTCGTCGACGGTATGGTGCAGGCAGACGAGCTCGCGAAAGTTTCGATGTCTTGATAGCTTTTTGGTGCCACCACGTAGGCGCGCGATTCCCCCAGGAAAGCTTGGTACTAGCGTTGATGGACTGGCTCCCCAAAATGGGTTCGAACCACCGACCGGGCGGTTAACAAGCCGCCTGCTCTGCCACTGAGCTACCGGGGAACAGCGTCCGTATGGAACCACGCAAGGCTCAAGATTTCGTGGTCACAGCAACATAGAGCCCGCCGACAACACGAAGCCCGCGAGCCAATCGGCGCTCAGCCGTGGCGGCTACGACGTCTACGCCGCTGCCGGTGGAATGACCATTCCACTCATGGGTTCGACATAAACGATCTGGTCCTCGACGCTTTTGGCACCGGGAGTATTCTCCGCGGCGACCCGGATCGCGCCACGCTGGCGGTCGTCCAGAATTGTCCCGGTCAACGTGACCTTGCCGTTGACGACTTCGACCCCAATCGATCCCGGCGCCCACGGCTGCCGGTTCAGTTCGCGGAGCAGATGGTCACGAATGGTTTGGTCGTCACCGCCGACCGGACGATCGGATACGCTCTGACTGACGAGCGCCAGCAGCAGATCCCGGCGCGTTATGATGCCGACAACGTAGAGCCCGCGGACCACCGGCACCCGGTTGATTCGATGCCGCTCCATCAGGTCCACGATGTTGTCGAGCGACGTGTCCTCGGTCACGCTCGTGACATCGGGTGTCATCACCTCCCCCACCAGCCGTCCAGCAGCGTGCGTGTACTCCTCGGCAAGCCGGCCGGCTCCGAGCAGAAACTCGAGCCAGGGCGGCCGGGACCGCATGGTTCCGGTTTCCATGCGGCGCAGGAAGTCGCCCTCGGTGACGATGCCGACAAGCGCTCCAGAGGAGTCCACCACCGGCAATCCGCTGAACCTGCGTTGCAGCATCAGGTGCGCTGCCTGAAGGATCGTCGCATCCGGTCCGACCGTCACGACATCGCGTGACATGACGTCCATGGCTTTCATTGTCACTCTCCAAAGTTATGATGGTTAAAGATATGATGCGCCCGGAAGCGGCTCGTTGAGGCAGATCAAAAGCTTGGCTCAGGTGACGCCTTTGGCCGGCCAGGTTGACTTGCTGAGCAGCGCGTAGAGCGGGGAAAACCGGAGAACCGTGGTCAAGAGCGGTACGATGCCGATCCAACCGACCCAGTTCCAGCCAGTCGGCGCAAACCCGCGCGGGATGGCGTAAGCGATCAGCACAAATCCGATCGCCAATCGAACAACACGATCGACGGGGCCTATATTCTGCGCATGGTCCATTCTCCATCGCTTGGAGCATCTCTTTTCAAATTCGGGCGCGATGCCCCACGTTGACTTGAGTCAATGCTGATTTCGCGCGAAGCGATTATGGAAGATCGAAGTCGAGGCCGCTGCCTGAAGGGGGCGTGCCTCATGCAGGCGGAGAAGCGCGTTCCGTGGCCAAGTGCGCGGGGCGCGCTTCGACCCTTTCAAAACTACTCTCAGGTCAAGGGCCAACAGCCTGTAATTCCCGAAGGCAACTCGACTACACTGTTGAGACAATCCCTTTCGTTGCATCGAAGGAGCCTGCGTCGTGAAGGCGATGGTACTTCAGCGCCACGGCGAGCCCCTCACCCTCATGGAGCGGCCCGATCCGCAGCCGTCGACAGCCGAAGTCCGTGTGAAGGTCGCTGCATGCGGTGTTTGCCGGACCGATCTGCACGTCGTTGACGGCGAACTCCCCGTTCACAAGCTTCCGATCATCCCGGGGCACGAGATCGTCGCTCGGATTGATCTGGTCGGCCGGGAGGTCAAGGGACTGCAGCCCGGCATGCGCGTGGGAATTCCGTGGCTCGGCTACACGTGCGGCAAGTGCCGCTATTGCGCCGAAAACCGCGAGAACCTGTGCGACCGCCCGCTGTTCACCGGCTATACGCGCGATGGCGGATACGCAACGCACGTGGTGGCAGACGCACGCTATGTGTTTCCACTCGCGGACAGCGGCGACGATGTTGCAACGGCGCCACTGTTGTGTGCCGGCTTGATCGGCTGGCGGTCTCTCCGGCTCGCCGGCGACGGCAGGCGGATTGGGCTGTATGGCTTTGGCGCCGCGGCCCACATCATCGCTCAGGTTGCCCGCTGGCAGGGCCGTGACGTCTTCGCCTTCACAAAGCCGGATGATGTCGCCGGGCAGGCTTTCGCACGAAAGCTCGGCGCGGGCTGGGCCGGCGGCTCGGACGATACGCCTCCGGCCGAGCTCGACTGCGCGATCATTTTCGCGCCCGTGGGCGCATTGGTACCCTTGGCGCTGAAGGCCGCGCGCAAGGGAGGCCGTGTCGTATGCGCGGGAATTCATATGAGCGACATCCCGGCCTTTCCGTACCGGCTATTGTGGGAAGAGCGGCAGGTGCTGTCTGTCGCCAACCTGACAAGGGACGATGGTATCGAGTTCTTCGGTATTGCTTCTCAAGCCGGTATCGTCACCGAAACAGTTGCCTATCCGCTCGCAAGAGCGAATGACGCATTGTTGGACCTCCGAACAGGCCGATTGCAGGGCGCCGCCGTTCTGGTGCCCTGAAGCCGAACCCTTCAAGATTGCGGATCTCGGACCAAGATGATCCTTGAGTCCTTGTTTGCAGCCCCGGAGTGAACAATGGCCCATGCGCGTCAGAGCACACCTCTGATCGCCATCGACGCTGTCGTCATCGATATCGAGACGACCGGCCTCGACCCGAAGACAGCGCGCGTTGTCGAGCTGGCATCCGTGCGCCTGAGCGGCGGCCGACTTGACGAAGCGAAGGCATTCCGCCGCTTGGTCAATCCCGGTATGCCGATTCCCGCGGCTGCTTCAGATATTCACGGGATCAGTGACGCAGCAGTTGCGGGCGCGCTGCCGTTCGCTCCAGTCTGGTCGGAGTTTTCCCAAACACTTGGTGACGCGGTCCTGATCGGACACACCGTCGGGTTCGACCTTGCCGTGCTCAAACGTGAATGCGAGCGCGCGGGCTTTGCCTGGATGCAGCCACCCACGCTTGATACACGGCTGCTCGCCGAAATCGCTGAGCCGGCGCTTGCCGATTATTCGATCGAAAGCCTCGCCGCTTGGCTAGGACTAGAGATCACAGACCGCCATACTGCACTCGGCGATGCGCACTCCGCCGCACAAATATTTCAGGCTCTCCTTCCGAAGCTACGCGAAAGCAACATACGGACATTAGCAGAGGCCGCACGGGCCTGCCGCGCGCTAACCAAGGTTCTGGAAGAACATCACCGTGCGGGATGGGCGGAGGCGGTGCCACCGATCGACGCGGGTGATGGCGCACCTACCCGGATCGACAGCTATCCCTACCGCCATCGCGCAAGCGCCATCATGACGCCGGCGCGTTTCATCGGCGAGCACGCGGCGATCAGCACGGCGCTCGCGGAAATGACCACCAGCCGAATCTCATCGCTGTTCGTCGTGCCCCAGGAAAGCGACGCTCCACGGCCGGAGGACACCGGCATCATCACCGAGCGTGACATCCTGCGGATGCTCGCCAGAGACGGCGCGGCCGCGCTCGCAGTTCCGGTTACTCATGCGATGAGCCGCCCCCTTGCCACCGTTCCGGCCGACGCATTCGCCTATCTGGCGATCAGCCGCATGAACCGGCTCAAGGTGCGTCACCTCGGAGTCACCGACGAAGTCGGGAAGGTTATTGGGGCCTTGTCGGCCCGCGATCTGCTGCGCCTGCGCGCCGAGAGCGGGCTGCTGCTCGGCGATACAATCGATCAAGCGAGCGATGTGCACGATCTGGGGCAGGCATGGGCGCAGGTGACGCGCGTCGCGGCTGACCTTTTGCGCGAAGGCTTGCCGGCACGCGAAATCGCGGCGGTTATCTCGCGGGAAATCGGCGCGATGACGCATCGCGCTGCGGTGCTCGCCGAGGCGCGGATGATGAGTAGCGGCCAAGGCGTCCCGCCCTGCGCATACGCGTTTGTGGTTCTCGGATCGGCCGGCCGTGGCGAGAGCCTGCTCGCGATGGATCAGGACAACGCGATTGTGTTCGCCTACGGCGAACCGAACGATTTGGAGGACCGATGGTTCGCCGCGCTCGGTACGCACGTTGCCGACATTCTGCACGAGGTCGGCGTGCCGTACTGTTCAGGCGGCGTAATGGCGAAAAACGCATCATGGCGAGGCTCGCTCCCGGTATGGCGCAAGCGTGTGCGGCAATGGATCGGCCGGTCCCACCCGCAGGATCTTCTGTCGGTCGACATTTTCTTCGATCTGCGCGGCGTACATGGAGATGGCGCCCTTGCCGACACGCTCTGGCGCGAGGGCCTCGATTGCGCCGCCGGCGAAGCCGCGTTCGCCAAACTGCTCGCGGATACCGCCGGCGCCGTCGCACCAGGACTCAACTGGTTCGGCCGCTTCAAGACCGACGGGGGTCGGGTCGATCTCAAGAAGGCCGGCCTCTTCGGCATCGTCTCAACAGCGCGCGCGCTCGCGCTTCGCCATCATGTCACTGAGCATGCGACCTCTGCCCGGCTTGCTGCGATTAAGGCGCTTCATCTCGGCGCCGAAGGCGACCTCGAGGCGCTAATCGACGCGCAGGATGTATTCCTCGACCTGATCCTCTGGCAACAAATTCACGACATCGCGCAGGGGATACCGGCGAGCAACACCGTGGAGATCCGGCGTCTGTCGCGCCGCGAGCGGGAGCGCCTACATGCCGCGTTCGAGGCAGTCGCTCATCTCGAAGAACTGACCCGCGATCTACTGTTCAGATAGCCCGCGTTTGCACCGGCGCGCGTTTTGAACGGGGCCGCCCTAAACCGCGGCGCCATCTTTCGCGCCCTGGATCTCCTCCGACAGCAGGTCGCCCTTCGGTCCGACGTTCTCGTGTCCAAGACGTGCGCGTACTACGCTTCGAATATGTGCGGCCACGCCTGGCTCCCGCTCCATCAGCGCATGAAGGTCTCGGGCTTCGAGAACCAGCAGGCTCGCGGATGTCACCGCCGTAATCGTTGCCGAGCGCCGCGCTTTGCGCAGCGCGGCAACTCCCCGAAG
>Ga0207701_10006959_pt1 | contig 11271 bp, 4 predicted proteins | sample KBSSwiSSwithPhiX_FD_184294 | JGI IMG/M metagenome (GOLD analysis project Ga0207701, IMG submission 184294) | Switchgrass rhizosphere bulk soil microbial communities from Kellogg Biological Station, Michigan, USA, with PhiX - S5 (SPAdes) (version 2) | ecosystem: Environmental > Terrestrial > Soil...
GCTGGGCGCACGCGGCAGGTGACGCCCTCCGCGTCGATCCCGACAACGACCGCATCGGTGCGCACCTCGACGCCGAGCCGGACCAGCGCCTTGCGCGCAGACTCGCGCAGCGGGTCGGCAAACGTCGCCAGCACGTACGGGCTCCCCTCGACCAGCACGATGCGCGCCGACTCGGGCCGGATGCGCCGGAAGTCGTGGCGCAGCGACAGCCGAGCGATCTCCGCCAGCGCACCGGCGAGCTCGACGCCAGTTGGCCCGCCGCCGACGATGACGAAGGTCAGCAGCCGCCGCTGGCGCTCGGGATCGGTCTCGCGCTCGGCGGCCTCGAACGCGAGCAACAACCGCCGGCGCATCTCCAGCGCGTCGTCGAGCGTCTTCAGACCGGGCGCGCGCTCGGCCCATTCGGGATGGCCGAAATACGCGTGTGCCGCGCCGGTCGCGACGATCAGGTAGTCGTACGGGATCGTCGTCCCTGCGTAACCGCCCTGCTCGGCGGGGCTCGGTCCAATCAGCACGCGCCGGCCTGCCGGATCGATCTCGCTCGCGTCGCCCAGGAGCACGTCGACGTTCTTCTGCCGGCGAAGGATCGACCGGATCGGCGATGCCACGTCGCCGGGGGACAGCGACGCCGTCGCCACCTGGTAGAGCAGCGGCTGGAACAGATGGTAGTTGTGGCGATCGACCAGCGTCACCTGCGCGGCGGCGCCCGCGAGCGCGCGCGCGGCGTGAAGACCGCCGAATCCACCACCGAGGATGACAACGCGAGGAAGGTTCACAGCTCAGGGGTTCAAGGATGTGTGTTCGAAATGCTATCGTAGTCTCATGCCCTTGCCTGGAAAACTCGGCCGCGCAGGCGAAGACGCCACGCTCGATGGCCCCCGCTCCGTTGTCGAAACCGCGTGCCCGCTCGACTGCCCCGACGCGTGCAGCCTTGCGGTCACCGTGCAGAACGGCAAAGTCGTCAATATCGACGGCTCGCACAAGAATCCGGTCACCGAGGGGTACATCTGCGCCAAGGTGCGCAAGTTCGGCGATCGCGTGTACGGACCAGATCGCATCCTCTATCCGGCGGTCCGCAAGGGACGCAAGGGCGAAGGCCAGTTCGCGCGCGTCTCGTGGGACGAAGCGATCGAGCTCATCGCGTCGAAGTTCGAGCAGGCCCAGGCCGAGAATGGCGGCGCTTCGATCCTTCCCTATTCCTACGGCGGATCGAACGGCCTGCTGACGCAGGACAACATCGACGCGCAGCTGTGGCGGCGCTTTGGCACCTCACGGCTGGCACGCACGGTGTGCGCGGCGCCGACCGGCGCGGCCAACATGGGGCTCTACGGCAAGATGCCGTCGATTACCTACCAGGACTATCCCGAGGCGAAGCTGATTTTGCTCTGGGGCGTGAACCCGTCCGCCTCCGGCATCCATTTGATCCCGTACGTGCGCGAAGCGCAGAAGCGCGGCGCGAAGCTCGTCGTCGTCGACCCGCGGACCACGCCGACGGCGCGCTCCGCAGACGTGCACCTCGCGGTGAGACCCGGCACCGACGTCGTCGTCGCGCTGGCGATCCATCGGTATCTCTTCGCACATGGTCATGCCGACGAGGCGTTTCTCCGCGAGCACACCACCGGCGCGGACGCGCTGCGTCAGCGCGCGGAACCGTGGACGATCGAGAAGGCGGCCGACGTCGCCGGCGTCGACGCGTCGGCGCTGCAGCAGGTCGCCGAGCTTTACGCCACGAGCACACCGGCGCTCGTCCGCTGCGGCTGGGGACTCGAGCGCAACCGCAACGGCGGCAACGCCGCGATGGCGGTACTGGCCCTGCCGGCCGTTGGCGGCAAGTTCGGCGTCCGCGGCGGCGGCTATTCGATGAGCAACTCGGCGTCGTGGAACTTCGACAAGACGTGGATCGACGCGCAGGAACCGAATACGCGCGTGGTCAACATGAACCACCTCGGCCGGGCGCTCACCGAGTACACCGACCCGCCGGTGAACGTGCTGTTCGTCTACAACTGCAACCCGGCAGCGACCGTCCCCGATCAACACCGCATCCTGCGAGGTCTTGTCCGCGAGGATCTTTTCACCGTCGTCTTCGAGCAGGTGATGACCGACACGGCGCTGTACGCCGACGTCGTGCTGCCGGCGACAACATTCCTCGAAGGCTACGACTTTTCGAAAGGCTACGGGCCGATCAGCCTCGATCTCGGCCGCCCCGTGGTCGACGCGGTCGGCGAAGCGCGAACGAACGCCGACGTGTTCGGCGCGCTCTGCACACGGCTCGGCCTGCTGGAGGACAACGAGCCGAGCGACGAGCTCGACCTCATGGTCCGCATGCTCGACCACCTGCCCGAGCCGATCGCCGACCCGCTCCGCGCGGGCCAGATGCCGTCGCCGCCCTTCGGGCCGGCGCCGGTTCAATTCGTGGACGTGTTCCCGAATACCGCCGACCGGAAGGTGCATCTCTTCCCGGCGGCGCTCGATGCCGAGACTCCGATCGGCCTCTACCGCTTCCAGCCCGACCCGGCCACCGAGCGCTATCCGCTGGCGCTGATCTCGCCGGCCAGCGAGCGCACGATCAGCTCGACGCTCGGCGAGCTGCCGCGGCCCGATGTGCGGCTGCTGATGCACCCGGACGATGCGCAGGCGCGCGGGCTGGCGGAAAACGATCTGGTGCGCGTCTTCAACGAGCTGGGCGAAGTGCACTGCCCGCTGAGCGTCGCGCCGTCAATCCGGCCTGGTTCAATCAGCCTGCCGAAAGGGATCTGGCGCCGCAGCACGCGCAACAACACCACCGGCACGGCGCTGGTGCCCGACACCCTCACCGATCTCGCCGGCGGCGCGTGCTTCAACGACGCCCGCGTGCAGGTCGCATCGCTGGCGAACGCGTAATTGGCGAGTTGGAGAATTGGAGAGTGAATGGATGAATCTTCAATTCACCAATTCTCCAGTTTTCCAACTCGCCAAGTGTCCGCGTCAGTAGCTGAAGAAGAACAGCAGATCGGCGCCGCTGCCCTGCAGGCGCTGGAACACCGACGACTGGTTGGGGGTGCCCTGAAGGACGTTGGTCCGCAAGCGCAGCCAACGGGTGAGCTCGTACTCGAGGATGAGATTGGTCTGATTCTGATCGCCGACGCCCTGCTGCAACTTCACGTAGAGATTCTGCCCCAGCTGCTGGCCGATGGTCACCGAGGCCGCGCCGCCTTCTTCGGGCGCGGTGCTGATCTCGAAGAGATCGACGCCAATCGCGTTGCCGATTGACTGCGCCAGCTGCCCGGCCACGGCGCCGGTCGCCAGCTGCTGCGCGCGCTGCGCCAGCGACACCGCCTGCCCTTCGCCGAGCGAGTTGATCGGCTGGTTGAAGACGATGAGCGACAGGATGTCGGACTGCTCGAGCGGCGGGGTGCTGGTCAGGATGATCTCGGGCTGCTTCAGCGTGCCGCGGACGTTGACGCGCGCCTCGACGCCCTGGATCAGTCGGCTCGTGCGGATGTCGAGCCGCGGATCCATGTCGTTCAGCGGCGCGTTGTCGAACCGGACGGTGCCGTCGCGCAGGATCTCGAAACGGCGGCCCTGGAAGTCGTAGTTGCCGCGGACGGTGTTGATGGCGCCGAGGAGCGCAATCGGCTTCCCCTGCTCCTTGGTCGCGCGCAGGTCGCCGCCGAGCGTGATGTTGATGCCGCCGAGCGAGATCGGCGAGCCCGGCGTCCGCAGTTCGCCGGCGCGGACCACGAGGTCGTCCGGCACGGTGACGCGCACGTCCATCTCCATCGCGTCGAAGGCTGATGGCGACGCCGCGGCGGCGTTCTCGGTGGCGGTCGTGTCCAGATACTCCGTCTCGGCGGTCGAGTACGCCGAATCGCCGACCAGCGCCAGGATCGGATCGAGGTTCACGCGTCCGGTCGAGACGCCAAGGTCGCCGATGATGCGCGGCGACCGCAGCTCGCCGCCGATCTCAACGTTGCTGTTGAGCCGGACGTTGCCCAGCTTGTTGTCGATCACCTTGAAGTCTTCCGCGGTGATGTACAGCTGCACTCCGCCGACTGCCCGCTGGTGAACCGCGAGGTCGCCGGTGACCGACAACGAGCTCTGATGGTTGTCGAGCACGTAGATGTGCTCGATGTGCACCTTGTCCTCCTGCAGGTCGATCTTGCCCTGCAGGTTCGAGTAGTTGACGCCGGTCGACGCGACCAGGAATGCCGCCTTGTCGATGCTGACCACTCCGTTGGCGTGCGGGTCGGCGGCGGATCCGGTGAGGTCGATTTTCGCCTGCATCGTGCCGGTGACCTCGGTCAGCGCGGTCGTGAAGCCCTGCACCAGGCCGAGATCGATCGGCGTGCTCTCAACATGGAAATCGATCTGGTCCGCCTTCGCGATCGCGATACCGTGCGCCGCGTCGCGACTGGCCGCGACGTCGCTCTTGAAGAGCGCCATCGGCAGATACCCTTTCGCGGTCAGATACGTCGTCGGGTTCTGCTGGAGCCTCGTGTCGGCGGTGATGCCGGCGCCGCCGTATTTCACGGTGCCGCCGAAGCTGTCGTAGCGGTACTGCTTGAAGCCGCCCTGGCCGATCTCGAATCTGGCGGCGACTTCCGGCGCCTCTTTGGTTCCGGTCACCGTCGCAGTCGCGTTGGCGCGGCCGGTGAACTGCGGCGGCCGGAGCATCAACGCATCGACGTTGGCAACGTCGACGTTTTCGAGCGTCACCTCGAGCGCGTCGCCCTGGCGGCCGAAGCTGCCGTCCGCCGCGATGCGCTGATCGCCGTTGATCAGGGCGAGATCGCTGACCGCGATCGACTCGGCGCCGTACTGGACCGTGGCGCTCGAGCCGGGCGCCATCTGCCAGGTCTGCCCTTGAGCCTGGAGCCCGAGCGACTGCAGGTGTACCTCCTGATGATCCGGGTGCAACGTCAGCGAGCCGGCGGCGCCGAGCGATCGCTGCGGCTGCTTCGCGTTGAGGTCGAACTCCACCTGCTTCTGCGCGTAGGTCGTCTTCGCGTCGAGTTCGTTGATGTTCTGCCCGGCGATGGTGACGAACGTCGCGTGGGTGGTCGCCTCGAGGTTGGCGTCCGCGACGACCAGGTTCGGAACTTTCGCCGTGTAGTCGCTCGAGATCGTGAGCGCGCCGTTGTCGCCGTACTCGAGGCCGTCCGCAGTGACGTTGCCGGTTGCCTGCAGCTCGGTCCGGTTGCCCGTGATCGTGGCGTCGATTTTTCCGATGCCCGAAATCTGCTGGTTGAACAGCTTGCCGATCTCCTCGAGGCTCGGCGAGTCGGCGTGGAGCTTCAAGTTCGACTGCCCCGTGTCGTTCAGCGCCAAGGTGCCGCTCGCCTGCACGTTGACGTCGCGGCCGACGATCTCGAGCGTCCGGATCTCGCCGGCCGACTCGTGGTACGTGCCGTCGAGCGCCGCCCGCGTGATCGCGAGGCCGCCGATCGTCGAATTCTCGAGATTGACCCTCGCGTCGGCCTGGACGCTGTCCGGCGTGACGCCGCTCGAGACATTCGCGACCGTCGCGTCTACATCCAGATTGCCGGCGATGGTGCCCTGCAGATCCGTCCGCCCGCTCGCCACCGCCGGATCGAAGCCGGCAAAGCTGCCCGTGGCCTTCACCTGTGCGGTGTCGTCGACCAGGCTGCCGTCGAAATCGAGCGCGGCAATCGTCCCGCCGAGGATGGTCGAATCCATCAGCGATCCCCTCGCCGTCACGTCCATTTCTTTCGGCGTCGTGCCGCTGCCGCTCGCGATCACGTGACCGTTGATATCGCTCGTGTACCGATCGGTGTCGAGCGCCGGAATCCCGAATTCGCGGCCGAGGCGTTGGAGATCGAGGTGGGCGACGGTGGCGTCCGCCCGATACGCGATCGCCTTGCCGTTGATCGTCGCGCCTGCCGTGCTGCCGCCCTCGATCGTCGCGCCGGCGACCGTCGTCGGCTGGAACGTCAGGTCGGCTCTCACCGACTGTGGCGAGGCAGCTCCGCCGATCGGCACCGATCCGGCTGCGCGATACGACGCGTTGACGTCGGTCTCGGCCGGCGGGACGTTGAGGTTCGGCGGCATCTTGCGCATATCAATGCGGCGCAGCTGTCCGTTGACGTCGAAGGCAAGCGTCCTCGCCGCCGCATCCTTCGCCATGTCGGGCAGCGTGACGTTGCCGGCCACGGTCGCGGTCGCTCCGTACGCGGCGGCATTGCCGTCGAGCGCCACTGTCCTGCCCTCGATGCGAGCCTTCGCGTGGATCGGTCCGGCGGCATACCCGGCCGCGACGACCCGCGGCGCGTCGAGAGCCAGCGTGCCGCGCAACGAATCGACGTTCGCCAACGCCTCGCCGTGGATGTCGAGGCGGGCGTTCGCGGTGATGTCGCTCTTCTGCTTCGGGTCGTTGACGATTTGCGCGAGATCGAGGCTGCGCACCGAGAGATCGCCGGTGACCGACTGCCCGGGCGTCAGGATGTCGGCGACAACCTTGCCGGTCAGATGTCCCGCGCTCGAGCGGACGTTCATCGCCACATCGAGCCGATCCATCGGCCCGTTGAGCGCAAACTCGAACGCCGGCCGAAGCTTGACCCCCGCGAGCGCCGGGACGATCTGCGCGAATTCCGGCAGCGACAGCTGCTCCGAGTTGATCTGCACGTTGAACTGCGGCTTCGAGAGATAGTGCTGCACGGCGCCATCGACCAGCAGCGACGACTCCGCCGTCCGCAGCGCCAGCTTCTCGATGAAGAGCGTGTCGTCCTTGACGGCGACGCCGCCCGACAGCGCGTTGACCGCCAGCGCCGGCTCCTGGCCGCGGAACGACAGCTGCGTGATCTCAATCGAATAGCGGACCGGCTCGTAGGTGAACGACAGCTTCGCGTCGAGGTGCTCGAATCGCTTCGGCACGGTCACGCCGGACGTCCCGACCGGCTGGTCGATCACGACCTCGCCATCGGTGAGCTCGATGGCGTCGATCGAGATCGGCCTCGCCGGGCCTTCGCGATCGGCTTCCTGCTCCTGCTTCTTCACCAGCCGGCTGAGCGACCACGTGTCGCCTTCGCGGCGGAGGTACACGACCGGCTTGTCGAGGCGGATGCTGTCGACCGACAGCCCGCGCGCCAGCATCTGGAAGACGTTGTAGTCGAGGCCGAGATCCTTGACGGCGACCACCTGCGAGCCGTCCATCGACACGCCGATGTTCTCCATCTCGATCCCGTAGAACAGGTTCCCGCCGAGGCGTTCGATCGAGAGCGTGCCGTTCAGGTAGTTGTTCGCCTGCGCGACGATGTAGCCGCGCAGCCAGTTCTTGAACCACGCCGTCTGCGAAACGATGATCGCCGCGGCGGCCGCGCCGACAACCAGCGTGAGCACGAGAACGAGCACATGCGTGAGCCGCCTGATGATTCGCATGGTTCTAGACTGGCCCCGGCATGGTTCTCGGTTCAGGGTTCTGGGTTCTCGGTTCGCACACGGTTCTGGGTTCGTGGTTCACGGTTCGCGGTTCACAGTTCGTGGTTCGTGCTCGCCGAACCTGGAACCCAGAACCCAGAACCCAGAACCTCGACCGAACGCAGCACCGTGAACCCTGAACCACGAACCTCTCCCCGTCCTCAAAACGCCTGGCCGATGCTGAAATGGAATCGCAGCGGACGCTTCTGCTCGGCGCCGTTCACCAGCAACCCTGGAATCGGATTCATCTGGAAGCCGACGTCGAACCGAATCGGGCCAATCGGCGTCAGGTAGCGCAACCCAGGGCCGATCGCGTAGCGCAAATCGTTCAGGTCGAAGGCGCCCGACTCCGCCCAGACGTTGCCGGCATCGACGAACAGCACGACCCCGAGTTTGTCGCGGAGGGTCGCGCGCAGCTCCGCGCTCATCGCGATCATGCTGTTGCCGCCGATCGGGACGCCGTCCGCCAACGGGCTGACCTCGAAGCGTCCCCAGCCGCGGATGCTCGACGCGCCGCCGAGAAAATACTTCTTCGAGAACGGCACGTTGCTCGGATCCTGGCCGATCGGCCGGAGGCTGCCGATCTGTGCGCGGCTGGCGACGACCAGTCGTTCACCAAGCGGCAGGTAGTGCCGCGCGTCGGCCGACCCCGCGTAGTAGTTGAAGCTGCCTGGCACCAGGCGCCCGGCCTGCTCGACGTGGAACGCGACCTGGTACCCACGCCGCGCGTTGAGGAGGTTGTCTGCGGTCGAGTGCTGCAGGTCGAACCCCAGCGCGTTCAGGACACCGGCCTGCTCCAGCGTCGTCGGGTTGAAGCCGAGCGAGATCAGCTCGTCGATGAACTCAGGGAAGTCCTCGCTGCTCGCGAACTCGGGATCGATGGTGCTGCTGCTGTGCTCGCTGTTGATGAACACCCCCCACGACGTCCGCTGGCTGTTGCGGTGGGTCATCGTCATCTTGACGCCGCGAGTGACCGACTGGTAGGCGGGCGTGAACGTCTTCCAGGCCTGTGCCTCGGTGACAAGCGAGAGGTGCGGCGCGAAGAAGTAGGGCTGGGTGAAATCGGCGCGGACGCCGCGGTCGAGCCGGGAGTAGCGCCCATGCAGCCCGGCCGACCGCGCGCCGCCGAGGAAGTTCACGTGGTGGTACTCCGTGTCGATGCGGGCTTTTTCCTCGGTGCCGTAGCCGACGCCGAAGTTGACGCGCTGATGGTTGCCCTCCGCTATCGTCACCCTGATCGGCACGTCTTCCGGCTGCTGCTCGGGGTTCACCGGCTCGATGTTCGCGAACTGGAACAGCTCCATCCCGTAGAGACGGCGCTGCGAGTCCTGCATGATGCTGCGGCGGTAGAGTTCGCCCGGCTTGAAGGTCAGCTGGCGGCGGATGATGTTTTCGTCAACGCTCTTGTTGCCGACGATCTCGACTGGCCCGAAATGGGCGATCTTGCCCGGTTCGGCGACAAAAGCCAGCGACGCTTGCCGGGTCTCGGCGTTTTCCTCGTTGGTCGTGACCTTGCCGTAGGGATAGCCGTGGTCCTTGAGCTCGTTGACCGCGAGATCGTGGGTCGCCACCACGAGCTGTCGGTCGCGCGGCTGCCCGACCTTGAGCGGCACCTTCTTCTTCATCTCCTCGAGGTGATCGGCCGGAATCACCTCGAAGCCGCGGAAGTCGAGCGCGGCGACGCGCACGGGTTCGCCTTCGGCAATCGTCACCGTCAGGTCGACTTCGTCCTGCTTGTCGTTGAGCTTGACGTCGAAGCCGGTGACGCGCGCGTCCGGGTAGCCGCGGTCGGCATAGAACGCCTGCATGCGCTTCAGATCCGCGTCGAAACGCGAGCGATCGAAGTAGGCCTTGCGGCTCCAGGGAATCTTTGAGCTCTGTCGCGTCGCCAGCGCGTTTTTCAGACGTCCTTCGTCCACGGCGGTGACGCCCTCGAAGGAGAGGCTCCGAACCTTGATCGTCCCCTCTTCCTTGCACCCGGCGGCGGCGAGCCCGAGGGTGGCGAGGGTGACACAAATGGCGACTGCGCGCATGGCTGCTACAACAGAACCATACTCCGTGCCAGAAGGTCGCGCTTGGATCTTCGCTGCGCGCGTCGGGACGCGAGGGCTTGGTGGGTTGGTCGGGTTGGGTGGAACGGGAATCGGAGGAGCGACTGGTCGCGGGCGACCGCGGCTGGCTGGCTGAACATTGCCCAGCCAACCCGCGCGATCTAAGAGACCGCGTTACTCTCGAGTGACTGTCGGCTTTCCGGCCGTGACGGCGAGCATGATGCCCAGACCGAAGACAATCAGGGCGCCAATCGCGAGCCAGATCGCGCTGACGCGGGCAAAGACCCCCGCCTGCCAGAGCGCCAGCACGGCGCCCACGACGAGGATGAAGTAGCCGACGAGATAGAGATGGATGAAGCGCATGTGATTTTCGAAGAGGGTTGGCCCGGGGACGCAGGGCCCTCGCCCCGACTCGTCTCCTGTCCCCGGACCAGAACCCCCAACCCCTTGGTTACCTCAGGTTCACCACCAGCGCGGCGCGCCGGTTGAGGCGCCGCGTTTCTTCGCGTGAGTTGTCGTGCTTCGGACGCTCTTCACCGTAGCTCACGGAGCGCAGCCGGTCGGCGGTGACGCCGCGGCTCACCAGGTAGTCGCGCACCGCGTTCGCGCGCCGGTCGCCCAGCGCCAGGTTGTACTCCGCCGTGCCGATGCTGCAGGTGTGCCCTTCGATCTCGACGCGCAGCGTCGCGTTCTCACGCAGCGCCGTCACCGCCTCGTCGAGCACGCGCGTCGCTTCCGGCCGCAGCGAGTAGCGGTCGAAGTCGAAGTAGACGTCCTCGAACGTGATCGTCCGGACCGGCGGCCGGGTGACGGTGATGTTCACCGTGTCGCTGGCGGTCTTGTTGTCGGTCGGGCACGTCACGGTGACCGTCACCGGCACGCTCCCTTCCGTCTGCGGCGCCGTCCACAGCGTCGACCGCTCGGCCGGCTGGGCCAGCGTGCCGCTCGGCGCGCTCCACCGGTAGGTGACCGCGCAGCCGATCGAGCTCTGCGCCGTCGCCGTCACAGTCGACGTCCGGCCGACTTCGACCGAGGTCGGATTGGCCTCTGCCCGCACCGTCAGGGTGTGTTCCGGCGGCGCTGGCGGCGGCGGTGGCGGAGGCGGCGGCGGCGGCACCGGCGCGACATAGACGCGCACGCCGGGGTGGTAGCCGATCCGGAACTGCCAGTCGTAGTAGTCGCCGACCACGTCCTTGCCGTCTTCGGCGAACCGCAGGTCGCGGGCTTCGGTCGGCACGTTCCAGCTGACGCCGGCGCCGAAGAAGACGCCGCTCTTGGTCTGCGCGGTGATGCCGAAGGTCGCGCGCGTGATGTTGTCCGTGTTCGCCGTCAGCAGCGACCGGCTGCCGTCGATGCCGACCAGCGACGTGGTCGTCGTCGACGTATCGTCCGAGTTCAGCAGGCCGTTCAACTCGCCGGTCACCCGCAGCCAGTTGCGCGACGGGAAGCCGAGGCCGGCGCCCCAGCGGAAGGCGCCGCCCGGCGTCTCGAAGCCATCCGGGCTGCCGCGCCATTCGTAGCCGCCAAAGCCGGAGACTTCCACCAGCTTCTTCGCCTCCTTGCTCGCGATCAGGTCGACCGAGAAATCGGTCGCCCCGGTGCTCACCCCGGAGTCGTCGTCGCCGGTCGGCAGCTTGATCATGCCGCGCAGCGCGAGGGCCGCCGGCTGCTGGCGGAACTCCGACATCAGGTTGTACTTCGCCCCGATGTAGAAGTCGCCGATGTTGTCGCCGGTCCAGTACTGGTTGACGCGCGGATAGCGGTCCAGGAAGGACCCAAAGGTCGGATCGGGGACGAAGACGGGACG
>Ga0207701_10006961_pt1 | contig 11266 bp, 13 predicted proteins | sample KBSSwiSSwithPhiX_FD_184294 | JGI IMG/M metagenome (GOLD analysis project Ga0207701, IMG submission 184294) | Switchgrass rhizosphere bulk soil microbial communities from Kellogg Biological Station, Michigan, USA, with PhiX - S5 (SPAdes) (version 2) | ecosystem: Environmental > Terrestrial >...
GGCTTGCGCGCACGCCTTGGATAAACCATTCCTGGCACGCCACGCTCTATGTGAACGCGCGCGGGCTCACAACCTCGCTCGTTCCTGACGGGCCCGGCGGCGTAGAGGTCACCTTCGACCTGTTGGCTCATGAGGTTGCGGCTGCGGCTAGCGACGGGGGCCGGGCGTGCTTTCCGCTTCGCCCGATGTCGGTGGCGTCCTTCCATGCGCAGTTCCGCGATCTGCTGCGCGACGTTGGCGGGACGCCGGAGTTCGACGGACGGCCGAACGAAAGGCCCGATCCCGTTCCATTCGCCGAAGACCGCGCCGAGCGCCCCTATGCTGCTGATGCGGTTGTGCGCTTCTTCCATGCGCTGGTCGCAGTCGACCGTGTGTTCAAGCTTTTCCGCACTGGCTTTCTCGGCAAGGTAAGCCCCGTCCATCTGTTCTGGGGCAGCTTCGATCTTGCGGTGACTCGCTTTCCCGGGCCAACCGCGCCCCTGCACCCCGGCGGTATCCCTGCACTGTCGGATGAGATCACGCGCGAGGCCTACAGCCATGAAGTATCTTCCGCTGGCTTTTGGCCGGGCGGCGGCGGAGTCGAGTTTCCTGCGTTCTATTCCTACGCCTACGCTGCGCCCGCGGGTTTTAGCGACGCGCATATCGAGCCCGCTGAGGCATATTTTGACAAGCGTCTGGGGGAGTTTGTATTGCCCTATGACATCGTGCGGCGTTCGCGCCGTCCGGAAGCGGTCCTCATGGCTTTTCTCCAAAGCACCTACAATGCTGCCGCAGATCTTGGTGGCTGGGATCGAGCGGCACTGGAATGCCCCACGGGCACGCCTCGCAAGCCGCGACCATTGTTCGTGGCTGTCGGCGACCCCGATGCCTGACGGGTGCTATGCCAGTCTGGTCCTGATGTTCATTTGGGATGTGAGCGTCTGATGGACCGGGCAGCGATTGGCAATCGCCAACAGCTGCGCACGTTGTTCCTCGTCCAGGACGCCTTCGAGCTCGATGTCTCGTTCAATGAGCGTGAGTGTGGCGATGCGCGTTTCGCAAGCGGCGCAATCTTCAGCGTGGACGCGCGATTGACGCAGGCGAACCGTGACACGCTCCAGTGCCCACTGCTTGCGCCGTGCGTACATCGCGATGGTCATGGACGTGCACGAGCCAAGTCCAGCAAGCAGCAGGTCGTACGGGCTCGGGCCGCTGTCTGTTCCGCCCACTGATGTCGGTTCGTCGCTGACGAAGTGATGCGGCCCGGCGCTGATTTCCTGGGCAAAGCCGGTGGCCGCACCTCGTACGATCACAACGCCTTCCTGTTCCTCGTCGTGCATAGCGGTTTCTCCGGATCAGAACTCCCTTTCCGTCTCCTCAAGGCGTCGCAACGTGTCGACCTGGTAGGATCACGGAGCCACTTATAGTTGCAACGCCTGCTGTCCGTTGTCCGGCTCAACCGGCGCCATCAGCTCCGGGTCATCGTTGCGCGGTGCGTTGACCCGCTTGCTGACTCGATGCGCGCGCATCAGCTCGGACGGATATGGAACCAGTAGGGCAGTTGCCTGCTCTGGAGTGCCGGTCAGCCAGGTGTCCACGGCTTCAGGTGGCAAGATCAACGGCATCCGCTGCTTCGCGTTGTGAATCTCGCTCAGCAGTTCATTCGCAGGCATCGTGATGATCGCGCACGACAGCACGTCTTCACCTGACTCCGTCCTTGAGCGATCCCAAAGCGCGGCAATCGAGAACACCTCGCCATCACCCGCCGGCTGGATGTAGTACGGCTGCTTCGCCCCGTCCGGCTGGACCTGCCACTCGTAGAAGCCCGCTGCCGGCATGACGCATCGCTGACCGCGCCTCCACGGCCCGCGCCATGCCGGGGCCACGTCGAGCTTCTCGATCATGGCGTTGATCGTCGAGTACTTCGGCGGTTCGCCTCGGGCGAAGAACGGAATCAGACCCCAGCGCATCGGATCGATCCGACGCTCGCCGCCCACCTGCCGAATGACTCGCAACACCGGCACGCGCTGTGACGGTGCGACGTTGTAGCTGGGCCGGTACGCCTCATCCATCCACGCCTCCCACTGCCGCGCCGTCAGGTTGTAGGCGCGTTCCATCGCCGCTTCATCGGGTGTGACGTAGCGTCCGCACATCGATGCATGATCGCGTCCGCTGCCAATGCTGTCCATACAGCGCCGGAGCAACTGGCTGCCATCAGATTCGCCGTGAAGCTGCCGCAGTCGTGAGGCGCGCATATCGACTGGGGGACTGACCAACGCTCCGGCTGAACGCGGTGCTAAAAGCACTCGCCGAGCCGTAGCCAACACGTTCGGCGATCTCGGCGAGCCCGACGTCATTGCGGTGGAGCAGCCGCTTCGCGACCGCCATGCGCCAGGCGAGGAGGTATTCCATTGGTGGCAGGCCTACCGCGCGCGTGAAGCGCTCGAAGAAGGTTGAACGCGAAAGCGCGGCCTTCTTCGCAAGCTCGGCCACCGTCCACGGGCGCGCAGGATCACGGTGCATATGCCTGATCGCCAGCGCCAATTTTGGATCGGCCAACCCGCGCAGCAGTCCCGGAGGCGCGCTTTTGCCGGGGGCTGCTCGCAGGGCTTCGATCAGCAACACCTCGACAAGGCGTGTGAGAACAAGATCGCGACCCGACCTCTGCTCCTTCGATTCTTCGCTGACCAATCGCACAAGCGCCGAGAGTCGCCCGGCACCGCGTACGTGCACGAGTGCCGGCAGCAGCGACACCAGCAGCGCGGCATCGGGCGAGTCGAAGACGAAGTAGCCGCCGAGCAGGCGCACGTCCGGAGCGCCACCGCGGGTGCCGTGGCGAACTTCGCCCGTCTGTACCGAACTGACTTTCGGGTCGATCGGCACGGGCGCCACCGGTTCGAAGCCTGACATCGTGAAGCCCGGCGTCGCCGGCAAGAGCACGAAGTCACCCGCCTCCAGCGTGATGACATCTTCGCCGTCCACCGCTAGAAGACACCGGCCCTCGAGCACAGCGCTGAAGCTCGGCTGCCCGAAGGCCGAGTAGCGCACACCCCAACGACCGGCGCCGCTGATGCCCTTCGAGAACACGGTGCTCGGCCGCAGCAACGTGATGACTTCCGAAAGGGGATCCGCCATGGCCGGACTCCTGATAATGAAACGTGGACTTCTCATTATAGATCATACGAGTGCAGGCAGTTATCGTGCCTTTCATGGAAACCACCCAGGAGACGCCATGAAGACCGTACTCATCACCGGTTGCTCGTCGGGTTATGGCCTCGAGACCGCCCGCTACTTTCATTCCCAGGGTTGGAACGTGGTCGCCACGATGCGAACGCCGCGCGAAGACGTTCTGCCCCGTTCAGAGCGACTGCGTGTCCTGGCACTCGACGTGACGCAGCCGGACAACATCGCGGCCGCGCTCGAGGAGAGCGGCCCCATCGACGTACTGGTCAACAACGCCGGCATCGGCCTCCTCGGCGCTTTCGAGGCCACGCCGATGGCCATGGCGCGCGAAGTGTTTGAGACCAACACCTTCGGTGTGATGGCCATGACGCAGGCGGTGCTGCCCCAGTTCCGCGCTCGCAGGTCGGGCGTGGTGGTGAATGTAACCTCCAGCGTGACGCTGGCACCGATGCCGCTGGTGGCGGTGTACACCGCGAGCAAGACGGCCATCCAGGGCTTCACCGGGTCGCTCGCGCACGAGCTCGAGGCGTTCAACGTTCGCGTCAAGTTGGTCGAGCCGGGCTACGGACCGAACACTCGATTCACGCAGAACAGTGGCAAGCGGATCGAAGGGCTGATTCCCGTGGCCTATGCGCCATTCGCGCAGCGCATCTTCACGGCGTTTGCCCAGTCGGCTGCAGTGACGAAGGAGTCCGACGTAGCCCATGCGGTGTGGCGTGCCGCGAACGATTTGTCAGGTCAACTCCACTTTCCAGCGGGCGCCGACGCGATCGCGCTGGCGCGCCCCAACTCATGAACGCGAGGTACGCCAGCGCCTTGGCGGTTGCGCTCGCGGCTGTCGCCGGCCGCGCAGATCGAGTCAGCCGCGCGCAGCGTGAGGTTTTCACCGCTCATCGTTTGGCCCCGGGACCGCACCTCTAGGTACGCCACCCGGTTTGCATGTTAGTGGCCCACGCCCGAGTGCGGTGCTCGCGCCGAGCCCCGCTCTCCGTCACTATGGCTTTCGATGCACACCGAATTCGATCTGCGCGGCGCGACTCATTTCTCCACGCTCGAACATCCCAGGGTCGTCGACGAAGGCGTTCATCCACTCGATCGTGTCAGCGCCCCAGAAGAGCTCGCCACGCACGATGAACGTAGGTACCCCAAACACGCCCGCGTCGGCGGCCTGTTCCGTATTGGCAATCAACCGCTGCTTGACCGCGGGGTCGGCGACGAGCGCATCGGCATCGGTCACGTGCAATGCGTCGCACAAGCCACGCCAGTCGCGTTCCGGATCGCGGCCCTGTTCGTAGATGAAGTCGAACGCCTGCTCCACCTGCGACCGGCCTGCGCCAAGGGCCACCAGAAGGCGCAGAGTGGACAGCGGGTTGAACGGATGGCGTGGGGGCATACGGAAGGGGATTCCGTGTCTCGACGCGGCCCACGCGCAGTATCGATAGGTATGGATGCGCTTGCTCGGCAGCTCCGCCGGGCCCTTAGTGCCCCAGCGCCGCAACAGACCGGCAAACAGCACGGGAACGAGCTTGAGTTCGAGGGAAGGGTGCAACTCCCCGAACTGTCTCAGGTGCAGGTAACTGAACGGCGACACCACATCGAAGAGCCAGTGTGCAGCAAGTCCGTTTGTCATCTTCGCTCCTGCTGGCGGCGCAGCGTAACCCGAGAGTAACGCATGCCGGTGAATCCATTGGAGATTCGTGAAGACGATCTTTCCAGTGACCAGACACGGGCGCTGCTTCGAGTGCACCTGGAAGGTATGCATTCGAACTCACCTCCAGGCAGCGTATTCGCGCTCGACCTCTCCGGCCTGAAGACCGCTGAGGTGACAGTCTGGAGCGCGTGGGACGGCGATACGGTTGTTGGAATCGGCGCACTCAAGGATCTTGGCGATCACACTGGAGAGATCAAATCAATGCGCACACACACGGCCTTCTTGCGCCGGGGCGTTGCATCCAGGCTGCTCGAGCACATCATCAACGTCGCGCGGTCACGCGGAATGACAAGACTCAGCCTCGAAACTGGCAGCGGCCCTGCGTTTGAACCGGCGCTTGCGCTATACCGCCGGCGTGGTTTCGTCGATGGGAAACCGTTCGCGCAGTACCAGCGAAGTGCGTTCAATCAGTTTCTACATTTGCCGCTATAGCTTCAAACGAGAGTGGCCTCGGCGGTGCACCGCCGTTGCAAGTCGAGGCAGGACAGGCCGACAACGCGATCGCGAGATCCATTTCCGCGCGCAGGACCATCGAGTCGCCAGCGCGACACTTCGGTGGCGCGAACTTGAGGCGCCCATCGGGGAGAACATCGACGTTCATGAAGAAATTGAACGCCGTCGGCAGAGAATCCGGCTCTATGCCGAGCTCCCGCAGCGCCGCGAGCAGGTTGTCGTGGCAGTTCGCGTGGTAGCAGGTCACTCCGTACTGGATACGGTACATTTCGAGACTGCACGGCGAATACAGAAAGTCGTGCCGGCCCACTTGATCCTCGACAATCGTCAGCATCGGGTTGCTGCGGTCGGACCACAGAACATCGCCGGTCGATAGATAGATTTTCCCGCCGTAGTCGAACGTGCGCCCATTCGACAGGCGCTCACGTCCGTCTTGGGAGAAGGCCATGAGATCGCCGGTCTGACCGCCCTCGAGATCGATGATCCGCAGGTGCTCACCACGCGCCAGGCGCAGTCCGGCGCCGCCAGCTGCGGGAACGATTTGTCGCTTGGCCATCCGTTAGTCCGTCGATTGGCCATTCAGGCCATGGATCCATGTTTTACCGGCCGGAGTGCGTCAGGTCCACCCTCCGCTAGTCAGGTGAGCTAAAGGTAGCGCTCAAGAAGATTCACGAGTTGAAAGAAGCTGCAACTGGCCTATGGCGTCGGATGCAATCGTGGCGGTCACCGTAAACCAGGCGGAACGAATGCTCGTCCTTCTGCTAGCGCGCTCGCGCTTCCACGACCGACAGCATCGATTCTGTCGGCACAACCATCGTCAGCGTGAAGCCGGCGCGATTGAAGAGTGCGCCGAACTCCTCCGCGGTGCGTTCGCGGCCGCCCGGAAACAGCATCATTTCCAGATCGAGGAGCTTGGCGAAATCGGGCACGTTGCCGGCGGCGAGCACGGCTTCGAGCAGGATCACGCGGCCCTGAGGCTTGCCGTCGAGCGCCTTGCGGATGTTCGAGAGGATAACCGCTGCACGCTCATCGTCCCAGTCGTGGATGATGTGCTTCATGATGTAGGCGTCACCCCCGGCTGGCACCGCCTGGAAGAAGTCGCCGGACTCGGCTCGAATGCGGTTCTGCACGCCCGAGGCGGCGAGCAGTGGGCCGCTCCCGGCGATCACGTGTTCGAGGTCGAAGAGAACCCCGCGCATCTGCCGATAGTCTCGCAGGACCGACGTCAGCACGTGTCCGTGACCGCCGGCCACGTCAACGAGAGTGCCGATGCCGCTGAAGTCATACGCCCTGAGGACGGCCGGCATCACGTTGGCGCTGAAGGCGGTCATCGCGTTGTTGAAGCTGGTCGACCACTGCGGCGTCCTCGCCAGATACTCGAAGAGCGGCATGCCGACCACCTTTTCGGCAGCCGGCTGTCCGGTCTGCACGGAGTGCAGGGCCTCCGCGTAGGTCTCAAAATGCAGCGGGTCGGTGATGAACTCGACGCCGTCACCGAGCGACCCTGGCCCCCTACGCAGCAGCTCGGCTGCCGGGGTCAGCGCAAACGTGCGGGGCGAGGACTCCGCAAATATACCCAGACCGGCGAGCGCTCTCAGTACGCGATAGAGGCCATCGGTCTGCACACCGGTCTCGCGCGCCAGATCAGCGACCGGGCGCGGGCCGTTCGACAGACGCGCGGCGATATCGAGCCGCATCGCCACTTGCAGTGCAGCAGAGGCCATGTAACCCGAGGCGACCTGGAACACGAGTTGGCCGGCGGAGACCTCCGGCGGTACCGTCGAAGTCGATTGTTTCATTTCGATGCGAGTCCGGGGAAGGGATACGAGCGGCAGGGCGGCACGCACGGCCAGACTAGGACAGAGCCTCGAGGCTAGGTACCTCGGCGACGATGGTCGCCCAAATGGACGCGGGTGCCGCAGCGCGAACGATGGGTAAGTAAGCTGCCCACTGTTCTGGTGAACAGACCGCCTTGAGCGAATGTGACGGAACACAGTAGTTGGCTAATTGCCGGCGCTGCGGTAGTTTTGACACTGCCCGGATCCAAGGAACAAGAAACCCAGGGAGCGTCCATGAAGACATTATCGTGGCTGGCGACCGGCATTGCGTTCTCAGGCTTCCTCGTCGGCGTCGCGCATGCCGCGCCGCCCGCCCCGCAGGCCCGCTGGACGATCATGGTCTACATGTCGGGGGACAACAATCTCGAAGACTTCATCGTCAAGGACATCGAGCTGGAACTCGGCCTTGCCGGGTCCAACGCCGACATACAAATCGTCGCACTGGCCGATCGTGGACCCGGTTACGACACGAGTCGCGGCAACTGGCAGACGACCAAGCTCTATCACGTGACGCAGGGCATCGTTGCCGATGCGGCGAGCGCGGTAGCCGATTGGGGCGAGCGGAACTTCGGTGACCCACAGACGCTGATCGACCTGGTCACCTGGACGAAAGCCAACTACCCGGCCGACCGCTACGCGCTCTATTTCTGGGGCCACGGCTGGAACTGGCACCCGGGCTGGGTCATGGAGGACGACACAGACGTCGACACGCTCGACTACCACGAGATGAAGGCCGCGATTCCGCTGCTCGGGTTCATCGACGTCGTCGGTTACGACGGCTGCAACATGGCAACGATGGAGATCTACAAGCTGTGGGAAAACAAAGCCACGGCGATCGCGGCCTCGGAGGAGTACGTGGGCTGGAACGGCATCGAGTACGACTCCGTGATCGCGCAGCTGCGTGCGAACCCATTCATGAGCGCCGATCAGGTCGCGGTCGCGAGCGCCCAGTCGGCGGTCGTCCTGGGTGGAGAGCGCACCTTTTCGGCGGTGGCCGTGGACGGACGGCTCGCCAACCTGTTGACGGCGACTGAACAGTTTGCGGTCGCGCTCACTAACGGACTCGCCGCCAATCGCAAGAAGTACGACCGCGCGTTCGGTGCCACGCGCTCGATGTGGCAGGCGCCGATGGACAAGGATTTCTATGACCTCGCGAACGAGATAGATATCGCGGTCAGCGACGCCAACATCAAGGCGAGGGCGCAGGGCGTGATGAATGCGATCTCTTCAGTCAGGCTCTACGAAGGGCACACGAACGCATACTCGGACGTGCACGGCATGACGATCTACCACATCAGCAAGGCCGCCCAGAAGGATGCGAATTACACGTACTACCGTTCGACCATCGACCTGGCGCTCACGACGAGCTGGGACGAGTTCCTGAACGCCTACGCGCAGTGACCGTGTTCAAAGACGCAAGCAGGATGCGCCAGTGATCGACCTGACGGCGTTGGAACAGCAACAGATCGAAACCGTGGCGCGCAGCGTGATCCTGCGGGATCAGGTTCCAGCCACGATGCTCGACTGTCACGCGCGTCTCGTCGCCAATCGCTTCGAAGCGCACGTCGAGTTCCGTCGACTGGTCGGGCGCAAATGTTGCCTGCCGCCACGTGAGCGCAAGCCGTTCGCCGGGCTTCCAGACGGTAATCCGGCCGACCTCGAATTGCTTTCCGTTCCCCAGCGTCGCGATCAGCCGTCCGCCTTCGCCCGGCTCGAAACGCAGATATCCATCCCCGTCCGGCGTCAGTTGAAAGAGTGGATGCGAGCGCCACCATTCGCCGATTTCCTCAGTGAACGCTTCAAACGCACGCGCTGGCGGGGCGCCGACGCGGAGCGAAACGATGACCGCCGCGGTCACCTGCGTTTCTTCTCTACGTGAATCTTGAAGGCGGAAAGCTGCGCCGTCCACATCGCTTCGGTTTCGGCGACCCAGCTTTTCAGGTCCGCCATGGCGCCGTCTTTCAGCGCATAAACGCGAACGCGGGCGTCGAATTCGGGATGTGTCTCCTGGACGAGGCCGCTTTGCTTCATGAGACGCAAATGACGGCTCATCGCGGGCGCAGGCAGCCCGAGCGCGTCGGCGAGTTCTCCCGCCCGCCGCGGACGCTCGCCGAGAAGCTCCACAGCCCGACGACGATGGGGATCGGCGAGTGCCGCAAACGTCTTGTCGACCCGCGCGCTCAATCGAGCCGCTTCTTTGTGACTAAGCCACTCGCCTTGTCCCATTCGTCGGACGTCATTTTCCGAACGGTGACGCCGAAGGTCCAGATATGGCCTTCAGGATCCTTCGCGCGATAGGTGCGGTCGCCGTAGAACTGCGTTTCCGGTTCCTGCGCGATATCGGCGCCGGCTTTGCGTGCGCGGGCGCAGTGGGCGTCGATGTCCTCGCCTTCGGCGAGCTGGACGTGAACGCTCTGGGTGTTCCTGCCGTCGATCGATTTCGGGCTCTTATGTTCGGCGCTCCACTCACTACCGACCATAACTACAGAGTTCCCGTGAACCATCTCAGAATGGGCAAGATTGCCGTCGGCATCGAGAATGACGAACAGCGGGTCGAAGCCAAATGCCTCTTCGAGCCAGCGAAAGGCGGCCTTCGGATCCTGGTAGCTGACGGCGCTCGAAAGCCCTTTGGGCCGATAGGGGTCGGTCATGGCGGTTCCTCCTACCTGATGATGATCACTGATACTTGCGTAGTATAACAATAGTTGCAGAATAAGTAAACTATATGCACACCGCGGTGGGCAGAGACAGTAGGTTGCCATGAGCAAACTCATGCGGTTTCCCAGTTCGGTCAAACGAGATCAAGCTATCGAGGCCTGGATGCATGAGCATTCGGGGGTACTGGGGGCGATTGCGCAGCGCTGGTTTGAGGTCATGCGCGGCTGCGGAGACGACGTGCAAGAGCTATTGCATGATGGCCATCCAACCGCGTGTGTAGGTGATGCGGCGTTCGGCTACGTCAATGCGTTCAAAGGTCACGTCAACGTCGGGTTCTTTCGTGGGGCCGAGATTGCCGATCCCGAGGGTCTCTTGGAAGGCACTGGAAAGTTCATGCGCCATGTGAAACTCGGACCCGACCGTGCAGTCGATGCCACGGCTCTAATCAAGCTGATCGGAACTGCATACAATGACATGAAGGGGCGCCTGAAGGCGGAGTAGCCGCGCTTACATTCGCCCGCTATGCCAGCGCGATCTCTTGTGACAGCCTCCCTGTGCCTCGCGGCCGCCGCGGCCGCTGCCGAGGTCGCCGAGCCGCCGCGTAAGTCCGTCCGTGCCGTTCGCGTGGAGGCGCCGCCGGTCCTGGATGGGGTACTCGACGACTCCGCTTGGCAAGAAGCGGCCTTAGTCGAGGACTTTCACATCGTGGTGTCGAACGAATTCGGCACGCCGGCCGAGCGTTCGCGCGTCTATGTCGCTTTCGACGCCGACAACCTCTACTTCGCCGCGCGCTTCTGGGACTCGAAGCCCGATACGATCGTCGCCAAGGTGCTGAGCAAGCGCGACGCTTCCTTCGGCGAAGACGGCTTTTCCATCACGCTCGATCCCTACGACCAGGCTCGCGCCGGCTACATGTTCGACGTCAACCCGAACGGAATGCGCAGCGAAGCAATCTACACGGACACGGATCGCCAGAACTGGGATTGGGAGGGCATCTGGAACGCCGCAGCGCAGATCGACGGGGAGGGCTGGACCGCCGAAGCCGCAATCCCGTTGAAGACGCTGTCCTTCGATCCCGCGCACGACGCCTGGGGGGTCAATTTCACGCGCTGGCACGGTGCCGACAACGAGCAGTTCGGCTGGGTGTCGTACAACCGCGGCCAGAATCTCTCGCGCACGGGATCGGTGACGGGGCTCGCCGACCTGAATCAGGGCTACGGGCTCGACGTGGTTCCGGGCCTGCGCGCCGGCGCGACGCGGGACTACGCGGCAGACGAAGAGGACGAGTTCCTCGAGCCCTCACTCGACGCGTTCTGGAAGATCACGCCGTCGTTGACTGCCGCGCTCACGCTCAATCCCGACTTCTCGGGCACAACGGCGGACACGCGACAGATCAACCTGACGCGCTTCGATCTGTTTTTCCCGGAGCAGCGGGCCTTCTTCC
>Ga0207701_10006963_pt1 | contig 11265 bp, 10 predicted proteins | sample KBSSwiSSwithPhiX_FD_184294 | JGI IMG/M metagenome (GOLD analysis project Ga0207701, IMG submission 184294) | Switchgrass rhizosphere bulk soil microbial communities from Kellogg Biological Station, Michigan, USA, with PhiX - S5 (SPAdes) (version 2) | ecosystem: Environmental > Terrestrial >...
CCGCCTGCGATCCGAATTGCCTCCTCTGCCACAGCCTCCACGCCCACCCGCGTCACCTCCTCCATGAACACGACGCGCATCCCACTCGCGGCGGAGTAGTCCCATCCCTCAGTGGAGTTCTGGGCACCACGGATCCCGATCTGTATCGTTCGGTGAGGGTCGATGAGTCCCTCCTCAACGGCTCTGCGAAACGGCGCGCCGTGGGTATAGCGCGATCCCATGAACTCGTCCCACGTGTCAGTATGGGCATCGATGTGAATCAAGCCTACCGGCCCGTCGGAAACCAACCCTCGGAGCACCGGCAGAGTGACGGAGTGATCACCTCCCACGGCCACGGTGCGGGCGCCAGCCGTCGCGAATCTGGAGATGAACCTCTCGATGTCCTTATGGGCGGACTCGATCTCGTAGAGGCGCGTGACCGGTACATCACCGCCGTCGCCCACTCGACACAACTCATAGGGATTCACACGGAACGCAGGGTGGATCGCGCGCATCATGCTCGAGGCGTTGCGGACCTCCCGAGGCCCATGTCGTGCGCCCGGGCGATTCGTGATCGCTCCGTCGTAGGGAATCCCGACCAGGGCAACATCGAACTTCGCCGGATCATCAATCAGCGGAGTCCGCATAAAGGTGGGGATGCCCATATACCGTGGTGCGAACATAGGGTCGTGACGATTATCCGCCTCACGTTCACGCATCACATCACCTCACGGTCGGGACAGTCATCGAGAGCCGCATCTAAATATTTCGACGTTCCTTCTGCAATGTTTTTCGCCGCACCTTGGATCGACGTGACGAGGCCCGCACGTGTTCTCGCGATTTCTTCTCGTCTGGGAGCGTATTTTTCGCTACATCCGCCTGCTAGCGAAAGGAATTGGCTTTTCAAAATCAGATTATGACAAGAAACAAAACGGCCAAAGCAGCTAAGCGATCGTTGCCGGCCAAAGGAAAACGCGCTGCAAGCAAACCGAAGCGGGTCGTCGGCAAGGGAGCGGCATCCCAGCCAAATAAGAGTAGGGGTCGTACGAAGACCGCGAAGCCGGTGCTCCTTGCGGGCGGAAATCCTCAGATCGCAAAAGCCGATGGCGATGCTCCAGTGCAGGCCTACATCGCGGCTATGCCGGGCTGGAAACGCGCGGTCGGACGCCGCCTCGACGCGCTTATCAGCCGGACGGTGCCTGATGTGCGCAAGGCCGTGAAGTGGAACTCGCCCTTCTACGGCATCGAAGGTCAGGGCTGGTTCATTGGCTTTCATTGCCTGACGAATTACGTCAAAGTGGCTTTCTTACGCGGTGCATCGCTCCGTCCAGTTCCGCCCGTTGCTTCGAAGCAGAAAAACGCGCGCTATCTCGATATTCACGAGAAAGACCGGCTCGATGAAAAGCTCATGGCGAGCTGGATCAAGCAGGCATCAGAGTTGCCCGGGTGGAATCTGTAACCCAGTCTGAAGCTGCGAACGAGTCAGTCCGCGTTCAGCCTCTGAAGAGTCTCGGTACATCAACGAAATGAATCCTAAGATTGGCAACTATCTGAAGAAATCCAAGTGGCAGAAAGAGCTTAAGAAGTTGCGAGCAATCATTCTTAGCTGTCCGCTGACCGAAGAATTGAAGTGGGGCAAGCCGTGTTACACCTTTCAGGGCAAAAACGTAGTTATACTTCAGGGTTTCAAAGAATTCTGTGCGCTTTTGTTTGCAAAAGGTGCGTTGCTTAAGGACCCCAAAGGTATCCTCGAAAAGCCGGGTCAGAATACGCAGGGAGCGCGCCGGATTCCCTTTACATCTGTGAAGGAGATAGTTGAGATAGAGTCAGTGTTGAAAGCCTATCTTAATGAATCCATCCAGGCCGAGAAAGCTGGTTTGGAGGTAAGTTACAAAAGGAATCCAGGACCTCTTCCGAAGGAACTCGAGAACAAGTTCAATGAAGATCCGGGCCTCAAGGCTGCTTTTTACGCGCTGACGCCGGGACGGCAACGCGGATACATTCTCAATCTCTCTTCAGCCAAACAATCCAAAACTCGGGAGTCCAGGGTTGAGAAATGGAGACGACACATTCTCAATGGAAAGGGATTACATGATTAGTAGCGCCACCAAACGCACCATTCTTCGCACGATTCATCTTGTCTTAAGTATCCCAATACTCGGTTATATTTACGGTAAGCCGGCAGAAGTCCAAGAGTACGCAAACGCGGTTCGGTTTGTCTTTGTTCCGGTAATTATTTTGTCCGGCTTCTGGATGTATTCAGGCATAGTGTTCGCAGTTATCGGCGTAGCCGTATGGCTCGGTGCATACTACTTCGTTGGAATTGGGACAGCTATCCTTAGCCAAGTGGCGTTATTCGTCGCCCGCAAAATTTACCTGATGGTTCGCGCCCGACAGTCAGAGTGACTCGGTTGCTCAGACACGATCACGAACCGCCTACTACGGCGTTAAGATGTAAGCTAGCCTTGTGGCGTCGTCCGCTCTATCTGCTCTGATAAGCAAGCGAGCAAGGCCGCCGCTACTTCTTCCCTTTAATCTCGAGCTTGCGGTAAAGGGTGGCCATACTGATACCAAGGACGCTGGCCGCTTTTTCGCGCGAGCCTTTGAACTTCGCCAGGGTAGCCTCGATATACTCACGCTCCTGTTCCTGGATAAATTCATCGAGCGACTTGCCGACTGGCATCGCGGAGCGCGACTTGCGAGCTGATGCTTCGTTAGCGAACTCGACAATCTGCGGCGGGAGATCCCCCGACATGATCATATTGTTTTCGCACAAGGCGCAGGCCCGTTCGATCGCGTTTTCCAATTCGCGCACGTTTCCCGGGTAATCGTACTTGGAAAGCAAATCGATCGCTTGAGCGTCGATCTTAATAGGTGGTCCGCCGCCGGATTGCTTTTGGAGAAAATGATTCACGAGCAGTGGCACGTCCTCAAGTCGCTCCCGCAGCGCTGGGATCTCGACTGGGATCACAGCCAGTCGGTAATAAAGATCTTCGCGAAACGTTCCGCTCCGGATCATAGGCTGAAGCGGTTCGTTGGTCGCGCCGACGACGCGAACATTGACCGAAACGCTCTTGTTATCTCCAACCCGCCGAACTTCGCGCTCTTGTAAAACGCGGAGCAATTTCGTCTGGAGCGACGTCGCCATCGAGTTCACTTCGTCCAGGAAAATTGTCCCTTGATTCGCTTCCTCGAATAGTCCGCGCTTGTCCGCAACCGCGCCAGTGAACGCTCCCTTCTTGTGTCCGAAAAGCTCCGACTCGAGCAGGTTCTCGGGCAAAGCGCTGCAATTTATCGCAACAAAAGGAAACTGCTGTCGGTTGCTGTTGAAGTGGAGCCCGCGGGCTACGAGCTCTTTGCCCGTTCCGCTTTCTCCCTGGATCAAAACCGTGCTGTCGGTATCGGCCACCTTGCTGATCAGGTTGTAAACCGACTGCATTTTTCGACTCGAACCGATGATGTTATCGAACTTGTATTTGTTCTTCAGCTCCTTGCGCAGAAAAGTGTTTTCCTGGCGGGCGGACTGAAACTCGAGCGCCCGCTGCACCGTCATTTGCAGCTCGTCGATTTTAAACGGCTTCGGAACATATCCGTGTGCCCCCATTTTCATCGCTTCAATAGCGGTATCGACTGACGCGTAGGCTGTGATCAGAATGACGAGCGTTTGCCGGTGATTTTCCTTCACATGGCGTAGAACGTCGAACCCGCTCATGGTCTCCATCTTCACGTCGGTGATGACGATCTCCGGATTGATGGCCTCCATTTGCTCGACTGCTTTGGCAGCGGAGTTGAAAGGGAAGACCTGATGCCCTTTATCGCGACAGAGAGTCACGATCACTTCCACCATTGCCGGTTCGTCGTCGATGATGATGATCTTGGCCATATTCTCAGGGCGGAGATTATTTCACAAATGAGAAAAGGAAAGGCAAAAATGAGAAATCACGCTGGGGTGATTACCCTGCCGGCAAGCATCATCCACGGAACGGAGTCAGGCCACGAGATGATCTCGCTGTAAACGTCGTCTCCACCGGCCGCGGTAGGAAGAGCGATCACATCGGCAAAGTAACCGGCGCGGATTTTGCCCAGCGCGTGTTCTTGATGAAGGGCCCGCCCTCCGTTGACGGTGGCCATCCTCAAGATTTGTTCCGATGACACCTCCGGGTGTTCTTCTTGAACGGTTCGCATTTCTGCGAAAAGGCTCAGCGAGGAATTGCTCGCCAGGCTGTCGGTGCCAAGGCAAACGTTAAACCCCATTCCGACCAATCGCTCTAGCGCGAACGACCGGTGATGAAAATAACGACTGCTGCGCGGGCAATGCACGATGTGAAACCGCGGTCCAGCGTCGAGGAGCCCAAAATCTTCTTCGGTCAGTTCGTTCAGGTGCACGATGATCCACCGCTCATCGATGGTCGTGCGCTCGAGCATCACGCCCAGCGGGGTCTTGCCCGTGCCGCAATCGTTCATTGAGCGGCCCAAGCTTTGCAACAGCGCGAATAACGGCCCAGAGCCGGAGCGAAACATCTCCATCTCCTCGTCAGATTCCGCGAGATGGGTCGAGAGAAGAAAGTCGCCTTCTCTGGAGGCGTCCGCGGCTAATAGGGTGAGTCTTGGAGATGCAGTGTAGGGAGCATGGGGACTCAACCCGAAGCCGCCTCGCCAATTTTGATTGTTAAAAAAAAAGTGAAGCGACGCTGCGATCATCTCTTCGGCTGCGAGGCGGGGTCGGACATCGATTAGTTCAGCGAACCACCACGTCCGCAACGGCGGCGGCGCCATTCGTGTGAGGAGCGCCGGCATCGATTCGATGTTAACCAGCGTGGTCGTGCCCCATCGTTTCGCTTCTTCGAACCCGTCTGCGATCGATGCAAGATAATCGTCATCCGAAAGATCGCGGCGGAGTCCGTTGATCTGCAGGATCCAGTCAGCAAACGAACGCTGGGGCGCGATCATGCCACGCAGCGCTGTATAATCGAGGTGACAATGAGCGTTGATAAGTCCGGGCAGTAACACCATTTCGCCCAGATCGTGAACTCGGCCGCCCTCAGTTTGGACGTCAGAGAAGCGCCCTGCGGCTACGACCTTTTCGCCCTCGATCGCGACGGCACCATCGTCGATCGGTGGACCGTCCATGCTGACGAGAGTTTTGGCGCGGTAAATGGACCTCTCACTCATCCGGGGGCGCTGAAGAATCTCCCTTCACGACTGCGCGAGCCTCGGCCACGAGGAGGTTGCAAGCCTCCTGACAAAGCAGCGGCATGACGTTTTCGCCGCGCCCGGTCTGATCGAGGGGGGCGATGAATTTATCCAGCGGCAACTGCACGGAAGGTCGAGCCCCGGAATGATTGCGAGACCAAAGGATGGTTCTCAGACAACCCGGTTGTCCGCCTTGGGATCGACAGAACCGTCCAACCAGCACGTCGACTTGATCATCGGAAATTTTTGCCGCGATGCGATACATGCCGGTTTGCCGGTCGAGTGTGTCGCGCAAAGGGGTAGTGGCTAACCGGTGTGCCTCCCATGCGGTTAACGCAGCGAGTCGGCCCGGATAGAAGAGATCGAGAGCGCGTTGCACCGCCTCGAGGTCGGCCAACTCAAGGCGCCAGTTGTGTCGAAGATTCGGCGCAGTTTTTAGCGGTCGATAATTTCCGTCGTCGTCGAACTTCGCCAGTTCTTCAGCGTCGTCAGGCGAACGGTGGAGTTCCAAATCCTCTCGGCCGGCGTCCTCGCGGTGAGCCAGCACGAACCCGATCTGGGTTTGCTTTATCTCGATCTGTCCGATGCCGCGTGCCCCCGCGGCGAGCCAATTCTGTAAGACGCGCCTAATGCGCGGCGACATGCTTCTTTTCGCTGACTCCGTTTTTCTTCGCGGTGCAGAGCCGACGCGCCATCACTCCCGCCACGTGTTCGAGAAAATCGCGATCATCCTCTGTGAAAGCGTCCCGCTTCTCGCTTTCCACATCGATCACTCCGATCACCTTACCCGTTTTTTCACTTATGATTGGAACGACGATTTCGGAGTGTGTCGTCCAGAATGCCGGCAGCCAGCGCGGATCCTTGCGGACATCACCCACGATGAGTGTCTCCTTGGTTTCTGCGACGGCGCCGCAAAGGCCCTGCGACTTCGGGAATCGTGGGTAGGCTGGTGGCTCGTTACCAGTGCCCGCCGCGATCACAAAATCGCCGCGCTCGATCTTGTAAATTCCGATCCAGCGATAATCCCGCTCTTTGCGAACCATTTCGGCCGCGGTCTTAAGCGAGTTGGGGTCTTTCGGAGCGGCCAGAATGAAGGCCGCCAGGTCCTGCAAGAGTTTGGTGGAGTTTGTTTTCACAGGCGCGTTAGGGAAACAACCTACGGAATCACGTGGAGATCAAGGGCTGACCGATCAAAAGCTTCCGCCTGCTCCAGAATGATTTCGGCAAATTTTGGTTCGGTTCCGATGGCGTTCGCGTAAAAAAGGTTGCGGTCGCTAAGCCGATGCGGGTTGTCGCGAAAAATTTCCCGCTGACTCGCCGCCGCCGTTGGCTCCCCTTCGATTCCCAGCAGCACGGGGATGTCCTGATAACTATGCAGCCCGTCGGAAATAAAAAATGGCACCACGACCACGTTTGGCGTGGTGGCAAGGCTCGCCCAATCGGAAATCAGCGGCGCCTCCTCCATGTAAGCATTTTGCACGGAGGCATAGATTCCGCGTGCGCTGATTTTTTGGACCTCGCGCTTGGCAGCTTTGGCGCTGTTTTCATTCAGCGCGGTCCCGTGTCCGACGATAAACAGGGTGGTGTCCTTTTCCGGAACACCCGGCGCGACTTCGCGCGCTCGGCGCAACAAGAGCTCGGTCACGTTAGAATGATTTCCGGTCGGCTCGCAATATTTCCAAACCTGGCCACTTGATCGCTTGGTGACGCGGCCATCCAGTTCCAACTCCCGCGGGATGACGGTCTGTGTGAAATAACCTTCGCTGATGAAATTCGGTACTACGTAGACGTCGCGGATCTCGGATTCATCGAAGAAGAAGAGGGCGTCACGCAAACTTGCCTCCTCTTTCCAAAAGCAGCACGCGACGTCGCTGAAAATGCCTTTGTCTCTGATTGCCTTGGCCTGATCAAGACTCGGCCCGCTGGAATCCGGGTTCACTGTCGAGCCGTGGCCAACAATCAGGAGAGCGGCATCAGGGCGGGCCGGATTCATTGGCGAAAAGTGTAGAACATGCCGTGCCCATGGGAAAGCACTGGCACCGACAGCGCGGCGCCTTTTGCGCGAAGAAGGCCGAAACCTCGGCGTTTATCCGTTAGTCCGAAGAGTCCTCGTCCGCCTCTTCGTCTTTTTTCTGGGCCTTCTTGTCGTAAACCTGGCTCAGAATTCGGCCGATCATCGGGGCCGCGGCGGAGCCACCGTGGACTTTGCTCCCAACGTCGCCTTCATAGAGGGCAGCAAACGCATATTGCGGGTGTTCCGCAGGCACAAAACCCGCGAACCATGCCGCGGTGCGCTCCTTCTCCTTTGGGCCCCATTGGGCCGTGCCGGTCTTTCCCGCAACCGAGACTTCGTCCAGACTGGCCTGATGTGCGGTGCCCAAGGGCGCATTGACCGCATCGACCATTCCGACGCGAACCTGCTCCATCGTTTGCGGTGAAACGGGAATTGTTTTCTTCGCGCGGACGGAATAGGCCGCAACGATTTCGTTGCCGACCGTCTGCACTTGTTGCACAAGCCGCGTCTGGAAAAATGTTCCGCCATTGGCCACGATTGCCATCGCTTGTGCCATTTGCAGCGGGGTGACCAGGACGTCGCCCTGGCCAATGGAAAGGTTGGCGATGTCGCCGCCCATAATTCTTCTCCCGTGCGTTGCCTTCATGTATTCATCGTTAGGCAAACGCCCGTCGGTTTCGGCTCGCAACGGGATACCGCATTTTGCGCCGAAGCCGAGCTTGGCCGCCCAATCAAGAATCGGCGCCGCTCCCGTCTTGATGCCCACCTGATAAAACCAGGTGTCGCATGATTGGGTCAGAGCTTTGACGAAATTGAGCGAGCCTTGATCCCCCTTCTTCCAGTTGTGAAAAGTCGTATTGCCGACATCCATTGCCGGAACGCACTCATATTCGTCCTGCGGTGTAATCGTGCCGGTTTCAAAAGCCGCGATGCCAACGGCGATTTTGAACGTCGAACCCGGCGGGTAACCCGAGCGATAGGCGCGGGGCAGAAGCGGAATATTCGGGTCGCTCTGCAATTCCTTGAACCTCGTCGGCGAGATGGATGGAATGAAGTCATTCGGGTTAAATGTCGGCCATGAAGCCATCGCGAGAACATCCCCGTTATTTGGATCGATGATGACAATCGCGCCGCGCTTCGCCCGAGCCGCGAGCGCTTTTTCGGCCAACTCTTGGAGCCGCAGGTCGATCGTACTGACGACATTGTAACCCGGCACGGGCGGTTCCACGATTCGTTCCGAGGTTTTCCGGCCGTCGCGGTCGAAGGTGACTTTATATTTTCCATGTCGTCCGGTGAGCATGGTGTTAAAAGTCTGCTCGAGGCCTTCGCGGCCTTCCGTTTCCGGCCAGAGCACTTGGCCATTTTGGATAATCCCGTCGGCGTTGCGACTTGTCTTGCCGGTGTATCCGATGATCTGACCAGCCACATTATCGTTAGGGTAATAGCGCAGGTAGATCGGCTTGAGTGAGAGCCCGCTGGAAAGTTTCCCCGCAAGTTTCCCCCGTTCTTCGTCGGTCAGATTCTGCGCGATTTCGAACGGGAGGAAACCGCGATTATGGTAATGCCGGATGATCGCCGCGTCTGGAATCTGGAGTGGACGATCGAGACGCCGCTGGGCCTCACGGATTCTTGTGCGCGCGTAATTGAGGGCCTCTTCGTCGGAAAAATCGAGCGGGGTAGGGAAGTCGATCGCGAGGTTGTAGCTCAATTTGTTCTGCGCCAGCGGTGCGCCATTTCGGGCGGTGATCTGGCCGCGTGGCGCTGGAATATCGAGCACGTAGGTCCGCGCCTGTTTCTGCGTTTCCCAAGTCGGCTTGATCGTTTCCTCAAATGGCGAGGCTGACGCTTCGGGAACCGCCTCGGAAGGTTCCTCCTGCGCGGAAGCAATCGCGGCGCAAAACGGAAGCACAATCCACGAACAGCGGAGAAATGCGCGAAAAGAGGGCAGGTGCTGGAAGAATTTCAATCGGCGCAATTTGCGAATGGTATTAGTGCGAAGCGAGGAAGCGATGCACTTCCTCCGCCAACTTCTGCCCTATTCCGTCGGTTGACGCAATTTCCTCGACGCTGGCTTTACGCAAACGTTGCACGGAACCGAATTTCCTGAGGAGGAGATTTTTGCGGTTCTGGCTCACGCCCGGACAGTCGTCCAGCACGCTTTCGCCGATGCGTTTCTTCATTAACAACTGGTGATAGGTATTGGCGAAGCGATGCGCTTCATCGCGGATCCGCTGCAGGAGACGCAACGCGCCCGACTCCTCTGGCAATTGCAACGGCATCGCGCGCCCGGGCCGATAAATCTCCTCAAATTCTTTGGCCAAACCGATGATGGGCAATTCGTGCAAACCGAGCCGCTGCAACTCACGACATGCGGAAGAAAGCTGACCCTTCCCCCCATCGACAATGATCAAGTCGGGCAGGCGAACAAATGGCTGCACTGCATCGCTCGGATTCTCCTGCGAAAACTCCGCCGTTTCCGGATTCGCCTCCCGCGCTTGGAGAAGGACACGCGAGTATCGGCGCCGAACCACTTCCGCCATGCTCGCGAAATCGTCCTGACCTTCAACGGTGCGGATGCGGTAACGCCGATAGTTATTTTTGTCCGGGACACCATCACGGAATGACACCATCGAAGCGACCACGTGCGTAGTGGAGATATTCGAAATATCGAAGCACTCCATCACGTTAGGCGGTTGCGGCAGGTGCAATGCATCGGCCAACTCTTGCACGTCCGCTCGCGGATCGATTGTGGTCGGCAAACTGTGGCGGCTGAAGCGCCGCATTGGTTTGGTCGTGCGCCGCAAATCTTCGATCATGTTGCGAAGCTCAGCGGCCTTTTCGAAATCGAGCTTGAGGGCCGCTTTTTGCATCTCTTCCTCGAGTGCGTTCATCATTTCCCGCGAATGCCCCTCGAGAAATGCCGCCGCTTCCTCGACCCGCTGTCGATAAGTTGGCGCGTCGATCTCGCTCAATCGCATTGGCACCTGGTAAGTGGACGATTTCAGCTCGCGTTCTGTCGGAGCGCCGCGTCCAAAAGTCAGGACGCCGAATTTCTTGCGCATGAAATTTAGCGTCTGCCGAAGCGCACCCGCATGAGCGTAAGGCCCGAAGTAGCGCGCTCCGTCGTCCTTTTTGAAACGCGCCAACCGAAATCGCGGCCAATCCTCGGTCGGATCCAGTTTTACAACGAGGAAACGTTTATCGTCGCGAAAAGAAATATTATACCGCGGTCGGTATTCCTTGATCAGCTTGCCCTCGAGCAAGATCGATTCGGCTTCGCTCGCCACGGTGTGCGTCTCGAAATCCCAGACCGCTTCGAGCAGCGCCCGCGTCTTGAGATCAGCCACCGCCATCTTCGAGGGCATGAAATACGAGCCGACCCGCTTGCGCAGGTCGCGCGCCTTGCCTACGTAGATGACGCGGCCGAACCGGTCCCGCATCAGGTAGACCCCGGGCTTGTGCGGCACTTCGTGCACCTTCTTGTTGAGGTCTGGCTTTTCTTTCGATAGTGGCACGGTCACGAAAAGAGTACGCGAAAATGTATGATGTCGCCATCGTGGGAAGCGGTCCGGCGGGGGCAAGCTGTGCAGCTTTCTCTGCCATGGCAGGGCTCCGCACCCTGCTCATCGAGCGGGCGATTTTTCCTCGGGAAAAAGTCTGTGGCGATTGTCTGAACCCCACCTGTTGGCCAGTCCTCGAGCGGCTTGAGGTCGCGGCAGAAATTCGCGCGGCGCCGCATGGAAAGCTGACGAGGGTCGATTTCATCACGGTGGATGGCAGAATCGTGAGCGCACCGCTGCCCACCGGCGCGAACGCAGAGATTGCGATCAGGCGCAGTCTGCTTGATCAGATCCTGTTGCGCCGAGCCCAGTCGTTAGGCGTAGAGATTCGTCAGGGCGAAACGTTGCTTTCCGCTGCGCACGCTGGGCATTGGACAATCGGCACCGATCGTTCCGAAGCCCGCAGCCGGGTTCTGGTGGCGGCCGACGGGCGCAACTCGACTGTTGCGCGGCTCTGCGGATTGATGCCGCGCAAGGGCCCGGACCGGGTCGCGCTGCAGACGCATGTGCCGTTGCCGC
>Ga0207701_10006965_pt1 | contig 11263 bp, 12 predicted proteins | sample KBSSwiSSwithPhiX_FD_184294 | JGI IMG/M metagenome (GOLD analysis project Ga0207701, IMG submission 184294) | Switchgrass rhizosphere bulk soil microbial communities from Kellogg Biological Station, Michigan, USA, with PhiX - S5 (SPAdes) (version 2) | ecosystem: Environmental > Terrestrial >...
GACAATTCCTTCCGGCAATAGGACGTCGTTGATGCGGTACTGTAAATTCGAGTGTTCGCCGCGTACGTGCAGTTGGCCGAATGAATCCTGCGCCACTCCGGGAAAACGCAGAATAGTCTGGTTAAAGGGTGCGTCCTCTCCTTGTGCCTGCTGATTAAGGCGATCAGGTCCGACAGTATAGCGCGTTGCGCCAAGGCTCGGCACGATTTGCTCACGTGAAACGTCGAGCTCTTCGCTGGTAACAACTACACTCTCTGCCGTCGCCGTCCTGGAAACTGGCGACGCAGCAGGTGATGGTGAAGGGCTGGGTGAGGCAAACGCGTCTTGTCCCATCGCCATGCTCGCCCCGCTCAGCATCGCGATCGCGATTATCAAATTTTTTTCATTAGAAGTTTTCATGATTCAAATTGGATGAATGCAACGCGCCTCTCGGCGCGGTTGCGGTGAAATGAGGAACGCGGGCGCGAGTAAACGCCGGGATTGCTTCAGCGGTAGAAAATCAATTCCGCGCGCAAACGCGGCGGCTTCGCGCTAAGGCGCGACCGGCGGTGCGTGTTCCTGAACTGAAGAAGGAACAGCGGCAATAACGGATTGGAATCGTTGCGGTAGGAACGCCGGAGAATTCGGCGCATTTTCGAGCTTTGGCGCGTCTTGTGACGGCGCGTTGTGCTCGCAATTGCCGGATGCGATCAACGTCGCCGCGCACTCATGATTCGCTCCGGAGGTTGGATGAAGCCGACTGTGAAGTTGCGGCGCATCCGAAAGCGCGATCGCAAACAGGAATGAACATATGCAACAGAGCGCGAAAACTCGGATCCAGCCGGTTTCTCCGCGAAAGCGCAACATGTGAGCGGAGTTTGCGCCGCGTGAGCAGATATTCAAGAGCAATTTCCGGCCGGTCTGCGAGATTGCGATCCGCTTAGTGCGAGTGCACTGGAAGGCCGTCGTGGGTGTGCGCGTGAATGTGATGAAATTCTTCGCCGGCCTCCTGCATCGGGTCGATGTGGATGACAACATTCGAGAGGTAGCCGAAGTGATGCATCGCTTCGTGGCGCACTTCCTTGGCAAGGGCGTGCCCTTCCTCGACGGAAAGTTGCGGCGCAACCGCCACGTTCATTTCGGCATGCAGCCGGTGCCCCAGCCAGCGCGCGCGCACGTCGGTCACTTTCTCAACACCGCGGACGTGAGTCGCGGCGTGCCTAAGCTCATCAATAATTTTTGGATCGACCCCGTCGAGCGCGCGAGTAAAGACCGCTTTCGCAGATTGCCAGACAATCTGCGCGATCGCGATCGTGATCAGCGCCCCGACGATGGGATCGGCCAGCGGATAACCCATCCACACGCCAACCGCGCCAAAGAACACGGCCAGACTGGTCCAGCCATCAATCCGTGCATGATAACCGTCCGCGATTAACGCGGCGCTTTCGATTTCCCTGCCAACTCTGATTCGAAAAATTGCGACCACTTCGTTGCCGACGAAGCCGATGACGGAGGCGGCCATCACCGCCCACAGATAGCCGACTGGCTGCGGATGCAAAAAGCGTTGCACCGTTTCGTAACCAGCGACAACTGCGCTCACAAAAATCGTTAGGACAATTGCCATACCAGCCAGATCTTCGACGCGGCCGTAGCCATAAGTGAACTTCTCGTTCGGCTTCCAGCGCGACAGCATAAACGCGATCCACAGCGGGATGGCGGTGGTGGCATCGCCGACGTTATGAATTGTATCGGCGAGCAACCCGACGCTGTGCGAAAGCAGAACGACAACTAGCTGGAGAAGGGCAGTGACAGCGAGGCCAATGAACGACCACTTGATCGCCCAGATACCGCGTTCTGATGTCGTGATCGAGGGATCAATTAGGCCGTGAGTGTGGCCGTGTTTGCCATGACCACGCGAATGCCCACGCCCACCCTCGTGGCCGTGTTCGTGATGAGCGTGCAAACGTTCCGTCATCAATGTGAACATCAGCCCGTGTTCTGCGCGCGCAAATCGTTCCGCTCGTGCGGAATTATGTCGACAGAATAGAGCCGCAACTCTGGGGAGCGCAGGCTGCCAGCCTGCTGCATTCGGCCGCTGTGCCGAATGCCCTCTTTACGAGTTCAATCTGCGGCTGAAAATCGGTTCGCGGCAGGCTGCCGCGAACTGCAGGCTGGCAGCCTGCGCTCCCCAGAATGAATCGGCCGCGCCGCGAGCCAACTGGACAGGGCGAGTGTGTTGCATTACCAATCCGACTAATGCTTGGGGCGGCTAAGATTTATTTCATCGTCTTCGGAATTCTGACGATTGCGGGCGGTATCGTCGGCTACGTTAAAGCTGGCAGCGTGGTCTCGGTTATTGCGGGATCGATTGCGGGGATATTGCTCTTGGTGGCAGCGTGGCTGATGCCGGACCATCAAGCTGCGGGATTGATTGTCGCCCTCATTGTTTCGGTCCTGTTAGCTGGGCAATTCGTTCCAAAGTTTTTCAGCACTCACAAAGTGATGCCCGCAGGGTTGATGTCAGTGTTGAGTGTGCTCGGAATTGTTGTCGCGATCGCGGCCTGGCTGAGGAAATAATCGCGTGCGGAAGTTGGGGCTCGGCACTCTGCGCCGGATCGTTCTCCTCATTTTTTTTGCATTGTTCGCGGCAGTTACATTGCGCTGGATTTCGCTAGAGCGCTGGCGCTGGACGATCACGCGCGCGGAAGAATCTTCTCCGACACCGACCGCGGCGCCATCAGCAACGGCGACCCGACCGCCTGTGCTCTCCGGCAAGTTCGACGTCGCGCGGCTGTTCAATGGTATCACCTTGCGCAGCGAAGTGGAAACGGCGGCTGGCGCAGCCGCATCCGAAGAACGGGTCGACCCGATGAGTTACGTAATCGATTTGAAACTGCACGCGCGAGTGCCGACGCCAAATCGCAGTGTGGATGAGCTCGGAAAGGTGAGTCCGGATCTTGGCAACTTGCTGCCCGGGCTGACGACAATGGCCAATGCCGAAGCAGTTTCCCCGTTCTTTGCGCAACTTTACGAGACCAAGGTGCGCGAGCTGCGCGAGAATTTGAATCGGCTGGACCTGCTGCTCTCGCGTCACAATTTCTACGACTGCCAGACGGTGCTGGCATTGAAGCACTCGGAAACCAAACGCCGCGCGCTGCTCTTTCAGGCGGACATGGATGTGGATGCAGACGGCTCCGATGGTGATCGGGTGCCGGCTGGCAACGGTGTGTCGCCGACGTTCAAACCGTTCACCAGTTTTCGCTGGGGAAAGAAATCGAATCGTCCCAATCCCTACCTGCCAGGAATTGAAGAGCGATTGCACCGGCTTGAACTGGAACAAAAAACGGCGACGCCCGAGCGGAAACGCGAGTTGAAAAACGCGGTGACCGAGTTGCGTGACGAGATCAACACGATGAAAAAATACAGTTATCTCATCGGCACGTATGATCCGTTCATCGTGGTGCCGGCGAGTTTCACCAAGGGAAGCGATGGCGCGCACGTCGGCGATTATTCGTTAGTGATTGTCGGCAACACGATTTATCCGGCAATCGTGGGTGATGTCGGTCCCAACGATCGAGTGGGGGAGGCATCGCTCCGGATCGCAAAAGAGGTGAACGCGCTCTCCAATCCGAACAACCGGCCGCTCAGCGAATTGAAAGCGACCTATATCGTGTTTAACGGGACAGCGGATTCAACGTGGGGTCCGCCTGATCTGGAAAAGCTGCAGGTCCGTTGCGAGGCGCTGGTAAAGGAAATTGGCGGCGCCAGTGTACCGCTGCATCACTGGGTTAACACCGTGCCGCCGCTGCCTACTCCGACACCAACGCCAACACCGACACCGAGCCCAACGATTTCGCCGGGTCCTTCCGTCTCACCGACGTCGACTCCATTTTTCAGTGAAACGCCGTCGCCCACTTCGCCGCCGTTGATTCATCCGACGTTCGCGTTTCCCACGTCCACGCCGAGCGCGACGAGCGATTAGTGACTGGGAGCGGCGGGGTTCCAAGCCGCCATCTAAACGGCAAATGGGCGACTTTGAAGTCGACCCTCCAGTCAGGGAAAAGTTCGCGATGGCCGGGCACAAGCGCCAGCACGCGAAGGCGCGTGCGCTGCCCAGAATCTTCCACACCGCTCGTAAGCAGCGGAAACAAAACTTTCTTCGCTAGCCTAACGAGAATTGGGCAGCACGAATGTCTCCCCGATTTCACGCAGCGCGATTCGCTCCGGCGTTTTGGCCAGCGCGCGGGTGAAGCGTTCGATTGGCTCGCGAAAAGGTTCTATGCTCAAACGAAAGGTTTGATGATGCACCGGCATGATGAACCGGGCGCCGGCCGCGTCCGCCATCGCGACGGCTTGTTCCGGAGTGGAATGAGCCCAAATCCACGGATCGTAAGCGCCGATGCCCATAACGGCGAGATCGTAGGGTGCACCATCGTTCAATTTCGCGAACGCGTCGGTCATGGCGGTGTCGCTCCCGTAAATGATGCGTCGGTTCTTTCGGGAAATGACGTAGCTGTTGTATCCGCGATGGATGTCGTATTGCATTCGCGCGCCCCAATGTTTTGGCTTAAACGCGCGGACTGCGAGGTCGAGCTCACGCAGCGTGAGGCGCACTGATTCGTTCCAACCCAGTTCTATCACCTCGCAGAATTTCATTCCGCGCAGCAAATCGCACGTTCCTTTGGCCGTAATCACGCGTGTTGTGTCGGAAAATAACTTCAGCGTGCGCCGATCGATGTGATCGAAATGCGCATGGGAAAGGAGAACGAGGTCGATCGGGGGAAGTTCGGCAAACGTTAGCGCCGGTTGGGTCAGACGTTTCGGGCCGACGGTGAGAAAGGGCAGGCGAATTCCGATGCGCGGGAACAAGACGGGATCGGTGAGAATTTTTATCCCGAAGAAATTAATCAGAACGGTAGAGTGCCCGATCCACGCCACGGTAAGATCGTCATTGCTCCAACTTTCGGGGGTCGGGTGCGCGAATGCCGGTGCGATGGATCGTCGGCTCTCGACGATCCATTCGTGCCAGAGATGGCCCAGCCAGCTGCGTCGCCGTATTTCCCGGCGGGCGCATTCCCGTTCCGTTTCCATCGTGAACAATAACGCGAGTGCGTAGAATCGTGGCGAAATTGTAGGCGTTTCTGTGAAACGCCGATAACTTGGCGTCCGACACCGACGCCCTGCAAAGTGAATTGGCTGGACGAAATCATCGCACGCAAGCGAAGCGACATCGCGAAGATGCATGCGGAGGAATTTCGGTCACGCGCGGAACGGCGTGATGATTTCCGCGATTTTCATGCAGCGATTCGGCGAAGGAGCGGACGCGTCCGGATTATTGCGGAAGCAAAGAGCGCGTCGCCATCGGCTGGGGTGATCGCGGCGAACTATGATCCGGTGGGAATCGCGATGAGATATAAAGAAAACGGTGCCGACGCGATCTCAGTGCTGACGGAGCAAAACTATTTCGGTGGCAGGCCGGAACACTTAACCGCGGTGCGTGAGGCAGTCGCGCTGCCGATTTTGCGCAAGGATTTTATCATCGATGAACGACAGATTATTGAATCGGTTGCAATCGGCGCCGATGCGATCCTGTTAATTGTCGCAGCATTGGCGGAGGGACAACTGCGCGCGCTCTACGATCGTGCGACCGCAAATAAACTGAGCGTGTTGGTCGAGGTGCATACGCGCAACGAGATCGGCATGGCCATTGCGGCCGGCGCGAGAATTATCGGAATCAACAATCGTAATCTGGCGACGTTGGAGGTCGATCTTGCCACCGCGGAAAAATTGCTTCCGGAAATTCCGGATGGAATCACGATTGTGAGCGAGAGCGGAATTCGAACGGCAGCGGATTTGAAGCGAATGGCGGCTTTGTCGATTGACGCATTGCTGGTCGGCGAAGGATTAATGCGCGGCGAGATCTCGATCAAAGATCCGTAGCCGCGGTCGCGGGCCGAGGCTTGGCCGCTCGAGGGCGGAGCTCTGCGACGCCGCGGGCTCGCAGAGATCGCCTCTCCAAGGGATTCTGTGGCGTCATTTACTGGCGCCAACCGAGCCGCGAGCGGCGATCACCGCTACAACATCAGCGAAAGAGGCGCGCCATTGATTGCCACAAACCTTTGGCCGGTCCCTGCGGTTGAGAGCGGGCGATCAATACCGAACACTCGGCCGAATCGAGAATGCGATGGGTGACATCGCCCATAATATAATGTCGCAATGGCCCGCGCGCGCGCGTGGAGCCGGAAACAATGAGGTCGTAATTCCCTTCCCGCATTTCCTCCAAAAGCTGATCAATAATGAAACCGTGCCGGATGCGGATCTTGACAGCGACGCCGAGTTTTTCGAGGGCCTTTTTTTCCGCCGCCAAATTACGGCCAAGTTCCGAGCGGGAAGCGAGCAAAGCATCCACATCTTCCTCCAGTTCGATGAGATGAGCGTAAATCGCGGGAGGCTCGGCCATGATATGGAATAAGGTCACCTCGGCGCGCAACGCTGCAGCCAGGATGGCAGTGAGGCGAACGGCATCATCGATAAAACGCTTCCCGCCGCTGCAGAGAAGAATGCGCGACAGACGCTCATGCGCGCCGATTGCCACCAGCACCGGCGGTTCGACTGCTTTGATGATTTCGTAGGTGCGCTGCGATTGCCAAAAATGCCCGGAATCGTTCTTGCGGCGCGAGCCGATGACGATGAGATCGTACTTCCTGGCAGATGTTTCGCCGAGAATTTGCGCAGTCGGCTCGCCGGTTTGGATGACGCTCCGAAGCTCGACGCCAGTTTGCCGCAGAATGCCGGTCTCGCGATCGAGAGCTTGACGCAGCGGTTGGTCGTCGGCTGGGTTCTCGACGATGCCGAGGAGGGTGACTGGGGCTTTGGTTGCTCGGGCCAGCATACCGCCGAGGTGCGCGGCACCGTCAGAAGCAGGTGTACCGTCGCTACAAATCAGGATGTTCATAGTTTGTGACCGGAAAACATTGTGTAAATGACAATGCCCGCGCCGATCACCGGAAGCGGGACGAAAGCGAGACGAATTTTCGGGCCGGCGAAATATTGGGTCGAGATGGCGCCGAGTTGCGCGCCGACGGCAGCGCCGATATTCATGACGAGCGCAATCAGAATATCGACATTGCCTTTGATGGCGTGAGTAAACGTTCCGTAGCTGGCGGAGATGATGATTTCGAAAAGATCGGTGCCGACCGCGAGATGGGTTGGAATTCCGAGGACATAGACCATTGAGGGCATACGGATGTAGCCGGCACCGCCGCCAAGAAATCCGCTGCACAACCCGCCGACAAAAGCGACCAGCAGAATGATCCAAAATGAGATCGTGACTCCCGATGCCGGCAACGAAATCATCGGCGGGATGCGCCAGCGCTGAATGGCTGTGGTCACATGTTTGAACGCCGAATCGTCAGCTTTGGCGACGAGTGCAGTGGACTTTGGCCTGGCACTGGATTGCTTCTGCCGGCCGAGGGTTTTCGAGCTTTCCCAGAGCATGAAAGCCGAAATGCTGAGATAGATGACGATCGAAACGACGCTGACAACGAAGTTGACGTTGCCAGCGCGTTTAAAGACTTGAATCAATTGCGCACCCATTTCCGCGCCCGCGATAGTGCCAATTGCCATGAAAAGACCGAGGCGCAAATCGACGTTGCCGAGCGCGCGGTGACGTTTCGCCGCCACCACAGATTTGCCGACGATGTGGGCCAAATCAGTGCCGACGGCGAAGTTCCAGTCGATGCCGACTACGCGAAGGGCTGGTCCGGCTAGAAAACTTCCGCCGACTCCAAAGAACCCACCGAGAACGCCGATCACGAACCCGACGACACCAAGATAGACGGGGCTAACGTGCGCGTGCGAGATTGGGAAAAACATTATTCGGAGCGACCTCCGCGCAGGAGTCGCAACAGGCCGGTTGTAACGGCTTCGAGGACAACCGCTTGTCCGATAATCAGAAGGATGGCGACAATCGCGTAAGTGTGGATGTGTTCAGTCGCCAACCGCATTAACCAGCCCCCGAGAAAATGCAGGACGCCAAAGAAATAGGCCGTGACGAGGACGGCGTAGACAAGTAACTCCACCACGAACGCCCGCAAGGTGCGCCGAACCTCTGTTTTCGAGCGTGGATTCATGTTATAGTCTCATCGTTCTCAAGATTGGGCGCGGTTGCGCACGGTAAAAAGCCATTGCGTCAATTTTGATTCATCCTAAACTCCCCGACGCTTTACCAGAAGCTTTGAAAAATGGCTGACGCCGCAAATAAATATCCCGAAAATGTCGACGGAAAGTTCTATGTCGATGACCAGTGCATCGACTGCGACCTTTGCCGTGAGACCGCTCCCGCGAACTTCCGTCGCAACGATGACGGCGGCCATTCCTACGTTTATAAACAACCCGAATCGCCCGAGGAAGATGCCTTGTGCAAAGAGGCGATGGAAGGTTGCCCGGTCGAGGCAATCGGCAGCGACGGTGCGTAAATTTGTCCCGTAGCGGCGGTCTGCGACCGCCGGATTCGATGTCGAACAAAAAGGCTCGGCGCTCCCAGAGCGCCTCTACAGCTGTCGCCTTAACCATCGCCGGCTCCGATAGTAGTGCCGGCGCCGGCGCGCAAGCGGACCTGAAAACATTTAGCGCGCTTGGGGTTTACGGTGTGACTGCCATGACCTGTATTGTCGCGGAGACGCCGGGGAAAGTCTCACGAATTCAACCGGCCGATCCTGAAATCGTGCATGAACAAATCGAGCTGCTGCTGAAGTATTTTCCGGTGGCGGCGATCAAAACCGGTCTCCTTTGCAACGCCGCAATCGTCGCGGAGGTTGTGCGGAATCTGCGCAAGGTGAAGCGGCGCCAGCTGGTAGTCGATCCGGTGATGATCGCGACCAGCGGTGACGTATTGCTTGCACCGAAGGCAATTCAGATTTACGAGCGCGAGCTTTTTCCCCTCGCGACTTTAATCACGCCAAATTTGGATGAGGCGGCGCGATTGGTGGGCGAGCCGATTGGAAATCTGGGCGACATGCATCGAGCCGCGAGAACACTCGGGAAAAAGTATGGCGCGGCCGTTTTACTGAAAGGCGGTCATCTGCGCGGACGGCGAGCAATTGACGTGCTCTATTTTGGCAATGGCACCAGGGAATTCTCGGCTCCGTTTGTGCCGCGGGTGAAGACGCATGGGACCGGCTGCACTTATTCGGCTGCCATCACCGCTGAATTGGCGAAGGGCGCCGAGCTCAGTCGCGCCATCGCGACAGCGAAGAAATTTGTTACGTCCGCCATTCGCTCGCATTTCGTTTGGAAATCCGGCCGCGAGAGAATTTTCGCGCTCAACGCATAACTCTATTCTTTCTCCCAAACCTTGCCTTCCATCGCGTCTTTTGCGGCTTCCACTTCGGCGGCCTGCTTGCTCGAACCCGTCCCGCGTCCGAGAGCGCTTCCTTCCCATCGTACCTCCACCACAAACGTCTTTGCGTGTTCCGGGCCCGTCGCGGAAATCACCTCATACGTCGGCCCGCGCATGGCGATACTCTGCAAAATCTCCTGGAGCTGGCCCTTGGGATTAATGTCGACTGGCGCTTCGCGCACATACTCAAGGGCGGCACGAGTTTCGCGCAAAACGAAATCCCGCGCCGTCGCGAAATCGCCATCGAGATAAATCGCGCCGATGATCGCTTCGAAGGCGTCGCCCAGAGTGGAAGCACGCGTGCGGCCGCCGCTCGCCTCCTCGCCGTGGCCCATTAACAGATACCGGCCCAGATCGAGCGCCTGGGCGTGGGTCTTTAGTGCGTCGCGCGAGACCAAACGCGCCCGCAACTTCGTCAGCCGGCCCTCCTGTTCCTTGGGGAAATGGGCATAGAGATATTCCGTGATGACAAGTTGCAGAACCGCATCACCGAGAAATTCCAGTCGCTGGTTGTCCTCGTGATAGCGCTGTTTTTCGTGGGTGAGACTGGGATGCGTCAGTGCCTGCTTGAGCAAAGCGTGATTGCGAAAATGGTAGCCGAGGCGTTGCTCGAGCGTTTCCACGTTAATGCTTTTGAAAGATTGCCAGCCATGTAATCACATCCACCGCCCGCTGCAATACCGAATCGTGCATGCTCTCTTCCGGACCGCGCCGCTGTTGGCGAATTTCGAACTCGGGATTGGTCCCGGCGATAAGGGCGGCTTCATTGAAATGCGGGCGCTCGCCTTCGAATACAAAAGCCGTTAGTCCACGCTGCGCGCTCTGCGAGAAGATTTGATGTTTTTGTGCAAGCGGCAGTTCCACTGGCAGGTCGGGTTTCACTCCATCGGGGAAAAGCGATACCCCATTTGATCCGATCACCTCTCCAACCGCTACGCGAAGTACTTTCCCACTCGTCAGCGGAAAGTCCGAATACTCGACAGCCCGCCCGGCACTGGGCTGCCCAATTAGCAACGCCTGGTCGTGCGTTTTCAACGCTGCCGCCATCGCTTCTGCGGGTCCCGAAGTCTCGCCATCCACCAGCACCATTGTCGTTCCCTGAAAACCCGGATCGCGATCATTGGTGAAGGCGCGGTCCTGATGTGCCGCGGTTTTGCGCAGTGTCCACAGGGTTTTGCCCTTTGGCACAAAACGCTTTGTCATTTCCGCGGCAAGATTGAAATCGCTCGAACTCGTCGCGCGCAAATCGATCACCATGGCATCGATTTTTTTCGCCGCGAAATCCGTCAGTGCCTTGTCAAAGGCGCCCAAATTGTCAGGGCTAAGCGATCCGATTCGCACGTAACCGATATGATTTCCGAGCACTTCACTGTAAAAAGGGGCGGGTGATTCGGCGTTGATTGTTTTGCCGGGCAACAACATCGCACCGCCGTGCAAACGCTTCAGCAAACCCTCCAGCGTCGCACGATTGATTTCCTGGTCCTTGAGCGCGTTCGGATCAACGAAATTCGATTTCAGGGTGCGAATTGTTTCTTCCATTTCCGCGGGGGCCAGGGAATCGACCGTAACTTTTGGCTCAGCCGAGGCGCTCGGCCCGGCCGATGGAGCTGGGGTTTGCGCAGAAATTCCTGAGGCAACGCTGCCGATCAGGGCACCCGCTACGATTATTCCTATTTTCATTCGAACCGCACTGGGGCGGAACATAGACTTCCAGTCTGTGCGCCAAACAGGCTTTCGAGCCTGTTTCTTCAGCAGGCTGCAAGTCCGCTGGGCGCACAGGCTAAAAGCCTATGTTCCAATGCCCATGGGCGCGCAGACTCTATGCGTGGGCAGGGCGCAGGGCAATATCGCGGCGGAAATGGCAGCCTTCGAAATGAATCTGCC
>Ga0207701_10006967_pt1 | contig 11261 bp, 7 predicted proteins | sample KBSSwiSSwithPhiX_FD_184294 | JGI IMG/M metagenome (GOLD analysis project Ga0207701, IMG submission 184294) | Switchgrass rhizosphere bulk soil microbial communities from Kellogg Biological Station, Michigan, USA, with PhiX - S5 (SPAdes) (version 2) | ecosystem: Environmental > Terrestrial > Soil...
GCACGCGCGTCCCGCCAGTCACCGCGCTGCGGTCGCCGCCGCTCTCGCGAATCACCGGCGCCGATTCACCGGTAATCGCCGCCTCATCAACACTGGCGATACCTTCAACGACGTCACCGTCCGCCGGAATGATGTCGCCGGCTTCGCATACAACGAGATCCTCTTTCTGCAGCGCTGGCGCGGGAACCTGCTGTTCGCGTCCGTTCCACAGACGACGCGCGATAGTGTCTTTTCGCGCCTTCCTCAAGCTGGCGGCTTGCGCTTTGCCGCGGCCTTCCGCTACCGCTTCGGCGAAATTGGCGAACAGCACGGTGAACCACAGCCAGATCGCCAGTTGAGTCACGAACCCGCGCAGTTCTGGTTCAGCAGTAAAAATTCCCACCGTTGTTAGCGCAGCGCCGACCATCGTCACGAACATCACCGGGTTCTTCACCATCAGGCGCGGGTTCAGCTTTTTCAACGCGTCCCAGATAGCCGGACCAACAATGTTCCAATCGAAAAGCGATGCAGGTTTTTGTGTCATAAAATTCGCACCTCGTGCTAGAAAAGTTTTCCGCCCTGCATGAGAAAGTGCTCAACGATGGGTCCGAGAGTCAGCGCGGGGAGAAAATTTAGGGCGCCGATCAAGAGCACGGTTCCGAGAAGCAGAATCAAAAATGTGCCGCCGGAGACTGGAAACGTGCCAACGCTGGGGGGCGCGACTTTCTTTTGCACCAACGAACCGGCCAGCGCCATGATCGGCACGATCATAAGGAATCGGCCGAACAACATGTCAAGACCGAGCGTTGTGTTGTATGGCGGTGTATTGCCCGAGAGACCAGCGAATGCGCTGCCGTTATTTCCCGCGCCGGAGGCGAATGCGTACAGAATTTCGCTTAATCCGTGCGGGCCATTATTATTCAGTGCGGCCAAGCCCCATTTGGCTACTGAAGCCCAGGCGGAAAACCCGAGAATTGAGATGGCGAGGATGAGCAATGCGAGCATGGCCATCTTCACGTCGTAAGCCTCTATTTTTTTGCCGAGGTATTCTGGTGTGCGCCCGACCATCAGGCCGGCGATGAAAACGGCGAGCACAACGAATACAAGCATCCCGTAGAGGCCGGCACCCACTCCGCCAATAATGATCTCGCCTAACTTAATGTTGAACAACGGAACGAAACCGCCCAGCGGGGTGAACGAATCATGCATCGAATTGACCGCACCACACGAGGCATCCGTCGTGACCGTCGCGAAGAGAGCGGAATTGAAAATTCCGAAGCGGACCTCCTTGCCTTCCATGTTTCCGTCCGTTGCGGAAACGCCGAGATGCTGGTGAATCGGATTGCCTGAGGATTCTGCCGACCAACACAATAACACTCCCCCCAGAAACAAGATCACCATTGCCGCCCATACGGTCCAGCCGTGCTTTTGATTCTTAACCATGCGGCCGAGGTAGTAGGTCAGGCCGCTGCCGATCAAGAAGATCGCAAGCATTTGGAAGAAATTCGAAAGTGGTGTCGGGTTCTCAAAGGGCTGCGCCGCGTTCGCATTCGAATAACCGCCGCCGTTCGTGCCGAGCATTTTGATTGCGACCTGCGACGCCATCGGACCTTGCACGATGTTCTGCTCGGTCACGGTTTGCTCTTCTGTGACCGCTTTGCCATCTGGTCCTTTGATCGTCTCTCCGGCGTCATTTTTCTTTTCCACCTGGATCTTCATCGGCTCGACCAGCGTGGCCTTGGTGTAAGGCTTGAAATTCTGAATCATTCCCTGGGACACCAGGAAGACTGCGAACACCAGACAGATCGGCACCAGCAGGTAGTACGTGATCCGAACCAGGTCGACCCAGAAATTGCCAATCGTTGTTGCCGAATGCCGCGCAATTGCCCTAACGAGCGCAGCCGCAATAGCGATCCCGGTGGCGGCCGATACGAAATTGTGAAACGCAAGCCCGACCATTTGCGAGAAGTACGACATCGTGGATTCGCCGCCGTAGTTCTGCCAGTTGGTGTTAGTGGTAAAACTGGTCGCGGTGTTAAACGAAAGATCGGGACTGATTCCTGCCAATTTTTGCGGATTCAGGGGCAGAAAATATTGCAAGCGCAGGATCACGTACGTGAACAAGCAGCCCACCAGACTGAAGAGCAGTATTGCGAGCGTGTATTGTTTCCAATTGTGCTCCTTGCGCGCGTCGACACCCATGGCGCGATATGTGAGCCGCTCGACAGGAGCCAGGACCGGATCCAGCCACGTTCTTCCGTTCGCGTCGAGCACGCGCATGAGATAGAGCCCCATCGGCTTCGTCACGAGTGCGAGCGCGATCAGAAAGATTGCGAATTGAATCCAACCAGAGGTTTCCATTTCGAATATCAGAATTTTTCAGGCCGGATCATGGCCATGAGCAGATAGACGAACAGCAAAAGCGCGATAACGCCGACGATGACAGTTTCCATTTGTACTCCTACAGCTTTTCGCAAAGCAGCGTGTACAGTGCGCCGACTACAAAAAACGCGATGACTGTTCCGACAAAAATTAAGTCGCTCACAAGATCACTCCTTCGCCTTTTCACAGAACCGAGAGTACAGCCCGTTCACACCGAGAATCAGAACAATGCCGATGATGATGAATTCGCTCATAAGACCGACCTAACCATGAGCGAACTTTGGCGGCGGTGTTAGTTAAACCGCAGCGCAAAGGTATTAAAAAAACATTAATGCAACCCAGAAGCGGAGCTCTGCACTACCTGGGGAAGAACAAAATCGACAGCAGCGCAAACACTGGAAGCAGGATTGGAAGCGCAAACTTCCAGATATAACCGATGAAGGTTGGTGTCGGCACGCGTGCGTGTTCGGCGATCGTTTTTACAAGCAAATTCGGTGCATTTCCGATATAGGTGAGCGCCCCAAAGAAAGTTGCGCCCAGTGAAATTGCCATCAATTCGCGGCCATTTTCAGACAGAAACCTGGCGACGTGTGACGCATCGTTAATGTTTAAATGGTAACGCCCCAGAGCGGCGGCGAAAAACGCCAGATACGTCGGCGCGTTATCAAGTAATGCCGAGAGCAGTCCGCTGGCCCAAAAGAATGTGAGATCGGAATTCAATCCGAGTCTTCCGGCTGTTCCTTCCATGAATTCCAAAACTGGGATCATGGTTCCGAAAATGCCGAGAAACAGCCACCCGATTTCTCCAAGCGGTGCAAAAGTGAAGTTATTTGCGTGGCGAATTCGTTCGGGCGTTCCCAGATAAGATCCAAGGGTAGTAAGAATCACAAGCGGTTCGCGCCAGCCCGCCGGGACGGCAATGAGCGCAGCCAAAATGACGAACAGAAAAATGAAATTGTGTAGTCCGTCGCATCGCCATGACGTCAGCTCCGCCTCATGAATGCTTTTTCTGCTTCTGCGAAGATCGATCAAATCGAGAACGACGAACACGAGGAGAACAATTCCAACCGTCATTAACCACTGCGGCCAGCAATGTTGGAGTGTCCAACCAAACGGGATGCCTTTGAGGAACCCGAGGATTAAGGGCGGACCAGTGGGCAAAAGCGCACCGCCAATATTGCTGACCAGAAAAATGAAAAACGCAATATGCACCGGCGCGATTCGTCCGCGGTTCATCGCGATCCATGGACGAATGAGCAACATCGACGCACCAATCGTTCCGATCAGATTTGCAAACACTGCACCGAACAAGAGAAACAGCGTGTTTCGAACCGGACTGCTTGGTCCTTTTGCGCGCAGGTGAATTCCCCCTGAGACAACGAAGAACGCACCGACGACAACCATGAATGTCGCGTAATCGATTGCTGTGTGGAGCACCCGCGCCGGCTCGCCAACCAAGAGGTAATAAAGACAGACAAAGCCCGCGAGGCTAACGCAAAGCTTATGGTAGTGCCGCTCCCAGTGATGTTGCGCGATTAATGGACCGAGAGCGATTGCAAGCAACAAGAATCCGAAGGGCAGCATGCTCAGCCAGCCCAGGTGCGCCCTGGCCAGAGGCAAAACGCAAATCATGTTGCCATTGGAGTTACCGTAGCATGATCCGTCAACGAAACTCGAATGTTGCTGCGCCTGCTTTAGATATTCCCGAAAACGTCAACCGCCGCGGCTGAGCGTCTTTATGTGGTCATGCTCGCAAATGCACCACGACTTCAATCTCGGCGGTTTGCGGGAACATGTCGAGAGGTGTGGCAGATTCGATGGCAAATTTCTCGTACAAAAGTCTCAAATCGCGCGCCAGCGTCGACGGGTCGCACGACACGTAAATCAATGTTTCCGGCGCGAGGTTGCTTATCGCTTTGCGAACCCCTTCGGTGAGCCCCGTTGCGGGTGGATCGACGATCATCGTTGTCGGGGCGCTTGTGCCAAGCGCGCAGGGCTGGACATCATGACTCGCAAAAGCGGCTGAAACAGCCGCCTCTACATCTTCCACGTCGCCGGCGACGTATGTCTCCTTTTCACTCGCATTCTCTTTGGCGGCGGCGATTGCGAACCGGTCCCAATCAATCCCAATTACGCGCTCGAATTTGTCGAGCAACGCTTTGGCGAAAAATCCTGCGCCACAGTACGCGTCGACTAACAAATGCTGATTCGGTGGAACGAGATCGATAATCAAATTGCGCAGCGCTTTTGCGACCTCATCGTTTACCTGCGAAAAGACGCGCGGTTCGGACCCAGTCCGCAGAGTATGATGCCCATCCCGCACATGTTTTTGTTCGCGCAATTCTGCCAGCGCGTTATTCACTTCGTCACGAGAAATCGGGCACCGCTCGATATCGATCAAACGATTCGAATCGCGCTGAAAAAAACCGATCACATCATCCTGTGCGTGCACGGTGATGCGGTTGCGATAGGCGTACTGCGTCGGCGACGGGACGATCGGACGCATGGGAACGTCTTTCAGTTTGCCGATTCTCTGGAGCGCCTCCCGCACCTGTCGCCATTTAATCGCAAGCTGATGTTGGTAATCGATATGCTGATACGCGCAGCCGCCGCATCGGCCGAAATACGGGCACTCTGGCTCGACGCGATCGGGCGAACTCTGCTTAACTTCGACTAACTCTGCTTCGACGAACTGCTTCTTTTCCCGCACGATTTCGGCTGAAACCATTTCGCCCTCAATGGTGTAAGGAACAAAAACGACTTTGCGCTGTTCCCGAGCGACGCCTTTTCCGCCGAACGCGACGTCCTCGATTCTTAGATCACAGAGACGCATGTCATCAACACCCTGCTTTAGCAGGGTGCTTCTGCCAAGCGAATGCCAGGAACCGCTAAAGCGGTTAGCGCGCGATAAGGCTTTCAAGCACCGCGCTGAAGCGCGGTGTTAAAGAACCGGGGAAAGAGCCAGCTGTTGATTTCCCGACGCAACCGTCACGTTGCGCCAAGCGCCCGCTCGATGGCGGCTTCGAGGTTGTCGAGTTTGATGGGTTTGGTGAGATGCTCGGAGAAGCCAGCCTGCAAACTTCGTTCGATGTCCCCGTTATTGCCAAAGCCGCTGATCGCAATGCCCGGAACACTGGCGATCGCGCGCAATTGCATCATCAGATCCATTCCGGTTCCATCCGGAAGGGCAATATCGCTGATGAGCAGATCGAATTTGTTACGAACAGCAGCTTCCATGGCCGAGCGGACGTCGTGAGCCACCGCAACCAGATGCCCGCGACGCGCCAGCAATTTCTCCAGCGCCGCGCAGGTATCGTGATGATCGTCAACCAGCAGAATCTTCAGAGCTTGTCGTGCCGAATCGGCGACCGCTTTTGAAGCGACGCTAGCTGCTTCACCTTGCGGCAAAGCTTCCATCGACAACGTAAAAGTTGAGCCGCAATTGGGTCCGTCGCTTTGTGCAGTCAGCGTGCCACGGTGGGCTTGCGCGAGAGATTTTGAAATGGCCAGACCGAGACCGAGACCGCCAACACGGTGCTCAAAGGAGCGGTTGCCTTGTTCGAATGGATCAAAAATGCGCTGCATGACTTCCGGCTCCATACCGATGCCGGTGTCGTGGACGCTGACGGTGAAAACTGATTCCGATGGATTATCGGAGGAGATTGTGATGTCTCCTCCTTCAGGCGTGAATTTGATCGCATTCTTAAGCAGGTTCCAGATGATCTGCTGAAATTTGGCGCCGTCGGCCGTCACGTAGTGCCGGTTTGCTCGCAGATTAACATGCACATGAAGTCTTTTTGTCCTCGCCTCGGCTCGGCAAATCTCGATGACGTTCGACAGCTCCTGGTGCGCATCGACTGGAGCGAAACGCAATTGCATTTTGTCTCTGGCGATTCGGGTGAAGTCGAGCAGGTCGTCAATTAGTTGCGTTTCTAATTCGATATTTCGGCGGATCATCGCCAGCGATGCTTTCGTATCTTCAGTTTGAGTCGGCTCCGTTTCGAGCGATTCCAACCCAGAAATGACCGGAGTGAGCGGCGTGCGCAGCTCGTGTGAAAGCATCGCCAGGAAATGGTCTTTGGTGCGATTCGCTGTTTCGACCATGCTTTTTTGTTGCTGAAGCTCTTCTTCGACACGCCGTCGCTCAGCCATACCAGCGGAAAGTGCCATAGCAGTAATTACAAGCACCGCTATCCACAATTGCAGAGCGATCAGCGACTCATTTTCCGTTTCTCTGACGAACGGGCCGAATCCACGCAGCGTTCCCCACACGGCGATCACGGAGAGTATGAAAATGCCCGTAGCCGTTTCGCGTTGACTAAAGCGAAACGCCGTCCAAATCACGATGGGGCCGCAAATGAAAGAGATGGGATAATTCCGAGACGAAATTTCAAGCCACCCGCCAAAGACGACACTGCTGAGCAGCACGAGCAACAGAAAAAGCACGCCGACTTCGGTAGCCTCCTTCTTACTCCAACCTCGTTGTGAGCGGACGCTCCAGAGTAGTACCAGCGGAGTGAAAACAAGATCGCCCGTTACATCTCCCAGCCACCAAGTCAGCCAGATCGCGCCGTAGTGTGTCCAATCGGCAAAGCCAGCAAAGGCAAGGCTTGTGACACCAAACGACGGGCTGATTATGGTGCTAGTCGATGCTACAAGCGCAAATTTGAATACGTCTTGGGGACGATCACAGAAATTTTTCCCGCGCGCGAATCGGATCACTAACCACGCGCCCGCCAGCGCCTCCAGCGTGTTGCCGGTTGCAATGGCAAGTGATGTCGCGACGTCTCCTGCGTTCGTTACATTTACCAGAAATGCGCCAACAAAGATGGCCGGCCACACGCGATACCCGAGAAAGAGTATTGCCGCCAGAGCGATTCCCGCGCACGGCCATACCGGCGATGCACTCGCATGCAACGAGGCAAGCATGAGACCGAATTTGCCAATGACGAAGTAAACGAGAGTTACGATGCTGATTAGCAGCAGCCTAGAGGAACTTTGCAATTGCATGGTCTCAGCCGCCTTAACCTCAGCGATTTTGCTCCTCACAACAAGGCAGATCAACGCCTTGATTCGTGCGAAGTTTGCGGACCCGTTGCCCGCTTTCAACAATGGCAAAGTCACGAGGCGAATGCATCGCACGCGACGATACGGCGCGTGACCGAGCTGCGATGCTTAGATGACCGTCAGATTCCGCCGTTTATATAGAGCGGATGTTAATTGAAATCGTGGTGCGTATCGCGCACGTACGGGTATTTCGACTCGTTACCTACCTCAGGCGGAAATTCCGCGTAACCGCCATGGATGTATGGAATTTCTGAGGGCAGCAACGGCTGATAGCTGTCGTGCCAAATTGGAAACGGAAAGGTCAGGATCTCAATCAGACCCGCCACGTGGCGTGCCGCGGTCCGCCCCGCTCCCTTCCAAACGCCATAGCCAGCCCCGGCGGAATTACCTTCCGTTTGGTTGATTTGGTTGACCGTCACAAAGAACTCAGTGGGGGCGATGACAAGGTTCGAAATACCGCGACCGAGTTTCCGTGTTGGACCATAGTCGTTGCCCGGGGGATCTTGAATATCGGCGAAGGCTCCGATGGCAAGGCCGACGACCACAGCGAAGGCAAGAATAGTTTTCATAGGGGATCGCTACCAGTTAAAGGATTCTGAACAGCAAAGGCAATACTTTATTTTGGGTGTTCTTGCGCAGCGCTGTTCCGCGTTTTCAACATCGAAAGCCATATGGTAACTCCCAAAATAAGCACGATGATTCCCAGCGAGACTATTCGGGGAAAAGGCAGGAATTTTGCCGTAATCATTTTCAGACCGACGAATCCGAGTACCAACGCCAGTCCGGTTCTGAGATAAATAAAACGGTTCATCAGACCCGCCAGCAGGAAGTAAAGGGATCGCAAGCCAAGGATCGCGCAGATGTTCGACGTATAAACAATGAATGGGTCTTGAGTAATCGCGAAAATCGCCGGGATAGAATCCACCGCGAACGCCAGGTCCGTGATTTCAATCACGATCATGGTCAGAGCAAGCGGCGTTAACATCCACCGGCCATCAACGCGCACCCGGAAGTCTTGGTTGTGAAAGTCGTGGGTGATCGGAAGGATTCGGCGCAAGAACCGCATCAGACGCGTTTCCCTGAAATCGTGCCCAGTGTGGTTCCCGAAAAGCATGCGCACTGCGGTAATCAGCAGGAAAAGACCGAAGATGTACAAAACGAAATGAAACCGCCGCACCAACGCGATGCCGAATAGAATCATGGTGCCGCGCATGATGAGAGCACCGATAATTCCCCAGACCAACACTCGGTGTTGTGCGCGGGGCGGCACGCGGAAATGCGTGAAGATCAGCACGAACACAAAAATGTTGTCCATGCTCAGCGAGTACTCGATCAGGTAGCCGGTTAGAAAATCCAGCCCATGGTGTGGCCCTTTTATACGCCAGACGACAGCGTTAAAAGCCAGCGAGACGACCACCCATAGAAGGCTACGGCGCCCCGCTGCGGCCATGCTCAATTCACGGCCGCGTACGCGGAAAGTGAACAGGTCGATTCCGATGGCGACGAACACGCCAACGTGAAAGGCGACCCAGAACCAGATGCTCGTCGTCACGCGGGGCAGGGTTTCATGCGCAAAGCCGTGCCGCAATCGCAAATTGCGCGACGCGCCGATGGGACCTATACGTCACAAGGACGAATCTCTCCTCACCAATGGATGCTGAATTAGAAAAACTGGTCGAAGCTGGCAAGCTCACTACGAAATCCGCAGGCCAACTGGAAAAGTTAAAACCGGGTACATTTTGCCTGCACAAAAGTTGGGGTTTCGGTCGCGTCCGCGAATGGAACCTGTTGCTAAATCAAATCGTCATCGATTTTGCAACCAAGAAGTTTCATCCAATGCAGGCGCAATATGCGGCAGAGAATCTGACTCCGCTGGCACCGGAACATTTTCTAGTCCGAAAAGCAACGGCCATGGGATCAATCAAAAACCTGACGAAGGAAGATCCGGTCGCGCTGGTGCAGAACATTCTGCAGAGTTTGGACGGCAAGGCGAGCGCGCAGCAGATCGGCGAATGGCTCATTGGTGATGTCTTTACCGAATCGGAGTGGAAACGCTGGTGGGAATCGACCAGGAAAGCCCTTAAAGCAAGCGGCCGGTTCTCGATCCCTGCAAAGAAGACGGATCCCATCGAAATCCGTGGCAAAGGGGTGTCGCAGGCCGACGAGCTGCTCGCGGCATTTAACAAAGCGAGGCAGCCCAAGCAGCAAATCGTGGCAATCGATCAGATCATAAAATCTCACGAGCAATTCGAGGAACCTGAAAGACAACTTCAGCCGATCGTCGTGGCGATCGAAAATGCGGCGGCGCGCAACCAGAAACTGCATCCTGAGCTGGCATTCGAACTCATCATTGCGCGGGATGATTTGCTCGCGCGAGTTCCGTCACTGCACATCACGCACATCGGTCTGACTCTTTCCAAATTGATCGTGGAAGATGAAAAGCGTCTGACATCCATCCTGCCAAACTTGCCAGCGGCAAAAGAGAAACGCGTTTTGCAGGAGTTGCCAGACGCGTTGGGAACAGGCTGGACAGAGCGGGCCTTGCGTCTCATGGAGGCGAGCCACAGTCGAATGGTGGCGCAGATTCCGCGAATCTTGAACGAAGCCGGGCAGCATGCCGAACTTAGGACAATGCTGGAGCGAAGCATTCGCGAACATTCAGCCACGAGCGAGATGCTCATCTGGTTGTGCAGCGAAAAGAAGAATTGGGGCGACCTGATTACCCCGGATTTGCTATGGGCGATTTTCGCCGCGCTCGAGCGCGAGCAGCATAGTTCTCCCGGTCGCGTCAGCAGGTTGCAAAGGGCATTGATAGATGACCGGGAATTGCTTGGGGAGATGTTTAAGAAAGTTGATGCCGGCCTGGCGCGCGACGCGATGCGGCGTCTCCAATTGACCCCATTGTTCGATCAGCTGACGAAACGATCGCTCCTGGCACGGATGGTCAAAGTTTATCCGGAACTGGAAAGCATGATCGCCGGTGCAGAACCGCAAGAAAAAACTGCGCCGCTCATTGTGTCATGGAGCAGTTTGGAAAAGCGCAGAGCGGAATACGAAGCAATTGTAAAAGTAAAAATTCCCGAGAACACGAAGGAGATTGCGATCGCCCGGTCCTACGGCGATCTGAGCGAGAATTTTGAATTCAAAGCGGCCAAACAAATGCAGAGCGTGTTAATGCGACGCAAAGCCGAGCTTGAGCATATGCTGCACGACGCGAGAGGCACGTCATTTGAAAATCCAGATACATCGCGAGTTTCCATCGGCACGATCGTCACCTTGCGCAACGCTGAAACAAACAACGAAGAGACTTACACAATCCTCGGCGCGTGGGACGGCGATCCCGATCGTCACATCATTTCGTACCAAACGGCCATCGGCCAGGCGCTGCTCGGTCATGAAGTGGGTGAAACCGTTTCTCTAAACACTGAGCACGGCGCCGCTGAGCTCACGATCCTTTCCATCGAGCCGGCGCCGCCAGATCAGAGCGCACCCGCGCCCAGTCTTCCCAGCGAATCAGCTGTCGAAACCGCGATAGCGGATTAGTGCGTTGTTGCCTGCATTAGTTCCCAAAACGGTGTTATTGCTCCAGGCAATGTTAGCTACCGCAGCGGCACTACAGCGGTGTTGCCACCGCTGAGATTGGACAGCCGGAGCGCAGCGAAACCGATAGCCGCATTGTCACTGCTATCAACGTTGATCTGCATTGCACTGACACCGATAGCCGTGTTCGTGGCGCCACTGGTGTTATGAAAGAGCGCGTTATTGCCGTAGCTTGGAAACCGGTCGCGGTGTTGGCGGCGCCGTCTGTATTATTGAAGAGAGCTTGATAACCA
>Ga0207701_10006968_pt1 | contig 11259 bp, 13 predicted proteins | sample KBSSwiSSwithPhiX_FD_184294 | JGI IMG/M metagenome (GOLD analysis project Ga0207701, IMG submission 184294) | Switchgrass rhizosphere bulk soil microbial communities from Kellogg Biological Station, Michigan, USA, with PhiX - S5 (SPAdes) (version 2) | ecosystem: Environmental > Terrestrial >...
CGACGCCGCCGCCTCGTTCGCCATTAGGCCCGCGGCGTTTTGTATTCGTAAACGCCCGAAAATTCCACCTCAAGACGCTGTTTACCGCGCGCCCAGATCTTAAATTCGCCGCCTTGGGTTTTCCAGGTGCCGTTCACTTGAGCGGCGGTAACACTCTTATCAGTATCGGCGTGTGACATTGCAATTGACGCAGCGAAGACGATGCACTGCGCAAACGTAAAGCCTAACAAGCTCCATGGTTTCATAAGCCTCGTCGGCAGCGAGTCTGGCAAGCGATAAATCCGCGATCAAGCTAATTGCAGCGCTCTATTGCAGGAGTCACAAATCAAACGAACTTTAATTTCGAATGGTGGAGTTTGAAATATGAAAGAACAAATCATCGAGATACGCCGCGTTCCTTCGCCAGCGGTAACGCCACAGGCGCTGGCTTGGGACAGTCGGAACAAAACATTGTGGATGGGTTCACGCGATCTAAGCCGAATTTATGCGATCGATCCGGAGAACGGAACGGTCTTGAAACAGCAGGAGGCACCCGGCATTCCATGGGCCGCTGTTGTGGTAAATGCTGAAATGCGTTTCACCATCGGTGAAGGCGCGGACGACGATCGTTACATTTATCGTTACACACCTGAGGGTGGGTTCTCAAAAATGTTCGCATGTCCAGAATTCACGGGATCATACCTCAGTTTCGACGGGAAGAATCTGTACATGAGCCAGTGGTACAAGAACCGCGTGCTGAAGTTCGACGATGAAGGAAATGTCATCCACGAAATTGATGTGGGCGCCGAGATTTGCGGTCACACTTTCGTAAATGGTTCGCTTTACGTTTTGCGTGGACAGGAAAAGCCAAACGAAGATTGGCGAATCGCACGATTGAATCCGAAAGAGGAAACGCCAGCTGTCGAAGATATCGCTATTGTCCCGTTCGCGTCTCGCTCACTTGCTTTCGACGGTCAACTGTTCTGGTCCAATTATCGCGCGAAAGACACGATAATTTCATTCACTCTTCCGACTTAAAAGATTTCTCAGTCGCTCGAGATTTAAGGCGAATTCAGAGCGTTTCGAATTCCAGGATTTGCTACTGTCCCGATGTTTTAGTCGTCGGGCAGACCGAGCCCCCATCGAAGAGGATTTTCCACAAGCCATCCGGCTGTCTTACCCATGTGGAAGTAAAGATGCCGATCTGCGCTCCCGCTTCATCGAAAACGGGACCGCTGGAAAATCCCAGGTCGCCGGCGGCGTTTGCTACAACACGCTCGGGTTGCCAGCGGAAAGGTGCGACTTCTGTTTTGAAGAATTCTGACCAAACCGCGATCACTTCCCGTTTACCGCGCATGGTTTTTTGCCGTCCCAGAAACTGAGCGTCGTCGGCGAGATACGAGAAAAACTTTTTTGCGTCACGCGCGGCGAATGCTTTTGCGAACGCGATCTCGGTAGTGCGTACTTCTTCGGTTCGATCCGCGGCGGAAGCCGGTGATGCGAAAAAGAGGATTAGCAGGTAGATCGATGCCAAACGATAACGCTTCATGAGTAAACGCTGATTGAATCAAGCTTAATCAGCAATAACGAACCAATTGTGCGGCGTTTTCCTCTGAGACGCCAAAGCGTTAACGTTGGCCGCGGCGAACGCCCTACATTGACGAAAATGTTTGTCGGACATTACAGCGTTGCTTTCGCATGCAGAACCGAGCGGAACAGCATCCCGCTCTGGGTTTTGTTCGTTGCAGTGCAGTTCCTCGATTACATCTGGGCGACTCTAGTTTTGCTCGGAATCGAGAAACTGCGCGTGATCAAAGGCTTCACGGCGGGCAGCATGCTCGATTCATATTTTCATCCGTATTCGCACAGTTTGATCACAGCGGTGATTTGGAGTGTCATTGCCGCGCTCCTTTACAAGGGAGTCTGCAGCCGATACGGCTGCCACTACAGTAAGTCTGAGCCTTTGCTCGTCGGCATCGCGGTTTTCTCACACTGGATTCTCGATCTCATTGCGCATCCGCGCGATTTGCCGATCTACGACAACACTTTGAAAGTCGGCTTCGGTCTGTGGAATTATCGTGACCTGGAATTTGTCTTGGAAATCGCGTTGCTGGCCGGCGGAATTGTTCTTTACCTTGCGCGAAATGTTATGCCGCCGATTCGCAAAGGTGCTGTGATCGCATTCGGAATCGTCCTCATCATCGTGCAGATCGGCGACACGTACGTACCGCGCACGCCACTAACGGATAATGAGACAGTGGCCGGCGTTTGGGTTTTCTACACGCTCTTTGTTCTGATCGCGTTTGCCGTGGAAAAGATCGGCAGTCGGCGAAAAAGTAACATACGGTGATCATAATTGTTTTCGGTGTTTCAGGCGCCGGCAAAACTACAGTCAGCGAACTGCTCGGGCGCAAACTCGGCTGGCGTTTTATTGAAGCCGACGACTTTCATCCGGCTGTAAACATCGAAAAAATGTGCAGCGGTCATCCTTTGACTGACAACGACCGGTGGCCGTGGCTGGACCGGTTGCGGGAGCAGATCGAGCGATCGCTTGCCGCCAAAGAAGATGCCGTGCTTGCATGTTCTGCGTTAAAACGTGTTTACCGCGATCGTCTGCGCGTCAGCGATGAAGTTAAATTTGTGTTTCTTCGCGGCGACTATTCGCTCATTGAAAAGCAACTGCACAGGCGTCGCGGGCATTTTATGAACTCGGCCTTGTTGCAGAGTCAGTTCGATGACTTGGAGGAACCACGGCCGGACGAAAACGTGGTTACGATCGAAGTGAGACAAACACCGGAGAATATTGTCGAGAGAATTAAAGAGAAACTGAATTTGATTGGCAGCGCCTAGCTGGGCGTGACAGATTTGGGACCGCGCGAGTCGGCGGCTGATGTTAGTAACATGAGAACCCCGGCTGCAACTGCACAAAACGTCAATATCGCGAATCCAGCGACGAATGATTGAGTTTCACCTCGGAGATATCCGAACGCGTACGGTCCTGCAAAACCTGCAAGGCTAGCTAGCGCGTTGATGGTTCCCACGGCAACTGCCGCCTTGGAGTCGCTGAGGATCTCCGTTGGAAGCGACCAAAACACAGGCAGAAATGCCATGGGCATGCAGATGACGCTCAGCAGTAGAACCGTCGTTACATGCGAGCCAGGCAGACTGATTAGACCCAAGAATCCCGCCGCGCCGATGAACAGTGGAAAAGCAGCATGCCAGCGTCTTTCGCGAGCCTTGTCGGAATGCCATCCGTTGAACAACATGGCAAAGAGCGCCACAACGTAGGGCACAGCGCCCAATAAACCAACCTGGGCATCGGAAAGTCCCGATTGGATTGTGAGAATAGTCGGCAACCAGAAAATCACACTGTATCCAACGAAGTATTGAAGAAAGCATGCGGTCGCGAGTAGAAGGACAGTCCGAGAACGGAGTGCCTGACCGATGCTTATCGGTTTCCGACTCGCTGGCTTTTCTTGTTCTAACTTTTGCGAAATCCATTGCTGCTGCTCGGCAGTCAGCCAGCGCGCCTGAACCGGTCGGTCCGTCAGAAAGAAAAATGCCACGGCACCTAACAAGATGGCGGGAATACCCTCCAGGAAGAAAAGCCAGCGCCAGCCTTCGATCGTGAACCAATTGTGACCAAGTATCCAGCCGGCCACGGGAGATGCGATGACCAGGGATACAGGAATTGCAGCCATGAAATCGCCCGTCGCTTTAGCCCGGTCCTCTTGAATGAACCAGTGGCTCAGGTAAACGATGACTCCCGGGAAGAAAGCGGCTTCGGCCGCGCCTAACAAAAAGCGCGCCAGATAAAGTTGTGCGGGTGTGTGCACAATTGCGGTAAGCGCAGTCAGCAATCCCGCCACGATCATGGTTGCGCAAATCGTCCCCCGCGCGCTCCACCGTTGAGCCAGCATCGCGCCCGGTATTTGCAGAGCGACATAACTGAGAAAGAAAACGCCCACGCCGAGTCCGAATACGTGATCGTTAAATCCAAGATCGCGCGCCATTCCAATCGCGGCGTACGCGACACACGTGCGGTCGAGATAATTGGTGATGTAAAGAACGAAAACAAACGGAAGCAGCCGAACGGCAATCTGACGCCGTGTGCGGTGTGCAAAGGCGCCTGTAGCGGGCGCGATCGCGCGTGCGGTAACTCCCATCATCTGAGATGCGTTCGCGAAATTACGAGAACAGGTCGGACTATAGCTGAGTTGCAGAATTGAGCAGGCGAATTACGACGCAATGCGGGAGACGCGTCGCCTACTCAGGCTAATCGTGATTCTTACGATTTGTTTGCCTGCGGCGTGTACAGATTATCGCTCTCAACGTTGAAAACTCGGTTCCAGCGCGCGCGATAATTCTCGAACGCGATCTGCGCCCCCAATTGCATCAGTTGTTCTTCGTGCGAGCAGATAGAAGCTTAGACCAGGGCGAGAGAAACGAATTACGCGCGCGCAGGTTTTTTCAGCGATGCGAGTTTGTTCACCAGCGCGTTTGTTCCCTTTTCCAATAGCATGCCCCACGCGCTGAGGACAGCGAGGGTGGGAATGCAAATCAACAAAAATCCCCAGATCGGCACCTCGCGAATACGAAGCCCGAGCCAGATGACATATGGCTGGTGGATCAGGTAGAGGCCGTACGAGTAAAGACCGACGAGGCCGAACAATTTGGCAGGCGAGTTAAAAAGCGAAATGAGTCCGGCGATCCCGACAATTTCCAGCATGCAACACGCGCCCGTGGCGAAATCCACAAAGATGTAATCGTAAAGGCCGTGGTAAAGTTGTAGTGCGGCAGGGTAGAGGATCAGGCCGGTTACGAATCCCGCGCCGCGAAGAAGAAACAATTCCAGGCGCTCCGTCGATTGTGCATGCCACATCGCCAGCGACATGCCGAGCGCAAATTCCGGCAACCGACAAATTGCGAAACCGCCGAGAACCCACAATCCGTTTTGCGGCCAGGCGACAAGCAAAACGTAGCGCGCAAAAAAACCTGCAGCGCATCCGATTAGCAGAAACCACCATGGTCCAACACGACGCGCGGTCCAGAAGAGCAGGGGAAAGATCAAATAAAACTGAATCAGCATGGAGAAGTACCACCACGCCGCGTTGAGATACATGAAGTTCATCTCGATATTGATGAACCGCAGACCGAGCAGACTCAGGATGATGCGATCGTCCACCGGCTCGAGACGGGCAACAAACGGCGAGAGGAGATAAACCAGGTGCGCGACCCAATACATCGGGTACAGCCGAATGAACCGCGCCCAATACCACGCGCCCCAGGCGATTTCTCCCTTTTCGGCGCGCCGCGTGGTCGATTGCATGAGCGTCCAGCCGCTCAGGATGATGAACACGCCGACGGCATGAAAACCGAGGCCGGAAATTTTGAGCCACGCGAGTCTAAGGATCGTCAGCGCACTCGCAGCGATGTTGCTCCAATCAGCCGGTGGAAGCACACCATGTTCGAAGTAGGTCGTGAAAAAGTGAAAATAGGCGACGAAGAGAATGGCGAGGCCCTTTGAGATATCGATCCAAACGAGCCGTTTCACGGCATGGCTTTAGCAGGGACAACTCGTAAACGTCAAGACGTGATGAAATTGACAATTATCTAGTGTAGCCACTTTGCTAAACGGTAACCGCATTACTACGAACGACGGCGCGTGTATGGTTTCGAACAATGCGCATCGTTTCATTGTTGCCTGCCGCAACCGAAATCGCCGCTGCGCTTGGGATGATGGAAGAGGTCGTTGGCGTTTCGCACGAATGCGATTTTCCGAGTGAAGCGATCGAGCGCCCGCGTATCACGCACTGCCCAGTGCACGATGGCGACCTGGCTAGCCGCGATGTGGATCAGTGGGTGCGCCGAGCGCTGCATGAAAAGGGCAGCATTTACACCATTGATGAATCGCTTCTGCGAAAACTGCGACCAGGTGTAATTCTGACTCAAAAATTGTGCGATGTCTGCGCAGTCGGCTACGGAACTGTGGCAAAGCTCGCGCAAACTTTGCCCGGTCCGCCTCGAGTGGTGAACCTCGAACCAACGAGTCTAGTTGATATCTTTGACGATGTTCGGCGCGTCGCTGATGCATGCGATGTGCGCGAACGCGCCGAAACATTGATCGTAAATTTATCACAGCGCGTTGAGAACGTGCGTAAACGCTCCGCAAGAATTGCGCATCGGCCGCGCTGTTTTCTAATGGAGTGGGTAGATCCGCCGTTTTGTTCCGGCCACTGGGGACCGGAGTTGGTTGAGATCGCCGGTGGCCACGATCCGTTAGGCCGAAAGCATCAGCCCTCGGCGCAAGTCGATTGGCAGCAAGTGGTGAACGCGCATCCAGACATTGTCGTGCTTGCACTTTGCGGATACGACATCGATCGAGCGCGGCGTGATTATGAATTGCTCAGGCGATTTCCTGATTTTGATTCCGTTCCTGCGGCGCATACGAACGAAATTTATATTGTTAACGCCAGCGCTTATTTCGCGCGTCCCGGCTCTCGCATTGTGGACAGTCTGGAAATTCTCGCAGGAATTTTGCATCCGACAGAATTTCCAGAGTTCGTTTCGCGCGGGCGCGACGATCCGCGCGTAGTGCGCGTCGGCTAGACAGATCTCGAACGCGAGTTCGTTTTCAACCGCAGCGCCCTTGCGAACAGAACGCGCAGATTATCCAGGGTTCTCTTTTGCCGGATCCGGGTTGTCCGTTCCGGCCAGACAGCCGCCAGCGCCAAAGCGACCAGGATTCCAACCGAGACTTCGAAAAAGCGGTGAAGAGCAACGATACATGCAGCGTGTGAACGCGGAATAAGCACGATGATGGCGAGCGTGGCGAACACTGCTATCTGTGATCGATTCCCGTAATTTTCCAAAGCTTGTATGGCTCGGTTCGCGTAGATTGGCCGTCATTGAACCGCGGCATGTTCTCGATTTGCGACGCAGTGACATAAAGCTCGTCGTTCGGTCCCCAGCTTAACGTGTCTGGCCATAACAGTCGTTTATCCGCGATGAGTTGTTCGAGGCTTTTCGTCGCAGGATTCCAGTGCACGACTGCGTTGTGTTCCAAGTCCGTCAGATAGATGCTGCCGTCGGGCGCTTCAACCATTCCGTCAGGCGCTGGCGTCTGCCCAACGTTTTCCACTTTAGATTCAAGATCTTTCTTACTGAGCTTTTCATCGGTAAGAAAAGTTGTCTTGATGCGGTAAATCGTGTGAGCGGTGAGCGCGTGATAATAGAGGTAACCGTTCTTTGCATCCAGCGCTATGCCATCGGATGCGATCTGAGGTGGCGTTTTCTTTTGCTGGTCGATCAATTCTCTCCCGTCCACAACCAGCTTGAAACCTTTCTCCGGTTGCGTTGAGGGATGACCGTCGAGCAGTCGCCGCGCGTTTCCGTTCTTTAGATTAACAACAATGATTGCGCCTTTGCCGGAATCTGTGATGAACGCGGTCTCCGAGCGAGTGTCGATCCGAATGTCATTGAGATAACTTTTGGCGGGGGCGACATCTTCGCCGAATGGGATTGTCTCTACGAGTTGATTCGCTCGCAGATCAATTTTTACGAGCTTCGGACCGCCCTTGACGATTTCCTGCATTTTCGGCGCCGCAGGATCGAGCACCCACAGATTGTCCTGATCATCCACAACCACGCTCTGCACGCAGACAAAATGTGAGGCGGGAGGGCCAGCCTTGTTCCATTCCTCGTTAGGGAAGGGTTTCGGTTGACCGTTTACGATTTCTGCGACTGAAATCGAATGCTCGTCTGACCAATATGGAAAGTTCACGAACACGCGGCCGGATTTGGTCGAAACTCCGACTCCGGTGACCTGTTGATCAGGAAAACTAGCCACCTCTTTAAGTTCTGCAGCGGCGAGAAGTGTTGTAGCGAGCAGGTAAACCGGCAGGGTAAGAAAGTTGCGCATAAAGAAGATTCGGCGCTCGCGCCAAAGCCGGATGATTGATCGCGCTAAAATACGATGTCAGCTGACCTCTTTACCGACACGTAAATTTCGCCTCTCGTCCGAATCACTTAACAAAGAAAGGAGCATTTACATGCGTTCAGGGGGACAAAAATCAAATCTGTGGTGCGACCGGATACATTTTGCTCGGGTTACTAGGAATTCCGATTCCTATCTTGCTGTTGATCTTCCTGCTGCGGGGTTGCACGTAAGTAATTCACGGTTTGGCAAACAGCCACGCCGCTGTTAATCGCAACTTCAAAAACACCAACGACAGGCCGTAGGCCAAGCGTTTTAGTTCTAAATAAAGTCGATGCCGAAAAAAAACGTCGATCTGCACGGCAGCGCGCCGGACAAACACAAAATCGCGTTGCTTTTAGTTGATGTCATTAACGATTTCGATTTTCCGGAGGCAGATCAGCTATTGAGATATGCGCGGCCGATGGCGAAGAGGCTTCTGCGGCTAAAACAACGCGCGCAAGAAGCAGGGATCCCGGTGATCTACGTGAATGATAACTTCGGACGGTGGAAATCGGATTTTCGGCACACTGTAGAGCATTGTGAAAAGAAAGGCCGCGGAAGTGAATTGGTGAAATTATTGCGGCCAGAGCAAAACGATTATTTTGTCCTCAAACCAAAGCATTCCGGATTTTTTTCTACGACCCTGGAAACACTTCTGCGCTATTTGGAAACGCAGAGTTTGATCCTGACCGGCATTGCCGGAAATTTTTGCGTCCTTTTCACAGCGAACGACGCCTACATGCGCGACTTCAATCTATTTGTGCCCTCAGATTGCACTGTGTCCAACACCAGGCAGGCAAATCAGTCGGCGCTCAGGCTTATGAAAAAGTTTTTGAAAGCTGATACACGACCATCGTCGAAAATCGCGTTGCATCGTGCGAGAAGGAAAAGGCTCAAACGCAGCCGCTCGTGAACTATTGCCAAAGAGAATTTCTTAAAACGTTTTCCGAAAAAGCTTGGCGAAGAAACAGTCCTCTGGATAAATACCGATCAACCTTAAACTAACCGGAAAGGAATTACCCCATGCTGTGGACAATAATTGTCATCCTGCTCGTGCTTTGGCTTCTTGGCTTGCTGGGCCATATCGGCGGAAGTTTGATCCATCTACTGCTCGTAATTGCTGTCATCGTGCTAATTATTAATTTGCTTCAGGGCAGACGGGGACCTTGACCGGCAACGATCGGGCCCATTAGAGGCTGCTTCGCGGGCCACTGGTAGAAACATCGGGTTCATGGCGTCACTTTGAAGTGATGCGTCCCGCAAGCGCATCGTGCCTATCTTTCCAGGAACGGGTAACCATGGCTCGCGAACTAAAAGGGTTTGCTCGAGCGCTTGATCAAATCCGCGTGGACTCCTGACACCCATAGGTCAACTTCAGCAATGCGAATCAGCGAAATGAATTGGATGATGGTGGAGGAATATCTCCTGCGCGACGACCGCGCAGTGTTGCCGTTGGGCTGTACGGAACAACATGCATATTTGAGTTTGAGCACGGACACTATTTTAGCCGAGCACCTAGCTGTTGAAGCCGCCGAGCCGTTAGGCATTCCTGTATTTCCTGTCCTTGCTTATGGAATTACGCCGTATTTCCGCGCGTTTCCGGGAACGGTCACCCTTCGAGTGGAAACCTACATGTCGGTGGTGGGCGATATTCTCGACGCGATAACCGAGCACGGGTTCAAACGCATTCTGATCGTCAATGGCCACGGTGGCAATACGCCCGCGCAAGGGTTCATCGGCGAATGGATAGCAGATCATCCGGCAATGCGGATCAAGTTCCACAATTGGTGGAACGCGCCCAAAGTCTGGGCGCAAGTGCAGACAATTGATCCCGTCGCTTCGCACGCGTCGTGGATGGAAAATTTCCCGTGGACCCGCCTGGCGAAGGTCACTCTGCCTTCGCGTCAGAAGCCGATGAGCGACCCGGAAAAGGTGCGACGACTCGATCCGAAATCAGTGCGGAAATATCTCAACGACGGCAATTACGGCGGCCTTTATCAACGAGACGACGATGAAATGGTGAAAATTTGGCGAGCAGGTGTGGAAGAGACTCGCGCGTTGCTGACTGAAGACTGGAATTAGCCAAGCTGTTGTGCTGTCGGCAATGATCGCTCTGAAAAAGTGGCGCCAAGTCGCGGCACTCCCAAAGCGCTTCGCGCAAAATTTCTCGCACGTGTTGATCTCATTTCGCGAAAGCTCTTGGAGTGCGTGCGCTCCCTCGCGCCGCTTTTACGTTCGACCGAAAACGTCGCGAAATTCCTCTTTGGCGCGTTCAAGAACATGCTTTCGTGTCTTGGGCAGATTTTTTCCTGCGCGATTGATATAGAAATTCAACATCGACATCGCCGTCTCGTTACTTTTGCCGACCATCGGCGACCAGGAGCCTTTAATGACTTCTTTGGCGTCTTACTCATCGGTCCTATCGGTTCGGTTTATTGTAGAGCGGACCCCGCCGGCCGAACCTGGAAACCGGCGTGGTTGCCCTACAATTGCGCATTTAGTTAAAGGAAAAGAGCTAGACCGCGGTGCCCATTCGCGTTGCATCGACGAATTCTTCGGTGTGATGATCGATCTGCCGTCCGCGACGTCCACCGCTCGAGTGGATGTAAAGCTCGCCTCGCTCAACTGTGGCGGTCGATGGTGGCGGCAGATTGATTTCGTATTTTATCGGTTGTCGATGATCGGCGAGTTGCAGGTCGGGGCGATAAACACTGTTAAACTTCCAGATCATTCGCAGGAAATTTGTTTGTCCCCGTAGTAAGTGTCGCACAACGATTCCTGCGCACTGCCGCACCGCTGCCCAGCCCAGATGTTTGCAGGAGAGCACGCGCTGGGTCTCAACGAGTTCCTTGTAAAACTCCGGGAGCGGCAACTTCGTCGGCAATACTGCGTGTTGAATGTCAAACAGACGATAATCTCGCGTGGTGAGACGGCGTGATTCTGTGTGCCACGTTTCGGTGCCCGGATAAGGCGTGTTGATGCTGATGTTGACGACCTCGGGAATTTCAAGACACCAATCGCGCACGACTTTGAAGCGTTCGCGATCCCACGACGGATCGGCAATGATGTTTACGGCCACCGTGATGTCGAGCGAGCGAGCGTACTCGAGCGCTTCGAAATTCTTATTGAGCGTCACGCGTTTGCGATATCGCTTGAGACCTTCCTCATCTATCGCTTCAAGCCCAAGGAACATGGTATTTAGACCGAGCCGTTTCCAAAGCTTGAACACTTCCTTGTTCCGCAACAGCACGTCGCCGCGCGTTTCAAGGTAATAGCGCTTCTTGATACCTCGACGCGCAATC
>Ga0207701_10006970_pt1 | contig 11258 bp, 7 predicted proteins | sample KBSSwiSSwithPhiX_FD_184294 | JGI IMG/M metagenome (GOLD analysis project Ga0207701, IMG submission 184294) | Switchgrass rhizosphere bulk soil microbial communities from Kellogg Biological Station, Michigan, USA, with PhiX - S5 (SPAdes) (version 2) | ecosystem: Environmental > Terrestrial > Soil...
GACCGGCTTTTCAGCCGGATAGCCGCCATGCACGCGTGGAACCGACAGCACGTCCGGAATCCCCAGATCGTTCAGGCGCCGCTTGCCCTTCTCGAAGAAGAGGATGAACTCGTAGCGCGCCCGATAGTGGTAGCCCATCCCGATGGTGCGCTTGTCCCAGACGAGCGGTTTCCAGAATTTGAAGCCGGCCCGCTCGGCCTCGGGCTTCGCGACGAACATCGTCTCGGCGTCGCAGAGCAGGTAGAAATGGGTGTTGCGGCGAAGTACGCGGTAGATTTCGGCGAACAGCTCGCCAAAGCGGGCGTTCGGAAAGATCCGGAACCAGTCGTTGCTCGAGGCCTTGCTGTGCTTGAGCCGTGTCGTCGTGCCAACCGCGCGATGCTTCTCGAGCGATTCATAGGCCGGATCCGTGATCAGCAGATCGATCGATCCGGAGGGCTGGTCTTGCAGCCAGCGTACGGCGTCCAGGTTTGAGAGCTCGAATGAAGGCGGCGGCACACGTCCTCGACGATCCGGGCTGAGGCCCATCATTGTATCCGCGCCGCTGGTCACCATGCCTCCGACCTCACTCCTGGTTGAAAACATTCTCCCGCTGACGGGTGACAGGGAAGGTCACGGCCAGGGCTCCGATACACTCATGGCCGGATGGGTTCACACCACGTGCGCGGAGGACGGTGCCCGGCGTTGCTGAAATAACCGCGGCGGACGTTCGGGCGATGCTTCGCGCCGACGCGCTCGAGGTGGCGCTGGGGACCGCCCTGGTGACGCTCGGCCTGTTGACGCTCGGACTCTCGGCCTTCATTCGCCGCAGGCCGGCGGGGCCGCCCTGGCTGGGGTTGTTTGCCCTCCTTTACGGCGCACGGCTCCTCATCCGCACCGACACGTTCCGCGCTGCTGTCGACGTGGCTCCGGTGATCCTGAACTACGCCGAAGCGGCGATCACGTATGTCGTGCCGGTTCCGCTGATGCTGGTCGTCTCGCGCTTGATCGCGGTCGAGTGGCGCCGGCTGACCTTGCGCATCGCTTACGGCGTGACGCTGTTCGCGATCGTCGCGATCGCGTCGGATCTGCTCCGTCACCAGCCGTACTCGGCACACGTGCCGAACAACGTCGTCGCGGTCTCGCTGATTGCGCTGCTGGCGTCGCAGGCGTTCCGGCGCGGTTTGCCGCGAACGCGTGAGCTGCGCACGGTCCGGATCGCGGTCGGATCGTTCGCGCTCACGGCATTCGTCGACAACCTGCGCGGCATTCACCTGATCGCCTACCCGGGCTTCGATCTCGAACCGTTCGGAGCACTCGTGGCGATCGGCTGTATGGCAACGCTCGCCGGCTGGCGCGCGCTGGCCGAGGCGCGCCGCCTCGTCGCCATCGACCGCGAGCTCAGCATCGCTCGCGACATCCAGTCGTCGATCCTGCCGCAAGCGATGCCGCGGCTGGCGGGCGTGACCATTGCGGCCCGCTATCGGCCGATGACCGCGGTGGCCGGCGACTTCTATGACTTTCTCGACCTGGGCAACGATCGGCTCGGAGTGCTGGTCGCCGACGTCACCGGACATGGGGTTCCGGCGGCACTGATTGCGTCGATGGTAAAGGTGGCGCTTGCCTCCCAGCAGTCGTGCGCCGATCGCCCCGCACAAGTGCTGACGGGTATCAACCGGGCGCTCTGCGGGCGGCTCGCCGGACGATACGTCACCGCCGCCTATCTCTTCATCGACGATCGAGCAGGGATCGTTCGATACGCCGCCGCCGGCCATCCGCCGATGCTGCAGATGTACGCTGCCCGCCGCGTACGGCGCATCGAGGAGAATGGCGTGCTGCTCGGATTCCTCGAGGACGCGGACTACGCCGATACGGAACTGCGCCTCGAAGGTCACGATCGCTTCCTGCTCTATACCGACGGCCTGATCGAAGCGGCCAATCGCAGCGATGACTTCTTCGGCATCGAGGGGGTCGAGGACGCGCTCGCGTCAGCGGCAAGCCTGGCGGCCGGCGCCGCGGCCGACGCGGTGCTCGCGGCCAAGGAGGCCTGGTCAGGGCTCCCGCCGACCGACGATCTCACGCTGGTCGTGATCGACCGATCACACCCGCCACATCCAGACGCCAGTCACGATCGATGAAAGCACCAGCCATGAATCAGAACAAACTCGCCGAACTGCTCAGCAAATCCGAAATCACGAGTGTCGTGAATGCCTACTTTCGCGCACTCGACGAGCACAACTTCGACCCGCAGTGTTTCGCTGCGATCTTTACGAAGGACGCAGAAGTCATACGTCCCAACGGCTTGTCACTGAGCGGTCCTGAACAAATCAGCGCGAGCCATCGCCAGAGCTTTGCTCGCTTCGAAGGCTCTCAACACGTTGCCGCCGGGCACGACATCTCCATCGATGGCAGCACCGCGACTGTTCGCGCCAACCTGATCGCCATGCATATGTGGCAGGGAAGCAGGACCGACGCAAACAGCAAGGACAACTTCTTTGTCGCGGGGGGCGTCATCGAGGCTGCCCTCGTGCAGGTCGGCGATCAGTGGAAAATCTCGAAGATAAGCCATGCGGTCACCTGGCGCGCCGGTGGATTCAAGGACATGCTGCAGACGGGCCGGCCATCCACACAGGATTAGCTGAAGGTGCGAACGCCACCTGCCAACGCGTGGAACGGGAGATGGATTTCCTTCCTCCTCCTGGGCGCAGGCGTGCTGATCGTCGCCGTCCCAAGCCTGCTGGTGTACGTGCGCCTCACGGCGACCAGGGTGAATCCGGACCCTGAGAAAATCCGGTCGGTCACGAATTCTCCCCCATCGCAACAATGGGCTGCGGCCGTCGAGCGGGGACGCAATTTCGTGCGGACGACCCTCTCCGAGGAGAACCTGCCGGGAATGTCCGTGGCGGTGGGGGTCGATGGCGAAATCGTGTGGGCGGAGGGCTTCGGGTTCGCGAACCTGGAGAACAGCGTTCCGGTGACGCCGGATCACCGCTTTCGAATCGGCACGGCGTCGATCCCGCTGACCTCCGCCGCCATCGGCCTGCTCGTGGATGAACGCCGCCTGAAGCTGGATGACGAGGTCCAATCCTATGTGCCGGAGTTTGGCGGGAAGCAGTTTTCTCCGACCATCCGTCAAGTAATGGGGCACCTCGGCGGCATCATGGGCGAGGATCCCGACCTCGGGGTTCTGACCTCCAGCCATTGCGAGCAGACGGCGGATGCGCTGCCGCTCTTCATCAAGGCACCAATCGCCAGGCCCGCTGCTGAATACCAGTATTCGACGTTTGGCTGGGTGTTGTTGAGCGCGGTGGTGGAGAGAGCCGCGAACAAGCCGCTGGCGGCGTTTCTGAAGGAGAGAGTGTTCCGTCCGCTTGGGATGCTCGACACCGTCAGGGACTCAGTGGACGAGCCCGTCCCGCACGAGGCAACTTCCTATTTTCCGAGGGTCCTGTCCCGGGCCTCCTTTGGCGTAGAGGAGCTGCCCAGGTTCGACAGTTCCTGTTACGCCGGATCCAGCGGGTACCTGTCCACCGCGTCCGATCTGGTGCTGTTCGGCATGGGGATCAATGGCGCGAAACTGCTGCGGCCCGAGACCGTCCAGATGCTTCAGACGCCGCAGCGAGCTGCATCCGGTGTGGAAACCGGTTACGGTCTCGGGTGGGAGCTGAAGACGGTGCTGGTCGACGGCCAACCCGTTCGCACCGCCGGCCACGAGGGCACCGTGTGGGGCCGACCGTCGGTGTCGCTGCTGACGCTGCCCGATCGAAAGATCGCGGTGGCCGTGTTGTCGAACGTCTCATCGCTTGGGGGCACGTTTTCCGTGGAGGAGAAGATCGCGCAGGCGTTCGCGGCAACCCGCTGACAGTCATTACTGGACGACCACGGCACCCTTCAGCATGTTCATGCCGCACGCGAACGCGACGTCACCAGCATTCGCCGGCGTGAACTCGATCGCGATCGGTTCATTCAAGGGCAGTGCCCGTTTGATGTTGAGAGACGGGAACACCACCTCTGTTCCGCATGTCTTGTCGGTTGTCCGGACGAAGGTCAGACGGGCCGGGGAACCGGCGCGCACGCTCACCTTGTCTGGCTCGAAGCCCTTTTCGGTCACCAACACTTTCGCGGTCTGGACACTTGCTGAGCCTGGCTGACCGACCGACGTTGGGGTAGCCGACATTGACGCAGGGGAACGAAGACCCAGCCGCTCGGCTTCAGCGCGCACGAAAAAACTGCCTTTCGACACCACGGAATCGCCTACCGTCAGCCCTGCCAACACCTCGATTCGCTCCCCGAAAGCGCGCCCTGCACGAACTTCGCGCTCAACGAACTTCGTTGGGTCGGTCGCTGACGCGACGTAGACGACCTGTCTGTCGCCGACACTTTGCACGGCATCCTTCGGCACGCTGAGAACCGATGTGGCGCCAGGGGATGCAATCGCGACGTCCGTGTACATTCCAAGCCGGAGATCCCCGCGCGGGTTGGCGACCTCGACACGAATCTTTGCCGTGCGCGTGGTGGTGGTGAGCTGAGGGTCGATGAAACTGATTCGGCCCTCGAGCGGTCGATCAGGATAAGCGGTCGTTGTCACCGTCGCGCGGGTGCCCTCCCGAACGCGCTGCAGATCCCGTTCGTACACATCGGCGACGACCCACACGTTCGACAGATCGACAACCGTGAAGAGCCTCGTCGTCGAATCCACGTTGAGCCCAACGTTCGCGAATCGTTCCGTGACGACGCCGTCGATGGGTGCCGGAACGTTGGTCGTGGCGTTGTGCTGAGACGCCGATGGTGCGCTCCCGTCAACGTCGGCACCCCATAATTGGAGCCGCGTGCGAGCACTCTCGACTTCCGCCAACTGAGCCGCATGCTCGGCGTGGATTTTTTCCAGGTCCTGCCGACTGGCCGCACCGATCTCCACGAGCTTTTGCGTTCGCTGGAGTTCACGGTCATGGGCATCAAGCATCGCTTTGGCGGAGACGTATTTCGTTCGCGCCTCCGCCACTTCCGGGCTGTACACCTGCGCGAGGGATTGTCCTTTGCGGACATGGGCACCGAGCTGTGCCGGGACCGCGACGACACGTCCACCGACGAGAGGCGTAACCGATACCAGCTTGTACGCATTTGGCTCTACCACCCCTGGCAGGCGAAGACTGTCCGACGCCGACTGCGCTGTCACTTGGGTGAGTTCGATCCCTGCTCGCTCCGCCGCCTCCTGTGTCAACGGGACGACAACATCGGGCATAGTCGAGCGTCCAGCGTCCCCGGCTGGTGCGCTCGGCCGGGTCGGCGTTGGGGTCACGTCAGGTGCCATGACATGTGCTGGGACGCGATCGTTGCGCATCAGGAAGTACATGCCGCCAGCGCCCGCAAGCAACGTCGCGACGGCCGCTGCGGCTGCGACGGCAGGGCTGACATGCAGTCGATGTTGTTCAGTCATCGCCTCTCTCCAACGGCACGGCTGAGTGCCGTACGTGCTTCGTAGGCCGCGCGTAGGGTCTCCGTATACGCCCGTTCAAAGTCCAGGTACCGTTTCTGCTCGGCGACCACCTCAAAGATCGTGGTGCGCCCCAGTTCGTAGCTTTGGCGAACGATGGACAGATTCTGGCGAGCGAGCTTTTGCCCGTCTCCCGCGAATAACAGCACCGCCTCGCGAGCTCGTTGATCGACCGCGCGAGCCGCCGCAATTTCCGTCTTCGCCGACAGGGCAGCGGCCTCTTGAAGCGCCACCGCGCTAGTGCGCCCGGCGCGCGCCGCTGCGACTTCACCCTGATTGCGGTTGAGGAACGGCAGCGTCACCGTCGCCCCACCCGTGATGTAGTGAAACAGGCCGTGGACGCGTTCCGGCGTTCCGGCCGGCGAGACACCGAACTGCGAAAAGCCGCTGTCCATCCGCATGTAACCGCCAAACAGGCTCACGCTGAATCGACCGTCTCGTTCGGCTCGATCGATCTTGGCCTCCGCGACTGCCACCCGCGCCGCGGCTTCGCGGACATCTGCGCGCTCGTCCCCAGTGTCGGGCAGTGCAGGCGCCGCTGACGATTCGCGGCTCACCAGGTCTTCCAGTGTGTCGCGGAGACGAATCGTCGCGTCCGGCGACGCGCCCAGGACTCGTTTGAGTTCGAACATCGTGCGCTCGACGCGGCCCAATTGCAGCGTCCGATCCGCGCTCAACCGCCGCAGGTCGACGTCGACCACGTCTCGCTCCAGCGGCGGGGATGCCCCCTCGTCCACCCGGGAACGGAGCAGTTCATGCTGTCGACGCGTGACCTCGATGAGTTCATCCACAACCCCGAGGTCTCGAATCGCCACCAGGGCGTCGCCAAATCGTGCCCGTACCTCAGCGGCTAGCAGGCGCTCACGATCGGCGACTGACAGCTCGGCGGCGGCCACTTCACGCTCCGCAACACGAACACGTCCGTCCCGGCGAAACAGATCGAGCGGCCACTCGACGCCGATCATCGTCTGATTGTCGGTGCCGGCCGGTTCGCCACGAAACTCGGCTGACGTCGAGAGGTTCGGCCGCAGCCCGGCTTGCTGTCGCATCCCGCGCGCGACATCCACCGTCGTCCGGGCGGCTCGAATCGACGGCTCTTGGGCAAGCGCCCTGGCGACCGCCTGTTCCAGCGAGATACCGTTCGCTGGATCTACAAACGACTGCGCCGTCTGTGCGCCCGCTTTCGTGCTCGCAATTGCCCCGAACACGACGAAGAGAGCTGCGATCACTCGACGGTTCATTGCACGCTCCCATGAAAGTTGACTGAACCTTGCCCGGCGGGACCGTTCCACTCGAGCGCCATCTGCCAGGCGCCAGACATGCCGAATTCCGCGGTCGCCACGTAGCGACCTGGAACGCCGCTTGGCGACACCTGAAGCCCACTCGACATCACCATCCCCGGCATCGTCATGTTGCCGCTGGCGCGAACGGTTCCGACGTCGAGCAGCTCGTTGGTGCCGAATCGCCGGAACTCGATGGTGAAAGTGTTTCGACCCTGCCGGAGAGCGCCATCCGACGACCGGAGGATGATTTCGACGTCTCCTGATCGAACCGTCTGGACAACGCCGGCATCGGACACGGCAACGATGGGCTGACCTCTGCCTCTGCCGCTCGTTCTCCAGAACGCCAACGAGCCTGCGACGATGACCAACGCGACAATCCCGAACACGAGTGCTCGCCGGTGTGCTCGTCGATCGGCGATGTCCGGCAAGGGCTCGCTCTGAAGCCCGAGTTGCCGCTCGCGGAGCCAGAAAAAGATCACCGGTGTGACGATCAGCACGTGAACGAGGGAGGAGACCATTCCCCCGAGCACCGGCGTCGCGAGTGGCTTCATCACCTCGGCGCCGACGCGGGTGCTCCACATGATCGGCAGCAGGCCGGCGATAACCGTCGCGACCGTCATGACTTTAGGGCGCAGTCGTAGCAGTGCACCTTCGACGACCGCTTCCCTGAGCGCTGCTCGAGTCAGCGTGCCGCCACGCTCTCGACGCTTTCGATCGACGGCCTCTTCGAGATAGAGGACCATCACGACACCCGTCTGTACCGCGGTGCCGAACAAGGCGATAAAGCCGACCCACACCGCGACTGAGAAGTTGTAGCCAAGGAGCCAGAGGAGATACACGCCGCCGGTCAGCGCGAACGGAACGGCGAGGAGGACGTGAGCGGCTTCGGCGGCTGAGTGATAGGTGAAGTACAGCAGCGTGAAGATCACCAGCAGGACAATCGGCAGCACGATCCGCAGGCGCTGTCGCGCTCGTTCCTGGTTTTCCCACCGCCCGCTCCATCCGATGTAGTAACCGGCGGGAAGCGCGACGTCCCGCGCCACGGTTGCACGCGCCTCCTGGACGAAGCCGCCGACGTCGCGGCCCTGGACATTCAGGAGGACCGTCGCGAGGAGAAGTCCGTTCTCGGATGAGATCATCGCCGGGCCGCGCGCGTGCCGAAGATGCGCGACCTGTCCCAGCGGCACCGGGTTCCCACTCGGAGCTGCGACCAGCACGCTCGAGAGCGCCTGTGGGTCAGCGCGGTACTGCGCGGCATAGCGCACGCGCACGGGGAAACGCTGTCGGCCCTGGATCGTCATCGTGAGTGTCGTCTCGCCGACGGCGTTCTCGATCACCTGCTGAACATCACCGACGCCAAGTCCATAGCGAGCAGCCGCCGCACGGTCGATCTCGACGTTCAGGTACTGACCGCTGGTAACCTGCTCCGGATAGACGTTGCTGGCGCCCGGCACATGTCGCAGCGACTCAGCGACCTGTCGCGCGAGGTCTTCGAGCACACGCAGGTCGGTTCCGAAAATCTTCACACCGACCTCGGACCGAATACCGGTCGTCAGCATGTCGATGCGGTTGATGATCGGCATGGTCCAGATGTTGGATACGCCCGGCAACTGCACCGCCCGGCTCATCTCGCCTCGCAGTGCATCGAGCGTCATGCCAGGACGCCATCGGTCGCGTGGCTTCAGGTGGACGATCGTCTCGGTCATGTTGAGCGGAGCCGGATCCGTGGACGTCTCGGCTCGTGCGACCTTCGCGACGACGTACGCGACCTCGGGGAACTTCATGAGCGTGGCGTTCTGACGTTTGGCGATCTCCGTGTTTTCCTCCAGCGAAATGCTCGGATCGGCGATAGGCATGAACATCAGGTCGCCCTCGTTCAGGGCGGGCATGAACTCGGTGCCGATTCGCATGGAAAGTAGGAGCGCTCCGGCAAACAGCACCGCCGCGATGCCGATCGTGACCCCGCGATACTGGAGCGCGGCGTTGAGCGTCGGTTGGTACAGCCGCCGCAAACCGCGCATCACCGGGTTGGCCTCTTCCGGATGGAACTTCCCTCCGAGGAGAAGGCTGCAGAGCACCGGCACGAGCGTCACCGCGATGACCGTGGCGGCAAGCACGGCAAACGTCTTCGTGAACGCGAGCGGGTGAAACAGCTTGCCCTCCTGGCCGGTGAGAGCGAAGACGGGAATGAAGGCGAGCAGGATGATCGCCATCGAAAACACGACCGGACGGCCGACCAGCCGCGTCGACTCGCGCACGGTCTCCCACACCCGCGATCGATCGCGCGGATCGACGCCGCGTTGCTCGACGAATCGGAAGGCGTTCTCGGTGACGACGATGCCGGCGTCGACCAGGACACCGATGGCGATCGCGATGCCGGCGAGGCTCATGATGTTCGACGAGATGCCGGCGTAGTACATGCCGAGAAAGGACATGAGCACGGCCAGCGGCAGTGGCAGGGTGACAATAAGAATCGAGCGGACATGCATCAGGAAGATGACGTGCGCGAGCGTCACCAGCACGATTTCTTCGATCAGTGCCGTGCGCAGCGTCCCGACGGCTTGCTCGATCAGCTCAGACCGGTCATAGAACGGAACGACGCGGACGCCGGCGGGAAGTCCTGGCGCAATCTGTTCGAGACGGGCTTTCACCGCGTCGATCACGGCTTTCGTGTTGACACCCGTGCGCGCCACGACCACTCCACCTACCGCCTCATTCGTGCCCTTCACCAATGAAGCGACTCGGAACGCGTTCCCGAGCTGCACGTCAGCAACCTGCTCGACGTAGATCGGGACGCCACTCGATGCGCCAACGACGATTCGCTTGACGTCGTCCACTGACTGAATCAGGCCGACGCCGCGGACGATCAGCCAGGCACCACTCGACTCCAGCACGTTGCCGCCGACATTGAGATTGCTCTCCCGCACGGCACTGACGACCGCGCTGAGGGGAATGTTGTAAGCGCGCAGGCGATTGGGGTCGACGTCGATCTGGTACTGCTGAACGTGCCCGCCGACGGACGCGACTTCGGCCACACCCGGCACGGAGTTCAGCTGGTATCGAATGAACCAGTCCTGCAACGAGCGGAGGTCGCGCAGCGAGTGTGAGGGACTGTCGACCGTGTACCAAAAGACGTGGCCGACGCCCGTCGCGTCCGGTCCCAGGGTCGGAACGACTCCAGCCGGGAGCGCCTTGGTGACGAGGCTCATGCGCTCGAGGACACGGCTGCGCGCGAAGTACAGGTCGATGTCGTCCTCGAAGATCACATAGACCATCGAGAACCCGAACGCCGATTGCGATCGGACGACACGGACCCCCGCAAGGCCCTGCAGGTTGGTGGTGAGCGGGTACGTGATCTGATCTTCAACCTCCTGCGGGCCGTGCCCGGACCAGTCGGTAAAGACGATCACCTGGTTGTCCGAGAGGTCTGGAATCGCGTCGATCGGGGTCGCGCCAACTGCCCACCAGCCCCAGCCAGCCAGGCCGAGGTAGAGCGCGATCACGATGAAACGGTTCTTCAGTGCAACGTCAATGAGGCGATTGATCATGAGCCACAACACGTGTCATGTCGCGCGCGTACGCGCACGGACCTAGCGCACTCGGACGGGACGTCCGAGCAGACACACGACGACTGTGAAATGGCTAAACGAGGAAGACGGAGAGCAGGACGTACTTGGGAACGGGTGGCGTCGGAATCGGAGAGCAGGTCCGCCAGTCGTCGCTCAGGACGAGTGCGGGAACGCTCACTGGCAACACGATGCCTGGTCCGAGCACTGCTACGGAAATGGCCGAAACGAACGTCGGCGTGGAGGGACTCGAGTTCTCACCTTCCGAAGCCGCACAGCAGGCGTCGGCGTCAGCCTGGGTCACGACGCGAACTGATCCGGAATCGTGCGACTCGCGCTGGTGCATCGGGCATTCCCCGCCCTCTGCACAGCAGGCCATGCGTGCTTCCGGCGTCGCGGCCCAGCCCGCGCAGATCGCGGCGTTCCCGGCGACAAGGCCGAGGCACAAGAGAACGCTCGAGAGCCGCCGGAGAAACACCACTGAAGGAAGGATGCTTGAGGCAGTCAGCAATGTCAAACGTGCCGGAGCAGCGGACATTGATGCGAAGCGCATCGCGCCGCAGCGTTGTCATGGGGCGCTATCCCTTCGTCGTGCATCATGGGACGCTCCGGGCGAAGCTCCATCCCTACAATTCTAGTTTTTGCCGGGGACATCAACGAATGGCGATCTACGAACTCGACGGCAACGCGCCGAAGCTGGCAGAAGGCGCATGGGTCGCCGACAGCGCGCAGGTGATCGGACAGGTGGAAATGGCGGAGAACGCGAACGTCTGGTACGGCTGCGTCGTCCGCGGCGACACCGAGAAGATCCGCATCGGCCGCAACACCAACATCCAGGACCTGTCGGTGCTGCATGCAGACCCGGGCGTGCCGCTGACCATCGGCGACAACGTCACCGTGGGGCACCAGGTGATGCTGCATGGCTGCACCATCGGT
>Ga0207701_10006971_pt1 | contig 11257 bp, 10 predicted proteins | sample KBSSwiSSwithPhiX_FD_184294 | JGI IMG/M metagenome (GOLD analysis project Ga0207701, IMG submission 184294) | Switchgrass rhizosphere bulk soil microbial communities from Kellogg Biological Station, Michigan, USA, with PhiX - S5 (SPAdes) (version 2) | ecosystem: Environmental > Terrestrial >...
CGAACGCGTGGACGTGCGCCATGACGTCGTGACGGAACCGCCGCTCGTAGGCGGCGACCGCCGTGAAGTCGATGTCGTCCAGATGCGCCCGCATCTGCGCGATCGCTTCGTCGGGAATCGGAACACCGAGCGCCTGCTCGGATTCCGCGAGTGCGAGCCAGAGCTGTCTCCAGAGGCCGTAGCGCGTCGCGGCGGACCAGAGCCGTAGCATCTCGGCGCTCGCATAACGCTCCGAGAGCGGGGAGCTGTACTGCGTGAGGCGTTGATCGATCGATGGCGTCACTGAATCACGACGTCTGTGTAGTAGACTCTTCCGCCACGCTCGTACACGACGCGCATGGCCGAGCGGCCGGCGTAGCTCTCGATGGCCTTCTGAACATCTGCCGCGGACGCGATCGGCAGACGGTTGATCTGTACGATGACATCACCCCGCTGAATCCCAATGTCGTTCGAGACGCGGTCGCTGACGTTGTAGACGACTGCGCCACGAGGGACCCGAATGCCACGTTCGGCGCGAATGGCAGGTGTGAGCGTCACGAGCTCCAGCTCCTGCAGCACCGCGACTTTCGGTGCGCTGACCTCCGGCAAGTCCGCGACTTCGACGTTGACCGTCTGTTCTCGGCCACCGCGGCGGATGACCATCGGCAGGCGATCGCCGACCCGGAGGTCGAGTCGTTCCGCCTCCCAATCGAATACGTTCTTGAGCCTGCGTTCACCTGCCCGCACGAGTTGATCACCTGGCTGAATGCCGGCACGCGCCGCAGGCGATCCAGGCACGATCGCGCTGACGGTCACACCGGCGACCAACGCATCACGCGGATTGTTCGTGTTAGGCGGCACGACCTTCACGCCAATCCACGGCTGTCGCAGCCGACCGTGTGCTACGAGATCCTCGGTCACGCGCTTCGCGCGATTGATCGGGATGGCGAACCCGAGACCCACCGAGCCACCACTCGGTGAGTAGATCGATGCGTTGACGCCGATGACGACGCCGTCGGCGTTCACCAACGGCCCGCCCGAGTTGCCCGGGTTGATCGACGCGTCGGTCTGGATCATGTCGACGTACGCGCCGCCGCCCTCGGCCTGGCCGATCAGATTGCGCCCGGTCGCGCTGATCACCCCGGCGGTGACGCTCGGCTCCGTGTTGCCTAACAAGAACCCGTACGGGTTCCCGATCGCGATCGCCCACTCGCCGATGATGATGTCGTCCGAGCTCCCGAGCGGAGCGACGGGCAGGTTGCTCGCCTCGATCTTCAGCACGGCGAGGTCGTTCTGCTCGTCTACGCCGAGGACTTTGGCAGGGAACGTCTTGCCGTCGCGCATGGCGACCGACACACGCGTCGCGCCGGCCACGACGTGCGCGTTCGTCACGATCGTTCCCTTTGCGTCCGTAATGAAACCAGATCCGAGGCCCGCACCGACGCGTTCACCCGACTGACGCCCCGTGATCCAGTCGAACGGATCCACCGGTACCCGCTCGACGACCTCGGTCTGGACCGTGACGACGGACGGTGCGACGCGGGCGACGGCTTCGGTGATCGCGGTTCTGCGTGACGCGGAAACGGACTGCGGCGCGATCGCCGGTGACTTCGGGATCGTCTGCGCACTGGAATCGGCCGGGCTCGCGCCTCCACATCCAATCGATAACGCGGCGGCGAGGCCAGTGACGATAATGTGCTTCGCGAACATTACTTGACTCTCGTGCGATGAGTTCGGCTGAGATCGGTGAGGAACTGATCGAGTCCTCGATCTGTCAGCGGATGCAAGAGCAAGGCGCGGAGCACGTCACCGGACACGGCGATCGCGTCAGCACCGGCGAGTGCGCAGCCGGTGAACTGCGCCGCGTTGCGCGGCAGCGCTGCCAATACGTCGGACTCCACCGCGTGCGTCTCGAACACCTGGTGGATCTCGGCGATCGTGTTCACGCCGTCCTGACCCTGCGCATCCAACTGATCGAGGTGGACGCACACCATGGAGGCACCGGCCTTCGCGGCGAGGATCGCCTGCGCCGCGTTGAAGACGAGCGTCGCCGCGACGCGCACGCCCTCGGAGCGCAGCCGCTTCATCGCGCCGATCGCGTCTTCGACGAACGGGATCTGCACGATCACCGTATCCGACAGTTTCGCGATCTCGCGGGCGTCGCGGTAGATGTCGTTCGCATTCACCGCGCCGACGGTCACGGCGACGGGGAACGTCGCCACGCGACAGATGTCCGCGAGCAGGTCGTTCGCGCCCGCGGGGTGTACCTGTGCCGTCAGCAATGACGGCGTGGTGAGGACGCCGTCAACGAGTCCGTGGCTGTGGGCCCACCGAATGTCGTCGAGCTTTGCGGACGCGATGAAGATTCTCATTCGGCTGGCAGATACAGGTCGGGAGGGTACGTCACGTGATCGAGAAAGAGGGCGTGCGGTGGCGCGGGCGGTGACACGTCGTCGTTCGCGCCTGCGGCGAGGAGCCGACTGACGACATCGCTCGCACGACGACCCGAGCTGACCTCCAGCAGGGTGCCAACGAGAAAGCGGACCATGTGGTGAAGGAAGCGATTCGCTTCGATCTCGAACGTGAGGCCGCCCGCACGTTCTCGCCATTTGGCTGAATGCACGATGCAGCGATGGCTGTCACGTTCGGGAGCAGTGCCGCGGACCGCGAACGCCACGAAGCAATGGTCGCCAACGATGATACTCGTCGCACGATCGAGCAGGGCGCGGTCGAGCGCGCGTGAATAGGGCCACTCGAGATGGCGGCGAAACGGCGACCGGGCATCTTCGTCAGTCCCAACGTAGTAGCTGTAGCGGCGGGCGAGGGCGCTGTATCGCGCGTGAAATTCCGGGCGCATGTCGTGCGACGTGGCAACCCAGATGTCACCTGGTAACAGAGCATTCAGTGCGCGTCTCAGGTTCGCGGCCGACCATCGTTCGGGGACCCGAACGCCGACTGCCTGGCCGCGTGCGTGCACCCCGGCATCGGTCCGACCTGCACCCAGAGCTGCCACGTGACTGCCTGTGAGGCGCGTCAACACCCGCTCCAGCTCGCCCTGCACGGTGCGCTCTTTCGGCTGACGCTGCCAACCCGCGAAGGCGGAGCCGTCGTAGTGCAGCACGAGCTGCACGGTGCGCGCCGTCATCGCTCGGAAACTAGCCCGACCGACACCTCTGTCAAGCAAATGGCGGAGCCTCGCTGGAATCGCGGAACCGATTGACTTTGCGAGACGTACGGCTCAACATTCGACCGCCGTTCGAAGCGATCACGCGCCCGCCGACGGCCTCCCATTTCATGTCTTCGCGGAACCTTCCCTCGCTCGCGCACGCCCTGAGCGTCGCGCCCGACTATGACGCTGCGCTGGTCGCACTCGGCGAAGGCCTCGCCGACGTCGACCGGACCGCACTCCTCGGCTTGCTTCGATACGACGCGCGCCGGGAGATGCTGCGCGACCGCCTGACGCCCAACGGCGGGCGAGTCACGAGAACGCCCGTCGAAACGACGTTCGACCATCTCCCAGCGACCATCCGCATGCAGGTCGCAGCCGGCGGTCAGTTCATCGACCTCGGTGACCGGTCCGCGGAATATGCGCGCATGTTCAGCTTTCCGGCGTTCCCCGACGGCGGGATCCTGTCGCTTCGTGGCGTCCACGTCGACGGCTGTCTCGCGGCCGTCGTCGCGCTATATGAGCAGAAGAAGATGTTCGGCACACGATCCGTCGAACGCTTCGCGCCATTCGTCGCGTTGTTCGAGCTCGGGTACGCGCGCCTGTCCGAGCGCGAGGCGCGCAACGAAGCCGTGCGGACGCTCGAGGACGTCACGCAACGCGTGCACGGCGAGTACGTACGTCGCCTCGCGGAGCTCGAGCACGAGCTCATTCGGGCCCGGGACGAAGCGCGACCGCCGACAACCGAGGAAGTGTCGGCGCGCATCGTCGCGCTCGAGCGAGAGGTGGCAAAAGCGAACGAGGTGGCGCGAAAGGCAAAGCGCCACTCCGATGAGATCGAAGGGCACGTCACCGCAGCAGTGGGCCAACTCGAGCAGGCGCACATCGAGCTGCATCGACGGAGCGAATCGCTTCGCCAACGGACGCGAACGTCGTATCTCATCGAGCGAGTGCTGAAGCTCGACGCGACCGTCGCCGACCCGAAGCAACTCGTCGACGGTTTGCTCGCGCTCGTCGGCGACGACATGCAGGCGCAGCGCTGCTCGCTCATGCTCGTGGCCCCGGAGCCGGGATTCATTTTCCTCGCCGCATCGCGCGGCCTCGCACCGTTCATCGTCGAGGGCACACGGATAGCGATCGGGCAGGGCGTCGCCGGCCGCGTCGCGCAGGCGCGCGAGCCGCTGCTCGTGCAGGATGTGAGGGAGGCGACGTCGCACCCGCTGCTACTCGATCAGCACTTCACGACCGGGTCATTCATCAGCTTCCCACTGGTCTATCAGGGTGACCTGGTCGGCGTGGTGAACCTGACGAATCGCGCGCAATATGGCGTGTTCGTTGACGAGGACGTCGAACGTGTGCGTCTCCTCGCGCTGGTGATCGCGCTCGTCGCCACCAATGCCAGCCTCGCGACTCGTCTCGTCGAGACGATTGGCGCTCGTTAGGCGGACGCCATGACCGGCCCTGCCGCCACCGCGAGCCCGCTCCAGGCGGCCATCAAGCGCATCGCGTTCGGCAGCTCCCTCGACGCGGAGCTGGCGACCGAGGCTTTCGGTACCGTGATGCGCGGGGAAGGGACCGCGGCGCAGATCGCCGCGCTGCTGATTGGTCTTCGCGTGAAGGGTGAGACAGCAGACGAGGTCACCGGCGCAGCCCGAGCCATGCGCGAGGCCATGGTACGTCTGCCCGTGACGGACACGGGCGACCTCGTCGATACGTGCGGAACCGGTGGTGGCGCGGTGCCCACGTTCAACATCTCGACCGCAGCGGCGCTTCTCGCGGCGGGCGCCGGTGTTCGAATCGCGAAGCATGGGAACCGGTCATTCACCACCCAGTCTGGCAGCGCGGACGTTCTCGAGCAGCTCGGGGTGACGCTCGAGGCGCCGCTGGAAGTCGCGGTACGCGCCCTGGACGAAGCGGGCATCACGTTCATGTTCGCGCCCGCGATGCACCCCGCCATGCGCCATGTGGGCCCAGTCCGGCGTGAGCTTGGGATTCCAACCGTGATGAACATCGTGGGACCGCTCGCGAACCCCGCGGGCGCGGCCCGCCAGGTCGTCGGTGTAGCCGAGCGGGGCAGGATGCCGCTGCTTGCTGGCGCGCTGGCGGCACTCGGTGCCTCACACGCGCTCGTCGTTCACGGCGCGCTCGGGATGGACGAGATCTCGCCGATCGGCCTAACGCATGTGGCCGAGGTGCGGGCCGGTAGGGTGACGGAGTGGACGATCGACCCGGCGGACTACGGATTCCCCGAGTTCGCGCCGAGTGATCTCGCAGGCGGGAGTCCAGCGGACAACGCGCGAACGATCGTGGATGTGCTGCAGGGAAAGGGACACGCGGCAGCGCGCGCGGCGGTGGTGCTCAACGCGGCGGGCGCGCTCTACGTTGCGCCAGGCAGTCGTTCGTTTGCCGATTGCGTAGTGCAGGCGGCTGACGCACTCGGGAGCGGGGCGGGGACGTCAGCGCTCGACCGTATGCGTCGAGCCTACGCAGGTCGGTAGTGGCATCGCGAGGAATGCTTCGACCCAACATCCAGAACCAAGGGTGTTGTCGGAAAAACCCGGAAACAGCTGAAAGTGCCTGATCCGATCGCGACCCGTGGAAGTGCCGTCGAGCGGGGGCCATTGAAAAGCGAACCGGCCTCGGGACAAGAGTGTGTCCCGAGGCCGCTCATTTTGTATTGCGGTCGCTTGTCCCGCCAGCTTCCGCTCATTCAACCAATCCGCCCGATCAGTCGTTTCCGGCCGTTTCCGTCAGCACCCTCGGTTCTGCATGCGTGTCGCAGTCAGTAGCGACGGAGAACTCCCACGACGACGCCCTGAATGCTGATGTCGTTCTCGTGGACGTAGATCGGCGCCATGGTCTCGTTCGCCGGCTGCAGGCGAATCCGCCCATCCCGCTCGCGGTAGAATTTCTTCACCGTGGCTGAATTCCCCTGCAGCATCGCGATGACCATCTCGCCGTTGTCGGCTCGCTGACGCTCGTTCACGACGACGAAGTCGCCGTCACGGATCTGCTCGTCGATCATCGAGTTTCCGCGCACGCGCAGCACGTAGTGGTTTCCCGTGCGCCGCACGAAATCGTCCGGCACCGCCACGCTCTCGTTCGCGGTCATTGCCTCGATGGGATAGCCCGCAGCGACGCTCCCGAGCAGTGGCAGGTCGACTGCCCGCTGGAAAATCTCCGACGGCAGGATCTCGATCGCGCGGCTCTCGTTATAGCTCCGCTTGATGTATCCCTTTCGCTCGAGGTTGCTCAGGTGCTCGTGCACCGTCGCGAGCGAGTTATAGTTGAAGTGCGACGCAATCTCCTCGAAGCTGGGAGCGTAGCCACGCTCCTCGGCATACGTCGACAGGTAGTTCAGGATCTCGCGCTGGCGTTTCGTGAGCGGCATGGGATTCCCCGCTGGTTGAGCCGACGGTCCGCTGTTCCCGAACAGCAGCCGAAGAATACGATATCCGAACAGGGCCCGAAGTGCAAGCAAATCGTTCGTGGTCTCCTCCGATCGGTCCGCTTGGCCGGCTTTCGGCTGCCGCCGCCGCCCGTGCCGCGGCCCTGGACCCTCGGCGGAGCGAGCTGGAATCGCTGGCGCAGGAGGTCCCCGTCGGCAGCGGCTTCACGTCTGCGCTCCGTCGCGCTGACGTCGCGATCATCGCGGAAGTCAAACGTCGGTCGCCATCCAAGGGCGTGATCAACGCGTCGATCGACGCTGCGGCGCAGGCCGCGGCGTATGCGAGTGGCGGGGCCGCCGCGTTGTCGATCCTCACGGAGCCGGACGAATTCGGCGGATCGATCGGCGACCTTGCCGCGGCGCGTCGAGCGACAGCGCTGCCCACGCTCAAGAAGGATTTTCACGTCCACCCGATGCAGGTGCTCGAAGCGCGCGCCGCGGGCGCATCGGCGCTCCTGCTCATCGCGCGCGCGCTTCCGCCGGCCCAGCTACGGACGATGGCGGACCAGGCATACGAGCTGGGGCTCGAGGTGCTCGTCGAAGTGCGGAGTGAAGCGGAGCTCGAGGACGCGCTGGCGATCGACGACGCCGCCATCGGGATCAATAGCCGAGACCTCGAGACGCTCGTCATTGATCCCGCTGTGACGACGCGTCTCATGGCGCTGATCCCGCCCGATCGGATCGCGATCGCGGAAAGCGGCGTGAGCACGCGACTGGATGTCGAGCGCGTGGCGAGCATTGGTGCCGACGCCGTGCTCGTTGGGTCGAGCATCTCGGCCGCGCCCGATCCAATTGCTGCCGTCGCTGCACTGACCGGCGTAACGCGGGGACGGCGTGGCGGTTGAGCTCAAGTTCTGCGGGCTCACACGCGAGACGGACGCGGCATTCGCCGCGTCGTTAGGCGCGTCGTACGTCGGCGTCATTTTCGCCGAGAGCCCGCGCCGCGTCGAGCCAGTGAACGCGAGCGCGGTGTTCGGCCCCGCGCGGGGACGGGCAAAGGCCGTCGGCGTGTTCGGTCCGGCGACCGTCGAGACCGTCGCCGACATCGCAGCCGAGGCGGCACTGGACGTCGTACAGCTTCACGGCGACCCGTCGGCGGGGATCGTAGAGCGTATCCGGCCGTTCTTCGCCGGCGAGGTCTGGGCCGTGATCCGCATCGCCGGCGCGGAGATGCCGGCGGAAGCCCTCGCGCTCATGACCGTGGCTGACGCGGTTGTTCTGGATGCGAAGGTGGCCGACCGCCTCGGCGGCACGGGCACGGCGTTCGATTGGGAAGGCGTCGCGCGAACACTCGATCGCCAACGCATTCGGTCGCGTATCGTGCTCGCGGGCGGTCTCAATCCGGACAACGTGGCACACGCCGTACGCATCGTCGCTCCCGACATCGTCGATGTATCATCCGGCGTCGAGAGCGCACCAGGAATCAAGGACCACGCACGGATGCGCGCCTTCGGTGACGCCGTGCGGCGACGAGGAGAGGGCAGGTGAGTGATATGACGAATACGACGGAGTTGGCGCCCGAGGCGGTCGAAGCCTCGCGTGACCGCTTCGGTGCGTTTGGTGGCCGCTACGTGCCCGAGACGCTCATCCCCGCGGTCGACGCGCTCGACGTCGCATTCGATGAGGCCATGGCCGATGCGTCGTTTCGAGCGTCGCTCGACGACATGCTGCGCGACTACGTCGGGCGGCCATCGATCCTGAGCGATGCGCCGCGTCTGTCGGAGCGCGTGGGGACGCGCGTGTACCTCAAACGCGAAGACCTGAACCACACGGGCGCGCACAAGATCAACAATACGGTTGGCCAGGTGCTGCTCGCACGGCGCATGGGCAAGACGCGCATCATCGCCGAGACCGGCGCGGGGCAGCACGGCGTCGCGACGGCGACTGTCTGCGCTCGCTTCGGCCTCCAGTGCGTCGTGTACATGGGGGAGGAGGACATGCGGCGGCAGGAGCTGAATGTCTTCCGGATGAAGCTCATGGGCGCGACGGTGATCCCCGTCACTAGTGGGACTCGGACGCTAAAGGACGCGACCACCGAGGCGATTCGCGACTGGGTCACGAACGTCGAGGACACCCACTACATCATCGGCTCGGTCGTCGGACCGGCGCCTTATCCGCGCATGGTACGTGAGTTCCAGGCGGTCATTGGGCGCGAGGCGCGAGCGCAGATGCTCACCCGCGCGGGTGGGCTGCCGGACACGGTCGTTGCCTGCGTCGGGGGCGGATCCAACGCGATGGGCATCTTCGCCGGCTTTGTGGACGATGCCGGCGTCGAATTAGTGGGCGTGGAAGCCGCTGGCGACGGGCTCGATACGGATCGCCATTCGGCGTCGCTATCGAGGGGGACGCCAGGGGTCCTGCACGGGTCGCTCAGCTATCTCCTCCAGGACGCCTCTGGACAGGTCCACCCAGCCCATTCAATCTCGGCGGGCCTGGACTACCCGGGTGTTGGACCCGAGCACGCGCACCTCAAGGATTCGGGGCGCGCCACGTACGTCGCCGTGACCGATCAGGAGGCGCTTTCAGGCTTCGCGCTCCTCAGCCGGCTGGAGGGAATCATTCCAGCATTGGAAACCGCACACGCCGTGGCGTGGATCGCTGGGCAGGCCGGCCGCTGGACTCCTGACCAACGAGTGCTCTTGTGCGTCAGTGGTAGAGGTGACAAGGACGTCGCACAAATCAGTCAGATGAGCACCTTGCCCGAGTGACGCTTTCTTCCGTTCCGACTCCGACACAGGAGTCGGGTCGGCCCGATCCGCCGTGTTCGAGCACTCTCGTCGAAGAGATGCTCAAATTTCTGGTCAAGGCGGCTCGAGCCCACCAGCTATATCTGCATAACAACCCCTCGTACCTGCGCGCGCTTGATCTAGCGCGCGCGGCGTTCGCGCCCATCTGGGCAGTAACGGACGAGCTGGTGTTCGAGGTGACGGAAACGGAACTGCGGTGGCACGGCGACGCGGTGCTCGAAGAGTCGGAGAAGGCGACCGACAACATCCCGTGGATGATGTACAAGGACGGGATTCGCGAGCTGCGTCTGCTCAAGGAGTTCGAGCGGCACGAGCTCGTACCGCTGCTCGACATCCTGCAGCGCTCGCGGAACGTATCGCCCGAGGAAGACGACCTGTTGACGATGTTGTGGGAGCAGGAGTTCACGTATCTCCGCTATCGCTACATCGATCTCTCGACGGAGCAGGCAACGCCGATCGACAAGGCGGGGTTTCGCGGTGGCGAGGCCGGCGCGCAGGCACTCCAGGAATCCGCGCCGCCGATCGACTCTACGGTCTCGGCCGTCGTCAACCTCGAGGACTTCGACGCGACACTCTACTTCCTCGAAGAGAGTGAGGTCGAGTATCTGCGAGAGGAAGTGCGGAAGGAGTACGCGATCGACATGCGACGAAACGTCGTCGCGATGTTGCTCGACACGTACGAGGTGCAGGGCGACCGCGGCGTTCGCGAGGAGATAGCGGCGCTGCTCGACACGCTCATGCTGCACATTCTCTCGTCCGGCGAGTTCAAGACCGCGGCGTTCCTGCTCCGCGAGACCTCGCAGAGTGCCGAGCGTGCGCCCGGGATCACGCCGGAGCAGAAGGAACAGCTGCTTCGGATTCGCAACCGGCTCAGCGAGCCGGAAGTGCTCGCGCAGATTCTGCAGTCGCTCGACGAGGCGTCGCAGCTGCCGGACCAGGAGGATCTGAATGAGTTGTTCGACCAGTTGAACGTCACGGCGCTCGCCACGGTGTTCTCGTGGATGACGAAAGCCCAGACGCCGCGACTTCGCGTGCTGCTCGAGAACTCGGCGGCGCGACTCGCGATGGCGAACACCGCGGAGCTCGTGCGACTCATCGGATCCACCGACCGCGACGTGGCGCGTGAGGCGGTGCGGCGTGCCGGCGCCGTCAAGGCCACGGCGGCGGTGGCGGCGCTCGCGAAGCTGACGACGGACCCCGACGTGCAGATGCGCCTGACGGCGGTTCAGGCGTTAGGCGAGATCGCATCGCCGGGCGCGATGCAGTTTCTCGAGCGGACCATCGAAGACGCTCATCGCGACGTCCGGGTTGCGACGACGCGCGCCATCGCGGCACGCGCGCATCGGCCGGCGCTGGCGAAGATCGAGGCTGCGATCAAGGGAAAGGTCACCCGCGATGCCGACCTCACGGAAAAGATGGCGCTGTTCGAGGCGTATGGAACGCTCTGCGGCGATGCCGGCATCTCCCTGCTCGACGGGATGCTCAATGCGCGCGGTCTGTTCGGCAAGAAAGAGGATCCCGACCTCCGCGCCTGCGCCGCCATGGCGTTAGGCCGTATCGGAAGCGAGGCCGCCGTTGCCACGCTGCGGCGCGCCGCCAACGAGAAGGAGATCCTGGTTCGCAACGCCGTGAATCGCGCACTGCGCGGAGGAACGGCGTGACATCCGTCCCGGACCGAGCCACGCTCGATCGCAGTACCACGAGTGATGTCGGCGGTGATCCGTATATCCGGCGGATGGGCCGCTCGTTCATCGTCGCGCTCTACGGTGCCACGCGCGCGATCAGACTGTACCCGGTCGAGAACGAAGCGGTAAAGAAATCGCTCGACGACCTGACCGGTGTCACGACGGAGATTCTCACGCGCGAGGCGGAGTTCGAGCTGCGTGTAACGAGCGAGTTCATCTTCATCAACCAGAC
>Ga0207701_10006973_pt1 | contig 11253 bp, 13 predicted proteins | sample KBSSwiSSwithPhiX_FD_184294 | JGI IMG/M metagenome (GOLD analysis project Ga0207701, IMG submission 184294) | Switchgrass rhizosphere bulk soil microbial communities from Kellogg Biological Station, Michigan, USA, with PhiX - S5 (SPAdes) (version 2) | ecosystem: Environmental > Terrestrial >...
TAAAGCCGGACGCTACGTACCAGGTCCGGCTAAAAGCCGGACGCTACGTACCAGGTCCGGCGAAAGCCGGACGCTGCACCCTGGAGAGAGCGATGAAACGAGCCCCACTACTGAACATCGGCGCCATCGCGCTGGTGACCGGATTCACGACCGGCGTGCTCATGGCGCAGCAGCCGCCAGCCGCTGCGCCGCAGCCCACGCCGCAGCCATACTCGGTCGGCAATCGGCTCGGGATGCCGATCACGCCAGCCGCGGACGGCGCCTTCACACCGATGTCGTCGAACGTCAAGGTGTTCGGCGCCATCTATTCCGCCGAGAGCTGCTCCTACGATCCGGCGCGCGGCGTCATCGTGGTCCCGAATCGCGGCGTCGCGCAGAACGTCCAGACCAACAACGCCTGGATCTCGTTCATCAATCACGACGGCTCCGTCCACACCGCCCGCTGGATTGGCGTCCAGAATCCAGGTGAGCCACGGAGCACCATGAAACCGCCGCTCGTCCTCAACGAGCCGCTCGGCAGCGACATCGTCAACGGCATCCTGTATCTGGTCGATCGCGACGGCGGCACCAGTCCGAACGATCCGGTGATACCGGTCATCCGGCGGTTCAACATGCAGACCGGCCTGCCGGCCGGTGAGACCCGCGTGGAGAAATCGACCGGCTTCAACGACCTCGAGGTCACCGACGATGGCACGGTGTACGCGACGCAGACCGGCGCCGCGGACGCCCCGGCGACCTGGCAGGTCTGGAAGATCACGCGCGACGGCGCGGCCTCGGTCTTCGTCCAGGGCGCTCCGCTGCGTCAGCCCAATGGCATCGCCTTCGACCCGCAAGGCAACATCGTCGTGGTCAACATCGGGAACAACGAGGTGCTGACGTTTGCGCCGGACGGGAAGTTGCTCAAGACGGAGAACGCCGCGCAGCCGGGCAACGACGGTCTGGTCATCATGCCCGACGGCACGAAATACGTGAGCAGCGTGCAACAGGGCGGTGTCTCGCGCATCCGGCCGGGAAAGCCGGCGCAGCTCATCGCACAGAACATCCCGAATCCGGCATCGATGTGTTACGACGCCGGTGCCAGGCAGCTCGTGATTCCGATGAACGCCAACAACGGGATGGCGTTCATCCCTATCAAGTAGCCGTCAACCCCGCGTGGCCGACAGTCCGCTGCTCATCGCCTTTGCGACGCCTTCGTCGATCTTCCGGGAACCGGATCGGATCTCGGAGCTTCGGATTGTCGGCAACGGCCCGCCGGGTACGTTCGTCGTCTTCCCGAATGGCTTGCGGGTCTCGCTGCCGACCGATCAGATCGTGTTCGCCGATGACGGCGGCGGCAGCGCGCGGGTTGGCTTTGGCGGGATGCAGTTCGTCGGCATCGAGGCGGGAGATCTGGTGTTCGTGAGGATCCGTGAGCTGCTCCCCGAGGAACGTCTCTCGCCCGCTCGCAGTCACACGATGCGGCTTGCGCCACAGTGGGTCGACACGGTCCTGGCCAACGGGCACCGCGTCTGGCCCGCTGGCTCACCGCCGCTGCCGGTTCAATCCTGAGTCATTCTGGCGGTGATGCTTCCGTCGTCATCGGGGCACTCACTCACGTCGCGACACTCTCCCTGTCGCCTGCTCCTCAACGATCCGGGACATCACTCGTGGTTCTTTCAGGAAAGTCGTGGCATCCATGGGCGCGAACGGATCGAGGAGCCCGGCGATCGTACCGGTCCACCCGGTCTGGTGGCTGGCTCCGAGCCCGGCGCCGTTGTCGCCGTGAAATTACTCGTAGAAGAGGATGTGATCGGGACAACTGACCAATCGCAGTGTCACAGCACCGGCTCGAAAGGATAGGTTTTCGGTGGTTTCTCTGACGCGAGTCGCCTCCCGCGCACGGCCGGGGATGGCAGTGCCACGAGATATCGCGTTTAGACGCCGCCACGGGGACACCGCGTGACCTCATCCGCGAAAAACAACGCTGGGAGTGCGGGAGACCTCGAACCTACTCGGTCTCCGACATCTGTTCCGCGACGACCGCCGTGTGAACGGCCGCGCCCTGCAGCATCGGCACCGCGATACCGGTGATGGCGCGGCGCCAGTCGGCCTCGAGCTCGGTGGTCCACGACGCCGAAGCCGAGCGAATCGCCTGAAGGAGCGCGTCGCGGACGAGGAGATAGTCCTCCGGTTTGGCGCCCCACCCAATGTGCTGCACCCCCAGCCGACCGAGCGACTCGTGCAGCGCGCTCATGTTTTCGAGATTGCGAATCACGAGGGCGAGCGCCGCCTCGAAGTGTCCCTGCAGCGAGGCCAGATCCTGGGGAAAAAGCGACCGCAATGCGGGAGCGGTCCTGAACAACTCCTCGTAGAAGCGTGCCGCGAGCGCACGCGGCTGCGAGCACACTTCATCCAGGCTGCGCTTCAAACGAGCGATGCTTTCGGGTGTCATAATGACGCCGCTCTGTGACGTCCACGCCTCGTGATCCAGATCGGCCAGGTACGTCTGGCGAGCTGCTGCCGGAAGTGTATGACGAACTTCGCAAGCTCGCGAGGGCCAGGCTTGCTCGCGAGCGGCAGCCCCAACAGACCCTGCAGCCCACGGCACTCGTCCACGAGGCCTTCCTCCGCGTCTCCAACGAGCGCGCCCGCTGGGACCGCCGCGGCCATTTCTTTGCGGCGGCGGCGCTCGCCATGCGCCGCATCCTGGTCGAACGCGCGCGTCACTACCGTCGCATCAAGCACGGCGCCGGCCACGAGCAGGTCGACCTGGACGAGTCGATGCTCCGCACTGACCCTGAGCTGACTGACGTGATCGCCATCGATGAAGCGCTCGCGCAGCTCGAGGAGACCGATCCGCGGAAGGCGCAAGTCGTGACCCTCCGCTATTTCGCCGGTCTCAGTATCGATGAGACGGCGGCGGCCCTCGATCTCTCGCCCGCGACGGTCAAGAACGAGTGGACGTTCGCACGCGCGTGGCTGTTTCGAGCACTGAATCCCTCCGGCGCTCCGCTCGGGGAAGACCCGCCATGGCGCGCGTAATCCGTCAGGCTGATGCCATCTTTCTCGCCCTGGCCGACCTGAGTCCGGACGAGCGCACGGCGTTTCTCGCGCAGCGCTGTGGACATGACGCCGAGCTCCGCGCCGAGGTGGACTCTCTGCTCGAAGCCCTCGATGCGCCGGACGAAGGCTTCCTCGATCCCGCGAACGTCCCTTCCCTCGATGCCGCCGCCGTGGACGGCCCGCTCCAGCCCGGCACGTCGCTCGGCGAATTCCTCGTGCTGCACGCCATCGGTTCCGGAGGTATGGGCGTCGTTTATGCGGCGCAGCAGGATCGCCCGCGCCGCACGGTCGCGATCAAGGTCCTGCGGCGGGGCTTCCGGCACCCGGACATCCTGAGACGATTCGAGCGCGAGGCCGAACTGCTCGGCCGCCTGCAGCACCAGGGCATCGCGCAGGTCTTCGCCTTTCACGCTGGCGACCGTCATGTGCCCGCGCATCTCGTGATGGAGCTCGTGACCGGGCCGCCGATCACCGAGTTCGTGCAGGCGCGCGGGCTCGGCCGCGCGGCGCGCCTCACGCTGATGATCGCCGTGTGCGAAGCCGTGCAGCACGCCCACGATCGCGGTGTCGTGCATCGGGATCTCAAGCCCGCGAACGTGCTCGTCTCCGAGGACGGCCAGCCGAAGGTGCTGGACTTCGGCATTGCGCGGGCGACCGGCCTGGGCGTCCAGTCGACGCTGCGCACGTCGCATGGTCAGTTGCTGGGCACGCTGTCGTTCATGAGCCCCGAACAGTTGCGTGGCGCCGCGGAGCTGGTCGATGGACGCAGCGACGTCTACGCGCTGGGCGTGATGTTCTACCGGCTGATGGCCGGGCGTCTGCCGTTCGACATCGGCGATCTGCCGCTCGTCGAGGCCGCGCAACGGATTCTCAACGCCGAGGTCCCCCGTCTCGGCGCCCTCCTCCCGGAGCTTGCAGGCCCGATCGAGCTGATTGCCGCGCGCGCCATGGCCCCCGATCGGGCGCAGAGATATCAGTCCGCCGCTGACCTGGCCGCCGATCTTCGGGCGTGTCTCGAGGGACGTCCGCCAACCGCATCGGACGGGGGCGGTGGGCCGGGAAGCGACGCCGCATCGAGGCTGCTGACGGCCGAGAGCCGCGACCGCGGTGTGGTGGCGATCGGGCTCGTCACCGGCACGATCGTCCTCCTCGAATCCGGAACCGGTGCCCACCTGGCTACGATCCCCGGCGATGGCACGCCGCTCGAGCGCCTCGGGTTCGAGGCGGACGGCCGCCTGAGTGTCGGACAGGCCGGCGGCCGCGGCCGCCTGATCGATCTCGCGGAACAGGGTCTAGCAGCCCGCGCGGTGAATGACGTTGACGGGCTGCGCGGAACGGAAGGAACGACACCGAGGCTCCGAGGTACTTAGAATTCATTCAGGTTTGCCCGGCGCCTCCGTGCCTCTGTGTGTGAGTTTCTCTGTGCCTCCAGGCCGTGGCGAGTTCCACCACGGCCTGCTAGGCAGCTGATCCCTCACTTGCGGCGGCGCGCGCCATCGTCGAAGCCAGCAGCCCGTACAGCGTCGTCCATGCGAGTCTTACTTCGGCGGTGAACGCCGAACCCAATCCTTTTTCCAGTGTCCAGATCAGCGCGCTGCCCACGGTATCGTAGTGCCGGTCCAGCACGCCGTAGCGTGCGTGCCGGCGGCCAAGGTCCTCGACGACAGGAATGAGACGGTCGACGTGATTCAGCCCTTTCACGGCCGCCGTCAACATCTGCATCAACTTGCGCCGCTGCTCGACCATGTCCCCCGTGAACAGCGCCCGCAGGGTGGGATCAATCGCGAACAGCCTGCGATAGAAGAGGGCCGCCGCGTCGTCGGCAATCGGGGTGATGGCGGCGAAGCTGTCCTGAACGAGAACAATCTGGGCCTGCGTCAGCATCGGTATCTCCTTGGCGGGGCCATCTGCCCCGGTACTCTCCAATGCGACGTTTCGTGGAAAAGAGGCTAATGCGAGGTGCCTGCCGAGATCAGACGGTCGCCATTGCCTTGACACCTCACGCCCGGGTGGCAATACTCGCGCCGGGTCCGGGGAGGTTCACATGATTCGCGCCACGCTGTGCGCCGTCGTTGCCACCGTCTGTATCGTGCTGCTCGGCGGCCGCGTTGCGAATGCGCATCATTCGTTTGCGGCGGAATTCGATGCGGACAAACGGGTGACGCTCGACGGCGTCATCACGAAGGTCGAGTGGACCAACCCGCACACCTATTTCTTCGTCGACGTCACGGACGCGAGCGGCAGGATTTCTGGCTGGGCGGTCGAAGGCGGCGCGCCGAACGCGCTCTATCGCGCCGGCTGGAAGCCGACGTCACTCAAGGCAGGCGACCACGTCACCATCGTCGGCTCACGGGCGAAGGACGGATCGAATCTCGCGAATGCGACCTCGTTCACACTGCCGGACGGCCGCTGCCTGTTTGCGGGCAGCTCGGGCCCTGGCGGTGAGGCGACATCCAACTGCACGCCGGCGAGGCGCTGACGTGAGGTCTCGCGTGAGCCGTCTCGCGATCGCCGTCAGCGTGACGGTCGTGACTACCGCGCACGTCTTGGCGCAATGGCACGGATATCCGACGCCGGGCATCCCGCGCATGGCGGACGGCAAGCCGAATCTCACCGCGCCGGCGCCTCGTACTCCCGACGGCAAACCAGACCTCACCGGAATCTGGATGGCGCCGCGAATCAGGGTCGATCTGTCGCAGGGTCTGAAAGCCGGGGAATCGATCCCGTTCACGCCGGACGGTCGCGCCATCTACGACGCACGCCGAGCGAACAACGGCAAGGACGATCCCGGCGCCCGCTGTCTGCCCACCGGTATTCCGGTGCGCGCGACGCTCCAGACGCCGCTCAAGATTCTGCAGACAGCGCAGGTCATGGCCATCCTCTACGAGTCCCGAACCCAGTTCCGCCAGATCCTCACCGACGGCCGTCCGTTGCCCAAAGAGATCGACTGGCCGACGTGGCAGGGCTTCTCGGTCGGGCGATGGGAGGGCGAGACCTTCGTCGCCGAGAGCGGCGGGTTCAACGGCAAGGCATGGCTCGATCAGGTGGGGACGCCGGCCAGCGACGCATTCCATTTGACGGAACGCTTCCATCGCCGCGACTTCGGCCACATGGACCTCGAGATGATCATCGACGATCGCAAGATGTACACGCGTCCGTGGTCGACCTTCGCCGAGTTGATCTTCCAGCCGGATACCGAGCTGCTCGAGTACGTCTGCGAGGAGAACGAACGCGACTCCGCCAGGATGGTCGGTAAGTAGACTCACCGCGGCCGCAACCGGTCGGCGATGGCGACGGCTATCCGGTGCGCGGTGCGCGCGTTCGGATGCACATCCCCGGGCAGGCGCCAGTCGTCATCGAATTCGACGAACACGTACGGCAGTCCCGCCTGGTCGAGGATTCGCCGGCGCAGCATCCGCTCCGCCTCATCTTCGCGATTGAACTGCGGCACGACAATCAGCGCCGTCGCACCGCGCGCCATGGCGAGGGCCGAGGTCGCACGCAGCACCTCGCGCGTGATCGTGACACCGCGCTCGACCGTGACGTCGCGACGGAACGGCACGATGAGCTTCGCGAGTGAGAAGAGCCGCGAGTGCTCGACGGCAGGTCTCCAAGTCAATTCCGGTCCGAGATACGGACGATCGTCGTCGAGGTTGCGGCCGAAGAGCGCCGTCATGAACAGCGAGACGACGGCGATCGGCCGTTGAAAACGCGGCAGCTCGGCCTCGAGGCGCATGTACGACTGATCGGTCGCATAGCCGTGCACGGCGAGATTCGCGCTCTGGACGCCCAGCATCGCGCCGACCTGCGCCGGGATGGTCTCGTCCCAGCTCAGTCCCTCGCCCACCATCACCGATTCGCCGGTGAACAGGATGGTCGGCCGCGCCGGATCGACCGGCTCGTCGAGGTCACGCACGCGGTGCCCGTCCGCATCGAAGGCAAACGCGATCGCGCGCCCGCCCACCGTCTTGCGTCCCGTGCGGCGTGGCACGAACGTCCAGCCCAGACGAGGATCCGGCCGACGCAACGGCTCCAGGTCGGCGAGCAGCCACTCGGTCGACGGATGCCGCCACGCAAGCACCATCTCACCGGCACCGATCGCCAGCACGAGTGCGAGCAGCGCCGCGAGCACACCACCCGGCCGGCGCGCCGCAAACCGGCCGGCGCGACGCCGCAGACCAAGCACCAGACACAAGCCGGCAGCGGTCATCGCGATGCGCACCGATGACTCGAGGAACACGTACCAGCGACGCATCAGGAAGAACGACGGCAGGATATGACGATCGAGCCATGCCTGATTGGCACCAATCGCCAGAACGATTAGACCCGCGCCGGTCAGTACGACGGCCGCTTCAGCGATCACGCGTCGCACCGACGAGGCAGACAGGTGCGACGCACTCACGGATGAGACCTGCACGTCCACGTGCCTGGAGAATATGCTAAATCTACAGACTCACCATGGCTGTTGGCCGATCGGCGCCGCTCGACCGCCTCTTACGCCCCGTTCACAAGTGGGTCTGGAGCGACTTCGATCGGCGCGTCCGAAAGCTGATGATCTTCGGCGAGGTCGAGACCGATGGCGGACGCGACATCCTGCGCGCCTCCGAAGTCACGCCCGACCCGCTGCTGCGGCGGCTCTATCTTGAACATGCGATCGACGAGCTGCACCACGGCGTCCTGTTCCGCGAACGCGGCGAGGCGCTGCTGCGCGCGCGTCCGCCACGTGCGACATCGCTCTTCGCCGGCACGCCACTGCCCGGCGGTCACGGACTCGACGATCTGCGCATCGAAGATGAGACCGACCCGAAACTGCTGGCATTCCTCCACGTTGCCGAGAAATCCGCCGCCGGGCGCTTCGCGATCTACAGAGACTGCGTCGACGACGACCCGCCGACGCGGGCGATCTTCGAGGAGATCCTGCGCGACGAGGTGTTCCACATGAACTACAGCTACCAGCAGCTCGGCCGCATCTCGCCGGAGTCGCAGCGCCGGCGCGTGTGGTACGCGCGCGCCAGCCGGCTGTGGAATCGCTATCTTCGTGTCGCCGCGGCCGTGGCGGGTCTCCTCGGCGATCTGATGCTCACGCTGCTCTATTTCATCCTGCTGCCGCCGTTCGCCTGGGCGGCGCGGCGTGCAGAGCGTCGCGACGCGCACGGGTGGAAACCGATCGCGGCTGACCGCGTCGAGTCACCGACCAGCCTGTACTGACATGAAGATCCTCGGTATCTCCGCCCATTACCACGACGCGGCGGCCGCGCTCGTCATCGATGGCGTGCCGGTGGCGGCGGTGCAGGAAGAACGGCTGTCGCGCCGGAAGAACGACGCCAGCTTTCCGTTGAGCGCCATCGAGTGGTGCCTCGACCAGGCCGGGCTCGCTCCGGACGATCTCGACGCGGTCGTGTTCTACGAGCGGAGCATGTTGAAGTTCGAACGGATCCTGACGTCGACGCTCCGTGCCTTTCCGCGTTCCTGGCGCGCCTTCCCACACGCGATGAAGAATTCGCTGGGAGAGAAAATCTGGGTGCGTGGCCTCATCGCATCACACCTCGGCATCGGCCGCCGGAAGATTCTGTTCACCGACCACCATCAGGCGCACGCGGCAACAACGTTCCTCACGGCGCCGGTGCGCGACGCGGCGATCCTCACTGCCGACGGCGTCGGCGAGTGGGCGACGCTCACGGCCGGCACGGGCAGGCGACGGCCCGACGCCACATCGATCTCGCTCATTCGGGAGATCCGATACCCGCATTCACTCGGGATGCTCTACTCGACGTTCACCGCCTATCTCGGCTTTGCAGTGAACGAAGACGAGTACAAGGTGATGGGGCTCGCGGCGTACGGGCGACCGACGATGGTCGACCAGGTGCGCAAACTGATCCGGCGAACGGCGGATGGCGCGTTCACGCTGGATATGAGCTACTTCGAGTTCCACACCACTGCCGCGCGCTCGTATTCGGCGCGATTCGTGGATCTCTTCGGGCCGCCGCGCCTGTCGTACGAGCCGATTGATCTCGAGACGGCCACAGGCCGTCGCTTCGCGGACTGCGCCGCCAGCGTGCAGCGCGTGCTCGAAGACACGCTGGTGGACATGGCCCGTGCGCTCCATCAGGAGACAGGCCTTCCGGATCTCTGCCTCGGCGGCGGCGTCGCGCTGAACGGGCTGGCCAACGCGCGCCTGCTCGCCGAGTCCGGCTTCGAGCGCGTCTTCGTGCCGTCGGCGCCGGGCGATGCCGGCTGCGCGCTCGGCGCGGCGCTGTACGCGGACCGCATCTACTTCCACAATCCGGACCGGGACGTACCCGATCATCCGTACTGGGGTCCGGTTGTCCAGCCCGCACATCTCACGCGGGCGGCGCGTGAGGATGAACAGCATGTCGATGAGCTCGACGACACCGCCCTCGTCGAGCATGTGGCCGACGATCTCGCGGCGGGCCGCATCGTCGGCTGGATGGACGGCGCCAGCGAATTCGGGCCACGCGCCCTCGGCCATCGCAGCCTGCTGGCGGCGCCGCACGGAAGCGAGATGCGCGACCGGCTCAATCGCGACATCAAACAGCGCGAGGCGTTCCGCCCGTTCGCGCCGATCGTGACCGCCGAAGCCGCCGACCGCTACTTCGAGCTCCCCGCCGGCGGCGCCCGCCTCGCGCGGTTCATGTCCGGTGTGTTTCCAGTGCGACCGGAGTGGCGCGCACGGCTCGCCGCCGTGACCCACATCGACGGATCGGCGCGGGTCCAGGTGCTCGATCGCGATGTGGCGCCGCGGCTGCACGCGCTGCTCGACGCGTACGGGCGTCGCAGCGGCATTCCCGTGCTGCTCAACACCTCGTTCAATGTCGCGGGCGAGCCGATCGTCAACACCGCGCGCGAGGGCTACTCGACGTTCCGCCGCTGCGGCATCGACGTCCTGGTGGCCGGTACGGCAGTGGTGACGAAACGCGCCACCGCCGGTGCCAAAGCTGCGAAGGAGCACGTCGCATGATCAAGAAACGCAGCGCGGTGCGGCGACGCCTGGTGATGCTCGCGAGTGCCGGCGGCTCGATCGCCGATCTGGCGCGCGGCCTCTGGCGCCGTGACGCACACGCACGCTGGCTGCTACCGCTCGCCATCTTTCTCTGTGTCTTCGGCCTGATCCTGGTCGTCGCCACGACGGTCGAGGCGCTGGCGCCGTTCATCTACGCCATCTTCTGAACCACATGGACGGCTTCCGGGCGCTGCTCGCCTGCCCGGCCTGCACGGGAACGCTCTCGGAGGAGTGGACGTGCACCAATTGTGCAACCCGCTTCGCCATGGACGAGGGCATTCCCAACCTGCGGCTGCCGGCCGACGCGTCTACCGATACCGTGCGCCGCTTCTACGAAGCGGCGCCGTTCCCTGGCTACCCGCCGCGCGAAACGCTGCAGGCGCTGCGGGCGAGAGCGGCGCGGAACGACTTCGCCCGCCTCATCGATCGCGCGATCCCCGGCGATGCGCGCATCGTCGATGCCGGCTGCGGCACCGGGCAGATGTGCCTGTACCTCGCCCGCGCCGATCGCCTGGTCGTCGGCGCCGATATGGCGCGGGCCTCGCTGCGGCTCGGCGCTGCGGCGGCGGCGCGATTCGGCCTCGATCACGTGCATTTCGTCGAAACCGACCTCCGCCGGCCCGGCCTGAAGCCCGGCGCCTTCGACGTCGTCTACTCGTCGGGTGTCGTGCACCACACGCCGGAGCCACGCGCATCGTTCGCCAGGATCGCCGCCCTCGCGCGACCAGGCGGCCTGATCGTCCTCGGCGTCTACAACGCGATCGCGCGCATTCCCACACGGCTGCGGCGCGTGGCCGCGCGGATGTCAGGCTTCCGGGCCGTGCCGTTCGATCCGGTGCTGCGCGATCGTACGCACGATCCCGAGCGCCGCGAGGCATGGCTTCGCGACCAGTACCGCCACCCGGAAGAACACCAGCACACGATCACCGAGATCCAGCACTGGTTTGCCGATTGCGATATCGACTATCTGAGGACCTATCCAAGCACCGTCTTTGGCGACACTCCGGACGACCTGACGACGCCGGCGGCGGACAACTGGCGATTCGAAGGATGGCTCGCGCAGCTGGCGTGGATGCGGACGCTCGGGCGCGAAGGCGGACTGTTCTTCACGATCGGCCGGCGGAAATAGACGTGGGGTCCGCCTTCAGGCGGACTTTTAATCAGGTCCGGCTAAAGCCGGACACTACGCT
>Ga0207701_10006974_pt1 | contig 11253 bp, 13 predicted proteins | sample KBSSwiSSwithPhiX_FD_184294 | JGI IMG/M metagenome (GOLD analysis project Ga0207701, IMG submission 184294) | Switchgrass rhizosphere bulk soil microbial communities from Kellogg Biological Station, Michigan, USA, with PhiX - S5 (SPAdes) (version 2) | ecosystem: Environmental > Terrestrial >...
TTTCCTGCGGTACGGGGTTGCCGGCTGCGCCGGCGGGCGTGTCCGCGGTGGGCGGGGCCGCGGCGCTGGCCCAGGGCCACCAGCCTGCGGGGCCCGCGCCCGCGCCCGCGACGCCGCCCTCGTTCGAGGAGCGGCGCGCCGCGGAGTTGAAGACCGCCCGCGCCGGCGGCGTGGCCCGGGTATTCCTGGCGTCGCTGGGGCTGGCGGTGGTTCTGTTCGTGGCGCGCAAGGCCGGCGCGCCCGAGGTCCTGGTCGAGGTCGGTGGCACGGCGGTGTTGGCGCTGTTGGCGCTGTTGTGCACGGTCGCGGCCCGCGCCGAGATCGGCCCGCTGCTGGCGCGCACCGGTGGCTGGCGGGGCCCGGTCACCGCGGCGGTGGGGTTGGGGCTGGTGGTGATCTTGGGCGCCATCTACTTTCCGATCTTTCGCTGGCTCGGCTTCCCGACCGTCTCGGCGAGCGGACCTTTCCTGGCGGCGGGCTGGTCGCGCTGGAGCATCTACCTGCTGCTGTCGGTGGCGCCTGGTCTGTTCGAGGAGCTCACCTTCCGCGGCTACCTGATGGCGCGGCTCGATACCTTGCTCACGCCCTGGGAGACCTTGCTGGTGCAGGCGGCGCTGTTCGCGCTGCTGCATCTGGGGGTGGTGATCTTCCCCAGCCACTTTCTGATCGGGTTGGTGTTGGGGATCGTCCGGCGGCGCACGGGCAGCCTGTATCCGGGGATGGGGGTGCACATGGGGTGGAACGCGATCTGTGTGTGGTCGGAGCTGGCGGGGCGGCAGTTTCCGTGACCGGGGACGAGGACGGCGGCGGACGTCCCCCCACGAGACCCCTCCCCCCCCACGAGACCCCTCCCAGGTTGATCTTCTAGCCAGCCCGCAGCTATGGGCGTCCCAGAGCGTGGCGGGCCGAACGCCCAAACGACGCGAGCGAACTACTTGATTCCTCGTCGAGGCCCATCCGAATTTAGGACGGTGGCCGTCCGGATGGACGGGACCCGCGGGCGGTCGCAACGCACATCAACCTGGGAGGGGGCATTCTCCGTCAACCTGGGAGGGGTCCTTCTCGGCAACGCACATCAACCTGGGAGGGGTCCTTCTCGAGGCTTGGGTCCCTCCATGGCGCGAGTCCTCGCCAGGAGAAATACGGTGATTCAGATCGGGTTCTAGCGATGGTAGTATTGCGGTGTTCGGTACTCCCCGACCGCGAGAAGATGACGCAAGAAGAACGGACGTGGCGTGACCGTCGCCGGTCGCGTCGGTTCAGGCCCGCATTTCGGGCGCGGTGGGGGCGGGCGAGTCGCGGTGTAGCTAAGTCGGTAGCTGTGATTGGCGTCGGAAGGGGGAAGAGATGAGCTTCGCGAATTGTGCAATCGTTCGACCGTCGAGAATGCCGGCTGCACAAGCCTCTGACCCGCGATCAACTCTCGGCGGCACTAGCCAAGTCGGGCTGCTGTTCTTGCTGCTCTCTACGGCTTGCGTCCACGAGAACAGCTTCACGCCTGCCCCCGGATATCAGCCAATATCGCCGCCGGGGCCCGACGTCGGGCTCGTTTTCCTGGTGGATTTCACAACTGATGTCAACACCCAGGATCAAGCGGCTATCGGGACACAGTTTGAAGTCGGGATCATGCGTGGGCTGGTCGAGCATGGATATCGTCCGATCGTCGTAGATCGACGGGTTGCCTACAATTCATACCGGACCTCCAAGGTGCCCTCGATTGACGACAGCGGTCGGATACTCGCGGAACGTGCCGATGCCATTTCCAAAGCGACAACCCATGGTCTTGCGACGGTCGTCGTAGCGCATCTCATGGCGAACCAGATGAGCAACAAGCTGGTCTTCGAAGGGGAAGCTCCCGATGCGACGATGACAAGCCGCTTCTCCATGGGGGCAACGTGCCTCGCGTGGGGCGTTGCCTCGTCGTCCCTCTTCTTCAAGTCGCTCAAATCCGACCACAATTGGTTCGAGGATTCGTGGAAGGAGCATGTTGGTTTTCAGGGTGCCATTTCAGCGGAGTTTAGTGTCAACGGCAATCTCAACCCAAGGCGAGTCTTCATACGCCCGCCCGGAGTTCTGTCCGCCGAGTTGTCTCGGGCTCTTCTGGCAGCGATTCCTTCGTTCTCTGTTCCAGGCCCCGATGCCGTCGAGCCGCTTGGATTCCCGGTTCCCGCGATGTCAGGTCATCAACAAGCAGGCGAGGAGGAAGAGGATCTCTCTCCTGATCTGTTCGGCAAGGAGACCAGGGTCGTCAGCTATCAGGATGGCTCGGGCAATCGATTTTCCACTTTGTCGACGAACGGGAAAACGTGGGGCTGGAAGATTGTTCCCGTGCGTAGTGTTTCCTATCTGCTGGTTGACTCTACCTGCAACGGGCGGCCGACTACCCGTTGGCCTGCGGAACAATCACAACCAACTATCCCGGCATGTGCAAAGGCTCCGAGCGGCTCGATCGCACTGCGTTTTCCAGTACCAGCAGAGACGCTCGATCCGGTGGAGGTAAGAGGGGCACCATTTCCGATCGCGCCGATCATTGCACGGCTAGGTTCCGGTGAACGAGTCATGACCGCGAAGGACGTCAACCCCGACGGCTGGCGCTCGGTCAGGCTATTTGATGGCAGGACAGGCTTTGTCAAGAGTGCCCAGTTCCGATTCGGATTGCCGGCGCAGGTAGACACCGCGGTCGCTCAGCCCCCCTTGGGCAAGCCGGAACCTGATGCAGGACCCTGATTTCATCAACCTCCGCCCGAGCCCCCTCCCAGGTTGATCCTCTAGCCAGCCCACAGCTATGGGTGGCAAGGATCGCGGCGGGCGACTGCCCAAACGACGCGAGTCAACTACTTGATTCCTGGTCGAGGCCCGTCCGAATTTAGGACGGTGGCCGTCCGGACGGACGGGGCCCGCGGGCGATCGCAACGCACATCAACCTGGGAGGGGTCATTCCCCGAAAACGACACCCCGTGCGTGGCACAATGGGGGCGACGTGCCGTTCGAACCATCGTCGTCCTTGGTGACGCCGGACCGAGGATTCCTCTGCGGCGTGGGTGACGGCTTGCGCTGCGACGACACCGCCTGCGTGCGCCTGAAACCGGTCGGCGCCACTTACACGATCCTGGTCCGAGAGTGCGCCGCCACCGCCTTCTGCGGTTCTGCGACGTCGAACTGCGCCGAGCGCAAGAACGCGGGCGACACTTGCGGCAGCAGCGCCTACGAGTGCGCGATGGGCACGACGTGCGGCTTCGATCGCAGCTGCGTCACCAAGGGAGGGATCGGAGCCACATGTCAGATCGAAGCGGAGTGTCTGTCGGGCAACTGTCGGAGCGGCGCCTGCGTCGAGGCCGACACCTTTGGATGGTTGTTGCTTTGCGGGTCGGCGAATCCATGAGCCCGGGAACGGTGCTGGCGCTGGCCCTGACCGTGGTGTGCGCCGGCGCTTGCGGCTCGCCGTCACCCACCGGCGACGACGCCGACGCGGGACCTGGCGTCCCGCCGGGGACGTTCGAGTGGACGACCGGCGGTCAAACACTGACGGCGACCGCCACGGAAGTTGGCGTCGGGGTCGTGACCGTGGGCTATCAGATTGGCACCGCGACCGACGGGAGCTCGTTCACTTTCTCCATCCAGGGGACGCAGTTCGGCACGACCTTCGATATGTTCGTCCTCGCGGGAAGCTTCGCGGCCACCGTGCCGCCGCCAGCGGGGCACTACCGGATCGTCGGCGCGGCGGCCGACCGCCAGTTCTCCGGCTTGCTCACCAGCGCCGGCGCCAGCGGCATGAGCAACGTGATCTTCAGTCAGAGCGGCGAGACGGTGCTCACCCGGTCGGCGGTCGGCGACGTCGAGGGAACGTTCACGATGCAGACCACCTCTGCGACCACGGTCACCGGCCGGTTCAACGTCGGGTGCCTCACCGCCAGCAATACGGGCTTTCGTTGCGGGCCCGCCTCGATGGACGCGGGCGGCACCTGCGCCGATCTCCTCGCGTGCTGCGCCGCCGGCGACCCCCGCTGTCCGCCACTCTACAGCGCGGCCATGCCAAACGGGGATGCCGCCTGCGTGCGGGTCCTGTCCGTTTACAGGTCACTGTTCTGCCCGTGATGGTCCAGTGTCATCAGGGCCCGTTGGTGCTGATGATGGTCTTGGTGGCGGGCGCCTGCGTGAAAGTGACCTATCCGGGACCTCGACGTCCGTCGACGGAGGTAGCGACGATCGAGGGTCGGAATGTGGCCATCGACGGAATCGACGGCATCACCATCAATCGCGGCGAACGTCTCGAGGTGCTCCCCGGCGACCACCTCTTGCGTGTTCATCTGGCGATTGTCACGAGAATCCCGATCTACAACCAGCCGATCCGAATCACCGTGCTGCGAACGTCGCTCGAGAGGGAGCTTTGTGTGAACGTCTCTCCCCAGCACACCTACGTGATCGTCCCCTGGGTGGACGGGAACCGGTGGGCACCGTTGATAGCCGATGGCGCCTCGGATCGATTTGTCCCGCCCTGCTCGGGAGGCCCCGCACCAGACCGCTAGGCTACTGCCAAGGCAGCACCCTGCTCTCGTTGACCTCGGTGCCGGCGCGGCCCTTCCGGTTTCTGGCCGCCGTGCAAGCGACGCTGACCAGTCCGAGGCAGGCATCGGCGGAGACGATCTCGCAGGTCGTGATCCCGTCGTCCTCCCGCAGGTCGGGCCGTCTGGATCTTCGTGACAGAAGGAAACGACCTCCTCCTCGACGTCGAGGGATCGGCTACCGGAGCATCTTCCCAATCCGCAAGATGGAGGGGCAGGCGCTGCACCCGGTGCGCACGGCCCGCGGCTGGCTGTTCGACCCAGAGGAGGTCGCCACCCTGAAGTTGAAGCGGCCGATCGGCAGCGCGGCCGCCCCGGTGTCCGAAGACCGCCTCGCCGCTCGCGTGTTCCACCTGTTCGACACCGGCCGCGAGCGGCGCGAGATCGTCGAGGAGCTGGAGGTCGCGCCCGCGATTGTCCGCGACCTCTGGCACGAGTGGCTCGTCGATCTCGAGGAGGGCGAGCAGAACCGCCGCAAGACCGCGCAGGATGAGCGACGGAGGCGCGCCGAGGAGGCGCAGCTCCGGGAGCTGGAGCGCCGGAACGAGCAGGAGCAGCAGAACTTCGAGAAGATCATGGCGGCGATGGCGAGTGCGACCGGTGCGGGCGGCGGCAAGTGACACGTTGTTGCCCACTGCGAACGACCGTCGGGTCAGCCAGGAAGTCGGGTACGCTCACCTGAATGGGGCGCCTGGGGAGGTTCGGATCGGTCGACGCAGTCTGGGAGGAGATGGTCCGGACGGGCGAACGGTGGCGTCGCGTCTGGTTCCTCGAACCGGCCGAGGTTGAAGGACTGCGCCCCTGGGGATTCTAGCTGTCGGACCTGCAGGCTGTCGTCGGAGCGTTCAAGCAGCCGCGAGGCGTTTCGTCCCCCGACGCCGACCCCCAGCCGGGGTCGCCGTGACATGCTCCGTCATCCGGACGGTGAGGGCAACGCAACAACTTTGCGGCGGAGCCGATACTTGAGCATCAGCGAGGCGACATCGCTGGCTCGCTTCTTGCCTGGCCGGAACTGGCGAAGCATGCGACCCAACCTTGTCGAGCACTGGGGGACAGGAGATTTGAATGCCAGAGAACGCGGACACCGTAGTGATCACTGACAGCCTCAAGCCGGACGTACTCGCCCTGCTGCGCCTGATCTACAAGGCCCCTCCATCGACTGCCCAGGTCGTCGACAGCCATGCGGCCGTCGTCACCGCTCTCCGAAAGTTCCAGTCGATTCGGCGGTTGATCTTGATGCTCGAGGGGAATACCGGGCAGCTGATGGTCCGTCGCGTCCTGAGGAGCCTCAAGAAATACGCCGACGACCTAGCGGGGACTACGCTGAGGATCGGGGAAGAGATAGTCTTCGATGGCTGCAACATCGCCCTGGGTTGCGTCGAGATCGCTGCCATCATGAAGGTCTTGCACGCTCCGCGCGCGACCGGTTTTACTACTACCACGTGGTCGAACACATGGACCTGGTTGTCCCCAAGGGCGGAACCGATGCCAAGCTTATCGAGAGAAACCCGCGATACGGGCTCGCACAACCATTCCTACTTCCAGGCCAACCAACCGCGACAGAGATGGCGAACCGCGCCGGGACGCATACGCTCCACTACGAATACTTCACCAGGCGAATGAAAGAGGATGGGGAGTGGCTGGTGGAACATGACTTGCCCTTCGTCTACCCGCGATCTCGGCTGGTGCAGAAGACGATCAGGGTGGATGCCGTGAACGACGGTCAGCCAGGTGCTGCCGCGGCACTGAAGAAGGAGAGCGATGGCTTGGATACCCTCGGGGGAGCCCCCTTCATCGTTACCCTCACCGACGCTCGAGCGACCCTCCGATGATGAGGTGGTTAGTAATGGGCGTCGTGGTCAGCTGCTTGCTGGCGACGACGGCCGGTCCGGAAGCCAAGCCTCGAGCGCTCAGTCTACGCGCCATGTCGTTCGAGGATCGCTGCGCGGTTGCCCGGGTGCTCGCCAACCAAATGAAAGACATCGGCGAGTGGCTGGACAAAGACAAGTTCAACATCCTGAAGGGCAGCGCGATCGACTTGCTGATTACGGATGTCGACCAGCTCGAGCACGAGAACCAAATGCCTTCTCTGTTTGCTACCGGCGAAAAATGCGCATTCTCTCTGTCACTGGCCTACGAACTAGGTAAGCCGCCTATTGCAATCCGACTGGCAACCGGGCGGCCACCGACGCCACTTCCAGGCGACAAGAGCTACGCGCTTCTTTTCGCGTCGGACCTTCAACCTGGAAAGCGCTGGCAGTTTGAGTGGCCCCTGAATAGACGAGGATACGGAGGGTGCGCTATCCCCGACGGGGGCGTCGCAGTCTGTGGAGGCCTCAGCAACATCAGAATGGGCATGCCGACGATCAAAATCGTCGTCTCGCGGACAAAGAACGGTAAGGGATTCGAGGCCCAGCAGGCCTCGGTAGACATGGTGAGGTACTCCGAGCCGTGACCGTTCGCGAAGTGGATCTGTTCTGTCTGCGTCGACCGACCCCAGCTTGACGCCGGTGCGGTTGGGGCGCGAAACTCGGCGACCCTGTTGGTCAAGAACCGTCTATGCGCCTCTTCCTGAAGTCAGCCGTCGTGTGGGTGGGCCTCCTGTCATGGACCGCGCCGGGATACTCGCGCGCGGCTGGCCCCCACGAAGAAGCCGAGGCAGCCATCGAGCGTGGTGTGCAGCAGCGCAAGAAGGGCGATGACCACCAAGCGCTGAAGGAGTTCGAGCAAGCCTATGCCATCGAAAAGTCGCCCCGCGCACTGGCCCAGATCGGACTGGCCCACATGGCCCTTGGCCACTGGGTCGAGGCGTCGAATGCGCTCGAACAGGCGCTGGAACCGAAGGGCGACGCCTGGATCGCGAAGAACCGGACCATACTGGAAAACGCGGCCACCCAAGTCGACCATCACGTCGGCGTCGTCGAGATCGAGGGTAACCCGCCCGGCGCGACGGTGTCTCTCAACGGAACCCCGGCAGGGGCCGTCCCCCTGCGAAGCAAGGTCGTGGCTGGCGAGGTTGCGATCTCTGTTGCCGCAGGAGGCTACATGTCGCTTCTGCGCAAGGTGACCGTCGACCCTGGCACCATGGTGAGGGAGAATTTCACTCTCGCCGCGCTTCCATCCGCCGGACCGCCCACCACGCCGGCCGGTCCCTCAAGCGTGCCGGATGTCACGCGAGCGCACGACCAGCCGCTGCCCGCAACGCCCCATCGCTTCGGCCAGCTTCCCTGGTGGACAGCGGGAACGGCGGCCGCCGGCGTTGGCGCGGGGATCACATTCACCCTCGTGGCGCGAAGCCGCATCTCGGACTTCAATGGTTCCTGTGGTCTTGCCGACGATTCAGGTCAGCCAGTGCACGATCCGTCTCAGGCGGGTTCCACGGATACGCGGTGCGCTAGTCTCTATGACTCCTGGAAGACCGACAAGCGTTGGGCGACCGTTTCCTTCGCGGCGGGAGGCGTCTTGGCCGCCACCTCGTTGGTTCTCTTTCTTCTCGACTCGGCCGGCGACGAGAGGACGCCCCGATCCGCCACTGCGTGCCTCCCAAGCGGCGCTGGAGTGTCGTGCGCCCTCACCTTCTAGCGCGCCCCAGCGGCTCGACGGTCGAAGGAGGACCGTGCTAGCTTGACCAGCGCCCCGGCATCACGGGCCCCGAAGCCCAACCAAAGGGGGCGCAGACACAAGTACTTGACCCTCTTGGCCCGGATTGAAACGACGGTATGACTCATAGACTCTCCTTCATCGCGATCTCGACCCTGGGGATCCTGGCGTGTGGCCAGCCCCGGATGCTGCACCGAAACGACGGTGGCATCGATCACGCTGGGACGGACACGCCGGCCGATGAGCAGTCGTCCCCGGATGCCGCTGGTGAACGAACTGATACCGGCGTCGCGGACGCTGGAAGTGATCGCGCCGACGTAGCTCCCGGGCCCGACGGCAGCATGGGAGGCGCCTCGGGAACCGGCGGAGCGGGCGGAGTGGATGGGGGCAGGGACGGTAGCGGAACCGGTGGTAGCACGGGAGTGGGCGGCAGTACGGGAGCCGGAGGCAGCACGGGAACCGGAGGCTCATCGCCGGTCTGCTCGCCACCCTGTGCAGCGAGCGCCTACTGCTCCGCCGGAACGTGCAAGAGCAGACTTACCGAGTTCACCATCCCGGGCACAAGCGCGGACGCGAGCGACATTGTTCTCGGTCCCGACGGAAACTTGTGGTTCACGGACGCCATCGGATCGATTGGCCGGATCACACCACTCGGCGACATCGTCGAATTCGTAATTCCCACACCGAGCTCGAACCCGATCGGGATTACGGCGGGCTCGGATGGGAACGTCTGGTTCACCGAGGTGGCCAACAAGATAGGCGTCATTACCCCGAGTGGAACGATCATCGATTACACCATCCCGACCGCAAGCAGCATGCCTGAGGGCATTGTGCTGGGACCGGATGGGAATCTCTGGTTCGTGGAGCACAACTCGAACCTGATTGGCATCGCCACTCCGAGCGGCGCCATTACGGAGAGGACAATTCCGACGGCTTTTTCAGGGCCCGCTGACATCGCCCTGGGACCGGATGGGAATCTCTGGTTCACGGAATATTCCGCGAACCAAATTGGTCGGATAACTCCGTCTGGCACGGTAACGGAGTTCCCCGTCCTCACGGCCGGGGCATCACCCTATTTCATCACCGCCGGGCCCGACGGCAACCTCTGGTTCAGCGAGGCGAACGGAAACAAGATCGGACGGATCACGCCAGCCGGCGCCATCACTGAGTTCACAGTGCCCACCGCCGCGTCGAATCCGGCCGGTATCACGGCGGGCCCTGACGGCAACGTGTGGTTCACCGAAACGCGTGGAAACCATATCGCCCAGATCACGCCAGCGGGAATCATCACCGAGTACACCGTGTCGTCACCCGGCGGGATAACGACTGGTCCTGATCGAAACCTCTGGTTCACGGAGGCCAATGGGCAAAAGATCGGTCGCTTCGTACCTCCTTAGGAAGGACCTTAATCGCAGATGAAAGTGTTTCTCCCTCGCAAGTCGTTCTTCGTCCCTATCCTCATCTCCTTCGGCTTCGCTGCTTGTGTCTCGGCTGGATCCAGCGGGCCGAGCGGCCAAGGAGGATCGGGCTCTGCCGACGCCGGTAGCGGCGGTCTTACCGGTTCGCAGTCGGGCGGCAGGAGTGGGTCGGGATCGGGAGGCACCACGGCGGGGACAGGTGGGATGGGCGGCCTTGGCGGTTCCCTCGCGACTGGTGGAACTAGCGGAACTGGTGGCGCGACCTCGACGGCATTCACCTGTCCACCGGGCCCTTTCCCGTCGCTCCAACTTCCGACGACGGCCCCGGTCCGCATTCCGGACGCGCCGCCGACCGTCAATGACACGTTCAACAACAACGGCAACAACTTCACGATCGTGGAAGGACCGGTCTGGATCGGTGACGCGCTCTACGTCTCCGAGATCGGCTCCTCTTCACAGCCTCCCCCTCCTTCCCGCGTCATCAAGATCACGGCAACCGATGCAGTCACTATCGCGATCCCGCCCGATTCGGGATCGAATGGCCTGGCGGTAGACCGCGATGGGGCGCTGGCGACCGCGAACCACGGGGCGGGTGGCATCGTGAAGTTCAACCTGACGACTGGCGCCCGATCGACCGTCATCGCTCAGTACAACGGTAGCCGGTTCAACTCGCCCAACGACCTCACCATCCGCAGCGACGGCACCATCTACTTCAGCGATCCCGCCTTCCAGGCGCCGAACCCGCAACCTCAGCAAGGCAAGACCTGGGTCTACATGCTGCCGCCGAACGCGACGACCGCGATGGCCGTTGCTCAGACGCTCAGCAACCCGAACGGCGTCACCCTTTCACTGGACGAGAAGACGCTCTACATCGGCGACGGTGGAGGTGTTCGGACATTTGGCGTGCACACCGACGGAACGCTTGACGCGTCGGGGATTCCCTTCGGCGGAACGGCGTTCAGCTCTGGCGCGACCGACGGCATGGCCATCGATTGCGCTGGAAACCTCTACGTCGTCCGAGTGAACTCGCACGATATTGTCGTGCTCTCTCCTTCTGGCCAGATGATCGGTAGCCCGATCACCGTCCCTGGTGGCGGTCAGATCACCAATTCTGCGTTCGGTGGCACCGACCACAAGACCCTCTACATCACCGCCATGGGCACCGGAACCCAACGCGGCGTGTTCAAGCTGGCGATGCCCATCCCGGGGATGCCTTACTGAACAATCGACCAAGGTGCCGCCGGTGTCGGGCCCCGCCCGGCCGGCGGTCGCGCGGAGTGGTTACCCGCCTCTTGCCGAGGATCATGCGGGACCGGTATGCATGTATTACGACGCCGCGTTCGAAAAGTATTCTGCCTACTGGTATCGACACGACGTTCCTCACGGCAGACCATTCGCGAAGTCGGCTGCACGGAGAAGCGCTCGCAACGAGGGGGTCGGCTCCTCGGTGTCGTCCTCGAGCCCGGCCATGAACTCAGCAGCTGACCCTACCGGGAGCACATAGAGCCGCGTGATCGTGTGCTCAGGCGGGATCTCGGTGGCCTGATCACCCGCTCCCTGAGCAAAACCGGTCCCGGCGGGCGGGTGCTGGAAAGGGGGGCGGACCATAGTGTCGAAAGTTACCATGGCCGCGCTCAACGTCGGCAGCGGGCAGGGCGGTGGTCGATGGGCGG
>Ga0207701_10006975_pt1 | contig 11252 bp, 10 predicted proteins | sample KBSSwiSSwithPhiX_FD_184294 | JGI IMG/M metagenome (GOLD analysis project Ga0207701, IMG submission 184294) | Switchgrass rhizosphere bulk soil microbial communities from Kellogg Biological Station, Michigan, USA, with PhiX - S5 (SPAdes) (version 2) | ecosystem: Environmental > Terrestrial >...
TTCCGCGTCATCGAGTCCGCGCAGGACCCGGAGGTCGTCCACGACGGCCGGCGCCTGGTGATGATGGGCTCGAACAACTACCTCGGCCTGACGAACGATCCCCGGGTCAAGGAAGCGGCCATCGAGGCGATCCGGAAATACGGATCGGGCTGCGCCGGAAGCAGGTTTTTGAACGGGACGCTGGACCTCCACGTCCGGCTCGAAGAGCGCCTGGCCGAGTTCATGCGCCAGGAGGCGGCCGTCACATTCTCGACGGGCTTTCAGGTCAACCTCGGCGCCATCGCGTGCCTGGTCTCCAAGGGCGACACCGTGTATCTCGACAAGCAGGACCACGCCTGCATCATCGACGGCGCGCGCCTCTCCTTCGGCGACGTCAAGAAGTTCAAGCACAACGACCCGGCGGATCTTCGCCGCCAGATGCGGAACGACAGCGAAGCCAAGGGGCGCCTCGTCGTCATCGACGGCGTCTTCTCGATGGAAGGGGACATCGCGCCGCTTCCCGAGATCGTGGCCGTCGCCCGGGAGTTCGCCGCCGGGGTGATGGTCGACGATGCCCACGGGATCGGCGTCCTCGGCAAGACGGGCCGCGGCACCGCCGAGCACTTCGGGCTCGAGCACGACGTCGACCTCATCATGGGCACGTTCTCGAAGTCGATGGCTTCGGTGGGCGGTTTCATCGCCGGCGACGCCACCGTCATCGATTACATCAAGCACCGCGCTCGCACTCTCATCTTCTCGGCCGCGCCACCTCCGGCGTCGGCCGCCGCCGCCCTCGCCACCCTGGAGATCATGGACACGGAGCCCGAGCGCCGCGAGCTTCTGTGGGAGAACACGCGGTTCTTCGCGGAAGGGCTCCGGACGCTCGGCTTCAACACCGGCGAATCGAGCACTCCCGTCGTCCCGATCGTCGTGGGCGAGGACCTCACCGCGCTCCGGATGGTCCACCGGCTGCAGGAGGAAGGCGTCTTCGTCAACTGCGTGCTCTCGCCGGCGACACCTCCGGGCCGCGCCCTGATCCGCACCTCGCTCATGGCCACGCATTCGCAGGCGCAGCTCTCGCGCGCCCTGGATGCGTTCGAGAAAGTCGGCCGGGAGGTCGGCCTGCTCGGAGCGACCGCGACTTCCGGCCGCGCCTGAGCCGCCGCCGCACCGAGCCTTGAGCGCTCCGGCTTCCGTCGTCATCGAGCGCATCGGCCGCTCACGCCGGGAGCTCTCGCGTTTCTTCGACGTCGCCGACGCGCTCTACGCATCCGACCCCCTCTTCGTCGCGCCGATCCGATCGGACGTGGCGAAGGTCTTCCAGGGCGAGAATCCGTTCTTCCGGCACGGGGAGATGCAACTGTTCATCGCGCGGCGGGGCGGCCGCGACGTCGGCCGCGTCGCGGCGATCCTGGACCGCAACCACAACGAGTTCCACGGCGAGAAGACGGCGTTCTTCGGATTCTTCGAGTCCGAGAACGATCCGGAGGTCGCGGGCAAGCTGCTCGAGGCGGCCGCGCTCTGGGGCCGCGAACGCAAGATGACCGTTCTCCGCGGTCCCACCAATCCGACGCTCAACGACGAGGCCGGCCTGCTCGTCGACGGCTTCGATTCGCCGCCCGTCATGATGATGACGTACAACCCGCCGCACTATGCGGCCCTGATCGAGGGGCAGGGGTTCTCCAAGGTCAAGGACCTCCTGGCCTTCTGGTTCCCGCTGGAGGAGAAGCCGCTCGAGCGGCTGACGCGCGTCGCCGAGCGCTTCCGCCGGCGCTCGCCCGAGATCCAGGTCCGCAACGTCACCCGGGGAAGCCTCACGCGCGATCTCGGCAGGATCCGCGAGGTCTACAACGAGGCCTGGGAGAAGAACTGGGGCTTCGTGCCGATGACCGGCGAGGAGATGGACTTCATGGCGGCGCGCCTCAAGCCCCTCCTCGTTCCGGAGCTCCTCTGGATCGGGGAGGCGCCCCGGCCCGACGGCAGCCTCGAGCCGATGGCGTTCATGCTCATGCTCCCGGACTACAACGTCGCGATCGCGCCGACGCGGGGGCGCCTTCTGCCGTTCGGCTGGCTCCGATTCCTTCTCGCGCGCTCCCGCGTGCGCACGGTCCGCGTCGTCACGCTGGGCGTCAAGAAGCCGTGGAGGCAGTCGGGGATCCAGTCCATCATGATGGCCGACTCGCTCCGCTTCCTCCTCAAGAAGGGGTACACCGGCGCCGAGGTGTCCTGGCTGCTCGAGGACAACGAGCTCGTGATCGGGGCCGTCCGCCTCTGGGGCGGCAGGCTCTACAAGACCTACCGGATCTACGACAAGGCGCTGTAGGGCCGCCTGGAGCCTCGCCGGGCCAGGGGAGAGCCCTCGCGCATGGCCCAGTCGTAGAGCCGATCTCCGAGCGGGACGACGATGAACGCGAGCGTCGTGCCCGCGATCAGATCGATCACGTAGTGGAAACGGCAGTAGACGGTGGCGACGATCAGCAGCGACGCGATCGGGAGCAGCCACCAGAAAACGTCCCGGGCTCGCTTCCACATCACGATCAGGACCGCCATCGAGATCATGGTGTGCCCGGAGGGGAAGACGTCGAGCTTGGTCTTCTCGAGGTGGTTGATCGTGTCGTTGATGACCCGCGAGATCGGAGACACCGTCAGAGACTTCGTGTAGAGGTCGGCCTGGGCGAAACGCGGCCCGAGCGCCGGGATCGTGAAGTAGCCGGCGTAGGACACGTAGTAGATCATCATCAGCGTAAAGACGAATCGGCGCGCCGTCGCCCGGTCCCGGAACCAGAGGATCAATCCGGGGATCAGCGCGATGAAGTAGTACGTTGCGTAGAAGGTGTAGAGCAGGTCGTTGAGCCACGGCCGCGAGAACTGCTCCATCCAGACGGTGACGTCGACGCCGAAGATCGCCCGGTCGGCGTTGATGAGCAGATCGTCGCGGGCTCCGCCGCGCGTCGCGGTGATCAAAGGCGAAAGCGTGTTGAAGACGATCGGCACGAAGGCCGCCGGATAGAAGTCGAGCAGAAGCGAGACGGGCGCCGGCAGCCGGTCCTGGCGGCGCGAGAGGTAGACCATCGGGACCAACGCCAGGGCGAGGGCCCCGTAGGCGAGGAGCATTCCGCGCGGGTCCTCGAGGTTCTTCCAGAAGATGACGGTGAGGACCGTGAGGAGGAGGAGCGCGACGAAGTGGATGGCCTCGGTCGGGCGTATGCGCACGCGCCTTTATAACCGACGCGGGACGGCTGCGGTAGACTCGAAGCCGCGATGCGAGCGCGCGTCCGGCTTGCGGCCACGGCGTTCCTGGCGGCCGCGCTGTTTTCGGGCGAGAAGGCGTCGCCGCCTCCCGTCACGGCCGAAGAGCCGGTACCGCGAGTCACCTCGGGCGCCGCGCCCCTCGTCGCCGCAGGGGCGGCGCCACTGGTCGTCGTCGGCCGGATCGAGACTCCGATCCACCCCGCGTCCGCGGGGTACCTGAAGACGCTCCTCGAGCAGGCGAACGCCGACGGCGCGGCGCTGGTCGTCCTGACGCTGTCCACTCCGGGCGGGCTGCTCGCATCGACACGGGAGATGAGCTCGGCGATCCTGGCTTCGAAGACCCCGGTCGCGACCTACGTGTCGCCCGCCGGAGCCTCGGCCGCCTCGGCCGGCTTTTTTCTCCTCTTGTCGGGAGACGTGGCCGCGATGGCCCCCGGCACCAATACGGGAGCGGCGCACCCCGTGGGGGGCGAAGGACAGGACCTTCCGAAGAAGCTGAACGAGAAGGCGGAGCAGGACGCGCGCGCGTTCGTCCGGACGCTGGCCCGCGAGCGCGGGCGTAACGTGGCCAAGGCCGAAGCCGCCGTCGAGGACAGCCTCTCGTACACGGAAACGGAGGCGAAGGAGTCGGGCCTCGTCGAGATCGTCGCGCGCGACATCCCGGAGCTGCTCTCGCAGATCGACGGCCGCACCGTGCGCCGCGTCGGGGGCGGCGAGACGAAGCTCTCGCTTGCGGGGTACCGGCTGGAGGAGAGGCCGATGAGCTCCGTCGAGAAGATCCTCGGGGTCGTCTCCCACCCCAATGTGGCATACGTCCTCTTCCTGCTGGGTCTCGTGGGCCTCTACTTCGAGCTGTCGACTCCCGGCGCGATCCTGCCCGGGGTCGTCGGGGGGATCTCGCTGCTTCTCGCGCTCTATGCCTTCTCGGTCCTGCCCGTCAATCTCGCGGGTCTCGGGCTGATCCTCTTCGCCATCCTCCTCTTCGTCGCCGAGATCAAGGTCGTCAGCCACGGCCTCCTCTCGCTCGGAGGAGCCATTGCCCTCGTGGCGGGCTCGCTCCTCCTGTTTTCGGGCAAGGGAGACACCGCCGGGTATCGTGTCGATCTGGGCATCATCGTGCCGGGGCTCGCCGTCACGCTCGGGGTCGTGGGTCTGCTGACGTGGAAGACGCTCCAGCTCCGCCTCGCGCCGCCGCGCACGGGCCTCGAGGCCATGGTCGGCGAAGCCGGGCGCGTGGTGGACGGCTTCGGTCCGTCGGGAACGGCCGGCCGGATCCACGTGGCCGGCGAGTACTGGGACGCCGCGGGGCCGCCCGGTCTCGAGCCCGGCGAGACGGTCCGCATCGCGCGCATCGAGGGAACCCGGCTGTTCGTAGAAAGGAGACAGGGATGACGAGCCTCTTCTCGCTCCCGGGATTGGCGGTCGCGGGATTCATCCTGCTGCTCTTCGTCTTCAAGTGGATCAACGTGCTGAACGAGTACGAACGGGGCGTGACCTTCTGGCTCGGACGTCTCGGGAAGCGGCCCAAGGGCCCCGGGCTCGTGTTGATCTTCTGGCCGTTCGAGCGGATGGTCCGCATGTCGCTCCGCACGGTCGTCCACGACGTGCCCCCTCAGGACATCATCACGAAAGACAACGTCTCGGTGAAGGTCAACGCCGTCGTCTACTTCCGCGTCGTGGAGCCCGAGAAGGCCGTCGTGCAGGTGGAGAACTACCTCTACGCGACTTCGCAGCTCGCGCAGACCACGCTGCGGAGCGTCCTCGGTCAGGCGCTGCTCGACGAGCTCCTCTCGGAACGGGAGAAGCTGAACCTGGACCTCCAGAAGGTCATCGACGAGCACACGACCCCGTGGGGCATCAAAGTGTCCCTGGTCGAGGTCAAGCAGGTGGACCTGCCGCCCGAGATGCAGCGCGCGATGGCGCGACAGGCCGAAGCCGAACGGGAAAAGCGCGCCAAGATCATCCACGCGCAGGGCGAGCTCCAAGCCGCGACGGCGCTCTCGGAGGCGGCCGTGATCATCGACCGCCAGCCGGCGACGCTCCAGCTCCGGTATCTCCAGACGCTGACCGAGATCGCCAACGAGAAGAACTCGACGATCATCTTTCCGCTGCCGATCGATCTGATCAAAATGTTCCTGAAGCAGGCGTAGAGACGATCTTCCCTGGCGCGCGGGCGCAGGCTAAACTCGCGACGTGACCGATACGCCTCGCACGCACTACCAGATCACGTTCACCGCCCGCCAGGCCGTCGGCGGATTTCTCGGCCTTCTCCTCTCCCTGGCGCTGGCGTACTACCTCGGCCTGGTGTCGGGTCTTTCGGGCCGAAGCCCAACTCCCGAAGCCGCGGATGCCGGGAAGACTCCTTCCGAAAAGATCGCCGCGGCGGATGCGAGCGAAGATGCCGGGGAGGCCATGCCCCCCATCGAGACGGCCGTGCCGACGGCCGCGGTGCCTTCCGGCTCGCTGGGGTCGCGAACGACGCTCGCGGGCGGCGCGCCGGCCACGCCGATCCCGGCCGAGCCGACGCCTCCGGCGACCCTCCAGACGTTTCAGGACGGATCCTCGGACCAGGCCGAGGGGGAGAGCTCGCCGATCGCGGAGGCTTCCGGCGGGTCGGGGCCCGCGGGGAACGTGGCGAAGCCTCCGGCCGCGGGCGCGCCGGCGGCGGGAGGAAAATTCTGGGTCCAGGTCGCGTCGCTGTCCTCGCGTGAGGAGGCGGGCACGCTCTCCACGCGCCTGACGCGCCATGGCTTCCGTTCGCAGATCCTGACGGCGACCGGTCCGAAGGGCAAGGGCAAGGTGTACCGGGTGCGCGTGGGCCCCTATCGGTCGGAGGACGACGCCGAAAGAGCGGCCACGAAGCTCGCCCGCCAGGAGAGCGTCAAGTCTCCCTGGGTCGTGCCGGACGGAATGTGAGCTCGACGCTGCCGGTGCGCGCCCCCGAGTGGATTCGCGAGCGCAAGCTCCGCCTCGCCGATCTCCACGAGGTCAAGTCCGTGATGCGTGCGAACGGGCTCCACACGGTCTGCGAAGAGGCGCGCTGCCCGAACCGCGGCGAGTGTTTCGCCCGCGGCACCGCCACCTTCCTCCTGCTCGGCGACGTCTGCACGCGGGCCTGCGGGTTCTGCGACATCGCCAACGGCAAGCCGCTCCCGGTCGACCCGCTGGAGCCCGTCCGCGTGCGCGCGGCCGTGCAGCGGATGGCCCTGCAGTTCGTCGTCCTGACGTCGGTCGACCGCGACGATCTCCCCGACGGGGGCGCCGCCCATTTCGCCGAAACGATCCGCGCGGTCCGCGCGATCGATCCGCCGCCCGGTGTCGAAGTCCTGACGCCCGATTTCCGCGGCCGGCGCGCGTCGGTCGAAACCGTCGTCGCGGCGAAGCCCGAGGTCTTCAACCACAACGTCGAAACCGTGCCGAGGCTGTACCGCGACGTGCGCCGGGGCGCCAGCCTCGAGCGCTCGCTGACGCTGCTGTCGACCGTGAAGGATCTCGACCCGGCGATGACTACGAAGTCGGGCTTCATGCTCGGACTCGGGGAGCAGCCGGACGAGGTCTCGGAGCTCCTCCGACGTCTTCGCGGGGCCCGCGTCGATATCGTGACGATCGGCCAGTACCTGCGGCCGTCCCGCGAGAACCTTCCGGTCGTCGAGTACGTGCGCCCCGAGGTGTTCGAAAGGCTGCGCGAGGACGGCGAAGCCATGGGCTTCCGCCACGTGTTCGCCGGCCCCTTCGTGCGCTCCTCGTACCGCGCGGAGGAGGCGCTGGCGGCTTCCACGGGCTCGGAGTCGCGCGCTCCGCGGCCGGCGTGACGCTCGCCGCCGGCGCGCTCTCCGGACTGCTCTTCGCCCTGGCGTTTCCGCCCTTCGGCGCGACGGTTCTGCTCCCGCTGGCCCTGGTGCCCTGGCTCGTCGCGCTCGCCCTCGAGAAGAGCCGGACGCGGGCGCTGCTCTCCGGCGCGGTTTTCGGCCTCGTCTACTGGTGTCTCTCCATCCGGTGGATCACCTTCGTCGTCACGCAGTATGGCGGCCAGGGCGGCGTCATGGGGATGGTCTGTCTCGGGATTCTCGCCGCCATCCTCGCGGAGTGGCCGGCGCTCGCGGCCTGGGGAACGGTCGCGGCGGCACCGCCCGGGAGCGCCGCGCGCCTCGCCGTCTTTCCCGTGCTCTGGGCGGCGACGGAGCACGCCCGGTCCTTCGTGTACAAGGGCTTTCCGTGGAACCTGACGGGCCACGCACTCTTCCGGGAGCCCGTGTGGCTGCAGTCGGCATCCATCTGGGGTGTCTACGGGCTCGGCCTGGCCGTGGCCGCGGTCGCGGCGCTGCTCGCCCGGGCCATCGCCGTGCGGCGTCTCCGGCCGGCCCTGGCCGCGGCGCTGGTCGTCGCGGTTCTCGGCATTTTCGGGGCGATCCGCCTGTCGCGTCCTGTGCCGGTGGAAGGCGAAGCGCTCTCGGTGGCGCTGCTGCAGCCCAACATCACCGAACAGATGCGCTCGACGCCCGGCGGACGCTCCCGGGTCTATGCCGAGCTGATCGCACAGGCTCGCGCGGCGGCGGAGACCGGGCCGGACCTCATCGCGATTCCCGAGTCGTCGCTGCCCGCGATGTGGCAGGGCAGCGAACGGATTCGCCGGGACCTCTCCTCGATCGCGGCTCTCGGACCGCTCGTCCTCTTCAACGATCTGGATGAAGAGGCCGACGACCGGTACTACAACGCGGCGCGACTGCTCGCGCGTGACGGCCTGGCGGGGCCGCCGTACCACAAGGTCCACCTCGTTCCGTTCGGCGAGTACGTCCCCCTGCCGAAGCTCTTCTTCTTCGCGCGGCGCGTGTCGACGGCCATCGGAGAATTTACGCCGGCGCCCGAGCCGACGCTGGTCCGGTCGGGGCCGCTCGTCCTCGGGATCGGCATCTGCTACGAGATCATCTATCCGGGGCTCGTCCGTCGAGAAGTCGGCGACGGCGCCAATGTGCTCGCGACTCTCACGAACGACTCCTGGTACGGCCGCGCCGGAGCGCAGGAGCAGCATTTCGCGGGAGCGGCCCTGCGCTCGGTCGAGAACGACCGCTATCTCATCCGTGCGGCGATCACCGGGATCTCCGGCATCGTGGACCCCCGCGGAAGGATCCTCGCGGAGTCGCGGCCCGACGAGAAGACGACGGTGACCGGAACGGTGCGCCGCGTGTCCGCGAAGACGGCCTGGACCCGGTGGGGCTTCTGGATCCCGCGGGCCGTGACGCTCGCCGGACTGGCCGTGCTAATCTCTGGCCTCGTGCGCCTCGCGAAGGGGCGCCCCCGACGCATGCATCGCAGGCCGCGGGCCACTCTGTGAACCGGAGCCGATGACCGAACGCGACGATCTCCTCACGTCCCTGACGACCGCCTCGGAGCGCCTCGCCGCGCTTCGGGGCTATCTTTGATCAGGACGCCGCGCGGAGCGCGCTCGCGGGACTGAGGGAGAAGGCGGCGGCGCCGGATTTCTGGTCGAAGCCGGAGGAAGCCCAGGACATCCTCCGCCAGACCCGGGGCTACGAGAAGAGAATCGAGACGGTCCAGCGCCTGGACGACCTCCGCGGAGAGCTCGAAGCCCTTTCCGAGCTCCTGCGCGAGGGAGAGCCGGCCGAGGGCGAGGCTCGCGATTCCCTGGCGGCCGCGTCCGCTTTCGCCGACGAGCTCGAGCTGGCCGTCAAGATGGGCGCTCCCGAGGACGCGAAGAATGCCTGGCTCTCGATCCACGCCGGGGCCGGAGGGACGGAGTCGCAGGACTGGGCGGAGATGCTCCTGCGGATGTACATGCGTTTCGCGGAAGGCCGCGGCTGGAAGGCCGAGCTCATCGAGCGTCAGGACGGCGAGGAGGCCGGCCTGAAGAGCGCCACGCTGCACGTGACGGGAGACCATGCCTACGGGTACCTGAAGAGCGAGATGGGAGTGCATCGCCTGGTGCGGATCTCGCCCTTCGACGCCGCGCAGCGTCGCCATACGTCCTTCGCGTCCGTCTTCGTCGCGCCCGAGATCGACGACGACATCGAAATCGAGATCGCCGACAAGGACCTGCGCGTCGACACCTACCGCTCGAGCGGGGCGGGCGGGCAGCACGTCAACGTCACCGACTCCGCGGTGCGCATCACGCACCTGCCGACGAACATCGTGGTGACATGCCAGAACGAGCGCAGCCAGGGCCGCAACCGCGAGATGGCCATGCGCGTCCTGAAGGCCCGCCTGTTCCAGCGTGCGCTGGACGAGAGGCGAGCCGAGGAAGAGAAGCGCGCCGGCGAGAAGAAGTCGATCGAGTGGGGGAGTCAGATCCGTTCCTACGTCCTGCATCCCTATCGGATGGTCAAGGACCACCGGACCGGCCACGAGTCCGGCGATACGGATCGGGTCCTCGACGGCGGGCTGACGCCCTTCGTCGAGGCGTATCTGCGATCCGCGGCCGAGGGCAGCCGCACCCGTGCCTCCTCCTGAGAGCGCGCCCGGGCGCACCTGGATGGACGAGGTCCGGGAGCGGCTCGAGCGCGCCGAGGCCGGACGGGCCGAGCCCGTTCCGGCGGGCTCGCAGCGGCGGGCCGGAGTCCTCGCACCGCTGTTCGTCCGGGATGGCGCGCTCTGGGTGATGCTCACGAAGCGGACGGAGAGCGTCGAGAAGCATCGCGGGCAGATCGCGTTCCCGGGCGGAGGCGAGGAGGAGGACGACGCGTCGCTCTACGTGACCGCGCTTCGCGAGACCGAAGAGGAGATCGGCGTTGCCCCGTCCGACGTCCGCTACCTGGGTTCGCTTTCGCCGCTGACGACCGTCACCGACTACTACGTCGAGCCTTACGTCGGCGCGATCCCGCACCCCTATCCCTTCCGGCTGCAGGAGTCCGAGATCGCGGAGCTCGTCGAGGTCCCGATCCGGCCTCTCCTCGATCCCGCCGCTCTGGAAACCCGGACGTTCCCCGAGCGCCCGGATCCGGTGCTCTTCTACCACTACGGGGAGACGGTGATCTGGGGAGCGACGGCGAGGATGTTGAAGGAGCTGCTGGACGCGCTGCGCTGACGGGGCCGGTCAGTGCGATCGCGTGGCCGCTCTCTGGGGAAACAGGGCGATGCAGGCCACGATGAAGGCGAGCAGGGCGGCGGACGCCGTATAGCGGCTCCATGCGAGGCCCCCGGCGTCGGTCGGCTTGTCGAGGAAATCGCCGACGACGGCCCCGAGCGGCCGCGTGAGGATGAAGGCCGCCCAGAAGAGCGCCGTACGGGATGCCGACGTCCACCGGTACGCGGCGGCGACGAGCGCGAGGAGCACACCGAAGAGGACCGCACTTCCGAGATATCCGAGCCCGGCCGAATCGGCCGTCCAGTCGCCAAGGGCTGTGCCGAGCGTTTGGGAGAACATGATCGTGATCCAGTAGTACATCTCGGATCGGGGGGATCGCACGGAATCGATCGCCACCGTGCCGAGAGACCGGTTCCAGAAGAAAAGGGTGGCCAGGAGGAGCGCCAGAAGCAGGGACGATCCGCCGGCATACCCGATTCCCAGGGAACGGTCGGTCCAGTCCGCGAGTGTGGTGCCGAGGGTCGTCGTGGCAATGATCGTCGTCCAGTAGAGCCAGGGGTTGAACCCCCGGGCGGAAATCTGGGCGGCGACCGCGACGGCGAAAACGGCCGCGAAGATCGCCGTGCCGACGAGGTAACCGAGGTTCATCGACATCGAGACCGCATCGCCGCCGGTCTCTCCGAGCGTCGTTGCGGCGACCTTGACGACCCAGAACGTGAGGGTGACCTCGGGAACCTTGCTCAGACTCTCCGGAGGCGGCGACGTCACTTCTCTGCCGTCGAGGGGTGCGCGTACTCCTTCTCGCCGGCCTCCACGCGCGCCTTCATCCTGTTCTGCGCCGGCGGAAGCGGGCAGGTCGCGTAGTCGGTGAAGACGCAAGGCGGGTTGTAGGCCTTGTTGAAGTCGATGATCGTCTTTCCGTCGACGGGCGGCTTCACGTAGAGGAATCGGCCGGCGCCGTACGTATCCTTCCCGTTGGTCG
>Ga0207701_10006976_pt1 | contig 11251 bp, 12 predicted proteins | sample KBSSwiSSwithPhiX_FD_184294 | JGI IMG/M metagenome (GOLD analysis project Ga0207701, IMG submission 184294) | Switchgrass rhizosphere bulk soil microbial communities from Kellogg Biological Station, Michigan, USA, with PhiX - S5 (SPAdes) (version 2) | ecosystem: Environmental > Terrestrial >...
CGACAGCAAGGCTAGACCGAGCCCGAACGCCGCCCGGCCGGCCCGCCCACCTGCGCGCGCAGATGATCGACGACCCGGATCGCCAGCAGCACCGCCAGCACGAATCCGAACAGGATCGGCTGCCGCAAGTCGGACTTCACCCGCCAGGCAAAGTGAATCACGCCGCAGGTGGCGGCCAGGTAGACCAGTCGGTGCAGCCGTTTCCATCGGGGGAACCCCAGCCTCTTCACCATCGCGTTGGTCGAGGTCACCGCCAGCGGGATCAGCATGACGAACGCCGCGAACCCGATGGTGATGAACTTGCGTTTGGCGATGTCCTTCCAGATCTCTCCGAAATCGAAGAATTGATCTACCGCAAAGTAGGTCAGAAAGTGCAGGCAGGCATAGGCGAAGGCTTCGAGTCCCAGCATGCGCCGCAGGCGCAGCGGGAACGACCAGCCGGTCAGCATCTTGATCGGCGTGCAGGCAAGCCCCACCAGCAGCAGCACCAGGGTCCAGAAACCCAGCCGATTCAGGGTCTCGGCGATCGGGTTGGGACCAAGCGCGCCGGCGTAGAAGCGCCAGGCGATGCGCGCGGCCGGCACCATCACGGCGACGCCGATCGCCAGCTTGAGCAGTCGTTCGCGAAGAGGCCTGGCCATGTGGATGCCGGGGTTCGGGCGAAGCCGGTCGCTCAGAAGTTCTTGGCCAGGTCCATCCCGGCGTACAGGCTGGCGACCTCGCTGGCGTAGCCGTTGAACGCCAGGGTCTCGCGGCGGCGGAACTCGCCGATGCGCCGCTCCTTCGACTGGCTCCAGCGCGGGTGATCGACGGCCGGATTCACGTTGGAATAAAAGCCGTACTCGCGCGGGGCGAAGCGGTTCCACGATGTGGGCGGCTGGCTCTCGACGAAGCGAACCTTGACGATCGACTTGATGCTCTTGAATCCGTACTTCCAGGGCACCACCAGGCGCACCGGTGCGCCGTCCTGGTTGGGCATCGCCTTGCCGTACAGGCCCACCGCCAGGATGGACAGGGGGTGGACCGCCTCATCGATGCGCAGGCCCTCGACGTAGGGCCACTCCAGCGCGCTGGTCTTCTGGCCCGGCATCTGGTCGGGCGCCAGCAAGGTGGTGAAGGCCAGGTACTTGGCGCGGCTGGTCGGCTCCAGTCGCTTGACCAGGTCGCCCAGCGGAAACCCGACCCAGGGGATCACCATCGACCAGGCCTCGACACAGCGCAGGCGGTAGATGCGCTCCTCCAGCGGAAACAGCTTGATCAGCGCGTCGATGTCGATGACCTGGGGCTTCTTGATCTCGCCCTCGAAGGCGACGGTCCAGGGACGGGTGCGCAGCGAGCCGGCGTTCTTGCTCGGGTCGGACTTGTCGGTGCCGAACTCGTAGAAGTTGTTGTAGGTGGTGATGTCGGCGTAGGGCGTCTGCGGTTCGCCGGTGCCGAACGGCCCCTTCTTGACCCCCGGCAGCGCGATCCCGGACGCCGGGCTCGCCTGCGACTTGCATCCAGCCAGAGACAGCGCCAGCCCGGTGGCGGCGGCCGCCCCTCCCGAGAGGAACTCCCGGCGCCGCAGGTAGATGCCACGGCTGGTGATCTCGGAGGGGCGAATGTCGGAGGGCTTGTGGATGAGCATCTGGGGTCCTTACGCCGGCGCCGCCCCTCAGGTTACGACGATTCGCCACCAGCGGCGACCCGGTGGACCGCCGAGTCGTTCTCGCGGCCGCCCGCCCGGGAGGCGAGTAGACTGCGGCGCTGACGCCCATGGTCGACTTTCCCCCCGTGCTGGAGATCAAGCGCACTCTCGACGGCCGCGAGAAGCGGTTCCAGTGCCAGCTCATCGCGGGCGACCGGCAGGAGGCCGTCCTGCTGTTCGTGGCGCCGGAGGCCATGCACGTGCACGGCATCGACCTGCCGACCGGGACGGTCACCTTCGGACACTTCTGGACCGATCGGTTCTACAACGTGTACCACTGGCTGGATGGGCGCGGCGGAACCATCGGGTTCTACTTCAACCTGTCGGACAGCACGGTGATCCAGCGCGAGCGGCTCGAGTGGCGCGACCTGACCCTGGACGTGCTGGCCACGCCGGCGGGTCGGCTGGACGTGCTCGACGAACATGAGCTGCCCAAGGACCTGGACCCGGCGGTGCGCGCGCGCATCGCCGCCGCCAAGCAAGCCATCCTCAGCGACCCGCGACAGCTGATGGCCGACATCGAAGAGCGCTCGCGCGAGCTCTACCCGCGGGTGTTTCCGCGCGGCGCGCGCCCGACACCGTGAAGACCGTCCTGCAGCGGGTGCAGCGCGCCGAGGTGCGCGTCGACGGAGCGGTGGTGGCCCGCATCGAGCGCGGCGTGGTGCTGCTGTGCGGTGTCGAACGCGGCGACAGCGAGGCCGACGCCGACGTCACCGCCCGCAAGGTGGCGGCGCTGCGCATCTTTCCGGGACGCACGCCCATGGACCTGACCCTGGCGGAGGTGGGCGGGGGTTGCCTGGTGGTCAGCCAGTTCACCCTGGCGGCCTCGCTGGCCAAGGGAAACCGCCCCAGCTTCGAACCGGCCGAAGCGCCGGCGCGCGCCGAGACGCTGTACCTGCGCCTGGCCTCCCAGCTGCGCGAGCTGGGGCTGCCCGTCGAGACCGGCCGATTCGCCGCCGACATGCAGGTCGACCTGGTGAACGACGGGCCGGTGACCTTCCTGGTGTTTGCGAGGGAGGGGAAGCTGGACGGTCGGGGATAGCAGCAGCGACGAATCGCCCAGCTTCATTGACGTAGACCTAGACGTAGGCGTGGTCGTTGACGGCGTCGGCGACGTGGACATTGACGCCGCCTTTGACCTGGGCGTGGACGGGGGGGATCGCCTACGCCCAAGTCAAAGGCGTGGTCAAAGTCCACGTCGCCGACGCCGACAACGACCACGTCAACGTCAACGTCAACGTCGTCGTCAACGTCAGCGCGATGAGAGCGACGTGGCGTCGATGGTCACCGCCTCTGGCGGCACCTTGGCCCAGTCGAAGCGCGCGATCAGGTCGCGGGGGTTCACCCTCTCCCCGGGCGCGGCCAGGCCGGCCGACGCGGCCAGCGCGCCCACGATGGTTTCGGCGCCGACGCCGCGGGCGCGCAGCTCGGCCACCGACGGCGGGCGGGTGCGCTTGGCCAGGCGTTCGCCGCCGGGGGCCAGCACCAGGGGCACGTGCACGAACTCCGGCGGCGCGGCGTGAAGGGCGCGGTAGAGCGCCAGCTGGCGTGGGGTCGAGCGCCGCAGGTCGGCGCCGCGCACCACGCGGGTGATGCGCATGGCGATGTCGTCGACCACCACCGCCAGCTGGTAGGCGGCGACGCCGTCGGCGCGCCGGAGCACGAAGTCGTCGACCCCGTCGCCGTCGCCCTGGTCCTCTTGCCCCACCCCGCGGTCATCGGCGCCGGCGAAGCGGATGCTGGGCGCCCGGCCCAGCGCCGCCGCGCGCGCCGCGACCGCAGGCGCGTCCAGGCGGCGGCAGGTGCCGGGGTAGCGGGGCTCGTCGTCGTCGGCGGCGTGTGGCGCGGTCGCGGCGCGCGCCACGTCGGCGCGCGAGCAGGCGCAGGGGAAGGCAGCGCCCGCCGCCAGCAGGCGTTCGACGGCGTCATCGTACAACCGGGTGCGCTCGCTCTGCCGGTAGGGCGCGTAGGGGCCGCCCCGATCGGGGCCCTCGTCCCAGTCCAGCCCCAGAAAGGCCAGGTCGTCCAGCAGCAGGGTCTCGGCGCCGGCCGCGATGCGCGCCCGATCTAGGTCCTCGATCCGCATGACGAACGCGCCGCCGGCGCGGCGCGCGTCCAGCCAGGCCAGCAGCGCGGTGCGGGCGTTGCCCAGGTGCAACGCCCCGGTCGGGCTCGGAGCGTAGCGCCCCCGCACCCCGGCGGTCCTAGTACTGGAGGAGGGAGTCGACGGGGACATCGCCCAGGCGCTTGCGTCCCTCCAGCAGCGCCAGCTCGACCACCACCGCCAGCGCCACCACCACCCCGCCCTGCGCGCGCACCAGGTCGGCGGTCGCGGCGGCGGTACCGCCGGTGGCCAGCAGATCGTCGACGATCACCACCCGCGTCCCGGCCACCACCGCGTCGGCGTGCATCTCCAGCGAGTCGGTCCCGTACTCCAGATCGTAGGTCCGCTTGGTGGTGCGCCAGGGCAGCTTGCCGGGCTTGCGAACCGGCGCAAAGCCCAGCCCCAGCGCCACCGCGACCGGCGCGCCGAAGATGAAGCCGCGCGATTCGATGGCGACGATGGTGTCGGCGCGGCGAACGGCGATCTTGTCGACCAGCGCCTCGGTCGCGGCGCGCATCGAAGGACCGTGTCCCATCAGCGGGGTCAGGTCGCGGAACAGGATCCCGGGCTTGGGGAAATCGGGGATGTCACGGATGCGGGCGCGCAACAGCGCGGCCCGCGGGTCAGTGTCTCGCTGGCTCACGGGGGACCTCCCACAGGGGCAACTGGAGCAAGTGGAGCAGATGGCGCCAGGGGCGCAAGCGCTGGAAGATAACTCAGAGGATCGCGGGGAATTTGCCCGGCCCGCACCTCGAAGTGAAGGTGGGGCCCGCTGGCGCGACCAGTCTGTCCCACCAGCGCGATCCGCTGTCCGGTGACGACCTTGTCGCCCTCGCGCGCCAGCAACGCGGAGTTGTGCGCGTAGACCGTCAGCAGGTCGCCCGGGTGCTCGACCACGATCAGGTTGCCGTAGCCGCGGATACCGTCGCCGGCGTAGATCACCCGCCCGTCGCCGGCCGCGTACACCGGCGTGCCGGCCGCCGCCGGCAGATCGATGCCCTCGTGCTGTCGGCCGTCGCGGTTACCGAAGGCCGAGCCCAGGGCCACGCGCTCGAGCGGCCACTGAAAGACGCTGGCTCCGGGACCCAGGCGCACGCTGGCGGCGGGAAACGACGTCGATCCGCCGGGTGCGCGCAGGGCCGCGCGGGCCAGCGCCGGGGGACCGTTACGCGGCCCCGCCTCGGGAGCGTCCCTGATCGTGCCGGCGCCGGTGCCATCGGTCGGCCCCGGCACCGGGCCGACCAGCACGTAGATCAGGCGCCCGGCGGCCACCTCGCTGGCGCGGGTGAGGCCGTTGATCTCCAGCAGGTCTTCCAGGGGAACGCCGGCGCGGACCGCGATCTGCTCCAGGGTCTCGCCCGGCTCGACCACGTACCAGGCGCCGGGAGGACTCTCCGGGTGCAGGGGGCGGCCGCGGTCGGGGTGGCAACCGGCCAGGCCCAGCGCCGCGCTCGCCAGCGCGCATCCGATCGCGGCCGCAACCGCGGACGACCCGCCCGAGCGACTGCGGACGCCGGTTCTCACACCCGGGTTCTACGCCTCTGGCGGCGAGCCGCCAAATCCGAAGCGCCCCTGCAAATCGACGTAGCGGCAGCGGGTGTCGTAGGAGGTCTCGTAGTGTTCGCCGGTGCGCCGGATCAGGGCCAGCTCCTGCTCCTGGGGGGGCCCGATCGGGATCACCATGCGGCCGCCATCGGCCAGCTGATCGACCAGCAGCGGGGGAACCCGCGGCGCCCCCGCCGAGACGATGATGACGTCGTAGGGCGCGTGCTGCGGCCAGCCCGAGCTGCCGTCGAACGATTCGATGCTGACGTTGCGGAAGCCGAGATCGATCAGGGTGTTGCGCGCGCGCTCGGCCAGCTCGGGGATGATCTCGACCCCGAAGACATCGCGGCAGAGCTCGGCCAGCACCGCCGCCTGATAGCCGCAGCCGGCCCCGACCTCCAGCGCGCGGTCGTTGGGCTGGGGCTGAGCCAGCTCGGTGGCACGAGCCACCATGAAGGGTTGCGAGATGGTCTGCTCGAAGCCGATCGGCAACGGCCGGTCCTCGTAGGCGACCTCATGCAGCGCCGGATCGACGAATGCGTGTCGAGGCACGGCCATCATCGCGCCCAGGACCCGCGCGTCGGACACGCCACGGCGGGCGATTTGCTCGAGCACCATCGCGCGCCGCGCGCGCTCGAAGCCTTCCGCCTCTGCCTTGTCCCCACCGTGCGAGCGACCACCCGAGGATGACATTTTGGGGTTATGTCTTACCCTGGCTGACCGCGTCGTGCACGAAATTACCCACCCGCCAGCCCACCAGCTCGCCCATAAGGCGGGTGTGGGTCAGGTCCAACCCCAGCGGGGTCACCGACACCAGTCGGTCGCGCACGGCGCTGCAGTCCGACCCGGGCAGGTCGGTGGCGTTCTCTTCCGGGCCGCCAATCCAGTAGTACGAGCGGCCACGCAAATCTTGCCGAACCTCGACCTGATCGCGGTAGACGCGGCGGCCGAGGAAGGTCACCTGGTAGCCGCGCGGGGTCCCACCCGGCACGTTCACGCTCAGCAGCGAGGATTCGGGCAGCGCGCCCGGCCCGCGCGCGATCGCCTCCCCGGCCAGCGCCTTCAAGAAGGCCGCCGCCTGCGAGAAGTCCTGCTGGTGCCGCCGTTCGAGCGACATCGCGATGGCCGGCACGTTGCGCAGCGCAGCCTCGACCGCGCCGGCCACCGTGCCCGAATAGAACACGTCCGACCCCAGGTTGTAGCCGTGGTTGATGCCCGACACGCACAGCGCCGGCTTGCGCGGTACCAGGTGCAGCAGCGCCAGGTAGACGCAGTCGACCGGGGTGCCGTCGATGGAGTAGATACCGGGCTCGATCTCGTCGACGCGCAGGGGCCGATCCAGGCTGATCGAGTGCGAGGTGGCGCTGCGCTCCCGGTCGGGCGCCGCGACCATGACCTGGCCCAGGTCGCGCAGCGCCTCGACGGCCGCCCGGATCCCGGGCGCCAGCACGCCGTCGTCGTTGGTCACCAGGATCAGAGGCCGGTCCGCCATCGTGATGCGCTTCTACTTTGTCCTGGTCGATCGGGGTAAAAAAATTTGCCGCAAACGGGGCGTTTCAGAGTAGGTAAGGCATTCACAAAAACACGTCGGGGCGTGGCGCAGCCTGGTTAGCGCACCTGTCTGGGGGACAGGGGGTCGCTGGTTCAAATCCAGTCGCCCCGACCAACGAATCTCTGAGGCCGTCCTCGCGTCGAGCGCAGGAGCTAGGAGCCGGGTCCGTCGAGGATGCGGATCAGCTCCAGCAGGCCTTGCTTGAGCTTTTTGGCCAGCTCGCGGTCGATCTCCGGGGCGGGCAGCGGGGCCGCCGCCTCGTCGTTACCCAGCTCGCGCAGGCGGGCCCGGGCGCCTTCGATGGTGAAGCGCTCGTCGTAGAGCAGGTGGCGGATCTTGAGCAGCAGCTCCAGGTCCTTGCGGCGATACAGGCGCTGCTGCGAGCGGGTCTTGTGCGGCTTGATCGAGCGAAACTCGGTCTCCCAGTAGCGCAGCACGTAGGGCTTCACCGCGCACAGACGGGCCGCCTCACCGATCTTGAAGTAGGGCCGATCCGGGATGCCCGAGGCGTCCGTCGGCTTGGCGGAGCGACGAGCCAAGATCACTCGTCTCGGCTACCAGCAACGCGATGGTCACCCATTGAGCGCGTTCTTGAGCACCTGGCTTGGTTTGAATGTCAGAACCCGCCGGGCGCTGATGGTGATCTCCTGGCCCGTCTGGGGGTTGCGCCCGGCGCGCGCGTTCTTGTCGCGCACCACGAAGTTCCCGAAGCCAGAGATCTTGATCTTCTCGCCGCGCTCCAGGGTTTCCTTGATGGTGTCGAAGACCGTCTCCACGATCTCCGCCGCCTCTTTCTTCGAAAAACCGCCGACCTTCTCGTAAACGTTCTCCACAATGTCGGCCTTGGTCATGGTTCAGCACCTATAACCGAATATCCCTTTGTGGTCAAAGGGTTGACATGCCTGAACACCAGCTCAGCGGATCTCGATCGCGTGCCGGCCGCGCAGCCCCTCGACCACGCGGGCGTGAGCCGCGTCAACCTCGGCGTCGGTCAGCGTCCGGTCGGCGGCGCGGTAGGTCATGGTCCAGAGCATTCCCTTCTTTCCCGCCGGCGTGTAGCGCGGATCGCGGAAGTCCTCCAGCACGGTGAGCTCGCGCAGCAGCGGCTCCCCGACGCCGGTCATCGCGGCCCGCTGTTCGTCGGCGCTGGCGCCTGACGCGATCCAGAACGACAGGTCGCGGGTGGCGGCGGGAAAGCGCGGCGGCGCGATGCTCTGCGGCGCGCGCCGCTCGCCGGCCAGCGCGTCCAGCTCGACCTCGAAGTAGAACGCGCGCGCGTCCAGGTTCAAGCGCTGGCGCGCCGCCGGATGAACCTCGCCGGTGAGGCCGATCTCCCGGCTGCCGGCGAAGATTCGAGCTGAAATTCCCGGGTGCAGGAACGCAGCTTCGGCGACGCCATTCTGCGCGCCAGGCGATCCCGCTCCGATTGCAGCTCCGATTGCAGCGCCGATCGCAGCTCCGATCGCAGCTCCGATCGGTCGATAGACAGCCTCGTCGATGCCCAGCGCGCGCAGCAGCTCGTCGGCGATCCGCTTGGCGTCGTAGAAATCGAACGGCTGGCCGGGCTTCAACCAGTCGGCGCGCCGGCCGATCAGGATCCCGGCAGCGATCAGGGGCTCGACCGGGTGGTCCTTGGGATCGGGCGCGCGCAACACCACCGGTCCGACCTCGTACAAGGCGACGTCCGCCACGCCGCGCGCCAGGTTGCGGCGGGCCGCCTCGACCAGCCCCGGAAATAACGAGGTGCGCATGACCTCGTAGTCGGCCGAGATGGGGTTCTTCACGGCGACGCCCTCGTCGAGGGCCCGCCCTGCCCGGTCCTTGCCCAGCCCCTTGAGCCAGGGGCGCGGCACGAAGCCCCAGGTCGCCGCCTCGTGCAGACCTTGCGCGGCCAGGGCGTCGCGGGCGCGATCGGACAGCGCCTCGGGGCTGGCGGCCGGCGCGCGCGTCCCCGGCGGCAGGCGGGCAGGAACCCGGTCGTAACCCACCAGACGCATCACCTCTTCGATCAGGTCGGGCTCGATCGAGATGTCGGGGCGAAAGCTGGGCACCGTCGCGGTCAGCGCGTCCCCGGCGACCTCGGCGGCGATGTCGATCGAGGTCAGCTTCTCGGCCGCCTGCGCCAGCGGGATGTCATAGCCCGCGGTCCGGGTCAGGCCGGCCAGCGACAAGGTCACCTTGCGCGGGTGTTGCTGCTGCGGGTAGCGATCGACCACCTCGCCGTTCACCGCGCCGCCGCCCAGCCGCGCCAGCATGGCCGCCGCGCGCAGCCCGGCGTGCAGCACGCCGTTGGCGTCGACCCCACGCTCGAATCGGTGCGAAGCCTCCGAGTGCAGCCCCAGCCGCTTGGCGGTGCGCCGCACGCTGCGCGGGTCGAAGGTGGCCGCCTCCAGCAGCACCGCGGTGGTCTCGGCCGACACCTCGCTGCTGGCGCCGCCCATGACGCCCGCCAGCGCCAGCGCGCCGCGCCCGTCGGCGATGACCACGTCGCTTTCTTGTAGCGGCCGCTCGATCCCGTCCAGCGTGGTCAGGCGCTCGGCGCGCTGGGCCCGCCTGACCACCACGCCGCCGCTCACCTTGTCGAGATCGAAGGCGTGCAGAGGATGGCCGGTCTCCAGCATCACGTAGTTGGTGACGTCGACCAGGTTGGAGATGGCGCGCACCCCGCACGACGCCAGCCGCACCCGCATTTCCAGCGGGCTCGGCCCGACCCGCAGCCCGGTGATGACCCGGGCGGTGTAGCGGGGGCAGGCGCCGGGGTCACGGATCTCGACGGCGACGCCGCGCCCGGGGGGCAGCGGCGCAGGCGTGATCTGGTCGGGGCGAGGCAGGCGCCAGCGGGTGCGGAACAGCGCCGCCACCTCGCGCGCCACGCCGGCGTGCGACAGGGCGTCGGGGCGGTTGGGGGTGACGTTGACCTCCAGCACCTCGTCCAGCAGGCCGATGGCGCCAGCCAGATCGGCGCCCAGCCCGAAGGCCGAGGGCGGCAGCACCAGGATCCCCTCGGCGGCTTCACTGATGCCGAGCTCGGCCTCGCTGCACAGCATGCCGGGCGAGGAGACGCCGCGGATCTCGCGCCGGTCCAGGGTGCGGCCCCCGGGCAGGGTGGCGCCGGGCGGCGCCCACACCACCAGGCCGCCGGGCGGGGGCACGTTGGGGGCGCCGCAGACCACCTCGTCCTCGACCGCGCCGGCCGCGGCCCGAACCCGCACCCGCACCAGGGTCAGCTTCTCCGCGCTCGGGTGCGGGCGCACGCCGCGGACCTCGGCGACCTGCACGCCGCGCACGTCCCGGCCGCGGCGTTCGATCGACTCCACCTCCAGCCCGGCCAGGGTCAGCCGCTCGCCGACAGCCGCCGCGGTCACGCCGGGCGGCAGCTCGCACAGCTCGCGCAGCCAGTTGAAGGAAATCTTCATGAGTCGCGATTCATCTCAGTGGAATTGCGAGAGAAAGCGAACGTCGTTCTCGTAGAACGAGCGCAGGTCGTCGACGCCGTACTTGAGCATCGCCATGCGCGACAGGCCCATGCCGAAGGCGAACCCCGACACCGTCGCCGGGTCGTAACCGACCGCGCGGAAGACGTTGGGGTGGACCATGCCCGAGCCACCGATCTCGATCCAGCCACTGCCCTTGCACAGCCGGCAGCCACGCGCGGTGCCGTTGGGCCCGTCATTGCGCTGCCCGCTCCCCTCGCACAGGTAACAGGCGGCATCCACCTCCGCAGACGGTTCGGTGAACGGGAAGTAGCTCGGGCGCAGCCGCACCCCCAGCTCGCGGGTCGATCCGCGCCCGAAGAAGCGCTGCACGAAGTGCAGCAGCGTCCCCTTGAGGTCGGCGAAGGATACGTTGTGGTCGACCAGCAGCCCCTCGACCTGCGGGAACATCGGGGTGTGGGTCGCGTCGTCGTCGCGGCGGAAGACGTTGCCGGGCGCGATGATGCGCACCGGGGGCGGCCCGCCCATCATGGTGCGGATCTGCACCGGCGAGGTGTGCGAGCGCAGGATGCGGCCGCCCTCGACGAAGAAGGTGTCCTGCATGTCGCGCGCGGGGTGGTCGGGCGGCGTGTTGAGCGCGTCGAAGTTGTGCCACTCGGTCTCGACCCAGGGGCCGGTCCGCACCTCGAAGCCGATGCCGTGGAAGATCTGCTCGATCTCGCGCCGGACCAGGGTCAACGGGTGCAGCGTGCCGATGCGCTCGCCGCGGCCCGGCAAGGTGACGTCCACGCTGCGCGCCAGGTCCTCGGCCAGCGCGGCGTCACCCAGGCCGGCCAAGCGCGTCGCCACGGCGCCCTCGATGCTGCCCTTGGCGCGGTTGGCCGCCTCGCCCACGGCGGGGCGATCCTCGGCCGGAAGGCGGCCGAGCG
>Ga0207701_10006978_pt1 | contig 11249 bp, 9 predicted proteins | sample KBSSwiSSwithPhiX_FD_184294 | JGI IMG/M metagenome (GOLD analysis project Ga0207701, IMG submission 184294) | Switchgrass rhizosphere bulk soil microbial communities from Kellogg Biological Station, Michigan, USA, with PhiX - S5 (SPAdes) (version 2) | ecosystem: Environmental > Terrestrial > Soil...
CGACGGGCAGAGTCTGGTGCTGCGGGTGAATCCCGATATCGCTCGCGCTTTCCGCGACGAAGAACGGGCGGCGTTCAAGGATCTGAAGCAATCCATCGGGCGCGACATCGCCGTGCGCCCCGACGCGCAGCTGCATCACGAACAGTTCGACTTGATGGCGATCGGTTAGATGCAATCAGCCGCGAAGAAACCTATGAGACCAGCAGTAGCCCGGACTTCGTGCATTGTATGCAGCTGCCTCCTCATGGCCGCTGTCGTGTCGGCGCAGGCGCCGCAAGTCACGCCGGCAACGCCGGCACCTGTGAAGTCGACACCGGCCATGCCGGAGCTGGCATCGAAAACGATGCCGGTCTATCCGTCGGTGGCACAGTCATCGCGCGTGCAGGGCGTCGTGGAGCTGCAGGGGACGATCGCCCCGGATGGTCGCGTGTCCGGCCTGAGCACCACACGATCGATACCGCAGCTCGATGCGGCAGCGATGGACGCCGTGCGGCAGTGGCAATTCGGTACCCCCGCATCAGCGATGCCGGTCACGATCAGGGTTCACTTCGCCCTGTCGCCCATCGAGAGACTGGTCGATCCCAACAAGCCCGCGACGGTCCAGCCCGCGAGTGTGACGCCGAATCGCGCGCAGTGGCTGCCGGACGACTTCGCCTTCATGTATATCTACGACTGTCGCAGCGGGCAGCGGCAGGTCGACTCGACCCGTGCGGAAATCCTCGACGTTCGCAAGGACAAGACGACGGTCCGGCCGCTGCCGCTCACGCGGGAGGTCGAGGAGCAACTCTACCTGCAAATGATCGGACGCGGCTTGTTCGGGACGCCCTCCGACGCCACGTTACGCGAGCCGAAGCCGGGCGTGACGGTTGCCGACGATGGCATCGATGTGACCGTTGTCGGGGAGACGCCACGCACGAGCACGCAAGACATCGCAGTGCAAATCGCCGCCACGCCTTCCGGCAAGTCGAGTCGCGCGCGTCCGAAACGTGGCCACGAGTTGAACGTCCGGCAGTTTGGACAATGGCGGAAGCTCCCCTGGGGCGAGCCGGTCGTCAAAAAGGACCAGGAGGCGATTGACCGTGCCGCGGTCGGCGCGATGATTCGCGAGCTGGCGGCGATGTCCGGCGCCGACAAATCACGCGAGTACGAATGTCGGTGACCCTCGACTTCGCTCAGGGCAGACCCTTCGACGGCTCAGGGCAGGGCGTTTTCCTGCCCTTCGCGATCTTCGTGACCTTTATTTGAGCCCCTCCTTCAGGACGCGTCCCTCGGCCTTTGTCATTTTCACGCCAATCAACTGCGCCAGCGTCGGCGCGATGTCGGCCGGACTCGCGGCCTGCCCGTAGCGCCCTGGCTTGATGCCGGCGCCCAGCAGGATGACTGGCACCTGGCGATCGTAGGGATGCGCGGTGCCGTGCGTCGTGCCGCTCGTGTCGCCGCGTCCGCCGAAGAACCAGAACGGCTTGCCGACGAGCACGAGGTCGCCGCTCCGATCAGGCACATGACTGAGCGCCGCCGCCCGTACCTCGCGGTCGGGTGAGGTGTCCGACAGCCGATCGGCGCGCAGCATGCGCACGATGCCCGGGACGCCGGCGACCGCTTTTTCGAGTTCCGCATAGGCCGCGGCGTCCGCTTTCAGACGATCGAACACGCCGGGCGCCAGATACACGTAATCGAACGTGACGGCGGCGACGTAGCCGTCCGTTCGAGTGCCCCACCGCGTGGTGAGCGTCTCCTCGATGCGGTCCCGAACGTCGTCGGTCACGATTCGGCCGCCACCGGCGGCCGCGGGCACTGGCGCCACGCCGTGGTCGGCGCTGAACCCGAGCACCCAGTTGCCCCGGCCAACCTTGGCATCGAGATGGTCCATCAATGCGCCGACCGTGTCGTCCAGGCGGCGAAGCATGTCCTCGACCTCGCGGCTTTCCGGGCCGTAGGCATGTCCGACGAGGTCCAACGCCGACAGGCTCACGCCGAGGAAGTCGGTGCCATCACGCTGACCGAGGGCGAAGCTGTCGATCATCGCCGCCGCCATACGGCCGAGGTATGCGTCGGAGTACGGGCTCGACTGCCAGAGGCTGAAGAACTGCGGATCGGGCCCCTTTGCGGTACCGACGCGATGCGGAAAGAAGTTCGTCCGGCCGGTCGGCGGCCGCGCGCCGACGCTCGAATCGGGGTAGCGATACGTGGCCGGCGCGTCGCGAAGCGTCCACGATTTCGTGCCGTCCGCATCGATCGGGTCGCGTTTCAGGAAGTCGGCGACCGCCGGCACGGGGGCCTGCGCGAACGCCTTCGCGGTGACGAACGATCCCGCTCCGTCATCCACCCACGTCACGGCTGTGCCGCCATGGCCCGCCAATCCGATGGCGCTCCGCGCCTTCAGCGACATCGTCACCACCCGCGCGTCCGGATTCACGGCACGAAGCTCATCGGCGAGCGTTGGCGCCAGGAGGAGACGTCCACTCGTGCCGATCCGGCCTTCCCGCCCGTAGCTGACCAGCGGCGACTCGGCATCATCAGTGCAACTGACCGAGATGCGACGGGTCCGGTCGTACCATGCGTTCAACGTCATGCCGTGGGTATGGGGGTAGGCACCGGTGCCAAGCGTGGCGTGGCCTGCGCAGGTGACCGTGTTCATGTAGGGATACTCGCCACGTTCGAACACGGCCCCCTCGGTGAGCAGACGACGGAAGCCGCCGCGCCAGAGGGCGCGCGAAATCTCCATGTAGTCGGCCCGCATCTGATCGACCACCAGAATGACCGCCAGTTTCGGGGCGCGGGATGGCGGAGACGCCGGCTGCGCTTCCATGCGCGGCAGCGACGCGAACAGGGAGGCGAGCAGGGCAACGGCGCACAGTCGACGCATGGTGTTCCGGAATTCTAGCCCGATTGGGAGATGCGGCCCGTCGCCCGCGTCTGATGATCCATGTCGGGCCGATTCGCGCAAAAATAGACGGACTCTCTTTTACATGTCAGGAAAGCCAGCATCGTCCGGTGTGCGCCCGTCTGCCGCCAGGGTCCTGTCGCTGATGGCGGCGGCACTCCTCTCAGTCGCGGCGGTCGGCCCTGCGTCCGGCCAGACGGGGGAGGAGGCCTCCGCGTTCTCGCCGCTCGTTCGCATCACCAGCGAGTCGATCCCCGGCGGCGGCGAGCTGGTGACCGTGCTCGGCCGGCTCGACCCCTCGGGCGCGAACGCCGATGCGGCGTCGAGCGACGTGCCGCTCGTCTCGGTTCTGCGCGATACCCTGAGCGATGGCGATCGCGAGAACGATCGTCTGCGCTACGTGTGGGTGCACGGCTACACCTCGCCATCGGCCATGCAGCGCATCGCGTCGGCGGTGCCGTTCCTGAACCGGCGAGCCGGGAACAAGTCGATCTCGGCCTCGGAATCGCTTCCGCCCTCGGTCATCGACCTCGGCGCGCCGGCACGCGAGCTGTGGCGGACTGCGATATGGACGACGGCGCAATACGCCCTGTTCGATCCGTTCGGGGTGCTCGTGAAGAGCTCCGTGCTCGCCTTCCGGCGCAACGACAACGACTACCGGCAGGCGCACGTGATCCGGGCTCTCGCGATCCTGGCGGTGTATGAAGGCGACCCCCATGCCCCGGCGATCTTCTCGCCCGAGGAGCTCCGCGATATCAAGGCCCGGCTGGTGCTGGCGCAGCGAACCCTCGGTGGCATCGTCAGCGACGGCTACCTGCAGCGGGTGCGCGACCGCGAGACCAGGAGCACGATGGATGTGCGCGGGCACAACTGGGAGCTGCTGCGTCAGCGTGTCGAGGAAGAGGGGTTGTATTTCGATCCGCTCACCATGCCCGATGGCAGCGTGACGCATGTGCTCGTGTGGGTCGCGCGGCAGGATATCGAAAGCACGCGCGAATTCAACCGGCGCTTCCTGAACATCAAGAGTCCGTGGGGTGACAAGCGGCTGATGCAGTGGAGCGGCTTCACCGAGACGCGGGCGGTTGATGCGGACGGATCGATAGTGCCACCAGAGACCGAGGGTTCGCGTCACGTCGACCTCATCCCGCTTGCGGTCTACGGCCTCGACCATCCAAAGATTCCGGCGCTGCTGATCGACTTCCGTGACCAGTCCAATCCGAAGCGTCGCGAGCTCTCCCGTCGCTTGCTGAACGACGTCACGCGGAACATTTTGTCGATCTCGCCCTATGGCGATCTCAGTTATCTGGCTGGTCGTACGCTCTACAGCTTCGTGACCGGCCGTCGCGGCATGGACGTGAATCAGCCGTCGCGCCTGCGCAGTTACACGCAACTCAAGCTGCTGCTGGCGTTGAACGAGACGATCGATCCGGCGCTGGCGAGCGAGACGAGCCGCCTGCTCGAGCGCGTCTCGATGAATCCGCTGCAGAACGATCTGAAGGTCGAACAGGCGCTGGCCGAGAGCAGCTATGCGACGCTCGTCGACTCCGCCAGCACGCCGTCCGGGGGGCTGCCCGACAAGCTGCAGCAGGCGCGCCGCCAGGAGTTCCATGCGCTGAAGCACGGGGCGACCGCGCAGGTGCTGCTGCGGACTGCCACGTTCGCCACGCTCGGTCTCTATCGTCACCGCGAGGAGGAACCGGTGACGGTGCAGCTTGAGGCGCTCGACCGGTCGCGGCGGCTGACCTACCACGAGCGGTATCTCAAGGAGGTCATCGGATCGACGCCGGTGGTCGACGTCACGTCGAACATGGACGACGTCAGGCGATCGCTGCGCTACCTGATGGAGCACGGGGCGGTGACCGACGAATCGATCACGCGTGTGGCGGCGCGGCTGTTTGCGCAGACGGTGGACCCCGGGACCAGGGAGCTGGCGCTCGCGTGCCTGGCGCGCATGGAGACCCCATCGGCCCACCGGACTCTGCTCGCCATTTCCCGCGACGCGAAGGAAACCGAGGCCTGGCGCGCCGCGGCGCGCCGGCATCTGGACCTGCCCGAAGTGGCCGATCTCGCCCGGGCGGATCCGACGACGCGCGCGTCCAGCGGGGGCCAATGACCGTGCCTCTGCGTCTGACCCGCTACGCCGTTGCCGTTGCCGGCGTTCTGATCGCCAGTGTCCTCGCCGTCGCGTCGCCCGCCGAGGCGCCGCACACGACACGACTCGTGGTCATCAAAGCGGACGGTCTCGCCTTCGACATCGTCGAGGAGTTCGCCCGGCAGCGCGATCCGCGATCGGGCAAGAGCCTGCTGCCCTGGATCGATCATGTGTTCTATCAGCGAGGCACGCGGCTGGCGAACTTCTATGTCCGCGGCACGAGCCTTTCGGGTCCTTCCTGGTCGATGCTCGACACCGGCCAGGATCTCCAGATCAAGGGCAACGTCGAGTTCGATCGCTATACCCAGCATCCCTACGACTATCTGAATTTCATTCCGTTCTGGCTCGGCAACGTCACCCAGCATCGCGGCGACATGTGGGGAACGACGGTGGTCGACGAGCTGCGCCTGCCGCTGCTGCTCGATGCCTTCGGGTACGACGCGCGCTATCAGAGCTTTCAGCTGTTTCAGCGCGGGTCCGGGTGGGTGACGCTCGCACGAAGCATGCAGAACATCGTGCCCTCGCGCAGACCCAAGGACGTGTTCGACGAATGGCAGACCGGACTGGGCACCCGCGACATGATTCCGTTCCAGCACGAGCGCGAGATCATCGAGGGCCTCGACGACCCGAAGATGCGCTATCTGGATTACTACACCACCGCCTTCGATCACTACGCGCATCACAACCGCGATCGGGCGACGCACCTTGCCGCGCTGCAGGAGCTCGATGGCGTTGTCGGGCGCCTGTGGACCGCGATCATGCGCAGCAAGGAGGCCTCGACGACGGCCCTCGTGCTGATTGCCGATCACGGCGTCAACAGCGATCCGCGTTTTGTCAGTCAGGGATTCAATCTCGTGCGTCTGCTCGCGTCGGCGGAGGGTGGCGGGCATCACGTGATCACGAAGCGCCGGCTGATGAAGGACTATTCGATCAAAGGCATCTATCCGCTGGTGCCGGTCATCACGACCGCCTCCCAGGCGTCGCCCTACCTCAAAGGCCAGCAGGACACGTATCCGACCGCGCTCGTCGACTTCGACGGCAACGAGCGCGCGTCGATGCATCTCCGCGATTCGCGACTGAACATGATTCACATCCTGCTGCAGCAGCTGCAGCGGCGTGATCTGCCGGCGCCGGTGCGGAAGGCGGCGGCGGATGCCGTGCTCTCGCTCGTCGAACCGCGCCGGGCGTCGTGGACGCAGACGTCGGCGGAGCTGAAGGAGGAGCTTGCGGCGCTGCACGCCACCACCGTGCAGATGCGCGCGCGCTTGACGCCCACCGGCAGCCCGCGGGAGCAGCGTGAGGCGCGGTCCGAAGAGGCCGCCGAGCAGCACGATCTGCGCCTGCGCGAGATTGGGCAGATGGAGACGTGGGAAGAGGAGGTCACCGAGTATTCGGCCTACGTCCAGACGCTCGATCGCCTGCTGTCGTTGACGCGCGAGCGACTGCTGCAGCGGCTCGAGGTGAAGGACTACGTGTTACCCGGCGCGATGGGCGATCGCAATACGCTCTACGACCTGCAGCACTACGCCGCCGGGCCGGCGACGGGCGGCCTGACGCTGCGGGCGGACGGCTCGCTCGATGTCGAGCGCAGCTTCAGTCGCGTCGATTACTTCGCTCTGCTCACCGGCGTGCGCGTGCGCAACAACGTTCAGCCCGGGGTGGTACCGACTCCGGTCGACTTCGTCACTGTCCGCTTGCCCTGCGGGGCATTGCCGCTCGAAGGAGACGACACGGGCGCGACGGGATGCATCTGGCTGAACCGGGGGCCGCAGACCCAGGCGATTGTGCTCTCACGCCTGGATGCGTCCGGCGGGGTGCACCTGCGATACATGCCGATTGCAAACCTCACGGCCGACGCCGCCGGCTCCATTCATTTCGAGCGACGGGCCTGGGCGTCAGGCTTCCCGCTGGCGATGTGGGAGTCGACTGACGTCGATCTGCCACGCGGCGCGGATCGTTCGGCCTGGTTGAGCGCGTGGCACAGCGACCAGGAGTGGCTGCGTGCAGTGCATCGCACGCGTTACTCGAACGCGATCGTCGGGCTGTACGAGCACATGATTCCGCACGCGTGGTCCGGGCTCGATGTGCGCGAACCAGGCATTTCCGCAGCGGAGCAGCTCCGCCGCCGCTATCGCACGCGCCAGCGCGCGCTGGTCGAGCCGGATCTGCTGATCATGGCGTCGGATCACTGGAACTTCGACGTGCGCGGGTTCAATCCCGGCGGCAATCACGGATCGTTCCTGCGCCCGTCGACGCATTCGACGTTCATGCTGGCGGGAGGCGAGGGGACTGGAATCCGGCGCGGGCTCGAGATCACCGAGCCCTACGACAGCCTCAGTTACATGCCGACGGTGCTGTCGTTGATGGGACGCCTGCGCGAGGACAACGAGCCCGACGAGGCGTTGAAGGCGCTCGGCTTCCGGCGCTTTCCAGGCCGTGTGGTTCGCGACATCATCGGTCCGCCGGAGCCGGTAGCGGCAGCGGCAGAATCCTCATCGACCCCCTGACGGGATCACCTGCTTGGCGACGACGACACTGCCGGTGAACGACTTCAGCGACAGAATGGCGCTGCCGTCGCCGTAGGCGCCGCGCAGGAAACGGCCACCACTGGCGGGAGAGGAGGGGGCCGTCGGTTTGAGCGCGTACTCGGAGCGCAGCACGCCGCCGGTCGTGGCCTCGAGGTCGAAGCCGACGGTGCCGTCGGGGACGAGACGGATGTTCCCCGAGTTCGTGGTGATCTCGTAGCGGGCGTTTCGTCGCAAGGCGCCAATGAAATCGATGTCGCCGCTGACCGATGTCAGCGAGCAGCGGTCGCAGTCGACGTCAATCGCGGTCGACGTCCCGGCAAACGTGCGCGTCTCGACGGTGCGGGCGCGAATGTTCTTCATATTCAATGCGCCCCCGGCCTCGGCCGTGACTTCCTCGCCTTCGGCGCCGGTAATTGCGAGGTCCCCTCCGTACGTCTTGGCGCGACGGACGCGCGAGACCGACGTCAGCACCATGCCGCCGGCGAACGCTTCCGCCCGCAACTCGCCTTTGAGGGTCGACACGAAGATCGACCCCTGACTCTTCAACGACACGCTCGCGCTCATCGGAACGGCGATGTCGTAGTCGACGAGGATCGGCGCATTCTTGCCCGATGGGAGCTCGGTGAAGATTTCGACACCGCCACCGCGTTCGGAGACCCGGATGACGATGTTCTGCATCAGGGCCCGCGCGGAGTCCCGGTTCGCGTCTTTCACCCGTTTGGTCGCGGTGATCCGCACCATGTTGCCATCGGTCCCTCTGACCTTGATCTCCCCAGGGCCGTTACTGACCTCCAACGTGCCGCGTGCGCCAAGGTCGATGTCCTTTCTTATCGTTGACATTTCCCATCCCGGAATCGGACCGACGCGCGGCGGCGGAATGGGCCCGCGACCAAACCCCATTCGGCCAGGCCCCACCGGTGCCCCGGGAGGAGGTTCGAACCGGCGGCCGCCATCCTGGGGGTAGGCCGGCGCTGACAGCAGCGCGAGTCCGCCGATCACCGTGACGAGGCGAGTGAGCGTTGTCATTGTTCCATTCCGGAAACGATGCGGGCGGCGCCTTCCTGATTGCCTTTGCGCATCTCGTTGATCAGCGCGACCATGTCCTGGAGCAGCGCCAGTTTGCTTTTCAAGGCTTCGAACAGGCTCTGCTGCGCGAGATTGTTCGTCGGCTCGCTTTCGAGCGCGGCGCGGTTCTCACCGATCGCGTGCTCGATGGCCGCCCCATTGACCTGATACGCCGTTTTCGTCTCGCCGGGAAGCACTTCGGCGCTGGCGTTCACGAAGCCTTCCAGATTCGCGATTTGCGTGTCGAGCGCCTGTGTGACTTCGAGTCCGCTCGCCGGCACCGGGAGCGCCGCGCCACCGGTGTTCTCGACGCGGGCAACCTGCACGTCCGAGACCTCGCGCCAGGCGAACCACGTGGCGCCGGTGACGAGGGCCAGCATCACGGCTCCCGCCAGCAGCGGCCGCCAGCCGATGAACGGATTGAGGCTCTGCCACCACGGGGCGGCAACGGCGTCGGAATGCAGGCGGGCGGCAATCTGCGTCCACACGTGGGGCGGAGGCGTTCGCCGCTCGAGACTGCCCGCAACAGTGCGCAGCGTGCGCAGGTCCGCGACGAGCGCGCGGCACGTGTCGCACACCGCGAGGTGGGCGTCCACGGCTGCCATGCGCGCGGCCGTCAGGCCGTGGTCGACGTAATCGTCGAGATCGGATTCGTATTCGTGACAAGTCATCGCACTACGCCGCTCAGCATCGCTCGAAGCTTCATCCGCGCTTTGTGCACTTGAGACTTCGATGTCCCTTCCGAAATCCCGAGGAGCGCGGCGACCTCGTGATGCGCAAACCCTTCGACGTCGTGCAGGACGAAGGCCAGCCGGCACCCCTGCGGCAGGCGCGCCACCGCGCGCTCGAGATCGACGCGGCTGATCGCGGCCGGAATCACCGGCGCCGGAGACGCCGGCTCCTGCACGTTGTCATCCTCGATCGAGTCGGTCGCCTTCGACATTCGCGCCTGACGTCCACGGAGGAAGTCGAGACACTGGTTGACGGCGAGCCGATAGAGCCATGTGCCGAGGCTGGACTCGCCGCGGAAGCTCTCCAGCTTCCGGTAGGCCTGAAGAAACACGTCCTGCAGCAGGTCTTCCGCGTCCTCTGTGCCGCCGACCATCCGGAGCAGCAGACTATAAAGGCGCGCCGCATGAACCCGGTAGACCTCTTCGAAGGCTGCCGTGTCTCCCTGGCGGCAGCGCCGCACCAGATCCAAGTCGGCGGCTCTCACCTCTCCCGTAGATTTGGACGGCGCGGCGGTCGCAGAAGGTTGCCCTGACATGAAAATGCCCGCCGCCGTGTCAGCGGGCGCCCCGCGCGCGCCGACGGTCGGGTTTCAGCGCCGAGCCGTTGAGCCGCGGTGCCCACCGTACCGTGGCAAACTCCTGTACCCGCACGACATCGACTCGCAGCCCCTCGTGCCGGAGCCGGACGCGCTTCGACTCGAGCGGACCGCCCCACCCCCCGAGGACGCCGCCGGCGCCGATCACGCGATGACACGGCGTTGCCGGATCCTGACACCCGCGCAGAATGCTGCCGACGGCGCGCGCCGCCCGCGGCGCCCCCGCGAGTGCGGCGATGTCACCATACGTGGCGACACACCCGGCCGGAATCCTGCGCACCACGGCATACACCCGTGCCGCGAATCGGCTCGGAGGCGCGGCCCGGCGGGCGGTGCTCATCGCGGTACAGCCTACTGCCGAACGCGGGGATGCGAAAGGGCGCCAGCCGTATACTGGCGTGGCCCATGCGTTTTACGGAGGTGATCGCCCGCAAGCGCGACGGCCACGCGCTCACGCGGGAGGCGATCACCATGTTCGTCCGCGGGGTCACGGACGCCTCGATTCCCGATTACCAGACCGCCGCGCTGCTCATGGCGATCGTGCTGCGCGGCATGACCGACGAGGAGACGTCGTGGCTCACCGATGCCATGCTGCGATCGGGGGAACGCGTCGATCTGTCGTCGCTCCCCGGCGTGAAGGTCGGCAAGCACAGCACCGGCGGCGTGGGCGACAAGGTGTCCATCGCGCTGGCGCCGCTGGCGGCCGCCTGCGGCGTCGTGGTGCCCAAGATGTCGGGACGCGGCCTCGGGCACACGGGTGGAACGCTCGACAAGCTCGAATCGATTCCGGGCTATCGCACGAATCTCACCATCGCCGAATTCGTCGAGGTCCTTCGCGACGTCGGCGCCTGCATCATCGGTCAGTCGCGCACGCTGGTACCGGCGGACAAGACGTTGTATGCGCTGCGTGATGTGACCGCGACGGTCGAGAGCGTGCCGCTCATCGCCGCGTCGATCATGAGCAAGAAGCTCGCAGAGGGCAGCACCGCGCTCGTCCTCGACGTCAAATGCGGGCAAGGCGCCTTCATGAAGACGGAGCTGGACGCGCGCGCACTGGCCCGTGCGCTCGTCGCCATCGGCCGCGAGGCGGGTGTGCCCACGCATGTCCTGCTCAGCCGCATGGATGCGCCGCTCGGTCGTGCGATCGGGAACGCGCTCGAGATCGCCGAATGCCTCGAAGTGCTTCGCGGCGAGGGGCCCGAGGACCTGACCTCACTGGTCGTGACACTCGCGACACGCATGGTCCTGCTCGCGACCGGCACGGACGGCGATCGGGCGCGCGACACGGTGCGG
>Ga0207701_10006979_pt1 | contig 11249 bp, 7 predicted proteins | sample KBSSwiSSwithPhiX_FD_184294 | JGI IMG/M metagenome (GOLD analysis project Ga0207701, IMG submission 184294) | Switchgrass rhizosphere bulk soil microbial communities from Kellogg Biological Station, Michigan, USA, with PhiX - S5 (SPAdes) (version 2) | ecosystem: Environmental > Terrestrial > Soil...
AGGACCGCTCGCGCTCATGTGGGATGCGTTGCCGCAAACGCTTCCCGTGGAAGCCCGGCTGTCGCGCCTCACGGCATGGGTCCTTGCCGCCGAAAGATCGGCACGAGCGTTCTCGCTCACGCTGCCGCGGACGCACCTTGCGACCCGCCAGGGACGGGATCATCGCCGCGAGGCCCTGACCGCGCTCGCTGATTTTCCAGCGGAGGCGCCGACGTGATCTTTCGCAAGCCCGCGCGTGAAGCGCCTGCGCTGTCGCCGCTCAAGGTGAAGTGGCTCGGCGCGTTGCTGCTCGCCGCACAGATCCCGCAGGCGCCGCACTTGCCGATATGGGTGGCCGTCGCCGGACTGATGCTCGTGGGCGTGCGCTTCCTGCTGCTGCGCGGCAACCCCCGCCGGCCGGACGCGCCGCCCGCACGCATCCCGTCGTGGGCGCTCGCGCTGTTCGCCGTGGCCACGGCGCTCACATTGCGCCAGTCGTATGGCTATATCGCCGGACGCGACCCCTCGGTGGCGTTCCTCTACATCCTCGTCGCCATCAAGTTCCTCGAGACTCGGACGGATCGCGACGGCGTGTTGCTCGTGTGCCTCGCTTGCTTCCTCACGATGACGCCTTTCTTCTACAGCCAGTCGCTGTTCGCGGCGCTCGCCGCTGTGCCGGCAGTCGTGCTGGTGGGCGCCACGCTCGACGTGCTGTCCGCCAAGGACGACAGCAAGCGCGTAGTCGCGCCGCGCGTGGCGATACGACGCAGCGCGGTGATGATCCTGCAGGGCTTGCCGATCGCAATCCTGCTCTTCGTGCTCTTCCCGCGCCTCGCGCAGCCGCTCTGGGGATTGCCCTCCGATCATTCGGCGAGGACAGGGCTTTCCGACTCGATGTCGCCCGGCGATATCACCGAGCTCACGGTGTCCGACGCAGTAGCGTTTCGGGTCGAGTTCGAGGGGCCGGTGCCGCCCAATCGCGACCGCTACTGGCGAGGACCCGTCTTTTCGCGTTTCGACGGAACCAAGTGGACCGCGTCGGCAATCGGGATGACGAACAGTGTCGCGCCCGCGACCGGGCGATCGATCGGATATACCGTCACGATCGAGCCCAACAACCGGCACTGGCTCTTCGCGCTCGACCTGCCTTCGTCCTTGCCGAAACCGGCCGACAACGTGCAGGAATCATCGGGCTACACGGCGCGCATCACGCGAGACCAGCAGATCCTGATCTCCAAGCCGGTGAGCGAGACGATGCAGTATGTCCAGCGCTCGGTGGTGCGCTCCTCCTATGCGTCGACGTCGCAGATCGACGGGCCCGCGAATCTCGAGCTCGGACGCGGCAACGAGCGCACGATCGCGTTCGCGCGCGAGCTTCGCGAGGCCAATCCCGATCCGCGCGCGTTCATCGCGGCGATCCTCACGAAGTTCCACGACGAGGAATATGTCTACACGCTCGCGACGCCGTTCTACGCATCGAATCCCGTCGACGGTTTCATGTTCGACGGCAGGCGCGGCTTCTGCGAGCACTTCGCAAGCGCGTTCGTGGTCTTGCTGCGCGCAGGGGGAATTCCGGCCCGGATCGTCACCGGGTATCAAGGCGGCACGATCAATCCGCGTGGCAACTACATGATCGTGCGCCAATCCGACGCACATGCGTGGACGGAGGCGCTGATCGACGGGCAATGGCAGCGCTTCGACCCGACGGCCGCGGTATCGCCGTCGCGTATCGAGATCGGGCTCGGAGGAGCCCTGCCCGCCTCGGATATTCCATTTCTCGCGCGACTCGATGGCAGTTGGCTCAGCAACGTCCGGCTCGCGTGGGACGCGTTCAATTACGATTGGCGCCGCAACGTGGTGGGGTTCAACCGCGATCGGCAGCGGAGCCTCTTCCGCGATTGGCGCGTCGACGAGATGGCGCCCTGGAAGGGGGTGTTCCTGGTGGCGCTGGTCATCTTCGCGTGGGGCGCGCTCGTCGTCGTGTGGCTCATGTGGAAGCGGCGCCACCAGGAGCGCGCGCTCGTGCTGTGGGACGACCTCAACCGCAGGCTCGCGAGCGCCGGCTTGCCGCGCCATCCCTACGAAGGTCCTCTCGACTTCGCGAAGCGCGCGGCGGCGCGCTGGCCGCAATTCGCGATCGCGTTCTCGGCCATCGGAGAGTCGTTCGCGGAGCTGCGCTATGGCGCGGTCGACGTGACACGCGAGCGCGAAGCGCTGGTCGCAACGCTCCAGCGGGCGATCGAAGTGCTTCCCGCACCCGCAAGGCTGCGCTCAACCAGCGCGTAGCTTTAATTAGGGACGTAGCCCATTGACTGCCGCGAGACATTCAAAAGGGTACGTCCCAATTGAATCCTAAAACAGCGCGTCCTTGGTGAACCCGCGGCGCTCGAGCTTCCCCCGAAGCTTGTCGAGCGCCTCGCCCTGGATCTGGCGCACGCGCTCGCGCGTAACGCCCAGTTCGGAAGCAAGATCTTCGAGGGTGGTGACCTCGCATCCGTTGAGCCCGTAACGTCGCTCGATCACCATCCGCTGGCGCGCGCTGAGCTCGGCGAGCCATCCCGCGACCGATGCCTCGATCGCACTGTCGTGCAACAGGAGCTCCGGGGCGCGCGCGTCGTCGTCTGCGATGCCGTCGGCGATGGTCAGTCCCGACTCCCGGTCCATCGGCGCGTCGAGCGAGAGCATGTGCTCCTGATGTCGAAGCAGACGCTCGACGTCGGCGACCGGCTTGCCGAGAAGGTGCGCAACGTCCTCGAGCGACGGGTCGTGCCCGCCCGCCGGCGCATGCGTCTCGAGGTGTCGCAGCGCGCGCAGCACGACGTTGAGCTCCTTCACGACGTGCGCGGGCAGGCGGATCGTGCGCGACTGATTCATGATCGCGCGCTCGATCGACTGCCGTATCCACCACGTGGCGTAGGTGGTGAAGCGGAAGCCGCGCTCGGGGTCGAACTTCTCGAGCGCATGAATGAGGCCCAGATTGCCTTCCTCGATGAGGTCGGGCAGCGCGACGCCGCGGTGCGTGTAATGGCGGGCAATGCTGACGACGAGACGCAGATTGCGCTCGATCATCGTCTGCCGGGCCGCGAAGTCGCCCGATGCGCAAGCGCGCGCGTAGTGCAGTTCCTCGGCCGGTGTCAGCAACGCATGCTGCCCGACGTCGTTGAGGTAGAGCTGCGTGACGTCGGTGACCAAGTCGCCCGACAGCCCCGCCTGCGGCTCTTCGAGAGGCAGGTCGCCTGAATACCTGTCGGGCTCCGGCGCCTCGTGCTCGGGCGGGTCGTCCGGATTGGGCGCCTGCGACTCGCGCGTCATGAAAGCCTACGCGGGCGGCAGGTAGCGCGTTGGATCCATGGGCTTGCCTTGCCGGCGGATCTCGAAATGCAGCTTCACTTCGCTTGCGTCGGTGTTGCCCATCTCCGCGATCTTCTGGCCCTTCGCGACCTTTTCGCCTTCCTTCACGAGAATGTCGCGGTTGTGCGCGTACGCCGACAAATACGTCTTGTTGTGCTTGACGATGATGAGCTTGCCGTAGCCGCGCAACCCCGTGCCGGCGTAGACGACGGTTCCCCCGGCGCTCGCCACCACCGGCTGCCCCGCGTTGCCCGCGATGTCGATGCCTTTCAGGTTCGCGGTGTCCGAGAACGTGCCGACGATCTTGCCCCTGGCCGGCCATACCCAATCGATTCTGTCGTCGTCGTCACCGGCGTCGTTGACGCCTGGCCTCGGCGCCGCGGACTCGGGTTTCGGCGCAGGCGCCGGCGTGAGCGCCGGCGTGGCCATCGCCACCGTTTCGGGCGGCGGCGCAACGGGCGCCCGCGCCGCGTCGCGCAATGCCTGCTCGGAGTAGCGCTCCTTGAATGCCTTGGGCTCCCGCTTCACCGTGTCGCTGCTGCGCGAAGCAGGCGGCGTCGCGGCAGCCGTCGCAGACGCCGGCGTTTCGCCCGGCTTGGACTCCACCACCGACGGTGCCGGGCGCAGCGGTGCGGTGGTGACGCCGGATGACGACATCGCAGGCTCGGCCCCCGGTGCGGTCAAGCGCAGCACCTGGCCCACGCGGATCAGGTTCACGTTCTCGATGCTGTTCCAAGCGGCAAGCTCGCGATAGTCGAGGCCGGTATCGAGCGCGATCTGGTAGAGCGTATCGCCGCGCTTGACGACGTAAGTCGGCCCTGTCGGTACCTCGCCGGGCGCGGTTGCAGGCGTCGCGGCGGGCGGAGTCGTCGTCGAGGCGACCGGTGGCTGCGGCGGCCGAGGCGGCTGGGAAGCGCGATCCTCGACCGGCGCGCGCGTGCGCGAAGCGCAGCCGGCGACGGCCGCGATCAGGACGAGCACCAGCACGCGTTTGATGAGGCGGCGCGTCGAAGTCATATCAAAACGCGTGGGATGACGGCATCGACAATCGACAAGGACGCCGCGAGATCGTTCACGCCAGCCCAGAAAGCAACGGCACGAATCTTACCGCATCGAGCGTTCGCTCGACGATGCCACCGGGGGTCGCCTCGAGCACCGTGAGTCTCTGAGTGCCACGCTCGTCGCCGGGTTGTGCGAGCGGCAGCACCATGCGCCCGCCGGGATTGAGATAGCGAAGCAGGGCCGTGGGAACGTGGGTAGCACCGGCCGTGACGACGATCGCGTCGACGGCGAGCGCCTCCTTCAAATCGCTGCTCCCGTCGCCGTGCTTGAGCGAAACGTTGCGGAGCTTGAGCGACTGGAGATTGCGGCGGGCCTTTGCGAACAGCGCATGAATGCGCTCGACGCTGTACACGTGGCGCGCGATATGCGCGAGGACCGCGGTCTGGTACCCGCAGCCGGTCCCGATCTCGAGCACGTCGAGGGGCTCGCGGCCGTTGCGGGCGAGTTCGGTCATGCGTGCGACGACCCACGGCTGCGAGATCGTCTGCCCGCTGCCGATGGGCAGCGGCACGTCATCGTAGGCGCGTATGGCGAGCGCCTCGTCGACGAAGATGTGCCGCGGCACCGCGTTCATCGCCGACAGGACGACCTCGTCGCCGATGCCCTGCTCGCGCAGGCGCTCGACCATCCTCGTGCGCGTGCGCGCGGAGGTCATGCCGATGCCCTCGCGGGTCATGAACGAGTCACTGCTGCAGCCACGAGTGCACGCCCGGCATCAAGTCGCGATGCGTGAGGTCGATCTGCAGCGGCGTCACTGACACGTGATTCGTGCCCACGGCGTGAAAGTCCGTGCCCTCTCCGGCATCCGCCGCCTCGCCGGCGGCCCCGACCCAGTAAACCGTCTCGCCGCGCGGATTCTGCGCCCGGATCACGTCCTCGGCCTTGTGCCGGCGACCGAGGCGCGTCACGAGAGTCCCGCGCAGCACGTCGAGCGGCACGTCGGGCACGTTGACGTTGAGCAGCCACGCGCCGGCCGGTGCCCGCGCGTGGCGCAGCACGATGTCCACTGCAACCTTTGCGGCAGTTTCGAAGTGAGCGGCCGTCTTCGACGCGAGCGAGATCGCCACCGACGGGATGCCGAGCAGGTAGCCCTCGGTCGCTGCCGCGACGGTACCCGAGTAAATCGTGTCGTCACCCATGTTCGCGCCGAGATTGATCCCGGACACGACCATGTCGGGCAGGTCGTCGAGCAGGCCGGTCACCGCGAGATGGACGCAATCGGTCGGCGTGCCGTTCACGAACAGGAACCCGTTGGGCGCGCGCCTCACGAACAACGGCCGGTCGAGCGTGAGCGAATTGGACGCGCCGCTCCTGTCGCGCTCCGGCGCGACGACGGTGACGTCGGCATGCTGGCGCAGCGCGGACGCGAGATGCTCGATGCCGGGGGCAAAGTAGCCGTCGTCGTTGGATATGAGAATGCGCATCGACGATCGATTATACCGGCCGCCCCAGTGTCGTGAGTCGGGAATTCCGAAGACAACGGAGCGGATGAGAGCGCCAGGCGAGGCGCGAGGCCGCAACCGTGCCGAGGGGTACGGTGAGCGCGAGCAACAAAGCATGGCGTTCAATGTCGCCGCGAACTGTCGAGTGAATCTTCGACTCGCGACACTATAATCGGGCGATGCGCAAAGGCCGCGGGACGACTCTTCGGAATCCTCGCGCGCTCGTCGTCTGCACGGCGCTGCTTGCGCTTCTAGGCGCGCTGCCGGTCCTCGCGGTCGTCGGCCGCGGACTCGCGTTCGACGCGGGCGACACGTGGTCGCATCTCGCTCAAACGGTGCTGCCGCGCTATGTCGCCAACACGATCGTGCTGGTGCTGATGGTCGGCGCCGGGGTCGGCATCGGCGGCACGGTCGCGGGATGGCTCGTTGCGCGCCGACGCTTCCCGGGCAGCGCATTCTTCGCGTGGTCGCTCCTGCTGCCGCTCGCGATGCCGGCGTATGTGATGGCGTACGCGTATACCGATTTCCTGCAGTACGCGGGGCCGTTGCAGACGTCGCTGCGCGAAGCGTTCGGATGGACACGCGAGGACTATTGGTTCCCGGACATCCGCTCGGTGCCGGGCGCCGCGGCCATGTTCGTGTTCACGCTTTACCCGTACGTGTTCCTGCTCGCGCGCACCGCGTTCGTCGAGCGCTCGCCCGCGCTGATCGAGGCCGCGCGCACGCTGGGCCTCGATCGTCGGGCCGCGTTCATGCGTGTCGAGCTGCCGCTCGCACGCCCGGCGATCGCCGGCGGTATCGCGCTTGCGCTGATGGAAACGCTCGCCGACTTCGGCACGGTCGCATACTTCGCGGTCGACACGTTCACCACGGGCATCTATCGGGCGTGGTTCTCGCTCGGCGACCGCGCGGCCGCGGCGCAGCTGTCCGCGATGCTGCTCCTGTTCGTGGTCGCCGCCGTCGCAGTCGAGCGCGCGTCGCGCGGGGAAGCCATGACCTACGACAGCGCGCGAGCGCGCACCGGCGCCATGCGGGCACCGCCGCGCCTGACCGGGACGCGCGCCTGGCTCGCGACGGCGGTGTGCGCGATTCCCCTTCTCGTCGGTTTCGTCATACCGGTGCTGCTTCTGCTCCGGCTCGCGGGAACGGAGAGCGGATCCGCATGGAGCGCGCGCTATGCGTTGTGGAGCTACAACAGCCTGCGTGTAGCGCTGTTTGCCGCCGTGCTTGCGGTGGCGATCGCGATCTTCACCGCGTACGCGCGACGTCTCGCGCCGGGCATGTTCACCCGCGCGAGCGAGCGCGTACTCAATCTGGGGTATGCGCTGCCCGGAACGGTGCTCGCGATCGGGGTGCTGCTGCCGCTCGGCACGCTCGACCACGTCCTCGGCAACGCGTGGACCGCGATGACGGGAGCAGCGCCGCGGCTGTTCCTCACCGGCACCATCGTCGCTCTGATCTACGCGTATCTCGTGCGCTATTTCGCCGTGGCGTGGAACGGCATCGAGCCCGGCTTCGCGCGCATCACGCCGGCAATGGACACCGCCGCGCGAAGCCTCGGGTCGACCGCGTGGCAGGTGTTGCGCCGCGTCCACGTGCCGCTGCTCGCGAGAAGCAGCGCGGCCGCGCTATTGCTCGTGTTCGTGGACGTGATGAAGGAGCTGCCGGCGACGCTCGTCCTGCGCCCGTTCAACTTCGATACGCTTGCCACGCAAACGTACCTCTTCGCGAAGGACGAGCGCCTGGCGGAAGCGGCGCTCCCTTCACTGACGATCGTCGCCGTCGGGATCCTGCCGATCCTCGTGCTGTCGCGCCTATCCGCCGGCCGGGCAGCAGGTCGGGCTTCAGCGCAACCTCAAGGCGTCGCGTCGGGCTGAAGCCCGAGCTGCACGCCCTACCGGGATTACCTCCACCCAGTACGGTCGGCGATCTTCTGCGCTTCGGTGGTGTACTTGCCGTAGCTCGCAATCGGCAGCGGGTCGATCTTGAACTCGCCCATCGCGTCGAGCGCGGGATTGTTGACCTTCGCCGACGCGACCACCGGCCACTCGTTGTTGCCGTCCGCGAAATAACGCTGCGCGGCGTCGCTTGCAAGGTATTCGAGGAACTTGCGCGCGTTCTCCTTGTGCGGCGCGTTCTTGAGGATGCCGGCGCCGGAGATGTTGACGTGCGTGCCGTACGACGCCTGGTCCGGAAAGACGACGCCGGTCTTCGCCACGATCTCCTTGTCCGCCGCTTCCTTGGAGCGCAGAAGGCGCGCGTAGTAGTACGTGTTCGACAGTGCGATCGAGCACTCGCCCGCGGCCACGGCCTTGATCTGATCCGTGTCGCCGCCCTTGGGCGTGCGCGCCATGTTGGACACCACGCCCTTCGCCCACGCTTCCGCCTTGGCGTCGCCCAGGTGCGCGACCTCCGAGCCGATGAGCGAGAGGTTGTAGGGATGGCTGCCCGAGCGCGTGCAGATCCTGCCCTTGTTCCTGGGATCGGCGAGCGACTCGTACGTCGCTACGTCCGCCGGCGCGACCATCGACTTGTTGTACACGATCACGCGCGCGCGGTAGGAGAAGCCGAACCAGTTGCCGCCGGGGTCGCGGTACTTGGCCGGAATCTTTTCGTCGAGCAACGCCGACTTCACGGGCGCGAAGAGGCCGAGCTGCTGCGCTTGCCACAAGCGCGCGGCATCGACGATCAGGAGCACGTCGGCGGGGCTCGCGGGGCCTTCGGTCTTGAGACGCTCGACCAGCTGCTCGTCGCCCGCCTCGATGCGGTTGATCTTGATGCCGGTCGCCTTCGTGAAGTCGTCGTACAGCGCCTCGTCCGTCTGGTAATGACGCGCGGAATAGAGGTTCAGGACCGGCTCGTCGGCGGCGAGCACGGGGGAGGCGGCAGCGCACGTCAAGGCGAGCGCGAGCGGCCAACGCAGGGCGTTCTTCATCGAAAACCTTCGGCTCGTGGCTTGGAGGAAGCGCCAAGGATACGGGGGCGACCCCGAGGTAGTCAACACGAATACGAACAATTCGTATTTTGGTTGACCTGCGTCAGGCTACGGCTCGCGAGCCGCAGTGGCCTTTCCAAGGCGCGTCCCGCGCGCTATCCGCTGTTGCGCAGCCCCGCCGCCAAGCCGTTGATCGTGAGATGAATGGCGCGTTTCGTCCGCTCGTCCGTTTGCCCGGCGCGATAGCGGCGCAGGAGCTCGACCTGGACGTGGTTCAACGGGTCGAGATAGGGGAAGCGGTTGCGGATGCTGCGCGCAAGCGTCGCGTTGTCCGCAAGGAGCTCGCTTCGCACCGTGACCGCGAAGTACGCCACGAGGGAGCGCCGGTGCTCGAGCGCAATGCGCGCGAAGATGGGCTCGCGCACGTTCGCGTCCGGCACGAGCTCGGCGTAGCGCGACGCGATCGCGAGGTCGGTCTTGGCGAGCACCATCGCCATGTTGGAGAGCACGCTGCGGAAGAACGGCCATTGCTCGTGCATCGCGCGAAGCAGCGCGAGCTTGCGCGCGTCCCCGGCCATCCACGTTTCGACCGCGGTGCCGAAGCCGTACCACCCCGGAAGCATCAACCGGCACTGCCCCCAGCTGAACACCCATGGGATCGCGCGCAGGTCTTCGATGCGCGTGGACGACGTGCGCGACGCGGGCCGGCTGCCGATATTGAGCTCGGCGATCTCCGCGATCGGCGTGGCCGCGCGGAAGTAACTCACGAACCCCGGCGTCTCATACACGAGCTCGCGATAAGCGGTGAACGCAATTGCCGCGAGCTCGTCCATCACGCCGTGAAACTCGCCCGCACGATCGCCGATGCCTTCCGCGTCGACGAGGCTCGCTTCCATCGTCGCGGCAACGAGCGCTTCCAGGTTGCGGCGTCCGAGCTCGGGATCCGAATACTTGCTCGCGATGATCTCGCCCTGCTCCGTTACGCGCAGTCCGCCGGTCACGCTGCCCGCCGGTTGCGCGAGGATCGCCTCGTACGACGGACCGCCGCCGCGCCCGACCGTACCGCCGCGCCCGTGGAACAGGCGAAGCGTAACGGCGTGCGCTGCAAAGGCGTCGACCAGTTGCATCTCGGCGCGGTACAGCGCCCAGTTCGCGGTGAGATAGCCGCCGTCCTTGTTGCTGTCGGAGTAGCCCAGCATCACTTCCTGCCCGTCGCCGCGGCTCTTGACGAGCTGCCGGTAGACCGGCTGCGAGAACGCCTCGCGCATGATCGAACCGCAGCGCGCGAGGTCGTCGATCGTCTCGAACAGCGGCACGATGTTGACGGCAAGCTCGTTGCCGCGCAGCAGCCCTGCCTCCTTGAGCAGCACGGCAACCTCGAGAAGATCGGAGACGGAGTCGCACTTGCTGATCACGTAGTTGGGCACGGCACGCGGCCCGTAACGACGATGGACCTCCGCCGCCGCCGCTGCGATATCGAGCTCGGCGCGGGTGCGCTCCGAGTAGTCGATGTGCGGCGACACGAGCGGGCGCGGCGAGCGCACTTCGGCGGCGAGCAGGGCCACGCGCTCCGCCTCGGATCGTTGCGCGTAGTCGGACGCGACGTCCGCCCGCTCGAGCAATTCGGCGATCACCGCCTCGTGCACGTCGGCGTTCTGCCGCATGTCGAGCGACGCGAGATGAAAACCGAACGAGCGAACGGCGTCGATCAGCGGCGTGAGACGACGCGTGGCCAGGAGCTCCGCGCAATGCGTGCGCAGCGACGCGTGGATGATCGCAAGGTCCGCGACGAGAGCGGCCGGCGTGTCGTACGCCGGAAGATCCGCATGCGGCGCGCGCGCGGAAACGCGGCCTGTCAATGCCTTCGACGTTGCCGCCAGCCGCGAGTACACACCGGAGATCGCCCTGCGGTACGGCTCGTCCTTGCGATGCTGGTTGACGTCGTGCGCGGATGCGGCCAGCGCGAGGAGCGCGGGCGTCGGCTCGACGAGACGCGCGGACAGCGAAAGCTCGGCGCCGAGCTTGTGCACGGTGTCGAGGTAGTAGTCGAACGCGACCGTGGCCTGCGCCCGTATCGCGTACTCGAGGGTCTCGGCGGTGACGAACGGATTTCCGTCGCGATCGCCGCCGATCCACGAGCCCATGCGCACGAGCGGCGGGACGTCGATGCCCTCGCCGAACGTACGCGAAAGCCCGTGCGAAAGCGCGTCGTACAGGCGCGGAACCTCGGTCAGGAACGTGTAGCGGTAGTACGCAAGCCCGTTGTCGACTTCGTCGCGCACCGTGAGCTTCGACAGGCGAAGCATTGCCGTCTGCCACAGCGAAAGCACCTGCCGCTCGAGATCGGTCTCCCATTCCTCGATCTCCTTCGGCGTGAGCTCGGTGCGATCGCGCAGCGTGAGGAGGCGCACGATCTCGCGCTCGCAGTCGAGGATGCTCTTGCGCTGCACTTCCGTCGGGTGCGCTGTCAGTACCGGACT
>Ga0207701_10006980_pt1 | contig 11248 bp, 7 predicted proteins | sample KBSSwiSSwithPhiX_FD_184294 | JGI IMG/M metagenome (GOLD analysis project Ga0207701, IMG submission 184294) | Switchgrass rhizosphere bulk soil microbial communities from Kellogg Biological Station, Michigan, USA, with PhiX - S5 (SPAdes) (version 2) | ecosystem: Environmental > Terrestrial > Soil...
TATGCCGAGGAGCGAACACCGCACCAGATTAGGATTCCATTTTGAGCCGGCGAAAGGGCGCGCCGCAAAGGCTCGATTCAGCTTAATTGTTCTAGCGCTGACTATTCTCGGCGCTAGCGGCGGAGCGATGTCGGCGTACGGAGGCCGCGCGACGGAACGAAGCGCGAAATTCTGGGAGACATTGCTATCTCTAATCATAGTTGTTTCCCTGCTTTTTCCCGGTCTATCTTTCGGAGTAAGCCAGAATGCGGCCATCGACGGTGCCAAAAAAGAGGGTAAGCTTGTTCTTTATACCGCGATGCAGCCGGAAGATTCGACTAAGCTGATCGACTTGTATCGCAGCCGATTTCCATTCGTCGACGCGAGCTTTTTCCGCGCCGGCAGCGCGCCGCTGCTGAACCGCATTTTGACGGAGAGCCGCGCCGGGCGTTTTCTTTTCGATGTGGTCTCAGGGAAAGTTTCCGATCTTCTCTTGCTGCAAAAGCGTGGCCTGTTGGGGACGATCGTCTCTTCCGAGTTGGCCGCCTACCCGGATAAATTCAGAGACAAACAAAATCGATGGGTCGATATCTACAACAACTACTACACCGTTGCTTACAACAACCAACGGGTTCGGCCTTCGGAAGCGCCCGCCGGATGGGATGATCTGCTCGATCCCAAGTGGAGTGACGGCAAGATTACGCTCGATCCTCGCTCGTACGATTGGTATTTCGGCGTGATGACCGCATGGGGCGCTCAAAAGGGCGGCGATTTCATGCGCAGACTCAATCGGCAGAAGTTGGCTTTTCGCGACGGCAACGTATTGATCGCCAACCTGCTTGCGGCCGGAGAATTTCCCATCGCGATCACATACGCGCATCTGGTCGATAGGCTAAGAACGCGTGGAGCGCCAGTCGACTGGGTCGCGGTTAAACCGATGGTCGCAGCACCGATCTCCATTGCCTTGGCGGCGCGGCCTATGAATCCCAATGCGGCTAATTTATTTGTCGATCTGGTGTTATCCAAAGAGGGGTCGGAAATCCTTAAATCCATGGGCCGCGTTCCCACTCGCAGCGACGTACAGCCATCGGCCAAGCGACTTGACGCGAAGGCGCTCGATTTATTTCCGCTGCACGTTAGCAGCGATGAGATGGACCCGGAAGATTTCCGCAAAAGTTTTGGGCTGCGCTGAAGATTTTCACCACGAAGGTCAGGAAGGACACGAAGGTAAGAGAAGGAATATCCAAATGTCTTTATCCGAACTTCGCGCCCTTCGTGCCTTCGTGGTGCATAATCCGGACGATCAACAATATTAGACATTCCAATAGACGGAGGCGCAATGCGCAGTGCAGAGCAGTTCAAAGAAGCCATTCTCGATTTATTGGAGGAAGAGAGGTGGACCGTCCCGACCCTGCTCGAGATCTACAACGCCAATCACATGACGCGCGAAGGAGCGCGCGTCTACGCGCTCGAACATTGCGTGTTCGCCGCGAACTTTCCGCGCTGGCTGACCAACATCGCCGGCAACTGCCCGATCCTCGAAGTGCGGCAGTATCTGATCGAAAATGCCTTCGTCGAGGAAGTGCGCGATCCGACGATCGTCACCGGCCATTATGAAAGCCTCGTCGACTTCGCAGTCGCGCTCGGCCTCGATCGCGAGTACATCTACAACTATCAGGGCGCGCCGATCACCAAGATGCGCATCATCTATTGCGAATATGTGAGCCGCTATCGCCCCTGGCTCGAAGCCTTCGCGAGCATCGCCGGCAACGAGGTCGCCCGCGGCAAGGCGATGATCAAGCGGGTCGGTGAGCGCGCCCGGACGTCGCGCAAGAATTGGGACAAACTGAAGCTCAATGACAAGGCTCTAGCACACTGGGATGCGGCCGACGAAGCGGATTCGTCCGACGGCGGCCACGGCGACGCGCCGCTCGCGATTCTCGCCAAGTATGCCGACACGAAGGAGAAGCAGGACGCCTGCCTGGAGGCGATCCGCGATCGCCAGCACATCAACCGCATTTGGATGGACCAGATCGGCGCGTGGTCCTACGAGGCGTCTGGCCTCACCGCGCCTACGCTCGATGGTCGATTCAAGTGGCCGCAGCCGCGCCTGAGCTAACCGTCTATGCGTCGCGCCGAACTTCCCGATCATCCGCGCTCCAGCGTCGTCACTGGCGGCGCTTCGGGGATCGGGCTTGGGATCGTCCGCCATTTTCTTGCGCTCGGTGGCTCCGTTGTTGCCGTCGATCGAGATGCGCAAGCCTGCGCAAGTGCGCGGGCGGGGCTGGCGGAATTCGGTGATCGCGTCAGGGTCGTCGAAACCGACATCGGTTCCGAGCAGGGCGCCGCGTCGGCCGTCGACGCCGCGTTGCAGGCCTTTGGCTCGCTTGATCTTCTGTGCAACAACGCGGCGTATCATCCGCTGGAGACGATCGAGGCGCACAAGCTCGACACGTGGCGAGAGACCTTCCGGGTGAATGTGGATGGGACGATGCTCTGTTGCCGCGCAGCCATTCCGGCGATGCGGCGGCAGGGCTATGGCACGATCGTCAACATCGGCTCGGTCAGCGGCGTATCGCCTTATGCGACCGGCGCTGCCTACGCGGCGTCGAAAGCGGCAGTGGCCATGTTGACGCGCGCTCTGTCGCTCGAAGTCGGCCGCTACGGGATCACCGTCAATTGCATCGCACCTGGATCGATCCGTCATCGAGCTGGGGCCGATCCTGACGCGGAGGCGCCGAACATTCCGATGGGCTACCACGGCAGGCCCAGCGATGTGGCCGAAATGGTCGCCTTTCTCGCGTCGAACGCGGGACGATACATGACCGGCGCGACGCTCATTCTCGACGGCGGCGCAACAACAGGAAGACTGCGCGCCAAATAGCCCCAACAGTCGGGAGGAATGCAATGTCCATCGCTTACATGCCGGCGGACGCCGCAGTCGCGATCAACGATATGCTCGATTGTTGTGCGGTCGTGAAGCCGGGCCAGAACGTGCTGATTCTCGCGGCTGTCGACGGATTGCACGGCGGCCGCAATCTCGTCGACGAACAGACAATCGCATGGATTCGGTCGGGAGTGCAGGCGCGCGGCGCACATCCCACCGTGATATGGGCCGACATGCCGAGCCGGCCGAATGTGATCTGGCCCAATATTCCGACACCGGAGACGGCCTGGAAGATTCCGCCGATCGTCAAAGCGGCGATGAAGGGCGCCGATCTGTTGATCAATCACATCAGCGATCTCTCTTCCGAAGAACACCTCAAGGAATTTCCGGAGCTCCTCAAGGAGCTGAAGCTGCCGATGGTCCGCAATATGGCGACCACGACGGGTCTGCTTATGAGCGACTGGGCGCGCACGCCGCACGATCTCATCGCCGAGATCCGCTACCGCATGGCGGAACTGATCAAGCCCGACGAAACGTGGAGCGTAACCCACCCGAACGGCACGCATCTGGAAGGCAAGGTCGGGGCGCCGGGCCGTGGCGGCGAAGCCTACGCCTACTGGCGTCGAGACGGCTACTATCGTCCGTTCCCGGACGGCATCTATCCGGCGGTGAATCCTGTCGGGACGAACGGCATCTATGTGTTCGATCAGATGATGCCGGTCTGGGCGAAAGAGATCGGGGTGCCGGTCCGTTTCTCAGCCCCGGTGCGCATCTCGGTTGAAGACAATCAGATGACGAAAATCGAGGGAGGCGCGGAAGCGACAGCCATTCGTGGATTCCTCGAAGCTCTCGCGCGGCGCGTCGGGGAGAAGAACGCGTTCGAAATTCGGGGACCGCACGGCGGCGTGCATCCGCACGCGCTCGTGTCGCCCGCGCAGTGCCCGGATGAGGAATATCGCGAATTCGTCGCCTCGTTCCACACCGGTGCGGTGCACATGCACCTCGGCCAGGCGGGCAAGAGTGCTTCGTTTCCGTTCAATTTGCACACGGCGGCGGAAGCGCGCGGCGCGACGTTCAAGGTCGGCAGCAACGTGTTGCATGACCGCGGTCGGCTCGCCGTCGCCGACGATCCGCGCGTGAAGGCAGTGGCAGCGCGCTACGGCGGACGACCTGGCATTCGATAAAAAAGTCAATTCAACGACGAAAAGCCGGCATGAGGGGAGTGATGACAACTGCAGGCACAAATTTGCGAACATTGCGATCTCGGAGATTCTGCCGCACTCGTAGGCCAGCGATGGACACACCCATAGGGAGGCTTACATCTATTTCATTCAAGGTAGGGCCTACAGAATCAGAGCAGTCCACGGGAAGCTGGGGTAAGACATTTCTATCTCTAATCATAATTGTTGCCGTACTTTTTCCCGGTCTATCATTCGCAGCAAGCCAGAACGCGGCGATCGATGGAGCTAAAAAAGAGGGTAAGTTCGTTCTTTATACGGCGATGCAGCCGGAAGATTCGACTAAGCTGATCGAATTGTATCGCAGCCGATTCCCGTTTGTCGACGCGAGTTTCTTTCGCGCCGGCAGCGCGCCGCTACTGAACCGCATTTTGACCGAGAGCCGTGCCGGGCGGTTTCTTTTCGATGTGGTGTTAGGGAAAGTTTCCGATCTTCTCTTGCTGCAAAAGCGGGGCTTGCTGGGGACGATGTCGTCTTCTGAGTTGGCCGCCTACCCGGACAAATTCAGAGACAAACAAAGTCGGTGGGTCGACATCTACAACAACTACTACACGATTGCTTACAACAGCCAACGGGTTAGGCCGTCGGAAGTTCCGGTCGCGTGGGATGGTCTGCTCGATCCCAGATGGCGTGACGGCAAGATTGCGCTCGATCCGCGTTCCTACGATTGGTATTTCGGCATGCTGACCGCGTGGGGTGGCCAAAGGGGTGGCGATTTCATGCGCAAACTTAACCAGCAAAAGCCAGCCTTTCGCGACGGCAACGTATTAATCGCCAACTTGCTGGCGGCTGGTGAGTTTCCCATTGGGATCACTTATGCGCATCTTATCGAGCGTCTAAGAACGCGTGGAGCGCCAGTTGACTGGGTCGCGCTTAAACCGATGGTCGCAGCGCCGATCTCCATTGCCTTGGCGGCGCGGCCTATGAATCCAAATGCCGCAAATCTATTTGTTGATCTGGTGTTATCCAAAGAGGGATCGGAAATCCTTAAGTCCATGGGCCGCGTTCCCACTCGCAGCGACGTAATGCCCTCTGCCAAACGGCTCGATGCAAAGGATCTCGATTTGTTTCCGTTGCACGTCAGCAGCGACGAAATGGACCCGGAAGATTTTCGCAAGAGTTTCGGATTGCGGTAGCCGAAAGGATCGCCGACCGAACGAGGTGAGCTCGCGAATCCATTTTCGGCCATTCAAAAGTTCAAGTTTTAAAATTTTGATTCGGGTGCGCCTTACAGCGCGTAGAACCTTTTCGCGTTGTCATAGATGATTTTCTTCTTTGCCTCCCGGCTCAGGTCTTTGCGGTCGAAGTGCTCTTTCACGAGCTTGCGCATATCGGTGCGGGTGGCCTCGTGGGGGAAGTCCGAGGCCCATAGCAAGCAGTCGTCACCGAGGATCTCGACATCGCGTTTCGTTGTCACTTCTTCGCCGCATTGAAAGTAGAGCTGCTTTTTCTTTAGAAGCTCGCTGGGCAGAACCGGACGCTCGTTGGGGGCGACGCGCTCGAGGCGCTCCTCGATCTTGCTCATCAAAAAAGCCACCCAGCCGCAGCCGGCTTCGAGGAACCCGAGCCGAAGATTTTTCAGTTTGTTCATCAGGCCGGAAAACATGATGTTGTTGAACTGGCGCATCTGCGGGATCACATGGGTGAGCGCGGCTGCTTCGTTGGGTTGGAGATACCGGTCGTTGTCGCGCAGCGAATTGCACGAGTGAATCGACAGGGCACAGCCGAGATGGTCGGCTTCCTGGAAGAGCGGCCAATACTGGCGGTGCCCCAACGGCAGCGGCAAACCGTCCGCCGGCAAGATGCCGCCGAGCATGCCGTAGTTCTTCACCGCGCGGCGCAGTTCCTTCACCGCGGCGCTCGGATCTTGCAGCGGCAATAACGCCATGCCGCGAAAGCGGCGATCACGGGTGAGAAATTTGTCGTGCAGGTAGTCATTGTAGGCGCGGCAGAGCTCCACGGCGTAGGGCGGGTTGCCGATCTGGCCGATGTGCATGAAGCGGGTTGGATAGAGCACGGTTAGCGCGAACCTTCCTTCATCGAGCTTACCGGCCCATTCGCGCCAGTCGGGCACGCGAAAATCTTGGTGGCGAAAATCGTTGGCCGGAATCGAGCGATGCCAGCCATGGTGCGGCGTCAAGGGAAAGTAAAGCATGGCGTCGCGCCGCGCGCGGTAACCCCGCGACATGTATTCGATAATTTCCTCATCCGTTTCACGCACGTGGCCGTCGGCGTCGATAATACGGCTTTTGGGCTGATGATTTTTCATGGCGGTTTCCTTCTCGGCAGCTGTCGCTTTTCTGGCACGGAGTTCGTCTATCTGTCAACGCATGTCAAACGGCTAGTTGACCGTTCAATATTTTGGTAGACTACTCTATTTCAATCATGGGTTATTTGACGGAGCAGATTGCTGACGAAGTAGGTCGGCTAACGCAAGAGCGCGGCCGGCAGTATTTCCATCGCGGCGCGGTCAAAAGCATCGACGGCGATCATTCGTCGGTGCATGCGGTCGTGCAAGGAACGATCCGTTACGACGTCGAGATCACCAGCATCGACGAGTTCTTGGATTATTCGTGCAGTTGTCCGTACTTCGAGCGAGATTTAGAGCCCTGCAAGCATATCTGGGCAGTGTCTCTGGCGGCGGAACAGGAGGGCTATCTTCGCGGCCGGGAAAGTTTTAACGGGCTCGATAGCTTCGCGCCCGTAGCCAAACTCGTCCAGGTCAAAAATCCCCAACCAGCGCCGTCCTGGAAAAAACAACTGGAACCGCTGTTGAATTCTTTGCAGGCGGCGGAAAACCGTTCGCGATTTTCCGCGCCGGCGGAGCGGGAGTTTATTTATATCATCGACGTTTCTGGCACGCGGAGCGGCGAGCGTCTGGTCATTGACGTTGCGCAGCGCGAGCGGCGGACCAATGGCTTGTGGGGCAAGCTTAAGACCAAGAAACTAGGCTTAAATGAGCTCGGCGATATTGCCGACCCGGCCGATCGGCGGATATTGGCCATTCTCTTCGGCTCCCGGCGCGACTTGAGTTACGCCTACTCGCCCTATTATCGCGAGTCGACCGATCCCAACTTCGCTTTGCCTGCGCCGCTCTGGGATGTCGTGCTGCCGCTCATGTGCGCGAGCGGGCGCTGCGTGCTGCGCTTTTCTCTAAATAATAACGAACATCTTCCCGCCGTTCAGTGGGACGATGGCGCGCCTTGGGAGTTTTATTTGCGAGTCGCGCCGGCGGAAGACGGCGCGCACTACCGCGTCACGGGCGGGCTCCGCCGTGGCGACGCCGACATGCCGCTGTCCAAGCCTTCGCTCTTGTTGGCGGGCGGCTTGGTTTTTTACGACGGTCTTGTGGCCCGACTCAACGATCATGGCGCTTTCGGCTGGATTTCGCTGCTGCGGGCGCGCGCAGAGCTGTCGATTCCGAAGCAAGAGAGCGAGTCGTTTCTCGGCGAGCTTTTGCGTCTTGGTCAACAACCGCGTTTGGAGCTGCCCGACGAGCTTCAATTCGAGGAGGTTGCGCCGACGCCGAAACCGAGTCTGGTCATCAAGCCCGGACCGCGCCATCCATTTCGCCATCCCCGGCTGTGGGGCAAACTTTCCTTCGATTACGCAGGCGAGAAAATCGCTTTCGGCGCGCGCGGCGGCAACGTCTATCAAAAAGAGCAACGCCGGCTGATTCGGCGTGATGCCGGCTTCGAAGCCAACGCTCGCAGGAGAATAATCCAGCTCGGCTTTCGCGCGATCAATAACGGCGGCGATGCCGACGCGGAGCTGTACGCCGCGCAGTTGCCGAAAGTGGTGCGCGCGCTGACCAACGAAGGTTGGCATATCGAGGCGGAGGGCAAGCTCTATCGCACCCCGGAGAAGCTGACGATGGAGGTCAAATCCGGCGTCGATTGGTTCGAGCTCGACGGCAGCGCGGTGTTCGGCGACGCCAAAATTTCGTTGCCGGAGCTCTTGCGCGCGATCAAACAAGGCGAGTCGATGGTCAAGCTCGACGACGGCACTCTCGGCATCGTTCCCGAAGAGTGGATGAAAAAATATGCTCTGCTCGCCGGACTCGGCACTCTCGAGGAAAAACATTTGCGCTTCACGCGGCCGCAGGCCGGGCTGTTGGACGCTTTGCTTGCCGGCGAGCCCGCCGTCGCCGTCGATGCGATATTCGCGCGGGTACGCCGGGAACTCGTCGATTTTGCCGGTATCGAGGCCGCCGAGCCAACGCCGCACTTCGCCGGCGAGCTGCGCGGTTACCAACGCGACGGCTTGGCCTGGTTGTTTTTCCTCCAGCGCTTCGGCTTCGGCGGCTGCCTGGCCGACGACATGGGCTTGGGCAAAACCATTCAAGTTCTGGCGCTCCTCGAAGCGCGCCGCGAGCGTCGTTCGAGTGGCGGCGAAAATGTAACGGGCCCCTCGCTTGTCGTGGTGCCGCGCTCGCTCGTGTTTCATTGGAAAAAAGAGGCGGAGCGCTTTGCTCCCGATTTAAAAATTCTCGATCACTCCGGCGCGGCGCGGCGCAAATCCGGGGAACACTTCGCCGAGTACGATCTCATCATTACAACCTACGGCACCCTGGCGCGCGATGCGCTTCATTTCAAGGAGCAGCGTTTCGATTACTGTATTCTCGACGAAGCCCAGGCGGTCAAAAACGCCGGCACGCTTGCCGCCAAGGCCGTGCGCTTGCTGCGTGCCGACCATCGCTTGGCGATGAGCGGCACGCCGGTGGAAAATCACCTGGGCGAGCTTTGGAGCCTGTTCGAGTTTCTCAACCCGGGAATGCTCGGCAGCGCTTCGGTTTTCACCAATGCCGGACGCAATCCGGACGAAAACACGCGCGTCATACTTAGAAAAGCGCTGCGGCCTTTTATTCTCCGACGCACGAAAAGCCAGGTCGCCACCGAGCTGCCGGAAAAGACCGAGCAAACGATTTACTGCGATCTCGAAGCCAAGGACAAAAAGCTCTACAACGAGCTGCGCGATTACTACCGCGCGCGCCTGCTGAAAAACGGCGCCGCGAATGGAGCCGGACAATTCAAGATTCAAGTGCTCGAAGCGCTGTTGCGCTTGCGCCAGGCGGCCTGCCATCCGGGACTGATCGATAAAAAGAAAAGCGCCGAGTCGAGCGCCAAGCTCGACACCCTGCTCGCCCAGCTCGACCAAGTGCTCGAAGAAAATCACAAGGTTTTGGTTTTCTCGCAATTCACCAGCTTGCTTGCCATCGTGCGCGGCCGCCTCGATGCGGCGAAGATTCCCTACGTTTATCTCGACGGCCGCACTCGCGACCGCCAAGCGCCCGTCGAACAGTTTCAGAACGATCCCAGCGTGAAGCTGTTTCTCATCAGCTTGAAAGCCGGAGGATTGGGATTAAATCTTCACGCCGCCGAATACGTTTATCTGCTCGATCCCTGGTGGAATCCCGCCGTGGAGGCGCAGGCGATCGACCGCGCGCACCGCATCGGCCAGACACGCCAGGTCTTCGCTTACCGACTGATTGCCCGTGATACCGTAGAAGAGAAAGTTCTGGCGTTACAGCAGTCCAAACGCGATCTCGCCGATGCGATCATCAGCGCCGACAGTAGTGTCATGCGCAATCTCACACGCGAAGATTTGGAGTTGCTACTGTCGTGAGGCTTGAGCGATACCGCACGGTGGCTTGATTTCCGCCCTCGTCCGGCGGGATCGACTGTATGACAACGTCGTAGGGAAGTCTAAAATTTTCACCGCTTAATGCTCAGCGCGGTGCCATCCGGCAAATAGCTAGTCAGCCAGCGCGTGCCGTCGAGAATGCGCTCCCGGTATTCCGCGGTTTTTTCCAAACCGGGTAGGTCGGGCGCATATTGCGCAAGGAATAAATTCGCGGATATCAGTAGGCCGGCGGGTTTCAGCAGCCGTTCGAATTGTTCCAGATCGATCAGCGACTCTGCCGGGTCGGTATCGAAGTAACCGAGATCGTAGGTGTCCTTGAGCGTCGGCAGGACCTTCGCGCCGAGCCCCGCGAAAACTTTGATCCGCTCGCCCAGACCTTCAGCTTTGAAGTGTTCGCGCGCGATGGCAGCGTGCTGAGGGTCGCGCTCGATGGATTCGACAACCGTTCCAGGTCCGCCGCCATAGGCAAACCAGAGGGCGCTGTAACCGAGGCCGCAGCCGACTTCGAGTATGCGTCGGGCACGATGCGTTGCCGCCAGGGTTCCAAGCAACGAACCGTTTGGATAAGGATACACATCGTAGCAGCCGTGCGTGGCGCGATGGCCATCGTATTTTGCCGCGACATGAGCGAAGCGGTCGTGCTGTCGCGCGTGCTTCTCAATCCATTGCTGTACTTGTTCGGGGCTCTTCGGTTCGCCTGGAGGCATCGCCATAGACTTGCACCTCGATTGAAATGGACCGGTTTCTATCCTTAGCGCAATCAGGTGCTTTTACCAATCGGGCTTTGGTTGACATGCGAGTATGCGACTCTGTAAGCTCAACCAAATGTTCGAAACGCCAAGGAGGATCCCTGATGGCCTATGACGTATTGATCAAAGGCGGACGGATTTACGATGGCAGCGGGTTGCCGTCTTATCTCGGCGACGTGGCGGTGCAAGACGGCCGGATCGTCGACACGGGCAGAATCAACGGCAGCGCGAAGCGGGTCGTCAACGCCGACGGCTTGGCCGTATCGCCGGGCTTCATCGATTTCCACACTCACCTCGATGCCCAGCTATTGTGGGACCCGTTGGCGACGTCTTCCTGCTACCACGGTGTGACTACGGTCATCCCCGGCAACTGTGGGTTGTCGTTGGCGCCGTGTAAAGAACCGGACCGCGACACGATCTTGAAAAGTTTTGAGCGCGTGGAAGCGATCACGCTGCCGGCTTTAAGGGCCGGGGTGAAGTGGGGCTTCACTACGTTCGGGCAATATCTGGACGCGCTGCGGGGCAAACTCGGCGTCAACGTCGCGTCCCTAGTGGGCCACTGCGCGCTACGCCAATTCGTCATGGGCGAGGCTTCCATCGAACGGGCGGCGACGCCGGCGGAAATCCATCAGATGAAAGAAGTGCTCAAAGCCAGCGTGCGCGCCGGTGCCGCTGGGTTTTCCACTAACCAAAATCCCGTGCATATGTATGCCGACGGCACGCCGATTCAGAGCCGCTTCGCCACCGATGAA
>Ga0207701_10006982_pt1 | contig 11246 bp, 13 predicted proteins | sample KBSSwiSSwithPhiX_FD_184294 | JGI IMG/M metagenome (GOLD analysis project Ga0207701, IMG submission 184294) | Switchgrass rhizosphere bulk soil microbial communities from Kellogg Biological Station, Michigan, USA, with PhiX - S5 (SPAdes) (version 2) | ecosystem: Environmental > Terrestrial >...
GGCCAGCCGCTCGAGCAGCGCCAAGGCCCGCGAGACGGCCGGCACCAGCGCGGTCGGGCGCGGCGCGCTGCGCCCAGCAAGCGCCGGCCGCGCGCCGCCGGACAGGGCGTGCGAACGGGATTCATGCGGCGCGGACAGGAGGGACATCGGAGGGGCGTATTCATTTGGCTGAACGGTCTTCAGTCAGCCGGACGCGGAGTCTAAGGAAGGCCCGCCCTTGCCGGCCGGCTGAAGGGCGTGGACTTCGGGTAAGCCCTCAGAGGGATTGCCCGTCCAGCCGTGGAGTGCCCATGCCGCATTGCATCGCGTCGATGGCCTGGCCGTGGCGGCGGACAGCTCAGCGACTCAGAGCAGGCAGCCGCGCGCCTCGATCGGCCAGATCGCCTCGACCACCCCGGACTCCAGGCCGCCGCGGACGCCGATGTAGCGGTCGTGCAGATTGACGGTCGGATCGCAATGCCCCGGCACGAGCCAGACCGTGTCGCCGAGATCGGGCAGCATGCCGGTCGTGCTGCTGCGCAGGCGCACGATGCCGTGCTCGTCGCCGCCGTTGGCGAATTCGAGGTCGCGCTGCCAGATCCGCGGCAGGCCGGAGTCGATCGCATGCGCCTTGTGGCCGGCATCGACGACCGCGTGCGAGACGCCGCGGCTCATCACCTGCGCCTTCACGAACAGGGCGTGCTCGAACCGCGGCGCTGCCGGATCCGGCAGGTTGTCGGCGTAGTCGCCGTCGAGGAAGAGATAGCTGCCGGGCTGGATCTCGCCGTACAGGCCAGAGGTCGACTCGTGCACGAAAGTGCCGGTGCCGGCGCCGGTCACGAGCGGACAGGCCACCCCGGCCGCCGACATGCTGGCCTGCGCGGCCCGCACGAGGCCGACGGCATGGCGGATCGCCGCCTCGCGTTCATCGGCTCCGCGCAAGTGCTGGGCACGGCCGTGATAGGCCTGCAGGCCGGCGAACGACAGCCCGTTCGAGACGACCTGATGGGCCAGCGCACCGGCCGCGACCGGCGCGACCCCACATCGACCCTGCCCGACGTCGATCTCGACGAACACGTCCACCTGGGTGCCTGCTGAGCGCAGCGCCGCCGCGAGGCGCTGCACGCCGAGCGTCGAGTCGACCGCAATCGCGAGCTTCACCTGGCCCGCCAGATGGGCGACGCGTTCGAGCTTCGCCGGCTCGATCACCTCGTTGCTGATGTAGAGATCGGGCACGCCGCCAGCGGCGAGCGCTTCGGCTTCGCCAACCTTCTGCACGCAGACGCCGACCGCGCCGGCCGCGATCTGCAATCGCGCGAGCGCCGCGCACTTGTGCATCTTCGCGTGCGGGCGCAGGCGCATCCGCCGCGAGCGCGCGTAGTCGGCCATGCGCGCGAGGTTGCGCTCCATCGCATCGAGATCGATGACGAGCGCCGGCGTCTCGACCTTGCCGACCAAATCACCGACCGTCCCCGGGGGTCGGCTCATCGCCGCCTCAACCGCGTCATGCGGCGAATCCGATCGGGTCTGCGGCCGGCGGCCGCCGCTCGCCTTCGTCGGCTTCGTCGAGCGGCACTTCGTCGAGATGGCCGGTGTCGTTCCAGCCGACCAGCGAGAAGCCCTGCGGCGTGTAGAGCAGCCGGTTGATGCTGGCGTTGCCGAGCAGCCAGGAGCGCGGCGCCTGGAGTTCGACCCGGGTTGCCGCGCGGTACAGGCAGTCCATCACCCCGCCGTGCGCGATCAGCGCGATGGTTTGGCCCGGGTGCGCGGCCGCGAGACGCGCCGCAGCGGTGACGCAGCGCGCCGAGAACTGGTGCAGCGACTCGGCGCCTTCGGGCGCGAAGTCCGGGTCGCGATGCCGCCAGCGCCGGCTGTCCGCCGGCCAGCGCGCCTCGACTTCGGTGAAGGTCATGCCCTCGAACACGCCGAAGCAGCGCTCGCGCAGGCCGCGGTCGGTGACGATCGGGCGGCCTTGCGCGCGGGCCAGCGCTTCGGCTGTCTGCGACGCACGCAGCAGGTCGCTCGAATAGATCGCGTCGAGCCGTTCGTCGGCGAGCGCGGCGGCGACCCGCGCGGCCTGCCAGTGGCCCTTGTCGTTGAGGGGGATGTCGATCTGCCCCTGCATGCGGGTCTCGACGTTCCAGGCGGTCTCGCCGTGGCGGACCGCGATGACCCGCGTCGCCTGCCCGGCATGTGCCTCGTCCGCCGCCGCCATCGGCAGCGGCTCAGCCAAGCAGCCGCCGATTCAGCGTGTAGGTGCCCGAGTGGGTCGCCTCGGCGATCACGTGATCGCGCACGGCACGTCGCGCATCGCTGCCGTTGAACGTGCCGGACAGCGCCAGCCGATCGACCTTCAGCGCATACAGCGTGAAGACATAGTGGTGGATAAGCGAATCGTTGAACGGCGGGAACGGCCCGTCGTAGCCGAAGTAGCTGCCGGCCATCTCGGCATGGCCGGCGAACCAGCCGGTGTAGTCGTTGAGGCCCTGGCGCGCCGCCTCGAAGCCGGCCACCTGCACCTGCGGCCCGCTCTTGCCGCGCGCCGTGAAGCCGCGGCTGAACGCACCTTCGGCGATCCGGTGGCAACTCGCCGGCACGTCGACGAGGATCCAGTGGAAGAAGTCGGTGCGCGGCAAGTCGGCCGGCACCTCGCGACCGGGCTGGTTGACGTCGTCACCGCGGCTCGGCACGTCGAAGTCGTGGCAGATCAGCGCAAACGACTGCGTGCCGGCAGGGACCTCGCTCCACTCGAAGTGCGGATTGAGGTTCTCCGAATAGGTCGCGCCGCCCTTGTCGTCGGGTTTGCCGGCCGCGTAGCGCTCGGGGATCCGGTCGCCGTTGGCCCAACTGTCGCTCAACAACTTCATGATGCGGTCCTGCTGCGTGTCCTGTCGTTCGGATGAAGCATCAGACGCCCCAGACGATGTCGGCGCCTTCGCGCTGCGAGCGCCGCATCATCTCCAGCAAGGGCCAGGCCCGCTGGCGCAGGCTGACGTTCTCGCCGCCGGCCGATTCGTCCGGCTCGTCGGCACCCGCCTTGCCCCGCGCCGCCTCTTCGGCCGCTACGGCCGCCTCGAGCGCCGCAATCGCTGCCGGCAGTGCGCCGACCTCGATGATCCCTTTGGCGGCCGGTTCGCGGCCGACGATGCGAAGAAGGTTGTCGCCCACCGGGCCCATCACGATCAGGTCAGCGGTGGCCTTGCTCTTGAAGCGATAAATCATCGGTCAGCTCTGCGCGTACATGTAGCCGCGGTTGAACGGGAATTGGGATTGTGCGCCGCGCATCGGACCATCACCGATATCGCCGGTGGGCCGCGCGGCCAGCATCTGCGACAGCGAAAGCCAGCCGTGCTCGAAGCACATCGCGCTCCCGGCAAGGTAGAGCCGATACGCGCGGACGACGCTTTCACGCGTGACCTTGCGAGCCTGTTCGAGGCGCGCCTCGAGCGCGTCGCTCCAGGCCCACAGCGTCCGACCGTAATGCGGCCGCAGGTTCTCGACGTCGAGCGGCTCCAGATCGGCCTCGCCCATCATGCGCAGCACCGCCGACACATGCATCAGCTCGCCGCCCGGAAAGATGTAGCGCTCGATGAAGTCGCCGAGGCCGGCGCCGAGCTGATGGTTGCGGGTGCCGCCAGCCGTGATGCCGTGGTTCATCAGCAACCCGCCCGGCTTCAGCAACCGATGAATCTTCGCGAAGTAGACAGGCAGGTAGGCGCTGCCGACGTGCTCGAACATGCCGACCGAGGCGATCTTGTCGAACGGCTCGTCTTCCGGCAGCTCGCGGTAGTCGAGCAGGTCCATCGTCACCATGTCGCGCAGTCCGCGCTCATCGATCATGCGATTCACAAAAGCGTGCTGGTTCTTGCTGAGCGTGATGCCATGGGCACGCACGCCGTAGTGCTCGGCGGCCCATAACAGCAGGCCGCCCCAGCCAGCGCCGATGTCGAGAAAGCGCTCGCCGCGCCGCAGCATCAGCTTCTTGCAGATGTGGTCGAGCTTGGCCTCCTGCGCCTGCTCGAGCGTCATCGACGCCTCCCGGTAATAGGCGCACGAATACAGGCGCTTGCCGTCCAGCCACAGCCCGTAGAAATCGTCCGAGACGTCGTAATGGAACTGGACCTGGCGCGCATCCGAGCGCAGTCCATGGCGCGCCTTCGACTTCGCGCCGTGGGCGATGTGGCGCCACCACTGCAGCGGCGCCGGGTCGTCGGCACGGGTCGGATCGTCGCCGATCAGCTTCCACGCGATCGTCATCAGGTCGCGCATGCTGCCGTCGAAGTCGACGCGTCCCTCGACGTAGTCCTGGCCAACCTTGCCCATCTGGCCGGTGGCGATCGAGGCGAGCGGCCCGAGGTCGTTGAGGCGCAGCGTGACGGCCGCATCGGCCGCGCCGATCCGTCGTCCGCCGGGCAGCGTCAACGCCAGCGGCACCTTCAAGGAGCCGAGCTTTTGCTCGAGGAGCGCGTCGACAGCAGCCATGTCCCGGTGACCTCCAGGACTACCACTTTACTAAGAAGTTAACGGGGTCGCCGGGCACCGCGCCTTGACCCCGACGAGGCCGGAGCCTTACGTAGCGACGGGTCGGGCCGCGCCGGCCGGCTCGAAGTAATAGCACATGCGCTGCGCCGGAGCCAGGTACTCCTGCGCCGCGCGCGGCAGCTGGGCGACGCGGACGCTGCGCCGGATGCCGACGCCTTCGGCCGTCTCGAGGTCGAGCACGATGGCTTCCTCGCGCGCGACGCGCGGGTCGTGGACGAGCACACTCGGCTTCAGCGACCGGGTCGAGCTGACGCCGACCACCATCGCGTGCCGGTCGTCGGTCAGCTGGACCGTCGAGCCCGGCGGGTAGACGCCCATCATCTTGATGAAGCCGCTCAGGATGGTCGTGTCGTACTGGGTCTTGCCTTGCGCGAACAGCAGCGACAGCGCCTCGTGCGGCGTCATTGCCTTCGCCAGGAAGTACGGATTGCAGAGGTTGTCGTAGCGATCGACGAGCGAGACGATGCGCGCCGCCAGCGTCATCCGGTCGGTGTTCAGCTTGAGCGGGAAACCGGTGCCGTCGGCGTGTTCATGGTGCTGCGCGATCACGGTGGTGGCACCCGCACTCAGGCCCATCCGCTTGGCGTGCACCAGGCCGTGCGCCACGTGCTGCTCGTATTCCTGGTGCTCAGCCGGCGAGAAGGTCTCCTCGCGGTGGCGCACGCGCAGCGGCATCTCGATCTTGCCGATGTCATGCAGCATCGCGCCGACGCCGAGGTCCAGCATGTCGGCTTCGCCGAAGCCGAACGCGCGTCCCATCAGCAGCGAGATCAGCGCGACGTTGATCGCATGCATCGACTGCTTGTCGCCGGCCGCATCGGTCAGCAGCCGGATGCACAGATCCTGCGCACCGAGCATCTTGTCGGTGAGCGCCTTGGTCAGCGATTCGGCCTGGCCGCGCGCATCGTCCGGCTTCGCCAGCACGAGGTCCCCGACCTGCTTGCAGGCCTTTGCCGCTTCGGCGAACTGACGCTCGCAGCGGCGCTGTGCAGCGCGCTGCGCGGTCAACGCTTCCCGACGCTGCTCGGCCGACTCGGCGCAGGCATTCGTCTTCTTGCGCGCTGCGGGCACGTCGCTCGACGCGTCGGCCGTACGCTCGGCGGCGACCGGCCTGACGATGGCCGGCCGCGGCAGATCGTTGGCGCGGGTGCTCGCCCCGCCGACCGAATCGTTGGCGGAGCCGTCGACGGCGCGCGCATCGCCCGGGCGGCTGTCGAGAAGACCGTGGTCGCTCTGCTCCGGGTTCCAGCGCACCCGCTCGAGTCCGAGCGCGCGGATCGTCTCGACCTGCTGCGGCGAGGTGATCTTGAAGCTGTTGAGCGGAAACGGATGCGAGATCCAGCCCAGATCGAGGTGAACGAACATGCCGACGCGCAGTGCATGCACGTCGATCAGGTTGGCGGAAGAGGTGGCTGCTCGCATGTGGAAGCCGTCGGCGTGGTGCCTTCAGGTCTTCCGGATATCGGCCCGGTCGATGCCGACTTGAATGGCGGCAAGCCCGGTGGAGGCGCCTGCCGCGCGAGCACTTTTACCGCTTCACTCGCCCTCCGGCAGGGGGACGCCGCGAAACGCGAGCAGCAGCGCAATGTCGTAGCCGACCTTCAGGAGCCCGCTGGCGACGAGCGGTGCGGCGAGCCAGCCGGCCGCCATCCACGCGCCGGCGAGCGCGGGCGAAGCCGCCGACGCGAGGCTGCGCGGCACCGCGGTGAAGCTCGCCGCGGCGGCCCGCTCTCCGGGCGTCACGAGCGCCATCACGAACGCGGTGCGGGTCGGGATGTCCATCTGGGACAGCGCACTGCGGACGAACAGGAACGCCAGCGTCAGCGGCAACCAGGGCGACACGGCGGCCGCCACGAGGCACAGATTCGCAGGGATGTGGGTCCAGACCATCGTGTTCAGCAGGCCGATCCGGCGCGCGACGATCGGTGCCGCCAGTTGTGATGCGGCCGAGAGCAGCCCGGTAACGAAAAAAAACAAACTCGCCTGCCCGAGCGACATCCCGAAACGCTCGAACAGCCAGAGCGCCAGCAGCGCGTTGACCGTCAACCCGCCGGCGAAGGCATCGATGCTGAACAGACTGGCCAGCCGGACGACGACGCGGCGCGAGGCGACGAGCGGCGCTGCGGGTGGCTCGACACCCGATCGCGGCGTCGGCAGCGAGCGGTAGATCGTCCAGACGAGCCCACCGACCGCGCCGTAGAGCGCGAACATCGCCCGCATCCCGGTCCCGAGCGAAACGCCGATGTGCGCTCCGAGCCACGGCGGGATGCCGGCCGCGAGCGCGCCAACCGCAGCGCTGAGCGAGCCGGCCAGCGTGTAGCGCGCGTACAAGGCGGTCCGCGCATGGCCGCTCGCAGCGCCGGCCAGCCGCGCGTGTTCGAGCGGCAGGAAGACGCTGACATCGCCCGAGCTCGGGTTCAAGGTGCCGACGAAAGCGACCAGCAGCAGCGGCCAGAACGACGTGAGGCCGGCAAACGCCAGCCCGGTCGCCGCCATCAGCAGCGCGGCGGCGCGCAGCAGTCGCGACAGCGGCCAGCGGTGGCCGATGGCGCCGACGGCAAGCGTCGCCAGCGCCGAGCCGGCCAGCGTCGCCGAGCTGATGAAGCCGACTTCGAGCTGACCCAGACCGAGCGCGAGCAGATAGGCCGGCAGCAGCACGGCGACGAAGCCGTCGGCGAAGCCGCGCAGCGTGCGGGCGAGCAGCAGGCGCCGCACCACCGGATCGATCGGCGGCTCCGGCGCACCAGCGGCGTCCGGCGATCGAGGCGTCATCGGCGCCGGCTTGGCTCGGCCGAAATGCCTGCGCGTGGCGCCACCCGGTTCGGTCAGGGCCGCAGGTAGGCCCAGCCGTCGCGCTGACGCTGCACGATCTCGGTCACGCCTCCCGGCACATAGCTGACGTTCGGGTGCATGTCGGCACGTGCCAGCTGCTGGTTGCGCATCGTGTTCTCGCAGGCAGCGACCTGGACGCCAGCCTTGATCGCATCGGTCACGCGCGAATTGCCCCATCGAGCTTCAGCATGCCGATCCCCGGTCCGTAGGCGACGACCTCGATTTCGACGTTGCCGGCGCCGAGGTCGTCCTGCAGGTTCTTGACGTTGTTCAGCACCAGATTCCAGCGCGCCGGATCAGCTTCGCTGACCTGGACGACCACGCGGGTCTTCTTCGCCGCGTCCTGGGCCAGCGCTGCCAACGGTGTTGCACCCAGCGCTCCGGCAACGACCGCGGCGGAAAGCAGGAATCGACGGTGCATGGTGCGCTCCGGCAAGATTAGGGAGCGCCATTGTGGACCGCCGATCGCACCCTTCGCGGCTCCGCACGGCGTGCTGCCGCCAGGCACGCGATGGACCAGAATGCAGCCAAACCGGGACGCCGGGCGGCCGCCGTGGCACGGCCCGTTCAGCGCCCGACGGCCATCGAATCGAGACCCCGCGATGATCGACAAGACTGTGGAATCGACCGCCGCCGCCCTGGAGGGCGTGAGCGACGGCGCGACCGTGATGATCGGCGGCTTCGGCGGCGCCGGCCAGCCGAACGAGCTGATCGATGCGCTGATCGCACAGGGCGCGCGCGACCTGACGATCGTCAACAACAACGCCGGCAACGGCGAGACCGGACTGGCCGCGCTGCTGAAGGCCGGTCGGGTGCGCAAGATCATCTGCTCGTTCCCGCGCCAGGTCGATTCGCAGGTCTTCGACGGCCTCTACCGCTCCGGCCAGCTCGAGCTCGAACTGGTGCCGCAGGGCAACCTCGCCGAGCGCATCCGCGCCGCGGGCGCCGGCATCGGCGGCTTCTTCACGCCGACCGGCTACGGCACCGAGCTCGCGAAAGGCAAGGAGACGCGCGAGATCGACGGCCGCATGTACGTGCTCGAGGCGCCGATCCACGCCGACGTCGCGCTGATCAAGGCCGAGCGCGGAGATCGCTGGGGCAACCTGGTGTATCGCAAGACCGCGCGCAACTTCGGTCCGATCATGGCGATGGCGGCGAAGCTCACGGTGGCATCGGTGCACGACATCGCCGAGCTCGGCGAGCTCGACGCGGAAGCGATCGTCACGCCGGGCATCTTCGTGCAGCGGGTGGTCCGCGTCGCCCGCACGGCCACCGGTCCGGCCGGTTTCCGGAAGGCCGCCTGACCGCGAGAAACGATCGATGCAACGACTGACCCGCGACCAGATGGCGGCCCGCGTCGCCCGCGACATCCCGGAGGGCTCATATGTCAACCTCGGCATCGGCCTGCCGACCCTCGTCGGCAACCACCTGCCGGCGGACCGCGAGATCTTCCTGCACAGCGAGAACGGCCTGCTCGGCATGGGGCCGGCGCCGACAGCGGGTGCCGAGGACTACGACCTGATCAACGCCGGCAAGCAGCCGGTCACCTTGCGGCCGGGCGGCGCGTACTTCCACCACGCCGACTCGTTCGCGATGATGCGCGGCGGCCATCTCGACATCTGCGTGCTCGGCGCGTTCCAGGTCTCGGTCGGCGGCGACCTCGCGAACTGGCACACCGGCGGTGATGCGATTCCCGCGGTTGGCGGCGCGATGGACCTCGCGATCGGCGCGAAGCGCACCTTCGTGATGATGGAGCACCTGACCAAGAGCGGCGAAAGCAAGATCGTCGAACGCTGCACCTACCCGCTGACCGGCATCGGTTGCGTCAGCCGCATCTACACCGACCTCGCGGTAATCGACGTCACCGCGCGCGGCCTGATCCTCGTCGAGGCCTTCAACGGCCTCGACCGCGCCGAATTGGAACGCCTGACCGGCGTCCCACTGCACGCCTGACCGAGGCATAGATTCGGCGCGTTGCGCGGCGGCATCGATGCCCCCCATTCCAACCAGGAGAACCTCATGACCGAGCAAGCCTTCATCTGCGATGCGGTCCGCACCCCGTTCGGCCGCTACGGCGGCGCGCTGTCGAGCGTGCGCACCGACGACCTCGGCGCGATCCCGATCAAGGTGCTGATGGCGCGCAACGCCAAGGTCGACTGGCAGGCGGTCGGCGACGTGCTGTACGGCTGCGCCAACCAGGCCGGCGAGGACAACCGCAACGTCGCCCGCATGGCCGCGCTGCTCGCCGAGCTCCCCGACACGATCCCCGGCGCCACGCTCAACCGCCTCTGCGCCTCGGGCCTCGACGCCGTCGGCACCGCCGCGCGCGCGATCAGATGCGGCGAGATCGACTTCGCCATCGCGGGCGGCGTCGAATCCATGACCCGCGCGCCGCTCGTGATGGCCAAAGCCGAGACCGCCTTCCAGCGCTCGGCCGAGATCTTCGACACCACGATCGGCTGGCGCTTCGTCAATCCGATCATGGCCGCGCAATATGGCGTCGAGTCGATGCCCGAGACCGCCGAGAACGTCGCCGAAGCCTTCCAGGTCACGCGCGAGGACCAGGATTTCTTCGCCATGCGCAGCCAGACGCGCGCCGGCCGCGCCATCGCCCGCGGCTACTTCGCCGAAGAGATCGTCCGCGTGCACGCGAAGGACGCCAAGGGCGCCGACAAGACGATCGAGACCGACGAGCACCCGCGCCCCTCAACCACCATCGAGCAGCTCGCCAAACTGAAGGCGCCCTTCCGCGAGAACGGCACCGTCACCGCGGGCAACGCATCCGGCGTCAACGACGGCTCCGCCGCGCTGATCCTCGCCTCCGCCGAGGCGCTCAAGACCCACCGCCTGCGCCCCCGCGCCCGCGTGCTCGGCATGGCGACCGCCGGCGTGCCGCCGCGCGTGATGGGCATCGGCCCCGTCCCCGCGACGCAGAAACTCATGGCCCGCCTCGCCCTCAAGATCTCCGACTTCGACGTGATCGAGCTCAACGAGGCCTTCGCCGCGCAAGCCCTCGCCGTCACGCGCAGCCTCGGCCTCCCCGACGATGCCGAGCACGTCAATCCCAACGGCGGCGCGATCGCGCTCGGCCATCCGCTCGGCGCCAGCGGCGCGCGCCTCGTGCTCACCGCGCTGCACCAGCTCGAGAAGACGTCGGCCAAGCGCGCGCTGATCACGCTCTGCGTCGGTGTCGGCCAAGGCGTCAGCCTCGCGCTCGAACGGGTCTGACAACCCGTCGGCCGCCATATCAGGCACCCTTATAACGTGCGTCATTAAGCACGTGTATACCTGCGCTTGTTATCGAAAACAGAGTGTGCGATTGAGTCCAATACTGGCGTGCACGCCAGCAAAGGAGGGGGCTCCAATGACTTGCAAGATTGCGGCGGTTTCCGCCGCTGCACTGGTATTGCTGACGGGCTGTGCTTCGATCGTCAAAGGCACCAGCCAGTCGATCCTGATCACCACGCCGCCGACAACGGGTGCCGATTGCGTCCTGACCAGCAAGGAAGGCAATTGGACCGTCGTGTCGCCTGGCCCGGTCACGGTGTCGCGAAGCAAGGAAAACATCACCGTCACCTGCAAGAAGAGCGGATTCCAGGACGGCGTCGCCTCCATTCCCTCGAACTTTGAAGGCTGGACGGTCGGCAACCTCGTGTTCGGCGGCCTGATTGGCGTTGGTGTCGATGCCGCGACCGGCGCGATCAACGATTATCCGGACGCATTCCAGGTTCCGATGACGCCGATCCCCGGCGCGACGCCGGTGCTCGCACCGCAGGCGCAGAACACCCCGCCGAACTCTTAGGCGTCACCGGGCTCCCATCCGGACCGCCGGCGGTCATCCGATCGCCGGCCCCGGCGCGTTTTTGCGCGTCATCACGCTGGCGCGGGACCGC
>Ga0207701_10006984_pt1 | contig 11245 bp, 12 predicted proteins | sample KBSSwiSSwithPhiX_FD_184294 | JGI IMG/M metagenome (GOLD analysis project Ga0207701, IMG submission 184294) | Switchgrass rhizosphere bulk soil microbial communities from Kellogg Biological Station, Michigan, USA, with PhiX - S5 (SPAdes) (version 2) | ecosystem: Environmental > Terrestrial >...
TGGCGCAACTCCTTCCAATTGCGGTGCTTCCCCGGCCCGGTTATGATGATGATGCCCGCGCGGCGCGCGCGATGGGCTGGCTGTCCGGGTTCGTCCGCCCCGAAAGCCAGGCGAAGAACTGGGCAGAGTGGAGTCCACCGGCGATCTTATTTCTTCGACTGCCGACGAACGCCGTCTCCGCTACCGCTTTACGCGCGCTTGATCCCAACTGGCACCGCAGAACCCGCTCCGGACGTTCCGGATCGTCGGGCGACCGCGGCACGCCGACCTAAGGAGACGCCTTGCCAGACCGTCCAACAGAGACCGCCGTCCACGGTAGTCAATCCATCGATGTCCAGAAGCTCCACGAGCTGGTGCTCCAGTCACTGGACGACGATCAGGCCCTCGAAGTCGTTTCGATACCGCTGGAGGGCAAGTCCAACATCGCGGACCACATGGTGATCGCGTCGGGCCGATCGACCCGCCAAGTGGCCTCAATGGCTACGAAATTGGCCGATCGCATTAAGCAACAATTCGGCAAAAACGTGCGAATCGAAGGGCTGCCGGCGGCGGATTGGGTGCTCATCGATGCGGACGATGTGATCGTGCATCTTTTTCGCCCTGAAGTAAGAAGTTTTTACAATTTGGAGAGAATGTGGTCTTTTGGGGATGAAGCGGTACCCGCAACTGCTCAGGGTGGGTGAGAGCAATGCGACGTTTGGGATTTCTGTTTTTACTGCTGGCGTTCGTCGCGCAGCCGGCTTCGGCAGCGCCGAACTCGCTCGTCACGAGCCTGCAGAACGAGCTGTCGATGCTCGTCACGTCGAAGTCGGCCGACGTCGGCATCGCTGCGATCGACCTCACGACCGGTGAGGCGGTCAGCGTTCGCGGGAACAACCGGTATCCCATGGCGAGCACCGTCAAGGTAGCCGTCGCCGCGACCTATCTTTCCTATGTCGAGAAAGGCGAGCGCTCTCTGGACGACACGATCAGTGGCGTCTCCGCAGCAGCGCTGATGAAGCGGATGCTCGTTCACAGCGACAATCACGCGACCGATTTGCTCATCCGCAATCTCGGTGGGCCGGAGACCGTTCAGAAGTGGCTCGACTGGCACCATGTCGAAGGGCTTCGCATCGACCGCACGATCGCGCAGTTGCTCAGCGCCAAGCGCGATCTCTACGACGAGCGCGATTCAACCACTCCCATGGCTTTTGCCAAGTTCCTGAAGCGTCTCGACGACGGCTATCTCATCAGCAACAAGAGCAGGGCCTATCTTCTCGACCTGATGTCGCAGTGCATGACGGGGCGGAATCGAATGAAATCGCTCCTCCCCGATGGGACGCGCGTCGAGCACAAGACGGGCACACTGAACGGGCTGACTGACGACGTCGGCTTCATCACGCTTCCAAACGGTCACCGGATCGCGGTTGCAATTTTCGCCCGCGGCGGAACCAACCGGCCGAGCGCGATCGCCGAGGCAGCCAAGACTGTTTACGACGGGTTCCTTGCTGTGGTCGGGTGGCCCTACACGGCAGCGTCGTCGATCAGCGGCCACTAAGCGGGCCCGACGGCCCCTCGTGCTGCTCCACATCATTGCGCGAGGCAAAATCGGCAAGTCAGCCGAAGCAGAACTGGTCGAGCGCTATCTGAAGCGCATTCCCTGGCCGACAAAGGTCACGGAGCTAGCCGATGACGGCCGCAGCGCGCCCGAGCTTCCGCACAGCGCAATCTGTGTCCTCCTCGACGAACGGGGAAAGGCGCTCTCCTCCATCGAACTGGCCAAAAAGCTGGAAGGCTGGCGCGACGACGGCAAGCGCGAGGCCCGTTTCTCGATCGGAGGAGCGGACGGTCATACCGAAGACGATCGCGCCAAAGCCGATCTGCTCCTGTCGTTCGGTCCGGCGACTTGGCCGCACCTGCTCGTGAGGGGGATGCTCGCCGAGCAGCTGTTCCGGGCGACTTCGATCCTTGCCAACCATCCCTATCATCGGGAAGGCTGAGCTTATGCTTCGCGGAATCGCAGGCTTGCTCCTCCTGACGGCATCCGCGGCGCTCGCCTCGAGCGCACCTCTCGCCCCGCGCTCGAGCGTGGACCAGGACCTGCGCGATGCCCAAAGGGAAGCGCAAAGGGCTACCGCAGAGCAGCTGCGCCTGGAACAGGCAGCTGATCAGGCTCAAGACGAGGTGGAGCGCCTCCACGCGCGCCAGCTTGCAGCGATGGAAGCAATTGCCGCGGCCGAGGCCGCAATCACGGCGTCGGAGCTGCAGGCGCGCGTCGTGAATGCACAACTCATGCAGCAGGAACAGCATCTCGCGCGCGAGCAGGCGCCAGTGAGTGCGCTTCTCGGCGGTCTGGTGCTCGCTTCGCGGCGCCCGCCGCTTCTCCTCCTTGCCGATTCCAGCTCAGCCGACGAACTCGTGAGGCTTCGGGTCCTGCTTCGGGCCACTACTCCCGCCATCCGCGCGCGGACTGCAGGATTGCAGCGTGACCTGGACGGGCAGGCGAAGCTCAAGCAATCCGCGGTGGCCGCGCTCAACGACCTCAAGGCACGCCGCGCGGAGCTCGACCGGCGGCGCGTCGCTTTTGCAGACCTGGAGCAGCAGGCGCTAACGGTCGCCAGAGCACGCGGATCGGAGGCGCTCGGCGCGGGCGACGTCGCAATCGCGCGCCAGGAGCAGCTCGGCGACGTCCAGGCGAACGCCTCCTCGCGGATGGAATCGATGAGGACTGCCAACGAACTGGCCGCTTTTGGGCCTATCCCCCTTCGTGGCGCGGCCGGCATGCCAGCTTCGTCGCTCAATTACCGGCTTCCGGCGGATGCTGCGGTCCTCGACGGCCTCGGCTCGGTCAGCGCCAACGGAGTGCGGTCGCGGGGGATCGTGCTTGCGACCCGGCGAGGCGCGCCGCTCGTCGCCCCATCTTCGGGAACGATCCTCTTCGCTGGCCCCTTCCGCGATTATGACGGCGTAATCATCATCGACCATGGCAACGGCTGGAAGTCGGTGCTGGTCAACGCCGGGACGAAACTGCGGCGCGGCGTCACTGTAGCGATCGGCGAGCAGCTTGGAATTGCGCTCGGGCCGGTTGAAATTCAGCTCCAACACAGGGGTTTGGCCGTTTCGCCAGCTCTCATCGCAGGTTCATCTGCGGTGCTGTCAAATGGCTCCAAAGGCGGCTAAACACTTTTCCGACGCGACACCTAAGGCATTAGTCATGAAGACGATTCACAAGCTGCTCCCACCGCTCGCGCTGGTTTCGGCGCTCGCTCTCGTGCCGGTCACGACCAGCTCGCTCGCAGCGGCGGACGTTGCCAATTACAACGAGCTCGAAAAGTTCATGAGCGTCTATGAGCGCGTGAAGGCGAATTACGTCGACCAGGTCGACGACCACACGCTGATCAAGGGCGCGATCGACGGAATGCTGTCGGCGCTCGACCCACACTCCTCCTACATGGAGGACAGCGACTTCGACACGCTGAAGACCACGACCGACGGCAATTACGGGGGACTTGGCCTTACGGTCACCGTCGAGGACGGGGCAGTGAAGGTCATTGCTCCGACCGAAGACACGCCTGCGTGGCGCGCCGGGATCAAGTCCGGCGATTACATCACCCACATCAACGGCGAGCTCCTCTACGGCTCGACGTTGGATGAAGCCGTCGACAAAATGCGGGGAGACCCGGGGACGCCGATCAAGCTTACGATCGTCCGGCCGGGCCGCGACAAGCCCTTCGACGTTTCCCTCGTCCGTGAGCGAATCCAGCTCCGTCCCGTCAAGTGGGAAATCAAGGACGGCATCGCAGTCATCGACATCAACACCTTCTCGGGTAATTCCGCCGAGGAGACGAGGGCGGCCCTGACTGCCGTCGACAAAGCCACCGGCGGAAAGGCGCTCGGATACATCCTCGACCTTCGCTCCAACCCCGGAGGGCTGCTCGACCAGGCGGTCGACATCAGTGACGCCTTCCTCGATCGCGGTGAGATCGTCTCCCAGCGCGGGCGCGAGAAGACGGATATCGAGCGCTACTATGCGAAGCCGGGCGACATGGCCCATGGCCGGCCAATCATCGTCCTCGTCGATGCTGGCACCGCTTCCGCAGCCGAAATCGTCGCAGCGGCACTCCAGGACCAGCGCCGGGCGCTGGTTATGGGCGAGACAAGCTTCGGCAAGGGCAGCGTGCAGACGGTCGTCCAGACGGGCCCGAGGAGCGCTCTCAGGCTGACCACGGCGCGCTACTACACCCCATCGGGCCGTTCAGTTCAGGCTGGCGGAATCGACCCCGACATCGCCGTGCCGCAGCTGACGGATCCGGATTACAAGAACCGTCCAGTCGTTCGTGAAGCCGATCTTCGCCGGCATCTGCTCGCTCAGGCGAAGGCGGACGACAAGCTGCTGGAAGAAGACGACACGGCGCAGGATCCGCGGTTCTCGGCGACGTCCGAAGAGCTCGAGAAAAAGGGCATCAAGGACTTCCAGCTCAACTATGCGCTGAACACGCTGAAACGGCTGCAGTCACCGGGGGCAATCGCCTCGGCCGGCGGGCAGTCGAAGTCGAAGCGCTAAGCAGCCGGAGCGGCCGTGGAATCGACGCTCGGCGGAGCAACAGGAATGGCAGGACCTGGCCGCGCGCAGGCCGCGCGTCTTATCGCGCTGCTCCTTCCGCTGGCCCTCCTCGCCGGCGCCTTCGGATCGCAATATCTCGGCGGTCTTTATCCTTGCGAAATGTGCTGGTGGCAGCGTTACGCACACGGCGCTGCAGTCATCATGGCCGCGCTTGCATTCACGGCCCCAGCCGCCTCAACGCGGTCGCGTAGCCTGACGCTTCTGGCGGCGCTTGCAATCGCGGTGTCGGGCGCGATCGGCGTCTATCACGCAGGGGTGGAGCTGAAGATTTTCGAAGGCTTCACCACCTGTGCGACGACCGCCAAGGCGACTTCGACGGAGGAGCTTCTAAAGAAGCTCATGAAGGTGCCGTTGATCCGCTGCGACCAGGTCCAATGGTCGTTCCTCGGCATTTCCATGGCCGGCTGGAACGCGATTATCTCGCTATCCGGAGTGGCCGCCGTCGCCTGGCTGACCCTGACGGCGAGGCGTGCAAGATGACCCGTCCGTGGCGGCCAGGGCAGAGGCGAGCAGACAGCGCATCCATGCTTCGAGTCGACCAGGCAGGCGAATATGGCGCCACCCGAATATATGCCGGCCAACTTGCTGTCCTGCGCCCCAATTCGCCGGCGGCGAAAGCTGTTTCTCGAATGGCGATGCAGGAGCAGCGCCACCTCAAACGCTTCGACGAGCTGATGTCGAAGCGGAGAGTCCGCCCGACCCTGCTCCAGCCGATCTGGAAGGTTGCGGGCTTTGCGCTGGGTGCTGGAACGGCGCTGATTGGCGAAGAAGCGGCGATGGCCTGCACCGAGGCGGTCGAGACCGAGATCGACCGGCACTACCAACGCCAACTCGATGAACTCGGCGATGAAGATGCCCAGCTTTCCGCCGATATCGCCGAGTTTCGTGCCGAGGAGTTGGAGCACCGGGACACGGCTCGTGCCGCTGGGTCTCAGCGCGCTCCGGGGTACCCCCTATTGACTGGGACAATCCGCGCGGCATGCCGTGTAGCAATCGCGTTGTCGAAGCGGGTCTAGGGGAACCGGTCGTGGTTTCCAGCCGCTTTAGTCGTGAAAGGTTTGACCAATGACAAGGTTGCTGAATCCACTCACGGCCGCGGCAGGGACAGCCGTTCTCGCCGCCGCTTTCGCTGGGCCTTCAATTGCTCAGGACCCCGCCAGCGGCGAGGGTGAAAAGATCGCCGAGGTCATCGTCTATGGCAATGACCCCTGTCCCCGCTCGACGGACGACGCGATCGTGGTTTGCGCTCGCAAGCCGGAGGGCGAGCGCTACCGCATTCCCGAGCGCTATCGGAATTCCGACCCACGTCAGATGCACCAGAGCTGGGCCCAGAAGGCGAAGAGCTTCGAATATGTCGGCCGTACGGGGATCCAGAGCTGTTCCGCGGTCGGACCCGGCGGGAATACCGGCTGCCTGCAGAACATGATCGACCGGGCCAAGGCGGAAGCGCGCGAGTCGACCACGCAGTCAGTGCCGCCCGAGGAAAATACTCCGCCGGGACCCGGCTACTGACCCGTCAGACCAGCTCCCGATACGGGTAGCGGTCGCGGATTGTCTTGTTGAAATGAACGCCCTTGGAGAAGGCTGCGCGAAGCGCTTCCGCTTCTTCGCGCGGCACGCCTGAATAGACGTAGCGGCGGCCGGTGACGAACTCGACCGTCAGCTCTCGCGCGTTGGGCGAATAATCGAAGCGGCGGATGACCGTGGAAGGCATGAGCGAGAAAACGCTCGAAAGCCCTCGCGGCTGCAAAACTCATGCTACGCGTCGCGGCGGAGCGGGCCTGAAGCGCCAGATGTCGCCGCCGGAGCAAAGCACTCCGCGAAGGGTGGCCGTTTCGCCGTTCGAAAGCGCTGCGATGAGCCTATCGAGCTCGCGGCCACGCAGAGCCTCCCCTTCGCCTTCCTTCGCCAAGCTAGCTACGGCGCGACCGACCACCCGCCGGCGAATTTCCGCGGGCGCCGACGGCCGATATTCGATTTCGCCATCTGCTTCCCTGACCTGCGACGTCCATTCCTGGTCAGTTGCCCAATCGAGAGCGGAATCCGCCTCGGCCAGGTGAATTGCGATCCTTCCCACCGCTTCGGCGTCCAACCAGTCGGCTTTGGCCAGGGCTCGGCGTATTCTCACGCGCTCGAACAATTCGTCCGAATTGCTCGGGTCTTGCGCGGCCTCAAGCCCGGCGGAGACACAGATCTGCTCTAGCTCCGCCCGACGCCAGCCGAGCAATGGGCGCACGAGTTTCACCGTCGAGCCGGGCACAGGCAGCGTCGAGCAAGCCCTCATGCCGGCGAGGCCGCGCACGCCAGCGCCCCTGTTGACGCGCATCATCAGCGTCTCCGCCTGATCGTCGAGATGGTGCGCCGTGGCAATCGCCGGCAGCCCGCGCTCGTCGGCCCATCGGTTCAAGCGGCCATACCGCTCTTCCCTCGCGCGCTCCTGAAGCCGTGTCGTGGGCTTGTGCGACCATTCAACAGTCAGCGTGGAATGGGGGACTCCGAGTTGCGCACAAATTTCGGCGACCATTCCGGCTTCGGCTGCAGCTTCGGTCCGCAGGCCATGATCCACCGTCGCGGTTTCGACCTGGCCCGCGCGGGCGGCCGCGGCAAGCAGCAGCATTGCAAGGCTGTCGGGACCGCCCGAGACTGCGAGCCCAAGCTTGTCTCCCGGGGCGAGGAGTCGGTCGAGCTCGGCGGCGAAACGGCCGACCTGCTCCGGATCAGGAGCAGCTGGCGTCGGCCTTCCCTTTCGCGACCAGCGCCTTCAAGTCAGGCCGCACTGAGGCGCCATACACATCTTCGAGCTCGCCATAGGCCTTGCAGGCCTGGCTCGGCTGCGGAGGATTGAGGGTCATCAAGGCCTGGCCCAGATAATAGAGGCTGTCGGGTGCCCGCTCGCCCTTGGGGTCATTGCGGTAGTTGGCGAGCAGAGCCTCCGCCGCCGGGCGCGGCTGTCCCTTGTCGAGCAACGCGCGCCCGATCAGGTTCCTGGCGAAGCTCACGCGACGATGTTTCGGAAAGCCGGAGACGAACGCGCGAAGCGCTGTGATAGCCTGATCGTACTTGCCGTCACGCCACAGGCGGAAGCCCTTCGAATAGGCCTCTTCACCGGGATCGGTAGGCGCTGCGTCGGCGGTCTCCACCTCGTTGGAAGGCGTTTCGCGAGAGGAGGTCGACGCGGACTGGGCCTTGGGCTTTTCACGCGGTTGCACGGCCGCAGCCTCTTCCGGCGCTACCTCTGCCGATTGCGGCTGTTCGACGGGGCGCGATTCCAGCGCCGTCAAACGTGAATTCATGTCATTCTTCAGGGTCGCAACCTGCGATTCCACCTCAGCCACCCGATGGCCGTTCACCTCGCCCTGGTTGATCAGCTGTTGGAGCTGGCGCTCAATCGAATCGAGACGCTGCTGGAGCTGCACCGCTGACGCCTGGCTGGCGGCGAGCTGCTGCTGCAGGATAGCGATCTGCTGCTGGGCGTTGGGCGGCCTCTGAGCCGATGCTGGAGCGACGAGAATTCCGGCCAATACAACGGCCGGAACGGCGATGCGCAGCTTCGCGCCAATCATTTGAAACCCCCGCATATTCGCAATTCTAACACTGTGCCCGAGCTGAGCTTACGCGCGGATGAATCTATTGCGCCAGTGAATTTTGCGGGGGCTGCGCTGGTTGTTGTGGACCGTTCGGCTGAGGCCCTCGCATCAGGTCGGCCGGAAGAAGGCTGACATTGGATGTCACCTGCCCGGCGGGCCCGACCGGCGGCGCAACCGCGGTACCGACTGTTATCCGAAGCGCTTCGGGAGCGCCCGCGCGAAGCATCGGCGCGGTGGCGGTCGGCGGAACCTGGTAGGTCTGCCCCGGCTGAAGCACGCCTTCGAAAAGTGTTTTGCCCTGGTCGCTGACCCGGACCCAGGCAGGCGCGCTAGCAGTCAGCACGACAGGGCCTTGGGGAGCCGCTTGCTGCGCCGGCGGAGTTGCCTGAGCGGGTGCCGGCGCCTGTTGGGCCGGCGCTTCGTTCGCGGCCTGCGTCGGCTCCTCACTCACCGATCGGTTGCTTATCCAGGTGAAGACGAGGACGATGGCCAGGATCGCGGCAATCGCCGACAGAACGAGCCATTTCGGCATTGCGCGCGCCGGGTCTGCAGGCTCGAAATGCTCGACCGTGGAATTGTCGTTCCGGAAGCCGCCCATTTCCGCGCGCAATTGCTCGGCGATCTCGGCGCGATCCAGCCCTACCGCTCCGGCATAATTTTTCGCAAAGCCGATGGTGTAGGTCGGAGCCGGAAGGCGCGCCCAATCCGCTACTTCCAGACTTTCCAGGTGGCGCAGCGGAATCCGTGTCTCTCCGGCTATGTCTTCGAGGCTAAAGCCCTTTTCCTCGCGAGCGGCACGGAGGCGCTCACCGACGGGCGGAAACTCGGCAACTTCGGTCTCTTCGTCCATTCCTCACCCTTTGTCGGCGCGGTTGTTGTCGAAGCCGTCCATCGGCCTGTCAACAGTCGATCCGAACCATTTCAGCCGACGGCCACGCGATGGCGGCGTGCCCAGTCGGTGAGCGATTTCCTGAGGTCGTGCGGAGGCCGCGCGAGCAGCTGCTCCATCCTGGCCCGGATCGCTGCAGCGTCGAGCGAGCGTACCATGGCCTTGATCGGGCCGACCGCCGCCGGCGTGATGGAGAAATTCTCCGCGCCGACGCCGATGAGCGCCATGCACTCCAGCGGCCGCCCGCTCATCTCGCCGCAGATACGGACCGGAGTTCCCGTTGCGCGCGCCGCATCAATGACTCGCTTTAGGAAGCGGAGGATTGCCGGGCTCAGCCAGTCGTAGCGTTCGGCGAGCCGCGGATCGCCGCGGTCGGCTGCAAACAAGAACTGGGTAAGGTCATTGGTGCCGATCGAAAGGAAATCGACCTGCGGGAGCAACTGGTCGAGCATCTCGGCGAGCGCAGGCACTTCCAGCATCGCGCCATATTCGATCCGCGTCGGTCCGGCCCTTGCGCCGCGCTCGGCCCACTGCACCTGCGCATCGAAGAGCGCTTTCGCCTGCTCATATTCCCATGGCTCGGAGATCATCGGAAACATCACCCGAAGCACCCGCCCCGCTGCCGCCTGGACAAGCGCCCGGGCCTGCGCCTTCATCAGCGTCGAGCGATCGAGGGAAAGGCGAAGAGCGCGCCACCCCATGGACGGGTTTTCCGCCTCCTCGGCATCGTCCTGAAGGTAGGGAAGCGCCTTGTCGCCGCCGATATCGAGCGTTCGGAACACGACGGGCTTGTCTCCAGCGGCGTCGAGCACCTTCTTGTAGAGTCGCAGCTGGCTCTCGCGGCCCGGCATCGTCGCGGAGACGAGGAACTGGAACTCCGTCCTGAAAAGCCCGATTCCATCGGCACCAGTCAGCTCGAGCGAGGCCGCATCCTCGGCAAGCCCGGCATTCACCATCACGCTGATGGGAATTCCGTCCGTCGTTCGGGCCGCGAGCGAGCGGACCGCCTGGAACTGCGCGCGACGCTTGTGGCTGAGCGCCATCCTTTGATCGAAGCTTGTCTGCAGCGCTCGCGACGGGCGGATCATGACGCTGCCGTTGTCGCCGTCGACGAGTACGGTATCGCCCTCTTCCGCGATGTGGCGGACGTCGGACAGGCGCCCGACGACGGGCACGCCCATCGCTCGGGCGACGATCGTCATGTGGGCGGTCAGCGAGCCTTCCTCGAGCACGACGGCCTTCAGCCGCCTCTTGTCATATTCGAGTAGCTCGGCGGGGCCGAGATTGCGCGCGATCAGCACCGTGTCATGGGCGAGCCCGGTCTGCGCGGCCGTCCCCATCCGCCCGGATACGATGCGCAGGAGACGGTTCGACAAGTCCTCGAGGTCGTGCATCCGCTCCTGAAGTAGAGGATCGTCGATCTCCCGCATTCGGGCACGCGTCCGTTGCTGGACCCGCTCGATCGCAGCTTCAGCGGTCAGGCCGGAATCGATCGCTTCGTTGATGCGCCGGGACCAGCCCTCGTCATAGGCGAACATGCGATAGGTCTCGAGGATCTCCTGATGCTCTCCTACGGCGCCGAACTCGGCCTCGCGGGTCATATTGTCGATCTGCTCGCGCATCTTGCGGAAGGCGCCGTAAACCCGCTCGCGCTCGGCCTCGATGTCGTCGGCGACCGTATGTTCGATGACGACGCGCGGCTCGTGGAAAACAGCGTGCCCCTTCGCCATTCCGGCGACCAGCTTGAGGCCGGTGAGGCGCAGCGGCCCGCTGCTTCCGCGGACCCTGCCCCGGCGCGCACCGTCGACCAGCCGAGTGCCTGCAACCAGCTCCGACAGAACCATCGCGACCGTTTGCAGCGCCTCGATCTCGACATCGGCATAGCGACGCGGCTCGGCATGCTGGACGGAGAGGACACCGACCGGGCTTTCGCGATAGATGATCGGCACTCCGGCGAAGCTGTGGAACCGCTCTTCGCCCGTTTCCGGCCGGTAGACGAATTCAGGGTGGCCGGCGGCCTCCGCCAGGTTGAGGATTCGCCCCTCGGCGGCGATCGATCCGACGAGACCCTCGCCCAGCTTCAGGCGCGTAACGTGGACCGCTTCCTTGCGAAGCCCGTGCGTTGCGAACAGCTCCAGCTTGTTGTCGCGGAGGAGATAGATGGAG
>Ga0207701_10006985_pt1 | contig 11241 bp, 11 predicted proteins | sample KBSSwiSSwithPhiX_FD_184294 | JGI IMG/M metagenome (GOLD analysis project Ga0207701, IMG submission 184294) | Switchgrass rhizosphere bulk soil microbial communities from Kellogg Biological Station, Michigan, USA, with PhiX - S5 (SPAdes) (version 2) | ecosystem: Environmental > Terrestrial >...
GATTTTGAGAAAGCGACACAGCGCGTCTATCACAGAGCAGCTAATGCGTCGAAGTTGACCGTGAGTGTTGTGAAGTGATCTGCGGACAGGATTTCAGGATTACAAGATTTGCGTCTCAGCAAGCGCTGCAAGCTTGGCCACCTCGGAAGAGACACGGGCAACACTTGTCTCACCTCCCTACAGCTTAGGTCATGTCAACCACTGGAGAACTTCTTCTTCGCCAGTACTGCGCACGCCGCCGACGACATGGATGAAATACTCTTCCAACGACACCGGACCCGCGTGTTGTCCATCACCTTCGACTTGAATTCCCTTCCGCAGTTCATTGAGCGAACCCGATGCCAACAACTTCCCGTGGGCGATGATCGCGATGTCGCTGCATAAACGCTCCACGATCTCGAGCACGTGTGATGTCAGGAACACCGTTAGCCCACGCGACGTCAGACGCGAAAGCAAATCCTTGAGAGTACGTGAAGCAATTGCATCGACCCCCTCGAACGGCTCATCCAGAAACAGAATCTCCGGTCTGTGAATCAACGCGCACGCGAGTGACAACTTCTTCTTCATACCATGCGAATACTCGATAATCAGTTTTCGTGGGTCGTCCTGCAACTCCATCAAATCCAAAAGTTCTTTTGAACGCTTAATAATTTGTTCCTGGGTTAGCCCGTACATACGACCGGTGAACGAGAGCATTTCTGCGCCGGTCAGTCGCTCAAACAGGTTGAGATCCTCCGGCACGACACCGATGCGACGTTTCACCTCCATCGGTTCTTGTGCTATGTCGCGATCGAGCACACGAATTTTGCCACTCGTCGGAGTTAATAGTCCGGTCAGCATTTTGATTGTCGTTGATTTGCCCGCGCCGTTTGGACCGAGAAAGCCAAAGAAGCTACCGCGTTCGATTTCGAGATTAATGTGGTCGACGGCGACGAAGTTGCCAAACTGACGAACGAGAAAGAATGTCTGAACAGCTTTGGAAGTTGGTGGCTCAACCTGCTGGATCATGTTGGACGTTGTACGCGTTCGGTGCGTAACGCGTCAAGAAGAGACCACGGACTTCAGGTCGGTGGTCTCTAACCGCGCAGTAGAACTCGCGCGTCGTCCGCACGCACATATTCAGGTAAGTGGCGATGAGTGCTCATGAGGAAAGCGTTAGAACTTGAACGCAGTGCGTTTCCGTGTGTCGCAGCCAAACGAATCAAACGGCCAAATGGCGACCAGCCGTAGTAGTAACCATCGCGCAAACTGATCAGCACATCAGCGGTGTGCTTAACTCGCGGCGACTGAAGCGATAAATAAATATTTCGCAGTGGATCCGGATATTCGTGAGCTTTGGTCTTCTCAAACCACAGTCCGTCCTTACCAAAACCCTCAGCATCGATTCCCCCAGCGTTCTTCAACGCCGCGACGACTGAATTCAACTTTAAGGGATCGCCATTGATGGACGCGTACCGATAACTCGACCCGCCATTCGCCCCACGCTTTTCGATCCGTGCACTTCCGTCTTCACCAGCTACGACAACTCCATCGCCGTCGCGGTACACGACAAAATCAACGCCGGGTTCATCGACCAAAGAATGCGCGACCTCAGGAACGATGTCATCGGTCGAGCAGTAAGCGGCAGCGTAACTGCACAACCCGAAAGCAGGCACGCAAACAGATCGTTCTCGTCGATCGCCCAAATCCGCCTGTACTTGAAAACCGTGGCGCCGTAAGTTTGTGCCGAGGTTTGCCCGCTTGTTCTCCTCGAGATTCATTCCGTGATCCGAGAAGAGAACGATTTCAGTTTCGTTGCCGCACACGTTGCGGATCTCCTTGAGAATCCTATCCAAACTCTCAAGCGCTATCGCCAGGCGTTCAGGCCCCTGGCTGTGAAGCAATCCATCTGTTGCCTTTAGGAAAGCGAAGTAGTCGCGGTTGTTAGGCGTGGCGAGGAAGCCTTCGCGAAAGCGGCGCATGTCTGAACGCCAAACCGTTTCACCGGCGACATAAATCAGAAACTCAAACATCAGCGGTTCCTGATAATCCAGCTCATCCATATAGGACGAAGGGATTTTATCGGGCGTGCGCCAACCGAGGTATTTCCGAATTCCGCCCTGTAGCTGACGGGTTTTCCGATTAAAGTACAAGCTCTCATACCCGGCGGGCGGCGACGCCGTAAGCATCGCCGACAAAGCGACATTTGTCATTGTCGGGAACGGTGAGAGTAGCTTGGTTGGCGCGTTGAAAAAATCAAACAGACCACGATCCTGTGCTTTGCGAATTAATTCGTGGGGTACGCCATCAAGACAAAGCAACAAGCGGCGCGGACGATTTTGTATCTCACTTTTCACAGTAGCCTATCCTTGACCAACAACTATATAAACCAACCTCTCATTCACCCCAGACTTCAGTCTGGGATCACGAGGCGACCAGTCACCGTTAACCGTTTTAACGGTTTCCAGGAAACTTCAAAGGAAGCCCACTCACATATGAGATCGGTTTCTTCAGGTTTAATGTGCATCATTAAGGAGAAACCGTTAAAACGGTTTGCTATTGCTGCGTCGCCGCCGTAACCCCAGGCTGAAGCCAGGGGTGAATGAGATGAAGAATCTAATCGCAGCTTCATTCCACGCCAATTCATTTCTAATCGTTAACTCACTGACCCGAGGGTTGAAGGTTCTTCGCTGCCTCCGGCCTCACCACTTGCTCTGCTTTGTACGCCTTCTGCAAACCTCTCTTCGCCTCATCGTGCGCGTCGTAAACATTCGGGCGCGTGAGCACTTGCTTGTACTGGGTCAAAGCCTCCTCACGCTTACCTGCAGTGTCGTATGAACGACCGGCGTAAAGATGGGCCATCGTCACGAGGCCGGGTTCGGCACGGTCAACCTTCGTCGTGGCCAGGAACTCCCTGGCGGCACGTTCGGGCAACCCCGCAACGGATAGCGCCTCGCCATATTTGAAGTGAATCAAGTCTAATGCGCGCGCGCTTGCATCACGCACTGCGCGGTCGCGAAGGAGTTCGTCAAACGTCGCAAATGCCTCTTTCTCAGCCAACGCAGCCGCGTTCGGATCATTGGCTTTACGCTTTTGCGCAGCGAGCGCCACCAATGCATCGGCCGTTTCCAACCGGTAGAGATAGTTGCGCGGATACTTCTGGCTCAGCTCGCGTGTGATTGGGATTACTTCCGCATAACGCTTCTCACGTGTGTAGAGCAGCATGAGTAACGTTTTGGCATCATCCTTCGACCAGTGGCCGTCCCTGGCAACTTGTTCAAGTAGAGTCAGCCCACGTTTTTTCGAACCTCGGAAGCCGCTAATTCCGGCAATGAGCTTAATCGGCAAAGGCAGCGAGCCTACGACATATTCATAGAGCCCAATTGTGAGCTGTGCATCAACGTACGTGGGATCGAGTTTGAGCACCTCACGATGACTATTGACGGCGTCGTTTCCGTCCTTCAACGCTGCGTAATGCCTTCGTTCGACCGCCTCTTCGAAGGAGGCCTTCAAACCCTCTGTAGCAGCAAGAAAATTTAGCGCGTCTACGCTTTTCGGATCCTGTTTCAGTTTAGCTTCTGAAAGTCGCTTTGCCTCGCGTGTAAGACTGCGAAACTCGTTGACGATCTTTGGATCCACTTTGTCGTCGCCGGTTGAATAGAACGACTCCGAACTGTAGAGAGAACCCTGCAGACGCCGAGACTCATATAGAGTTTTGGCCCACACACCTGCTGCCTGTAGTTGATAGCCGGCAGGATGATTCGGAAAACGCTGGGTGATCTCTTTGAAGTCTTTTTGCGCCTTGTCGTAATCGAGATTGTAAAGCGCTTCGAGACCACTGCGACGCAACGCTTCTAGTTGCGCTTGATCTTCCGGTTTTAGCCAGACGGAAGTAGTTTGACCACCTACGGGGAGAACCATGAACAAGAGAAAAAGGACGACAAGAGAAAATCTCACAATAAACTCCTCCACAAACAGCGGTGCTCGTTTAGAACCAAAGCGCATCCGCTGCGTTCTCTGATGCGTTTCGGCGGAAGCTCCGATGAACGGCGGCGACCCTCGCACCTGATCAGAGCTTCCCTAGGCATTTTCAAACGACTCCATGTACTTCACACCTGAGCCGGTATTGAACAAAACCACGCGATCATTTTTGTCCACCATTCCAGCTTGGACCAGTTTGCGTAGCGCCGGTAAACATGCTGCACCTTCGGGAGCACAAAAGACACCTTCCGCTGCACCAATCTCGCGCGTCGCAGCAATCAGCTCCTCATCGGTTACGGCGATAGCGGTTCCGCCGGATTGTCGTATCGCATCAAGAATCAAAAAGTCGCCAATCGCTTTCGGCACGCGCAATCCTGAGGCTGTCGTCGCCGCATTCGGAAACTCATCAGCGAATCGCTTCCCTTCCTCGAAGGCTCGAACAATTGGAGCGCATCCAGCCGCTTGAACAGTCACCATTCGCGGACGCCTTGAATCGATCCAACCCATGGCCTCCATTTCATCGAACGCTTTCCACATCCCGATCAGTCCGGTTCCGCCACCGGTTGGATAAATGATGAGATCAGGTAGTTCCCAATTTAGTTGCTCTGCCAGTTCGTATCCGAGTGTCTTCTTGCCTTCGACTCGATATGGCTCCTTCAGAGTCGAAACATCAAACCATCCTTCTGCTTCTTTCCGTCGACCGACTTCTGCCCCGCAATCAGTTATCAAACCATCCATCAGCGTGACACTCGCGCCGGTTTGTTCACACTCGACGACATTGGCACGCGGCGTATCACGTGGCATGAAGATGAAGCACTCGAGTCCTGCGCGCGCCGCATAAGCCGACAAGGCGCCCGCTGCGTTGCCGGCTGATGGGACGGCAAGTTTCTTCGCACCGAGTTCTTTGGCCATGGAGACTGCCGCCGACATACCGCGAGCCTTGAAACTCTGCGTGGGGTTTAGCGACTCGTCTTTTATGTAGACTTCGCTGATGCCAGTTTTCTCTGCGAGTCTTCGCGCGGCCAATAGCGGAGTCCATCCCTCACTGAGCGAAACGATGTTGTCGTCTCGTTCCACAGGCATCACCTCTCGGTATCGCCACATATCAGCCCGTCTGCCGGCAAGAGATTGCTTTGTCAAAGATTCTTTGGCCCGCTCCAGGTCGTAACGAACAAGAAGGGGCTTACCGCATTCGACGCACAGATTGTGCAACCGGTGTGCCTCGTGGCGCAGTCCACAAAGGGCACATTCAAGATGGGTGACATTCATCAGCCGTCTGTCCTCGACTTCACGTTGTATTCGGAAGAACGGGGTCAGTATGCGATAAAAATGAGAATTTTTGGTAACGCTGGCAATTTTGAAAGGCTTGAAAGGACCGGGCAGGGTTCAGGCAAGAGCAAGAGGTTTGCGATAGGTGCAGCAAACCTCTTGCACTAGGAGCACGCAAAAATCGGGAGGTTGCGGTTAGTGGTTGTGTGAGCTGTTGCCGTCGATCTGGCTACGAATTTCGCCGCCAGGCCAACGGGTACTATGAACATTTACATACGTAGAACCGCTACGAATAGCCTGGATGAGCTCGTCCAGTTCTCCGGCGGAAATGCCACGCTCATTCGCCAGATTGGTGACGTCAACCGCTGTAATTGTCCCTGAGATCGTGGCCGGTGGTGCAGGACACGGCTGCGTTCCGGCGGGACCATTTCCGAGGTTGGTGCAAAGGAACACGCTAATCGGACCTGTCGTAGCTGGCCGTCCAAAGTGAATATGAGCTTGTTGGACAGCGCCTTCCAGATCTGCGTAGCTAAGCTCCCACTCAATTTGCGATCCATCATTACTGATGCGCGCGTTAAAGGTTCCATTACCGGTCGTCGAAACTGCCGATGGAGTTTCTTCATACCCGTTTAGGAACTCACTAATTTTTTTGAAGCCTTGTGCAAGAGCAATCGTTGAAACTGACACTATTGCGATCACAGCAATAAGCTTTCCTAGCTTTCGCATCCGCTTTACCTCCTACTTGTTGTGGGTTTAGGGGCGCGCATAATATCACAGTACCGCAAAAGACCACAGGTAATTCGGCCTTTAAGCCGCGTTCATCAGCCTACTATCAACGCACCATCGAATGCTCATTTTTGCGTTTTGCCATCGATTGATTTACTTTGCTTCTTCACTCTATGCCAATACGATTACTGGCTCTCGATCTCGATGGGACGCTCTTAAATGCGCGCGGCCAAATAACTGAACGAAACACGAATGCGATTCAAAAGGCGCGTGAGGCCGGTGTTCGCATTGCTGTTGTCACTGGTCGCCGGTTTCGCGATTGCCGTCCGGTTGCGCTTGAACTCGGACTAGACGTGCCGGTGATCTCGCACAATGGCGCGCTCACGAAACACGCCGAGACACTCGAGACGGTAGCAGTACTTCCTCTACCGCTGGCGTCTGCGCGGCAGGCGATGGAGATCGGCAAAAGGTTCGGCGCTGATGCACTCGTTAGCGACGATCATGAAGGCCTGGGAGTACTCGTTTACGACCACGTGAGTGGCGAGAATGCGGCATTTTATCAATACCTCGCATGGTCGCGCCGCGTTCATGGAGACGAGGAGGGAGCAAAGTCAGTTAGGGAAGTTCCGTCGCTTGATGAATACGTCGATCACGATCCGATTCATCTTTCATTCTCTGGTGGCTGCGTCAAGATGAAAGAACTTGAAGATCTACTTCGAGCGCAGATGGGCAACAGCGTAAAGATCTTCTGCACGGTGTATCCGGAGAAAGACTTCACTTTGATCGACATCGTGAACGCATCGGCATCGAAAGGCGCGGGCGTTGCTGCTGCTGCCGCTGAGGTCGGTATTCAGCAAGACGAGATCATGGCGATTGGTGACAACTACAACGACCTCGAGATGTTGCTCTTTGCGGGCACCGGCGTCGTGATGGCCAACGCACCCCTGTCACTGAAAGAGATTCAAGGTCTACATCCAACGGCCTCGAACGCTGACGATGGAGTTGCGTTGGCGATTGAACAGTTTATTTTGAGTGGCGTGGGGGATAGGGCGCCAGGTTAGATTTCGGATTTGGGATTTCGGATTTCGGATTTTGTTGTATCGCTCCTACTCAGCAATCCACGTTTCGATAGATAAGCGGGCTTGACTAACACAAAATCCGAAATCCGAATTCCGAAATCCGAAATCTTTGACGCCTATCGAACATTGAAAACAAAGGAGACGGCATGGCTAATCGCACAGCAGTGTTGCAAACAAACAAAGGAACGATTCGTTTCGAACTGTTAGAGTCGGACGCACCAAAGACGACCGAGAACTTTATTACCCTCGCGGAGCGCGGCTACTACGACGGCATAATCTTTCATCGCTGCATTAAGGGTTTCATGATCCAGGGCGGCGATCCGACCGGTACCGGACGCGGTGGTGAATCTGCATGGGGCGGCCGCTTTAAAGATGAAATCAATTCGAGCTCATCTGTCTATCAGACTGGATACAAAGCGGGAACAGTGGCGATGGCGAACGCTGGTCCAAACACTAACGGCTCGCAATTTTTTATCATGCACGTTGATTACCCGTTGCCTCCAAGTTACACAATCTTCGGGCGCGTGACTGAAGGCCAGGACGTGGTGAATGCGATCGCGACGACGCAGACAGATCGAAACGATCGGCCAGTGTCAGACGTGAAGATGGAAAAGGTGACCATCGAGTAACCCGACCAGGAGCAGCAGAAAAAGAAATCATTGGTCAATTCTCATTTCACAATTATCAATTATCAATTGGATTCGCGATCACTCACGCCCTTACCACCAAAGTCCATGAGTAGCAGCAGAGCTAAATGATAATTGAGAATTGTCAAATGATAATTGACCAATGATTCCTGCCTTTTTTGCTTCTCCCAACGCCTAAAGCGGCCGTGCCCCATGCCCGAGTGCCTGCGCCAAGCGGATTCGCTCAGTTACATAACCTTTCGCTTCATACACGGCATCAACCAGAGACTTTCCTCTTCCCAAGTACGAAGCGATCGCCGCTGAGAGAGTGCAACCTGAGCCATGAACATTTCCCACATCGAAGTATGGCCTGCGAAACTCTGTGACGTTGCCTGTCTCATCGAGCAGCACATCAACTGCCTCGGCCTTGGCGCCGACGGGCATGTGACCACCTTTGATCAAAACGGCGGCGGCGCCAGAAGCCCTGATGGTCTCCGCGGCTCTCTTCATATCGGCGAGACTCTCGATCGCAAAACCTGACAGTCGCTCCGCCTCCGGAATGTTTGGTGTCACGACGCGCGCAATTGAAAAGAGTTTGCCCTTCAAGGTTTCCAGCGCTGTCTCTTCGATCAAACTGTCTCCTGAAGTCGCCCGCATCACCGGATCCACCACAGGCGCTGGCAAGTTCTTCTCGTTGAAGAGACGTGCGACCTCTGTAATGATCTCGACCGTAGGCAACATTCCGGTTTTTACCGCAGCGATTTTGAAGTCATCGAGTACCGGCTGGATCTGCGCGCGCAGAATCTCAGCGCTTTGATGCGCTGCGCCATAGACGCCCAGCGTGTTCTGAAAGGTGATCGAAGTGATTGCAATGGCAGGAAAACAATCTAGCGACGCAATCGTTTTTACGTCCGCGACGATTCCCGCACCGCCAGATGGATCGACACCTGCAATCGATAAGATGATCGGCTTATCACTCATCACGCTTCGAAGTAGCCCCAGCCTTCCGTATTGCTGCTACGGTCTCTAGAAGACTGTTCGAATCATTCAAAAGTCTTATCGCCGCGATGCCGGCGGCTCCGTGTCGGAGACATTCGCTGACATTCTCAATCACAATACCTCCAATCGCGATCACCGGCGTGCCGTCGACGGCTGCCGCGATGTCGGCGAGCTTACTCAATCCCTGAGGTGGCCCAAAACTGCGTTTCGACTCCGTTTCAAAAACAGGCCCGAACAATACGAGATCAGCGCCGCCCGATCGTGCTTCTTCAGCCTCGTGAACAGAGTGCGTCGAAACGCCAATTACAAAGCGGCTGGAAGTCGCACTCCTTACAACGCGCGCCGATAGTGATTGTGCCGTCAACTGAACACCAGCCGCGCCGGCACCAAGAGCTACATCAAAACGATCGTTGACTAAGACTCGCGTTGAACTGCCATGTGCAATCCCGACAGCGCGTCGTGTTAATTCATATAACACACGCGTATTCAGCGCTTTTTCACGAATCTGAATCAGCGGAATCTGAGCGGCAACAGCTGACTTGATTAAGGTGAGAAGTTGGGAGAACTCGGGCGAGTCAGGAGTTGTCTTGTTGGTTGTCGAGCCGCTCGTTATCAGATAGATGATCGGTTTTGGAAGATCGAGCGGCATCTTTTCCCGTATTACCTGAAGTTTGCGCCTGCAACGCGCGAACAGTTTGCCTGAAGTGGAATATCTCCCAAAATGCGATCCCTAGGTTGAGAAGTCCTACCCCTGTCACCGCTCCGCGCACCCAGCCGGAGGCAACAACCGTCTGCAGTGTCTGAGATCCCATTTTGCGAGCAGCATATAACAGAAAGTAGTTGTTGCCCCAGTCGCTCAAACCCCACATTCCTTGCGGCCACCACGGAAGGACCGTAAGGAATATTCCTATCTCAAAACAGAGAATGATGTAGAAGATTACGCTGAGCCTGGCTGACATAACACTAATTCAACTTCATTTCGACTTGCTCTTCAACTCACGAAGTTTGTCTGCAACCTCGCGATACGAGACGTCTATGCCATAAATTTCGGTGTAAAGACCCTGCGCCTGTTTCAAGTCGCCTTGCTGCTCGTACGCTGCCGCGAGTTCGTAGCGCAGCGCTTGATACTCATCTTCGCTGTGACCGGGTGCCCCAAGCCCTTTCTTGAACCACATGATCGCCGCGTCAACCATATCCTTACGCATGAAGCAGTGTCCCAGCATGTTACAACACTGGAGATACCTTGACGTGCCATCAGAAGGTTTCACTGCAGTCGCCGCATTTTGAAACTCATGGACGGCCTCATCGAGCAAATCCATCTCCTTGTAAGCGATGCCCATGTTGTAGTGCGTTTCAAAGTCGGCTTGGTCCTCGATCTCCTCTTCTTCGGCGGCGCGAAACTCTTCGAAGAGTTCTGCCAAACCCGAATCCAGACCACGACCAGCAGAAGCCCGTTGCTGCGTTGTTGTTGGACCAGGCCCGTTGCCTTCGTCGGCAATCGGTCCGAATGTGATTGACGGGTCGATCGGGATTGCATCGGCATGCCCAGTGGATATCTCTTCGCGGCCTTCAAATTCGAAAACCGAGGTGTCAACCTCTGCGGTTTCTGCCGGACCCAGTTTTGCTCGACGTGCAAGAATCTCAGGATGCGAACCAAACTGCCGTTCAAGCATGTCCAAAGTATCGACCGCGATGTCGGTGTAACCCTGGGAAATATAGAAGTCGACGCTTTCGAGCTCCTGACGCATCATCGCGTTTACTCGATCGGGTTCAGTCGCTGATCCGGCAACAGCATCGCTAGTAACTTCAGTGGGGGTTACTTCGCCATAGTCGACCATCTGAAACTCGCCGCTTCTTTCGATAACGTCGTCACCAAGATCCGCAAACGATGCGCTGGGATCTGAAAAAGACTCCTCTGGTTGCGTAGTTTCAAATGCGATAGCTTCCGGTTCAGACACTTCAGCAGGCTGTTCGTCAGATCCAAAGGACGAAAACGTTTCGAATGTCGGAACCTCTGCAGGAATCGGAGGCAGATCGTCAGTGGTCTCTTCCTGCATGCCGCCGAGCATGTTCAATCGCTCGAGATATCCTTGATTGTCCGGAGCAAGCCGAACGAGCTGCGTTAGCGCGTACCTTTCCTCTTCCGGCTTTTGAGCTGCTTCCGCTGAATCCGCCAGGCGTTCAAGCGCTGAACGAAGTGCTTCCATGTCGCGCTGCCACCAGTGGATGCGAACAAGCATGCGGAGCGCTGCGAGATGATCAGGATTTCGCTCGAGCACTCGATTGACGAGCTCAAGCAATTCATTCTCTTCTCGACCAGCCAACATTCGTTCGATGATGCTGTTGAGGATTCGAACGGTGTCGTCGACTGCCCCAGTTTTCAGATAAAGCGCGGCGACGGGAAGATAGTGAAGATAGTTTGACGCATCTTGCGCCATGAGCAGCTTTGTGGCTTTTTCTGCGCCTTGCGGTTCCTCTCATGCTGACGACGTTCGCCCATCTGGCGATCACCACGACGGACCTGATCTTCCTCGGGGCCCTCGGCGCGGAGGAACTCGCCGCCGCCGCCATGACCGTGGCGC
>Ga0207701_10006988_pt1 | contig 11237 bp, 11 predicted proteins | sample KBSSwiSSwithPhiX_FD_184294 | JGI IMG/M metagenome (GOLD analysis project Ga0207701, IMG submission 184294) | Switchgrass rhizosphere bulk soil microbial communities from Kellogg Biological Station, Michigan, USA, with PhiX - S5 (SPAdes) (version 2) | ecosystem: Environmental > Terrestrial >...
CGGCGAGAAGCACGATGAATCTGGCATCATGCGACTCGATGATGTCGATGTTCTGGTACACGGCGTCGGCTGTGCCGAGATACCAGTTCGTCTCCGAGACGCGCTGGCTGGCGGGGAGGATATCGAAACTTTCGTTTCGCTCCGGGCGAAAGAAGTTCCAGCCCATCTGCAGATGCCGTATCAGGCTGTGAGCCTTGTATTGGGTCGCTACCGCAATCCGGCGGATTCCGGAGTTCACGGCGTTGGAGAGGGCAAAATCGATGATGCGCGATTTTCCGCCGAAATAGACCGCCGGCTTGGCCCGCCTGTCGGTCAGTTCCAGCAGCCGGCTTCCGCGCCCGCCGGCAAGCACGAAGGCGAGGGCATGGCGTGAAAGCGGTTCGTTGACGGTGGTGGCCATTTTGTCCTCCCGGGCCTCAACGCGCTCCCGAAACCTTCAGTTCCGAAAGACGGGGTCGAGGGTCTGGGGCCGAGTGTAGCGGGGCCCATGGATGATCGGAAAGTGCTATGTCAAAAGGCCGGGTTACCCGGGCTTGAGGTGCGGATAACGGATATCAGGACGGATTGGAAATGAGCAAGGCTGGATACGTCGCGGTTGATTGGGGCACCAGCAGCTTCCGGCTTTGGCTCGTCGACCGGACCGGCGCTGTCCTGGACGAGCGCCGCAGCCCGGAAGGTATGATGGTGGCGAGCAAGCTCGGCTTCGCGATCGTACTGGAATCGCATCTGGATGCCGTCGGCGCCGGCGACGACCTTCCGGTCGTGATCTGCGGCATGGCGGGTGCCCGGCAGGGGTGGGTGGAAGCCGGATACATCGACACGCCGGCGCAGCTTGCATCCATCCTGGCGGGTGCGGTCGCAGTCCCCGGATTGTCGCGCGACGTCCGGATCCTTCCGGGGATCGCGCAGCGAGATCGCAATGCGCCGGATGTGATGCGGGGCGAGGAAACCCAGTTGCTAGGCGCTTTGGGTAAGTATGCGGCTGACGATGCGGTGGTCTGCATCCCGGGTACCCACTCGAAATGGGCGATGGTGAAAGGCGGGACGGTCGAACGCTTCGCCACGTTCATGACCGGAGAACTCTTTGGCGCCATATCGCGAGAAACGATGTTGTCGCATGCGGTGGCCAATGCTGAGGAGGCCGAGGATATCAGCGCATTCAAATCGGCGGTGGTCGCCGCCTTCGATGCGCCGGTGCTGACGGCCAATTTGCTGTTCCGGGTGCGATCGAGCCAGCTGCTTTACGGCGGCAGCGCTGCTGCGGCGCGCGAGCGAATTTCGGGAACGTTGATTGGACTGGAATTGGCGGCGGGGCTCGGCAAGGATCAACCGAACGGCGACATCACGCTGGTGGCGTCAGGCAGGCTTCAAAGGCTCTACCGGTTGGCCTTTGACACGCTGTCGGTTCCAGTCCGCTCCATCGATGCTGAAGAGGCGGTCCGTCGCGGTCTTTCCATGGCCGCCGGGACGATCTGGAAAATTGTAGAGGATTACAAATGAACCCTGTCCCTTTCCCGGAGATGAAGCGCCAGCTGATTGCGATCCTGCGCGGCCTCAAGCCTCAGGAAGCCGAGGGCATCGTGAGCGTGCTGATCGAGCTTGGCATGGCGGCCATCGAGATCCCCCTCAATTCGCCGGATCCGTTCCGCTCCATCGAGATTGCGGTCAAGCTGGCCCCGCGCGGAATCCTGGTCGGCGCGGGTACCGTTTTGACGACACAGGACGTGGAGCGGCTCCATGACGTCGGCGGCCGGCTCATGGTAAGCCCGAATGTCGATCCCGAGGTCATCGCCAGAGCAGGCGAATGCGGCATGGTCACGCTGCCCGGCGTCTTCACGGCGACGGAGGCGCTGCTGGCGGCCAAGGCGGGTGCATCCGGCCTCAAATTCTTTCCGGCGAGCGTGCTCGGAGCATCGGGAATTTCGGCTATTCGCGCCGTTCTCCCTGCGGGTCTGATGATCTCTGCGGTTGGAGGAATCTCCGACAAGAATTTCGCGGAATACACCAAGGCTGGAATTCACGCGTTCGGCCTCGGCACCAGCCTCTACAAGCCGGGCATGACGGCGGCCGAAGTCGCCGCGCGCGCCAGGGCCACGATCGACGCTTATGATGCGTGTATGGGTTGAACTGAATCGGCCGATGGCACGGGAGTTCAGGCAGCGGCGGGAGCGTTCTCATGGCAGGTGAACCCAAAAAAGCAAGCGCGAGCGGGCAAACGGCTGGGGGTCCGCCGCGCCGCGTCCTTGGCCGGACCGGGCTCGATGTCTCGGTCCTCGGATTCGGAACCGCGCCGCTTGGTGATCTCTTCGCACGGCTCGACGACGCCACTTCGATCGCCGCGGCAGAGCGGGCCTTCGAACTCGGCATCAACCTCCTCGACACCTCTCCGCTCTATGGCCACGGCCTGTCCGAACATCGCTGCGGGACGGCGCTCCGGCGTGTGCCGCGCGATGACATTGTGGTCTGTACCAAGGTGGGTCGCTGGATGGACCCGTTCCATGGGTCAGGCGACGGTTCGGGGTTTGCCGGTGGGCAGCCACATCGCGCCGTGGTCGACTATTCCTATGACGGTACCATGCGTTCGGTGGAACAGTCGCTGTTGCGGCTGGGTACCGACCGGCTCGACCTGCTGTTGATCCACGACGTCGATGTCTGGACCCACGGCGTCGATGCGATCGAGGACCGCTTTCGCGAAGCGATGGCGGGCGCCTATGTGGCGCTCGACCGGCTTCGCGCCGAGGGCGTGGTCGCGGGCATCGGGGTCGGCGTCAACGAGGCCGAGATGTGCGTGCGCTTCGCGCAGGCCGGATCGTTCGACACCATGCTGCTCGCCGGCCGCTATTCGCTGCTGGAGCAGCCGGCGCTGGCGCAGTTCCTGCCGCTGGCCGAGCGAAAGGGGATCGGCGTGCTGCTCGGCGGCGTATTCAATTCGGGGATTCTCGCAACCGGCGCCGTTCCTGGCGCGAAATACAATTATCGGGACGCGCCACCCCACATCCTTGGAAGGGTCGCCGAGATCCAGCGCGTCTGCGATGCCCATGGCGTTGCCTTATCCACCGCGGCGCTGCATTTCGCGCTCGGCCATCCGGCCGTGGCCAGCCTCGTGCTGGGGGCGCAAACCCCGCCGGAGGTCGAGCGCAACGTCGCCGCCCTCGCCAGCCAGGTGCCGTCAGCGCTTTGGGCCGATCTGAAGGCGCAGCATCTGCTCGATCCGGATGCGCCGGTTCCGTCATCGGCGGCCGGCTGATGCGGATCGATGCGCATCATCATTTCTGGACTCTCGCGCGTGGCGACTATGGCTGGCTGACATCAGAGCTGGCGCCAATCTATCGCGATTTTGGGCCTCTGGATCTGGCGCCGCATCTCTCAGCGGCCAGTATCGAAGGCACGATCCTGGTGCAGGCAGCACCAACCGAAGCCGAGACGATGTTTCTGCTCGATATCGCCGACAACACCGAGTTGGTACGCGGCGTGGTGGGCTGGACGGATTTCGACGCCGCGGACGCTCTCGCGCGCATCGATGCGCTGGCGATGCAAAAACTTCTGGTCGGGCTGCGTCCGATGGTTCAGGACATCGCTGACGACGATTGGCTGTTGGGCCCGGCCTTGACGCCGCTACTTACGGCAATGGCGAGATGCGGCCTGGTTTTCGATGCGCTGGTGCTGCCGCGTCATTTGCCGCGACTGTTGCGCGTGGTTGACCGCCATCCCGGCCTGACATTCGTGCTCGACCATTGCGGCAAACCGCGGCTTGCAACCGGCGAGATCGCGGTTTGGCAACGCGATATCGCCCTGCTGGCCGAGCGCCCGAACATCGTCTGCAAATTGTCGGGACTGGTGACGGAGGCGGCGCCGGACTGGCAGGTCGCGGATCTGCGCCGGGCGGTGGATCACGTCGAAAAAAGCTTTGGCCCGCAACGGCTGCTGTGGGGAAGCGACTGGCCCGTGGTCAATCTGGCGGGAGGTTATGGAAGATGGTTCGCCGCCACGGAGAGCTTGCTGGCCGATCTTTCGCCAGGCGAAAAGGCAGCCATCTTCGGCGGCAATGCGGCGCGCATCTATCTCGCGAGCCGAGGACGGCAGACGTGTTGAAGACAACTGGTTCCGCGGCAAGTGGAAGCTGAGCCATCGAAAAGCGCACTTTGTGCCGTCGAAGGCCGAGGAAGGGACCGCGCCTTTGACCTATTGGTGCCCCTTAGGACAATAGTGCTTGGCGAAAGTTTTTGATCTTATGTTAGGTACTGTGTTGGAGAATTCCAGCAGAGGACAGCGCGCTTCCGACAGGGTGGACCTTGTTCAGCCCCCCAGCCCACCACGGGTCACCTTGTCGGAGAGCGGCGTTGAAGATGAGCGACGGCGTGACTAAGCCTCGTTCAAAGCCTGCGCGATATCCGCGATCAGATCGGACGGATGCTCGATTCCGATCGACAACCGGATCGTCGAGTCGAGGATGCCTATCTTCTGGCGGATGTCCGAAAGAACGCCGGAGTGAGTCATGCTCGCGGGCAGGCTGGCGAGCGACTCGGTACCGCCGAGACTCACTGCCAGCTTGAAGATCTGCAGCGCGTTCAGGAATTTGAATGCGGCGGCCTGGCCGCCGACGATATCGAACGAGAACGTGGAGCCGGCGCCGGTGCATTGCCTTGCGAACAGGCGGCCGGCCGCTGACGCCTCGTCGTGGTGAGCAAGGTAATGAACCTTGGCCACCTTGGCGTGCGTGCGCAAATAATCCGCCACCAGCCGCGCGTTTTGGTCGGCTTTTTCCATGCGGATGCTCAGTGTTTCAAGCGACCTGGAGAGCATCCAGCAGGAATGCGGATCCAGTTGGGTGCCGATGGCGCCTCGCAACGCCTTGACGTCCTTCATCAGCGCCTTTGAGCCGAGGGCCGCGCCCGCGATCAGGTCGGAATGACCGCCTATATATTTGGTCAGCGAGTACAGCGACAAATCCGCGCCGTGTTCGATCGGCCGCTGAAACACCGGCCCGAGCAGCGTATTGTCGCAGGCGACGATCGGCGTATGCCCCTGTGCCTTGCCGATCATGTCGGCGATGCGCCGAACCATCGCGATATCGACCAGACCGTTGGTGGGATTGGCCGGGGTTTCGATGAAAATCATCGAAACCCGCCCCTTTCGCATGGCGTCCTCGGCCGCCAGCGTGACCGCGGCTTCGTCGATGCCGTCGGCAAAGCCCACCGATCCGATCGAGAGACCGGCCAGCGTCTTCAAAAACAGGGTTTCGGTTCCGCCATAGAGCGGCTGTGAGTGCAGAATGACGTCGCCGGGGCGGACGAAGGCGAGGATCGACGTCGAAATTGCCGCCATGCCGGAAGAGAACAGCGCGCATTTGTCGGTGCGCTCGTAGATGGCCAGCCTGTCCTCGACGATCTCGCTGTTGGGATGATTGAATCGCGAATAGACCAGACCCGCGCCCATTCCCTCGGGCGGCTCGCGCCGGCCCGAGACGTAGTCGAAGAAATCCTGTCCGTCCTCGGCGGTCTTGAACACGAAGGTCGAGGTCAGGAAGACCGGTGGCTTGACGGCGCCTTCGGACAGTTGCGGATCGTAGCCATAGTTCAGCATCAGCGTTTCCGGATGCAGCATGTGGTTGCCGATGTGGGTCTTCGACGGAAAGGGTTTCGCCATGGCTTGCCTCGCTGTCTTGCTTCGCAAACATTGCCCCGCTTGGTCTTTCACCGTGACCGGCGGCCGGACCGATCATGACCGTCAGGTGGCTTTCGCCTTCAGCACCTCGAACACAGCGGCGGTATCCTGATTACCCAATCCCATCGCCATCGCCTTCGTGTAAACCGGTTGCGTCGTCGTGAAGAGCGGCGTTTCGCAGCCGAGATCGCTGGCGAACTCGGCGATAATCGCCATGTCTTTTTTCCAGGTCGAGATCCGCATCGTGGCGGGCTCATAGAGGCGGTTGGCCATCATCGGAGCCCGCATCTGAAACATCCGCGAACCGCCCGCGCCGGGGGCGACCATCTCGATCACCTGTTTCAAATCCAGCCCAGCCCGCTCGGCCAGCAGCATCGCTTCCGCCGAGGCTACGTTGTGAATGGCGACCAGATGGTTGGCGACGAACTTCATCCGGCTGCCATTGCCGTAGTCGCCGAGATCGGCGCTCTGCTTGGCAAAGTCTGCAAACAGGCCGCTGCACCGCGCGATCGCTGCGCTGTCGCCGCTTGCATAGACGACGAGGTCGCGAACCACGGCCTGGGCGCCGGTTCCGCTGAGCGGACAGTCGAGCGCGATGTGACCGGCAGGCTCGAGGATGTCCTTGAAGCGCAGTTTGTCAGCGATCGTGAACGTACTGAGCTCGATGACGATGCGCGGGGGTTGGCCGCATCCGGCAATTTGCGTCGCGACGGTATTGGCGGCGTCGGCGTTGGGCAGGCTGGTCATGACCATCGAAGCGCGGGATGCGACGGCGCTTGCGCCGTCGACGATGGTCACTCCCGCAAGCTCAAGTTCGCTCCTCCGCGCCGGGTCGGTGTCGAATCCCACGACTTGCCAGCCGCGTTCGACCAGATTGCGGGCGATGGCGCCGCCCATGATGCCAAGGCCAATGATACCCACTATCCGATCCGTCACGTTACCTCCTGATCCGTCGCTAGATTGTACTCGCCGCGCAAGGTCCTCTGGACATTGAGCGCAGCGCGCGCCGCAGTGTTGGCATCGGCATCGCCCGCGGACAACACGCACATCGACCAGTTATTTTCAATCCCCTCGCCGGTGATGCGATTGATTGAAATCCTGCGAACGTCCATGCAGCCAGGCTGGTTCCGAATCTCCGACAGCGCCCGCGCCTGCAAGTCTTGCATTGAGAGCAGAACCTTCGCCATGCGGATACCTACTTCAAGGCATTCGTGATCTTGTGCTCAAGGTGGCCGGTCGCATGATCCCGGCGGAGCTGGCTCAGCGACGTTTCGTTCAGCTGTTGCAGGACGTCGCTCAGCTTCTCGGTTGCGGGATAGCCGGCGGCAAAGCCCTGTCCGTAAATCTTGCGCAACGTACCGACCAGGGTGTTGCCGTGCTTGTGGCTGATTTCGCCGTCATGGTTGCGGTGGCGATTGTCGAGACCTGGCTTGCTCATGCCGTCCTCCATCGTGCCTGCGGTCGACAGCATCCTCCCGCCGGGCCCAAAGGGCAACCAATGACTTGAGCGGGGAGGACTGAGGTGGCGATAAGGGGTCGGAACCGCTATCCGGTCTTGACGTATTTCCGCCAGTTGTGCGCCTCTCTGAATCCCAGCACCTCGCGCGCCTTCCGGTTCGACAGCGGCGCCTCGTGTTCGCCGAGTTCGCGCCTGATCGGGACGCCGGGACAGTAGCGGCCCAGCAGGTCGCGGGTTGGAATCTCAGCGGTGGCGGTGTCGTTGACGGCGTTGAAAACCTGGAATCCAAGCCCGTCCTTCTGGATTGCCAGATGGACGATCTCGCCGAGGTCGCGGGCGTCGATATAACTCCAGGCGTTGCGTTTTCGCGACGGCGGATTGGCCAGGAAGCCCGGAAATCGGTCGTACTCATGCGGCTCGATGACGTTGCCGATCCTTAGCGCATAGATGTCGATGCCATAACGCATGGCAAAGGCGCGCGCGGTCTTCTCGTTCACGACTTTGGAAAGCCCGTAGGAATCCATGGGATCGGTGTCGTAGTCCTCCTCGAGCGGGAAGCTTTTGAAGTTCTTGTCGCCTTCGGCAAAGCAGACGCCGTAGGTGGTCTCGCTGGAGGCGATCACGATCTTGCGGACGCCGAGTTTTGCCGCCGCTTCGATCACATGATAGGTGCTGATCGTGTTAACCCGAAACGTCTCGTTATCCGGCTCGATCAACACCCGCGGGATGGCGGCGAAATGCACCACCGCGTCAGGCGCCATGGGGGTCTTGCCGGCTCGAAAGCCGTCAAAGCCGAAATGCGTGGTGAGGGCGTTGAAGGCCTGGCCGCTATCCGTCAGATCGGCGATCAGCGTATTGATGCCGGGATGGTCGAATGGCTTGAGGTCGACATTGAGCAGGTCGTAGCCCTTGCTCTTCAGATGGGGCAGGACGTGCCGGCCCGCCTTGCCGGTTCCTCCGGTGAATACCACGCGTTTGCCCGTCATTTTCTTCTTGTCCGTCGTTGATCGAGTGGAGGCCTGCGCTCATTCCGACGACCGGAAATTCCGCAGCCGGTCGAAGGTGACCGCGATAATGATGAACGATCCGATGAAGGTGCCCTGCCAGAACGCGCTGATGCCGAGCAGGCCTAGACTGTTGCGGATCACCTCGATCAGGGCCGAACCGATCAGCGCGCCGAAGGCGGTGCCAATGCCGCCGGCGAGATTGGCGCCGCCGATCACCGCGGCGGCAATCACCTGCAGTTCCATACCGGAGCCGAGATTTGTGGTGACGGCGCCGAGCCAGCCGGTTTCGATCACTCCGGCAATGCCGGCCGACAGCGCCGAGATCATGTAGACAGCGACCTTGGTGCGCCGCACCGGCACGCCGGTCACGATCGCGGCATGCTCGTTGCCACCGATCGCGAAGACGTAACGGCCAAATCGCGTGTAATGCAGCAGAAAGCCGGTCAGCAGCGTCAGCGCCAGCATGTAGATCACGGGATTGGCGATCCCGAGCAGCCAGGCGCCGCCGCCGAGAAACAACAGCTTGTCGTGGTCCGGGCCGAACTGGAACACCACGGTGTTGTTGGAGGCGACCATCGCGAGGCTGCGCGCGATCGACAGCATGCCCAGCGTCACGACAAACGGCGGGATACCAAGATAGGCGATCAGCACGCCGTTGATCAGGCCGATCAATAGCGCCGTTCCAAGCGAGGCGGCGATGCCGATCTCGATGCTGTAGCCGGCATGCATCACGACCGCGAGAATCATGCTGCACAGGCACAGCACCGAGCCGACCGAGAGATCGATGCCGCCGGTGATGATCACGATCGTCATCCCGAGCGCGATGATCGCGACGAAGGTGAAGTTGCGGGCGACGTTGAAAATATTGTTCGAGGTCGCGAACGAGTTCGTCGCGAACGACAGGAAAATGCACGCCAGGATGACCGCGACCGAGACCCAGAACGCCTGCCGCGAGGTCAGCCAGGTCAGCAACGGAAATCTTGCGCGCTTGATGTTGTCGTCGAACTGAATTTCCATCCAACAAACCTTCACGAGACTTTCGGTTTAGCTACGCGTATTCGATCGCCCCGGTAATCAGCCCGGTGACTTCTTCCGGCGAACTGGCGGCGACGTCCTTGTCGGCCACCTTGCGGCCCCGCCGCAACACCACGACGCGATCGGCAATGCTGAACACGTCAGGCATGCGGTGGCTGATGAACACGATGGCGATGCCGCGGTCGCGCAATTGCCGGATGAGATTGAGCACCTCGGCGACCTGCCGCACCGAGATCGCCGCGGTCGGCTCGTCCATCAGGACGATCTTGGCGTCGCCGATCCGGGTGCGGGCAATCGCGACCGCCTGCCGCTGGCCGCCGGACATCTGCCTGACCAGGTCGCGCGGCCGCGTCTCGGATCGCAGTTCGGCGAAAATCTGCCCGGCCCGGCGGTACATCGCGGCATAGTCGAGGATCTTGAACGGTCCAACACCCTTGCGGAGTTCGCGGCCGAGGAACACGTTAGCGGCGGCGCTGAGATTGTCGCAGAGCGCGAGATCCTGGTGCACGATCTCGATTCCATGGCGGCGGGCTTCGATCGGCCGGTGCATCGACAGCTCCTGGCCTTCCATCTGCATCGTGCCGTGGGTGGGGCGAAAATTGCCGGCAATGATCTTGACCAGGGTGGACTTGCCGGCCCCGTTGTCGCCCATCAGCCCCATGACCTGGCCCGGCTCGAGCGACAGCGATACGTCGGTGAGGGCATGAATTGCGCCGAAATGCTTCGAAACATTTATCAGTTCGAGAAGGGCCATTCCGGTATTCACCTTGCGCGGACCGATGCTGGGGTGCGCTTTGTTCTTGAAACGACGTGGAGCATTGAATTACAGGGCCTGTAGTCCGTCAATGATCCCGGTGGAAAATGAGGTGCTCGGCTCACAAACCCCTCAAAAAAGTTTTCTACAGGTGGTGCAACGCACCAAACTTACGCTGCGTCATCTTTCCGCGAACATACCCGTTGACTCATCAGGCGTCCGAATTATCCTTCAACCTCTGATGTAGCTATCGTAACTGACGCTTACGTCACTGCGGATCACATCCGCGGACAAGCTCGAAGTCGTGCGGATGGCTGGGACCTGGAAGCCATCCTCACATCAACCGGTTCCTTGCGCTCGTGAAGTTTTGAATCGGACGATCTCTGGCAAATCGGGCGAATAAACGTCCGCTGCAAAATGTTGGGAGGGACTAATGAACAAGGTACTCATGGCACTGCTCGCTGCGGCGATGAGCCTGTCGGCCGGATCGGCCATGGCTCAGAAGAAGCAGCTCGTCATCGTCGTCAAGGGCCTCGACAACCCGTTCTTCGAGGCAATCAATCAAGGCTGCCAAAAATGGAATAAGGAGAACGCCAATTCTCCCTATCACTGCTTCTACACGGGACCTGCTTCGACTTCGGACGAAGCGGGCGAGGCCCAGATCGTAGGCGACATGCTAGGCAAGTCCGATACCGTGGCGATCGCGATCTCGCCTTCGAACGCGCCGCTGATCGCTAACGCGATCAAGGCCGCCAAGCCCAAAATCCCTGTCATGACGCTCGACGCCGACCTCAAGAAGGAAGACGCCGCGCTGCGCAAGACCTATCTGGGCACCGACAATTACCTGATGGGATTCAGGCTCGGCGAATATCTCAAAAAGGCGAAGCCGAACGGCGGCACCGTCTGCCTGATCGAGGGCAATGCCGCGGCAGACAATATTCTGCGCCGCGCCTCCGGAACCCGCGATGCCTTGTCCGGCAAGAAGGGTCTCGACACTCTCAAGGGCGAGGGCGGCTGGACCGAGATCGCCGGTTGCCCGGTCTTCACCAATGACGACGGGCCAAAGGGCGTTCAGGCGATGTCCGATATCCTGACCGCCAACCCCAAACTCGATGCGTTCGTGATCGAGGGTGGCTGGCCGCTGTTCGGCGCGCCGCAGCCCTATCGTCAACTCACGGATCAGTACAAGGCGCAGATCGCCAGCAAGCAGCTGGTGATCGTCGCCGCCGACACCATCGGCGATGAAGTCGCGATCGCCAAGGAAGGCCGCGTCGAAGCGCTGGTCGGTCAGCGGCCGTTCGAGATGGGTTACAAGGCG
>Ga0207701_10006989_pt1 | contig 11234 bp, 9 predicted proteins | sample KBSSwiSSwithPhiX_FD_184294 | JGI IMG/M metagenome (GOLD analysis project Ga0207701, IMG submission 184294) | Switchgrass rhizosphere bulk soil microbial communities from Kellogg Biological Station, Michigan, USA, with PhiX - S5 (SPAdes) (version 2) | ecosystem: Environmental > Terrestrial > Soil...
GGCGCCGGCAACAATGATGCGTCGACGACGCCCGACGTGCCGCCCAGCGACGCCGCCTGCGTCCCGTTCGAGCAGACGGGCGTGGGCAGTCATCCCGACATCCTCGTGCTCCTCGACGCCTCCGGTTCGATGGACAACGACACCGGAGAGAACAACTGCGACATGGGCTGCGGCGCGAAGTCGAAGTGGGCCTTGACGACCGCCGCGGTCAATCAGGTGGTCGCAGCGACCAGCGCGAACGTGAGCTGGGGTCTCAAGTTCTTCGCCGACAAGGACGCGATGTGCACGGTCAGCTCGGGCGTCTCCGTGCCGCTGGGCCAGGGCAACGCGACGGCGATCGCGACGGCGATCGCGGGTCGGACCTCGGCGAACGGCGGCGTCGCGAATGGCGGCGCCACGCCCACGCGCGCGGCAGTGACCGCAGCCGTGGCGTATCTCTCCACGATCGCCGACGGGAATCCGAAGTTCCTGCTCCTCGCGACCGACGGGCAACCGAACTGCCCGGTGACCGGCACCTCCGAGACCGACGACTCCGCCGCCGCTATCCAGGCGGTGTCCACCACCAATCAAGCCGGTGTGCCGACATTCGTCGTCGGCATCGGCACGTTGTACTCCACCGAGGTCGTCCTCGACTCGCTCGCGAAAGCCGGCGGCCATCCGCGTGCGGTCATGCCCGCCTACTACCCGGCCTCCAGCACCGCGGATCTGGTCACGGCGCTCAATCAGCTGGTCGGGATCGCCCGCACCTGCCGGCTGCCCGTCGCACCGCCGGCCGGCCACAGCAGGGATGCCATCGAGGTCCTCGCCGACGGGACGGCGATCCCGCACGACCCCACGCACGCGAACGGCTGGGACTATTCCGATCCCGCCCACACGGGCGTCGATCTCTACGGCGCCGCGTGCACGAGCGCGATGACAGGCGCCACCGTCCGCCTGAGCATCGTCTTTCAGTGCCCGCCGGGCGGCTAGTAGATCTGGAACTCGCGGATCGTGATCTCGCCGAGGTTCTCGTCCTCGTCGAACGCCTGGTGGACGTCGAAGTAGCGGAGGATCTCATTATCCAGCGCGTTCCGGATCGTCTTCGCCACCTCGGGCTCTCTCCGCTGCATCTTTGACAGGACGTACTGAACCCAGACGTGCGTCCCCGGCTCGTACACGGCCCCGTCCGGGCCCTCGATGGCGTCATGTACGAGGTCGCCGGCGCGACTATCGATCAGGACGACTTCACCGGAGTCCTTCGCGTACGCAAAACCGAATCTGGGTGGCAGGCGACTGAGCGGAAGCCGAACGTAGCCCTGCGGTTCGAACTTCTTCTGACCGACGAGCTCACCAGCGCTCTCGCCAAGCTCGATCGTCAGCCGCCGGGCCTCTTCGGCCGGATCCTCCGAGTCCTTCATGGCTTGATCTCCTTGATGATGGTCGCGAGCAATTTCCTTCTCGATCCAGCTGAGCGCTTGTAAGCGTGCGGGTCCACCTTCTTATCGACGAGCCCCTGCGAATGCACGAAGGTGCGGAACCCGAACGACCGCGACCAGTCGTTGTAGCGATAGAGAGCCCGGCGCTCGGGCGGGGGCGCCTCGTCCGCGTCGTGCTCTTCGCCCAGATCGGCGTCGATGGTGGCGGGCGAGATGGCGGTCGCTTCGTCGTCATCCGGTTCGGGATAGCCGACCCACTCCTTCTTCAAGCCGTTCCACAGCACGTCGACGGCGTCCGGGCGCAAGCGCCGCGTCTCCTGCCACTCGTGCTGGTGCGGGAGCCACTTGCCCATCCAGTTCGCGAAGGCCTTGGCCTCGACGGCGGTCATCCCCGTGACCGGGCCCGTCTGGTCGCCGCCGCCGCCGAGTTGCTGGATCCGCGCGCGGTCGTAGGGCACGTGACCGGTCCGCGACGCAGCCGCAGTCTTCGCCGACCGCTTCGCCCAGCGCTTCGAGGGGATGTCGAGGTACGCCTGGAATTGCCAGACGGCGACGGGGCGCAGGGACATCCAGCCGAGAAAAGGCGTCCAGCGCGCGACCAGCTCCGGGGCCCAGTCCGCCTGCGGCGGTTCGCTGGGGATCAGCACCATCGCGCCGACCTCGCAGGTGTCGAACCAGATCTGGCCGGCGCTCGGCGCGGCGGGAAGTTGTGGCCCGACCCAGGCGCGAGCACCCTGCCAGGGACCATCGCCGACGATCCCTTCGTGCGCGCCCTGCAGCGCGTACGCGGCCAGGAACCGCGCCGTCATCGGCTGCGACGGCTCGAGCACCTGGGCCAGCGCTCGCGCCGCGGGCGCGTCGCGCTTCTGCAGGTAACGGATGTAGAGCTCCGACAGGGTCACTGATTCGAGTCGACGCGGATGCCCCCGGACGTTTCCTTGTAGACGATCTTCTTGCCGCAGCCGGTCGCGCCGTAGACGGAATCACTGATCAGGGTGATCTCGACGGCGCTCGTGTCGCACGACATCTCGAACGCCGCGCGGGCGCGCAACGACGACCACCTGTCTTCTGGCTCGGCGCTGAGCACGTCGGTGCGACCGCAGCCGAACGCGATCACGCGGTGGTTGGTGCGCTGGGAGTCGATCTTGTCCTCGGGGCACATCAGCGAACCGGACGCGATGGGCCGCCACGTCGTCGACAACGTCGCCACGCAACCGAGCACGGCCACCAGCGCCACCGCCCCGATCCGGACCCCGCGCATGCGGCGAGGATAACAACACGGCCGATCAATCCAAAGTCAGGCCGGCGCGCGGCCGCGCGTCCGGCGACGGCACAGAACGAAACCGAACAGTCCCACCGCCAGCCCGGTTAGCGGATGCGTCGACGGGCTGGTGGCGACGTCACACCCGCAGCCGCCCTGGATCTCGCCCGGTCCGGGCCCGCTCGTGGCGTCGACACCGGGAGGCGGGTTGATCGCGGCGTCGCTGGTCGCGCCGCCGGCGCCCGTCGTGCCACCGCTCGCTCCGGCATCAATCCCCGGCCCGACGCTGCCCGCGATTCCCCCGCTTCCCGATCCTCCCGAACCGCCGCCCGCTCCTCCGCGGCCGGACACGCCGCCCGTCCCCGCGGTTCCCGTCGTCCCCGCGCTGCCCGTCATTCCCGCGCTGCCTGTCGTCCCTGCAGTTCCGGTCGTCCCCGCGCTCGCGCCGCCCGTGCCGGTGGTGCCGCCACGACCGCCGGCGCTGCCGGCCGCGCCGGTCGTGCCGCCTCGGCCGCCCGCTCCTCCGGTGCCGGCGCCGCCGGTGGTGCCGCCCCGGCCGCCCGCCCCGCCCGCGCTCCCGCCTGAACCGCCGGCGCCGCCGCCGCCCGTGCCCATGCCTCCCGTCCCACCCGTGCCCCCGACGACGCCGCCCATGATCGTGCCCGAGATTCCGTAGAACCCGAGCGATGAGTAGTTCGAGAATCCGTTCTGCGGCGTCCCCTCGGCGCCTCCCTTGATGATCAAGCGGTACTCCCCCGCCGGCAGCGCGACATCGAACTTCGCCGTGCGGGCGGCGCTGTCGTTGCTCTGAGCGATCCGCGTGCCGCCCCCGTTCTGAATTTCGGCGTCGACGTCCAGGTACGCGCCGCCGATGACCTCGATGCGATCGACGACCAGCGTCGCGTGTCCCCCGCCGCTGCCGACGCTGAAGGTGAAGGTATCGCTGTCGGTGTTGCGCGCGATCTGCCCGCGATTGTCGACGGCGGACACCTGTCCACCGTTCGCGATGACCAGCGCCCTCGAGTCCGGAATGTCGTCGTCCCGGTACGCGAGGTTCCGCGTGATGATCGTCAGATCATCCTCGGTGTTGTTGGCCCCGCTGTATTCGCCCTTGCTCCACTGGAACAAGGCCTGCGCGCCCCAGCTGGTCTTCGGCACGCTGTCCCCCATCATGGGGACCCACTTGAAAGACGAGAAGCCGCCGAAGTACTCCGTCGACGAGCTGCCGTCGTGGTTGAGGCCCATCAGGTGCCCCAGCTCGTGCGCGGTGGTGTTCCCCTGGTAGTAGCCGCTGCCCTTGTTGTAGACGGTGCAGCACCTCGACGTCCCGAACGCGTTGAGCGAGCAGCTGGAACGGCCGTCCTCGTTGCTGATGCAGGCCTTGCCTCGATTGCGAGCCGGGGTCGCGTCGTAGACGGCGACGTCGGTGGTCACGTTGACGTCGAACGCGGAGTACGCGCCCGAGACGATCTCCCAGGCTTTCCACAGCTCGGCCTTGGCGAGCGTGAGGATCGAGATGTCCATGAACAGCACCTTCGTCGACCCCGGCCGGCTCTGCAGCTTGTTGGTGTCCGACCCGTCGTAGTCGCCGACGTGCGGCGGCTCGCCCGCCAGCGCCACGGTGGGCGGCTCGAACGGAGGGGCGTCGTCCGCGTCGGGCGGGCCGTCGTTGCACACCGGATAGATCTTCGAGATCGGCACGCGCTGAACCACCACCATTCCCTGCGCGGAGGTGGTGTACTCGAAGGCGGCGTCGCGCTCGGGCAGCACGAGCCAGCCATAGATGTTCTCGCCGTCGCCCTTCAGGATGAAGGAAGACGTCTCTGATTCACGGGCCGCGCCGTCGATCGCCAGGTAGTCCCCCGTGAACTCGTAGCTTCGCGCGATGACGGGGACGACCTCACCCGTGTCGGTCGTCAGGTTCAGAACGAAGACGCCCGGATAGGACGACCGGATACCCGGCCGGGTCGCCGCCCGCAGAATCGAGGCGGGCGTGCCCACGGCTCCCGCGCGGATGGTCTCGGTTGGCTCGCTGCCTCCGGCGCCCTCACAGCCAAGGTTCGCGAGGGCGAGCAGCGCCGCCAGTCGCAGCGATCGCGACGTCATCGCACATATAGAGACACGACGAGGCGATCTGGCCCCCCGTGACCAGCGCTTTCTCGTGGCCCCGAACCCACCGCTCGAGCCTCTCTACAGAGGGAGCCCTCTTGCACGTCGCGTCGATTTCTTGTGTCCACTCTCTCTTATTGCTTCGCGTGGAGGACTTTGTTGTGATTCGTGAGTGACGGTCCCAGTCCGCCGTGTCGTGGCCGCGTCGGCGCGCATTCAGCGCCCCGATCGCGACGCCGTACGCCTGCAGCTGGACGATCTCTTCAAGGAGCACTCCACCTATGTGGCGCGCCTCGCCTATCGGTTGATGGGCCGGGACGTCGAGATCGACGACGTCGTGCAGGACGTCTTCGTCTTGCTGCTGCGTCACATCGATCGAATCCGGCAGGCGAGCGCCGTGCGGGCGTGGCTGGCGACGACGACGGTGCGGCTGACCCGCCGTCGCCTGCGCATGAAGCGCCTCAGGATGCTGCTCGGTCTCAGCGACGACACAGGGCTGGCGGAGGCGCGCGACAGCGGCAGCTCGCCGGAGGACCGCGCCGCGTTCAGAGCCGTGCACGTGGCCCTCGAGAGCGTGGGCGTGAACGCGCGCATCGCCTGGACCCTCCGCTACCTCGAGCAAGAACGGATCGAAGACGTCGCCCGCTTGTGTGGCTGTTCGAAGCGGACGGCCAAGCGCCGGATCGCGAGCGCGCAGCGCGCGGTGAAGGGCGCGCTCGGGCATGACTGATCGCAGCGGTTCGGACGGTCTGGACGACGGCGAAGGCGGATTGGAGGACGCCGGTGCGCTCGGGCGAACGCTGGAGGCGGCGCGCCGCGCGGCGCCGGCGCTGACGCCCGGCCGCGGCCAGCAGTGGCGATGGGCTGTGCTCTCGCACGTCGACGGTCGTCGCCGCAGTCGGCGGCCGGCTCTCGCGATCGCCTGCGCGGCGGCCGTGCTGCTGGCGATCGTCGGCTGGCGACAGCTGGGCCCCGGGACGCCGCACGACCCGATCGCCGCGTCGGCGGCGATGCCGCAGCCCCGCCCCGCTTCTGACCCCGGCGACCCGGGCACGCAGGTGCTGGCCGACGGCTCGCGCATCACGTCCGACGGGCCGACCACGGTGATCGAGAAGGCGGTCGAAACAGCCGACGACGTGCTTTACGAGCTGCGCGCCGGCGGCGCGCACTTCGAGGTCGCCCGACGTCCCTCGCGGACGTTCCGCGTCCACGCGGGCCCGGTGACGGTGCAGGTGATCGGAACGCGTTTCCTGGTGGAGCGTTCGGACGATCGATCGCGCGTGGCGGTCACGCAAGGACGCGTGCTGGTCTCCTGGTGGGGCGGATCGCGAGAGCTGGGACCGGGCGAGGAAGGAGCCTTCCCGCCGGAACAGGTCGTGGCACCCGCGCCCGCGGCGGGCTCGCCGTCTGCGCGGCGACACGCGCCGGAACCGGGGCCGGACGTGCTGTTCGCGCACGCGGATAGCGCGCGCAAGGCTGGCAAGCCCGAGCTCGCGATCGCCCAGCTGCGAACGGTGATCGATCGCTTTCCGGGCGATCCGCACGCGCAGGCGGCGGCGTTCACGATCGGGCGCCTGCTGCTCGAGTCGTTGCACCAGCCGCGCCAGGCCGCTGCGTCGTTCGAACAGGCGCGCGTGCTGGCCAAAGGCGCCCCGCTGGCGGAGGACGCGCTCGCTCGCGAAGTGGACGCGTGGGCCGCAGCCGGTGAGCCGACGCTGGCCCGCCGGCGCGCGGAGCTGTATCGCAAGCAATATCCGAACGGGTCGCGTCTCGCTGCCGTGCTGCGGGTCGGAGGGCTCGAAAAGTCGGCGCCATGATCGTCGCGGTGGCGGCCCTGGCCGCCGCGATCGCGTCTCCCGCCGATCCGCCGTCCGTCACGCGCTCCGCAGCGTCCGCGCTGGAGGTGAGCCTGGACGCCGATCGATGTTCGTTCCTGGCGCGTGATCACCTGTTCAAGCTGGTGGCGCTGGAGCTCGACGCCCGCGTCGCGGCCCCCGATCGCGCCGCTGAGCAATCGACGCGCGTCGAGGTCGCGTGCGCGGGCACGCAGGTCGAGCTGAAGGTCACCGATCGCGTGACCAACAAGCTGCTCACGCGGACGATGGCGCTGGAAGCACGCGACGCGCAGGCCGCGGCCCGGCTGGTCGCCATCGCCGTCGCCGAGCTGGTGCTCACCAGCTGGATGGAGCTGACGATGCCGCGCGCTTCAGCGGCGCCGCCGCCGACGGACACGCCCGCGGCGCCGGAGCTGCGGCGCGCCGCGCAGGAGCGCGCGCAACGCCAGATGTCGCGCGGCGCCAGCACCGGTTACGTGCTGGCCGTGGCCCAGGCGGTTGGTCCGTTCGACGGGATCGGTGTCGCCTGGGGCGGCGGTCTGCGTTTCGGATGGACGCCGGGCGGCGCGCCGGTCGAGAACGACGCCTGGATCCGGCGATACGGCCTCGACCTCGAATTGACCGCCGTGCGCAACGACGTCAGCCGCGGCCTCGGGTCCGTGGATGTCTCTGTCTGGAGCGCGGCGCTGCGCGCGTCGTTCAGGTTCGTGCGCGGGCGATCGTGGCTGGACGCCGGCGCGGGCGCGCGCGGCGGCGTGGTTCGGCTGGAGGGCACGCCCGCCGATTCCACCACCACGCGAGGCAGCACGCTGGCGGGGACGTGGGCCGGACCGATCGCTTACGTGGGCGTGGGCCGGCGATTCTGGCACCTGGTTGCGGCCGCCGGCGTCGAAGGGGGAATCGTTCTGCGCACGGTGGCGGGCCTGGTCGACGACGGTCCGCAGATCTCCGTCGCCGGTCAGTGGCTGTCGGGAACGCTGGCGATCGGATGGGGCGGATGAAGCCCGGCGCGCGCGCCGTCGCGGCTTTCGCGGCCCTGGCCATCGCCGGCGGGTCGGCCTGCAACGGCAACTCGGCGAAGATCCTGGAGCGCGTCGACGGCAGCACACCGCCCAGCTCGAATCCGCGCGTCGACGTGTTCCTGGTTCGCGCCGTCTCCAGCTGCGCCGTCGGCCCGGCCTGCGCCTCTCCCGATCGGGAGCAGTGTTTCTACATCACCGACCGCAACGGAGCGCGGGTCCAGTACGATCCTGCCGCGCTCCGTTTCGTACCGCCGGGCGATCCCGCGACGATGGGCGGACAGCAGGTGCAGTGCTTCCGCCTCGTCCTCGACGACAGCCGCGTGGCTGCCGTCAGCGAGGCCATGAACGCGCTTCGCACGCGCGTCTTCCAGGAGAGCGGCGGGGACATCAACCTCGACCTCCGGTTGCACGACGTCCCGGCGATCGAAGCGGGGTTGTCGCCCTTCGTCTTCGGGTTTTTCCTGGAGCCGGCCGCGCTGGCCCCGGTGGCATTGCCGATGGTCAGCCGCGAAACCGACTTCGTCTACGCGGTCACCGGCGCCGACGATCCTGATTCGGGCCTGGCGCCCCGGGTTGATTCCTGCTCGGGAACCAACTGGTTCGCCAAGGGCGTGATCGGTGGCAGCGCGTACACGTGGATGGCGGGGTCGGCCAGCTGCGATCAGCCGGTGTCGTTGATCTTCACCTGGATGGTCCAGCTCTATTTCGGACTGCGCGACGTGATGCAGGCGCCCGATCTCTACGACCGCGACTACCCGCCCTGCGGTCAGGGTGACCCGGACACCACGCGCTGGTTCCCCTACGTCGACGACTGCACGACCGATCCGGACTACGTCGCATGCGGCGCGGCGGCGTGCCCGAACCGGGACGCCTACTACAGCCACCAGCTCGCCCGACACTGGCGGCGGGGCGAACCATTCAACGGCAACCACTGCAGCAACGGTCGCATGGACCGGGACGAGACCGGCATCGACACCGGCGGGGTTTGCGACCTCATCGGACAGTAGACGGCGAAAAAAACGTCGCGCCGGAGTGGCCCCGTTTCCGAGCTGGTGCCTCTACAAAGGCATGCAGCCTGTCCGTCCATCGTTGGCTTTGGGAGCCCTCGTCGTGCCCGCGTTCTTCGTGGCCTGCGCGAACGATCCGAACGACGGCACTACAGGACGCAGCGCGTGGCTGCTCGAGGGACGGCTGGAAACCATCGTCGTCGAAGGGGAGCACGGGGGAACGAAGCACTTCCTGATGCCGGACGACGGGTCGGAGCCGCTCGAGCTGGCGTTCGACGTCGATCCGACCTCGGGATCGGGCGCGCGCATCGGCGTGAACGGGCGTATCGACGGGCCGCGGCTGCGCGTGACGGCGTTCGACGACGCGCTGGGATCGACCGGATCCAGCACGCTGCGCGAGAGCGCGCTCACCGGCGTGACGCCCGAGCGGACGCGCACCGTGGCGTTCGTGATGGTGGACTACGGCTCCGGCGTCAACGTCACGAAGACAGCCGCCGAGACGTTCATGTTCAGCATGACCAACCCGGGACCGACGCTGGGAATCGGGACGGGCGACAAGTCCGTCCTGCAGTTTTATGACGAGACCAGCTTCGGCCTGTTCAACGTCTCGGGCGCGGTCGAGGGGCCGCTGTCCTGGACGGGCGGCGCCGCGTGCAACGGCTCCGGCGGCAGCCAGCTCGCCAGCATGCTGCGCCCGATGCTGTCGACGACGTACGGCCACAACATCTGGTACTACGGCTCGAAGCAGTCGGCGTGCGAATACGGCTGGGGCAGCCTGGGCAACTGGAACACGCCGTCGAGCAACGTCTGGTTCAACGGCGCGCTGTTCGACGGCGCGATCACGCACGAGATCGGTCACAACCTCGGCTATCAACACGCGTCGTCGATCAGGTGCAGCGGGACGCCGCTGGCGAACGATCCGCTGACCTGCACCACGACCGAATACGGCAGCGAGATCTCCATCATGGGGAATCTGGCGAACGGCCACATGATGGCGCTGGAGAAGTGGTACGCGGGGTGGTTCAAGGGCTGCAACGGCGTTCGCGTGCGATCGAGCGGCACGTTCAACCTGCTTCCCATCGAAACGCCGTGCAGCGGCGGCGTGCAGGCGCTGCAGATTCCGATGCCGGTCACGACGCGCCAGTTCGATCCGGCGCAGACGACCACGGCGCCGATCAAGTACTACTACCTCGAGTATCGCAACGGCACCGGCCTCGACACCGGGATGACGCCGGCGGTACACGTCGTCGCGTCGGACGACATCGCGGCGCCGAACAAGGTCTGCGCTCGCAGCGTCCACCTGGACATGATCCCGTCCAACAGCAAGCAAAACGGGATGCTCGCCGGAACGTCGTTCACCGATCCGGCGGGCGGCGTGACGTTTGCGGTCACCAGCATCGCGCCGGCCGGCGCCGTCGTCACCGTGACGATCGACGGCGCGGGCTCGCCGAACACCTGCATGGACGGAACGACGCAGCTCGCGGGCTCGGGACCGACCACGTGCATGGGCGGCGCGGGCGGCACCACCGGGACAGGCGGCACCGGCGGCACGGGCGCAGCGGGACGTGGCGGAACGACGGGCACGGCCGGTGCCAGCGGCGCAGCCGGGCGCGGCGGGACGACGGGCACGGCGGGCGCCGGCGGCGCAGCGGGTCGCGGCGGGACGACGGGCGCGGCGGGTTCCAGCGGCGCGGCCGGGCGCGGCGGGACGACAGGCGCGGCGGGCGCCAGCGGCAGCACAGGCGCGGGGGGCGCGACCGCGACCGGCGGCCAGAGCGGAACCACCGGCGCGGCCGGCGGCGGTGTCGCGGGCGGCAGCGCCGCGGGTACGACCGGCACCAGCGGCGTCGCCGGCACGAACGGCGCCACGGGCGGCGCCGGCACCACAGGTTCGGGAACGGGAGGGGCCGCGACGGGCAGCGGCGCCGGCGGAACGCAGGGACCCGGTGAGGTGGGCGGCGGGTGTAGCTGCGAGGTCGGCGCCGCGCCCGTCGGCGGCAATCACGCGTTCACGATCGCGTTCGCGCTGGCGGCCGTCGTCCTCGGCCGACGGCGCACGCGGCGCGCCGCTACCCGACGAAGGTGATCGCCCACTCGAGGGGCTCGCCCTTCACGAGCACCTCGACGGTGTCACCGACCCGCCGGCCCATGACAGCCTTGCCGATCGGGGACGCCGGCGTGACGACGGACAGATAGCCGTCGCCGCCGGGACCCGTCAGCTCGACACCCGCGCCGGCCGGCGCAAGGAAGAACGTGCGACCATGCGAGCCGTCCTCCACCTCGACGACCGCTCCGAGGGAGATCGGGGCACGCGACGCAAGCGGCCGGGGCCGAAACGTCTCGAGCAGCGACACGTCGGCGGCGGCCCGATCGGCGCGCTGCTTCTGTCCACGCGCGAGGCCGGCGTACTCCATCGCGACGCGCCCGTCCTCGCGTTTTTCGGCGGGCGTCGCTCCGGCGCGTGCCTCCTCGGCGGCGGCCTCGCCCGCCTTGCGCGCGACGTGCACGGAATCCCGCAGCTTCTCCACGAGCTGCGCAACCAGGAACTGTTTGTCCATCGTCGGCGAGCGTAGGCGCGCGACCCG
>Ga0207701_10006991_pt1 | contig 11233 bp, 11 predicted proteins | sample KBSSwiSSwithPhiX_FD_184294 | JGI IMG/M metagenome (GOLD analysis project Ga0207701, IMG submission 184294) | Switchgrass rhizosphere bulk soil microbial communities from Kellogg Biological Station, Michigan, USA, with PhiX - S5 (SPAdes) (version 2) | ecosystem: Environmental > Terrestrial >...
CAATTCATGCGTTCGAACGGCATCGCGGTTCTTTCGCCTTTATCCTATTCTGAGACTTGGCGTGTTTCTTCTTCTGTTTCCGATTCCAATTCTTCTCTGATCTCTTCTGCCATCCTCGCAGATTCTAGCGCCAGCGGAAGTTCGGACGCTCTGGCAGAAAGCTTCTTTAATGCTAACTCCGAATCCGCGATGCTCGATCCTCTTAGGCTTGCAACGTCGATCATTTGAAGCCGGGCTTCAGCTTCGGACAGCATCACTTTTGCTTCAGTGTTTATTGACTTGATTTTTTCGATGTCTTTATTTAAGTCCTGCAAGAAGCGTTGTGAGCTGTCGGTCTTGTAATACTTGAGCTTGTTCTGACGCTTTTGCATCAACAGAAGTTCCCGCTTCGAGGAGCGAACAATTCGGCTGGCGGTCAGCCGTGAAGCGAGAGTTTCTCTATACGCATCTGCTAATAACGGGTCCCGAGCTGAAACCAGCTTAAGCGTGCTGCGTTCATTTGGTTTCATTTCCTTACGAAACCAATCGACTTCTTCAGCCCTTATCCCGCGCGCAGCGATCCGTTCGCGAAGTTCATTCGTCCACACCGCGTTTCGGTAAATGAAAAAACCGGAAAGTCCCAGGCCAGCTACAAATCCTATGGCTGCAAGTATCAATCCCAGAAAAAAGAATGTTGCGGCCAATGGCGGAGTCACGCCGAATATAAAAAACAGCACCGTGAAAATGACGGCTGGAATGCCTGCCAACACGATAGGTGAGGCAACGGCCGCAGCTTTCAACCTCCGGCCCTTAGCTAGGTCCGCCTTAGTCAACCGGGATTGTAGCTCTAAACTATTCATTTTAGACAGTTTTACTTTAATGGCACCGCAAACCCAATTCAAACTAAATGCATCACAAAGTTTGTCATTTGGTACCTATATACTATTATCTTGAGAGTTTTCGACCATTCTCAATGAGATTGTTAGCATTTTCGTTAGGCTTTTCACTGGTTTTGATTGGAGCCGCGGTCTCGTTTGGTCAGAAAACTGCAGAAACAAACAAGCAAAATGTCAGGACGGTTACCATTCCGATCTCGATATTTTCCAAAAGTGAGCTCAAGCAGGACCAGATGCAGGAGTTTGTCCAGGTCGACCGCCTGATCGTAAAGGAAGATAAAGACGAACAAAGCGTCCTATCGATCCGTAGTGTAGAAACAACCCCACTTTCGCTGGCGGTACTGCTGCAGGAAGATCTTTCCCAAGAGATCAACCTGCAGCTAAAAGACCTCCGAGATTTCGTTCAAACACTTCCTCGTGGGTCGAGAGTCATGGTCGCTTACGTCCATGGGGGCTCGTTACGCGTTCGGCAGAGGTTTACCGACAACCTTTTAAAAGCCTCCGAGGCGATCCGGATCATTGGCGGCACGCCTTCGTCGAACGGCCCTTATGAAGGCGTCGAAGAAGCAACCAATTATTTCGATGCATTGCCAACCGGACGCCGGGCCATCATTCTAATATCGGATGGTTTGGACGCCTCGCGTGGTGTCTCGGCTTCCGACACGCTTTCGTCGCCGGACATGGATCGTGCCATTTTAAAGTCGCAGCGAAGAGGAATTGCGGTTTACTCTATTTGGTCACCTGCGTCCTTAACAAAAGACTCGAATTCTACGCTCGTCGGCTTTGGACAAAGCGCTCTCGCAAAATTGTCCGACGAAACGGGCGGACGATCGTTTTATCAAGGCTCTATTCCGCCGGTAAGCCTGATTCCCTATTTGAGAGACCTGATAATCCTGCTTGAGAGGCAATTCGCCCTTACATATCTTTCGACGCATATGAAGAAGGGTTATCATCGCGTCGAAGTTTCAAGCACAAATCCGGACATCCGGATAGAACATCCCAAGGGTTATTACTATCGTTGAATTAGTTAATTAAGGCGAGCTTTGCACACCGGACAAACGGCGACGTCTTCTTTCATCAACAGTCCTATCCAAAAAAAGATAAGAGTAAACACAAGCAGTGCTGAAAAAACGATCCAGCCTGCTGTTGATACACGGCGCTCCATTATAGGTAAGTACGATGTTCCGCATCTGGGACAATGATAATTTGCGTCGAGTGCCTGATACGCATACTGGCCGGGTGCCTGATACGACTGCTGAGCGGGAACCGATGAATTTATCGTTGGCTGCTGTTGCCGTGGTTCCGCCTGTGTTTGAAACTCGTCAGTCTTCCATGCGTACGGCCGAGGAGGCGCATAGTTGTATTCCGGCGACCGCTGAGTCTGCGGGATAAAGATCTTCGTCCCGCAGAAACGGCAAAAGTTTGTGTCGTCCGCGTTGTCGTGGCCGCAATTTGGGCACTTCACCATAGCAGTATAAATCTTAGCTAAATCTTACGCGCTCGCCTGAGTTTACGGCGTGATAAACAGATTCGACCAATTCCACCGATTTAAATCCGTCGAGTGCAGTAACCGGTGGCTCAGTTCCATTGACTATAGCGTCGATGAAAGCCTTATCTTCCTGAACGTAGCCCCAGCGTTCTTCCTTTTCCACCATATGAAAGGACATCGTTTCAAAGTTTGCATCCATTCCGCGAGAATCAAATAACCGTTCCATCTCTTCGGTCATTATAGTTCGATGATGGCAGAACACCTCGATCCGCTCGAACGGAAAATGCCAGCTTGCATCCGAAGATGAGGCAAATGTGCAATGGAAACCATTCTTAAGTTTGAAGATTATAGAAAATTCGTCCAGCTCCGGATACTCATGCTGCGATCCATATGCAATCAGTTCTTCGATCTCACCAAATTGGTATCGAACCATGTCAAAGAGATGAATGGTCGTTTCGTAAAGAAATCCGCCCGTGACGTTTACATCGCCTGTCCATACCGGATTTTTCAGCTCACCCCTGTTCATTTTAATGTGAGCCGAATGCGCCGCATCATCTGTTATTAATTGCTTCAGCGTCGAATACACCGGTGCATATCTCCGGTTGTGTCCTACCTGAAAAACTCCTGTACAGCTATTAGCAGTGTCTAACAGTGCTTTAGCGTCGTCGGTTCCGATAGAGAAAGGTTTCTCACAGAAAACGTGTTTGCCGACTTCGACTGCTGCAGTTGCAATTTCTCGGTGCGTTTTATTGGGCGCGCAAACAAGCACGGCGTCGCAATTGTCTAAAAGCTCTTCCCTCGAACTGCAAACTTTCCCGCCTATGCTACGAGCTGTCCTTTCCGCGCGCTCCGGAATGATGTCATACAACGCTGCGATCTCTGCCCGATCATCGCGCGAAAATATCCGACCGTGAACGTTTCCAATATAGCCCGTTCCGACAATACCAATTCGAACTTTGTCCATTAATTATAATTAATTACCGATTTCCACCTGCAGCATATTGTCCTAGCCCAAGGGCCCTTTCAGCCGCGGCTTTTGCCTGCTTTGCTACTTCGAAGGGGTCCTGGTCCCAATACTCGGGCCGGAAGATCTCAATACTGGCCATCCGGTCGTAACCGATCTTATCAAAATGCGACTTGATCTCGGCCAAAGGCAAAATGCCCGTTCCCGGATATAAGCGTTGGGCATCGGTAAGCTGTTCTTTTGGCAGGTCCTCTGCGTCATTGATGTGAAATATGAACAGCTTTGACGGATTCAATGCATCGATAGCCTCAAAAGATGAGTTTCCGGCATAGAAATGAAATGAGTCGATCACCAAACCAACGCTGTTCCGATCAACTTTGTCGACAATCTTTTTCGCCAGGTCAAGAGTTTGAACAGAACAGTCTGTCTGTCCCAGGAATTCGAAAGCCAGGCCCACTCCATAAGGTTCTGAAATATCGGCAAGTTCATGCAGGACGCGAACTGACTCAGCCACAATTTCCGCCTCGGAAGCGTCCTGCGGCAATTTGCCCGGAACAACGACGATATACGGACATGCGATTTCGCCGGCGATTGCCGAAAGCTCGCCACATTCAGCCTTGATCAATTCATAGTCTTCTCGCGATCTAAAGGTAATGTGTTCGATCGAGTTGATCGAGTAGGCCTCGACATTGTTTGAGGTAAGCAGGGTCTTTAGTTCGCCGATATTGTGTGATTGCAAGTAATTTCTGAGCTTTGAGGCCCATAGTTCTACCAGGTCGTAGCCGGCCGCTCCTGCAGCATTGATGTCCGTCTCGAGGTCGGCACGCATTGTCGTCGCACCGTTCAAAGCCAATTTCATTATTCCCTCCGAGGTAATGAGAAATAAAGGAAAGTTTAGCACGCGAAAATCAAATCGCTTAGCGGTTAATCCAAACAACCAAATGGTTTTCAAATTCGTCTCAGAATCAGCTAAACTGCAAACAGTTAGGTCCTGCCCGATGTACAACATAAGAAAAACAATTGCCCTTACGCTTTTTGCCGTCGTTGCCTGCACGACGTCTCATACCCAGTCGGTTGGCGATGCTGCCCTACGCCGAATAACGGAGCTCGACAACTCTCAGCGAACGGCAGGCGGCGTTCCGGATCTCTCGCTCACTGACCATCTGCAGCGGGCCGAGACGTACTCCTCAAACCGCTTGTTTCCCCAGGCTCGTGCGCACTGGCAAAAAGTTTTGGATAGATTTCCTAACGATCCCGCGGTCGCCAAAGCGTTATTCGGTATCGGCCGGTCCTACATGTGGGAACGCAACTACCAGACAGCTGCGGATTATCTTTTGCGCGCAGCCAACCAGTTCCCTGGTACCAAAGATGGACGGGAGGGTTTGGCGTTTGCCGCTGCGAGCAACGTTCGCCTTAATAAGAATCTCGAAGCCGCAACGCTCTACCAGAAATACATTTCACTCTATCCAGACGGCGAACGGGTCGAATCGGCGTTTCTGAATACGATCGATGCCCTCCGCGAGGCTGGGAAATACACTGAAGCGGAGGATTGGGTCAAACGCACGCAACAGCGATTTGACGGAAAACCGGCGGAAACCAATGCTGTGCAGGCACTTCTGCGGATGCAGATCTTTCGGCAGAAATGGAATGATGCCATCTTGACCGCAGATCAACTGCTCAGTATGAAATTCGCAGGTTCGATGACAAGTGCTGACGAGGTCAGATATCTGAAGGCTGTAGCGCTTGAGCGATCGGGCCGTAAAGCGGAAAGCACTGCTCTTTATTCGTCTATTGCACCAACTATCACCTCGTACTTTGGCGGGCTCGCAGCAGAAAAGTCGAACCCGAAAGGCTCCATCCTACGAACCGTAGCAGCTACTCCAAATAATTATGCTGAGTATCCCGTGATATATCAGGCTGAACTGCTCAAGGCCGGTCGTAATCATAAGATCGATCCCAGGTTCGTTCTCGCCATAATGAAACAGGAGAGCAGTTTCAAAGCTGGAGTAAAGTCACCCGCTGGTGCGCGGGGTTTATTACAGCTCGTTTACGACACCGCTCTCAAATACAATACACAGGCCGGTTATCCATCACTCGATCCTGATGATCTTTATCAGCCGGCTGTCAATATTGCGATCGGCAGCATATACATCGGTGAGCTGAAGGATGAGTTCGACGGATTGTATGAAGCCGTTGCGGCAAGTTACAACGGCGGTGAGGACAATGTGGCCCGCTGGATGAACCGCACGAAACCAAAAGATCCCGGAGTTTTTGCCTCCGAAGTTGGATTTGCGGAGTCAAAGAATTATCTCTTTAAGGTAATGAATAACTATCGCGCGTATCGCGATCTTTACACTGAGAACCTACAGCGAAGATAACTAACGCATCAATTTCGCTGTCGCGGTAGTAGGGACACGTAGTTCGTATCGTCGAGCGGAATCTCGTCCGACGTCAATATTTTCTTCTAGCATTGCTAGGCAATTTATTCTTCCCAGTCCCCTTGACCTTCCCGTTCGACGTGATAACCGTTCGACTCTAGATAATTTACGACGTCCTTTCCGTGTTCCGAATCGCGAACTTCGAGCAGAAGTTCAATGCCTACCCTGCCCAGCGGAGCCAGCCACATTGATCTGAGATGTGACACCTGGATGACATTTCCACCGGCCTTTGCCACATGGCCGAGCATTTCCGCCAGTCCACCGGGCCGATCAGGTACAAGGAGCTTCACAATGATGTACCTGCCCTGGTGGACCAACCCGTGTTCGAGTACTAGCGCCAAAAGGTTGGCATCGATATTTCCGCCCGCCAACACCGCGCAGACAGAGTCCGAAGATTTCACTTTCACCTTACCGGCGATCAATGCGGCTAACCCCGCTGCGCCCGCACCTTCAACAACCAGTCGATTACTTTGAACGCAATTGAATATTCCTTTGGCTATCTCATTTTCTGAAACTTCGACGACCTCATCAACATATTTTTCAATTAAAGGCAGAGTGACCGAACCCGGCCGTTTTACCGCAATACCATCAGCAATGGTAAATTGCGTTCCAACCTCGACCGGCTTTCCCTCTTTCAAAGACCGATTTACCGGTGCTACATTCTCCGCCTGAACACCGATGACACGAACGTTTTTCAGAAGGCTTTTGATGGCTATCGCAATACCGGAAATGATGCCGCCACCGCCGATCGGCACTACCACTACTGTCACGCCCGGAAGGCCCTCGGCGATCTCGCAGCCGATCGTTCCCTGGCCAGAAATAACTAATTCGTCGTCGAACGCGTGAACATACGTGTATCCATGCTGCTTTTCAAGTTCACGGGAATATGCAACGGCCTCGTCAAAGCTTGCACCCTTCAGAATGACCTCGGCGCCTTGAGCCTTCGTGGCCATCACCTTTGTTAACGGCGCTCTCTCAGGTAAAACGATTGTTGATTTTATATTGTGTAGGCGAGCAGCAAGGGCTACCGCCTGGGCGTGGTTTCCCGCTGAACCGGTAACTACTCCTCTTTCCTTTTCCTCACGGGTTAACTGCGAGATCTTGTTATAAGCCCCCCGTACTTTGAACGAGCCGCTTCGCTGTAAGCATTCGGCCTTCAAAAATGCCTTTGCTCCGATCTCGTTTGAGAGACGCTCATCAGGGAGCACCGGAGTTGGGATGATGATGTCTTCGAGGACTTTCCGCGCCGTCTGGATGCTAGAGAGTTCAACCGCCATAGTTCCCGAGAATTATAACAGTGACCTGCGGTCAAATGCTTGCGCGATAAGGCCCGGAATGACTATTAGATTGGAAAATAAAAGAAGAATAAGATGCGGAAATATACTGCGGTATAAGAAGAATACTATGTCATCCCGGGTGTTTTTGATTATCAATTGCGGTTCGTTCCAATCTCGGGATCGAACCTTTGCTTCCTACTTTTACGCGTTAACTCCGCGTAAAATGTATCTGCTCGAGATACGTTCTGGCGATTGTTTTGTTCCCTCGATGTTCTTAGTTATCTGCTTCCCTTCCGCTTATCTTTTTCAAAATGCCAAAATACTGTATATTCTCGGGTACCATCACCCTCGGAGGAACATCATGGAAATAGTTGGCTTGGGCTCGATATTTCTTCTATTTATCGGGCTCGCGTTGTTAACGATCGCGTGGAAAACAATAAAGATCGTGCCGCAATCGAGCGTCTTGCTGATTGAACGTTTTGGCCGTTTTCACAGGGTCGCCGCCAGCGGTCTTAATATTATTGTTCCTTTCTTTGAATCAGCTCGGGCAGTTTACTGGACGAATACACGTCCGGGTGTGACATTCATTGACCTTCGCGAGCAATTCATCGACCTGCCACCGCAATCTGTTATCTCTCGCGACAACGTTATGGTTAATGTCGACTCGGTCGTTTATTGGCAGATCACCGACCCCGTGAAAGCCACCTATGAAGTTAATGACCTCGTCGGAAGTATCGTTCAGCTTACCTTCACCGGCATGCGAAATGTCATCGGCAAGCTCGACCTCGATCACACTCTTTCGTCACGAGACCAGATCAACAACGAACTCAGGGTCATCCTCGATGAGGCCACTGACAAGTGGGGCGTAAAAGTTACGCGAGTGGACATCAAAAATATCACCCCGCCGGAAGACGTCCGAATCACGATGGAAAAGCAGATGACGGCAGAACGAAACCGCCGAGCTCTTGTCCTGCAGGCAGAGGGCGATAAGCAAGCTGCTATCGCACGCGCTGAAGGTGAAAAGCAGGCTGCTATCACGCGGGCAGAGGGTGAAAAGAGCTCTGCAATATTGCAGGCGGACGGCGCGGCTCAGGCCCGCCTCATGGCCGCGTCTGCAGAAGCTCAGGCGATCAACCAGATCTCGCAAGTGATTGGCAATTCTGCAGATACTGCGCAGTATCTGATCACCGCTCGTTATATCGAATCGCTTCGCGACATGACTCGAACACAGAATTCAAAAGTGATCTTTATGCCGATGGAAACATCGTCGATGTTGTCGTCTATAGGCGCGATCAAGGAAGTTTTCGCCGAAACAGGTGAAAAGCAGAAGGATGAACCGCCTCAGCCGCCTCGTTCACCACGCGAACTGAATCGTTAAGCATCAAATTTGGCGACGTCAACTTTTTCATGGATCGATCCGCTTTGCAAAAGGTGGCTTTCGTATAAAACAAGTTCGGAACTAATGAACCTGATCGGCCCAAACGCTTTGGACAAGTGTTCCGCTGCAAGTTCGCGAGCATCGTGTGGATCTCTGATACGGGCTATTGTCAGATGAGGATTAAAGCTTTTATTTTCGGATTCGAAACCCAGTTCGGAGGAACCTGTATCTATTCTGCGGGCGAGATCGGCGAATGCGCCTGATGGCTGTCGGACTCCGAGCCACAAAACGCGCGGTTTCGATGCATTTGGAAAGGCCCCTGTCCCGATGAGTTCGATCTCAAAAGGCTTGGTCATTTTCGCATTTTGGTCGATCACATCTTTCATTGACCTCAACAAAGTCTCTTCCGTATTTCCTAAGAATTTGACGGTAATATGCAGCTTTTGCGGACGTTCCCATTTGGCGAACGAGGCCAAATGGTGTTTGGATATATTACTGATGTAGTCGGCGGCCGCTTTACGAGCGTCGTCAGAAATATCAATTGCAATAAATAAACGCTTCTTCACAGTTCCATTACCGATTGCTAAAATTTTGAACGAATATGCGCCGTCTGACAATCATCGCTGCTGCCGTCGCTGTCTTCCTACTGCTATTTTTGGCGGCATCCAGCTACTGGGTCTATCATTCGATCCACTCGCCTCATGTACATACACGCGCTAACGATTTCATCAAGATAGAAAAAGGATCCACGCCAAAGCAGATCATAGCGAAGCTTGCGGACGAAGATATTATTTCGAGTTACACGGCGACATTTCTGTATACACGCCTGTTTGCCGACGGGACAAAACTTCAGGCCGGCGAATATCAGTTTGAATCTCCCATCACGCCGCTGCAGGTACTAGCCGAACTGGAATCCGGACAGGAGAGGACCGTCAAACTCACCATCCCGGAGGGATTCACTCGTTTTGATATCGCGAAACGAATAGTCGAAAAATTTCCCCAAGACCCGCCGGTCGGCGAAACAGACATCCTGCAATTAATGGATGATACATCTATGATCAACGACATTGCGCCGGCTGCGAAAAATCTCGAGGGCTATATGTATCCAAGCACGTACAGCGTGCCGCGAGACACAAAACCAGCGGACATTATTCGTGAAATGGTTGAACAATTTCGGAAAACCTGGAAGCCAGAATGGACTGAAACAGCCAGGCAGCTGGGCCGCACGCCTAATGACATCGTTACTATTGCATCATTGATCGAAACGGAGTCTGGCGTAGAAACCGAGCGGCCGACCGTGGCCTCCGTCATTTATAACCGCCTCAATAGACACATGGCATTGGGCATCGACCAAACCGTAGTCTATATCGCGAAATTGGAAGGGCGTTGGGACGGAACAATCAATCAAAGCGATCTCGACGCAAATTCACCATACAATACACGAAAGTACCTCGGCCTACCGCCCGGTCCGATCTCATCGGTTTCTGAAAGCGCGCTGAACGCTGCGCTTCATCCGGCTCAAACGGACTATCTCTACTACGTCCGCAATGTGGATATCAATGACGGTTCGCACTGGTTCTATGCATCTGCCGCCGAATTTGAGACGGGCAAGGCCAAATACCAGCAATGGCTGGAACAGGAGCGTGCAAAGAAACGTGCAGAGGAGTCGAATCAGCAATAATGATAAAGCTCCTGGCTCTCGACCTTGATGGAACGGTATTAAATTCCAGCGGCCGGATCGTTGATAAGAATCGCGACGCGATCCGTGCGGCGGAAGCGGCGGGAGTTCTCGTAACCATCGCAACTGGCAGACGCTTTCGCGATGCCCAACCGGTTGGTTTGGATCTCGAATTGAACGCACCGCTGATCACTCATAACGGAGCTCTACTTAAATATGCCCGGTCGCTCGAGACGGTCGAGGCCGACCTGATCTCGACCGAAACCGCCACTGAGATAATCCGTGTTGGAAAGGAATTCGGCGGAGACGCTTTTATAAGCGTCGACCCTGTCGGGTCAGGGACGCTGATCTATGATCGCGTGTCTGTAGAAAATGAACCGCTGCGCCGTTATTTGCAGTGGGCTATGACCCTGCATGGTGAGGAAGCCACAGACACGGTCATTCATGTTCCGCTCTTAGAGGACGAGATCGAAAAACACGAGGTGATCCACGTATCATTTTCCGGGACATGCGAGCGTATGTACGACATGCGGCGCTTTCTTGAAGACGAACTCGCGGACAGCGTTACGATACTCGCAACAGTTTATCCGCGGCGCAATTTCACTTTACTCGACATTCTCCCACCAGATTCGTCAAAAGGCTCTGGCCTTAAAAAGCTTGCTTCGATCAGCGGGATCGGTCGCGAGAATATCATGGCGATAGGCGACAATTTCAATGACATTGAGATGCTGGAGTTTGCCGGTGTTCCGGTTGTGATGGGAAACGCCGACCCTAGTTTGCTTGAACGTAACGAATTCGATACAACATTAAGTAACGACGAGGGCGGTGTGGCCGCTGCTGTCGAAAAGTTTATTTTAAACGGGAGAAACCTTTAAGTGGCTAATAAAACGGCGGTTATTGAAACGAACAAAGGGACCATCAAATTCGAATTGCTGGAACAGGATGCGCCAAAGACAACCGAAAACTTTCGGCTTCTGGCAGAAAAGAACTACTACGATGGCGTAATATTTCACCGCGTGATCAAGAACTTTATGATCCAGGGCGGCGACCCGCTTGGCGAAGGCTACGGCGGCGAATCAGCTTGGGGCGGCAAGTTTGATGACGAGATCGACCGGACATCTTCCCTTTATCAGG
>Ga0207701_10006993_pt1 | contig 11232 bp, 10 predicted proteins | sample KBSSwiSSwithPhiX_FD_184294 | JGI IMG/M metagenome (GOLD analysis project Ga0207701, IMG submission 184294) | Switchgrass rhizosphere bulk soil microbial communities from Kellogg Biological Station, Michigan, USA, with PhiX - S5 (SPAdes) (version 2) | ecosystem: Environmental > Terrestrial >...
CCTTTCTTCACTACCAAGCCAACCGGACAGGGAACAGGTCTTGGATTGTCCCTGAGTTATGATATTATAAAAGCACATGGCGGTAGTTTTAAAGTCGAAAGCCGGCTAAATGATTTTACCAGGATCACAATTGAATTGCCGGTTTAGCCATTGAAGTTTTTATCGTGTTACTATCTATAGGACATCTTTTTTGTCACAGAATTGTTTGTTTCGGTCAAATTTCCTAGCTTATAACACATTTCCAAATTCCATTCCTGTAAAATTCCCATTGTCAATCCCCAATGACGACTTTGCACAGCGATTTGATATAGTTTTTTTCTGATTAGTGACGCTGAATAACACCACTGAATTATAAACCCAGCATTTATAACGATAAACCCTCATCAATTATGAAAAAGTCCTATCTGATACTTGGCACCGGTCTTTTATTGTCTGCTATGTACATTAGTGGTTGTTCCGGAACTCAGTCAGAATCAGCCGCGGCTGATACTACTGCTGCATTTGAAACAAAACCAGATTTCGGTGGCTATGCCACCCAGGTAGAACACGGTCACCACCTGGTCACTGTTGGTGGTTGTAGAGATTGTCACACCCCAAAAATCATGACGCCACAAGGACCGACGGAAGATACCTCCAGAGAACTCTCAGGACATTATGGCAATATACCTGTACCTGATGTTGACCGTAAGAAAATGGAAAGCAAAGGATATATTGTCACTGCAGATTTTACTTCTTGGATAGGCCCATGGGGTGTTTCTTTTGCTGCTAACCTGACACCTGATGAGACGGGTACTAAAGGTTGGACAGAAGATCGATTCATTAATGCTACACGAACTTATGTTTTGCATGGCATGACAGGAGCAAGGCCATTATTGCCCCCAATGGCGATGATGCCGGTCAAACATTATACAGATGATGAACTTAAAGCGATTTTCGCTTTTATACAATCATTAAAACCCATAAAGAATTTAGTACCTCAACCTCTGCCACCCGCAAGTGCACCACCTGCACCTCCTGCTAAATAATAAAACAGTTTGACATAATTTATGATTAAACCGACAGTAATAGTAATAATGTTAGCCCTGGAAATATTCCGGGGCTTATTACTTCCTGTATATGGGCAAGAAACCAACACAGAAAACACAACCGGTCTGGCGGAAGCTGACAGTACCAAAATTGACAAGCTACTTGTTACAGCTGACGGATATTATTTCAACAAGCCTGAATCCACTTTAATTTATGCACGTAGAGCAATCGAATTGTCGCAAAAAGCAGGTTTACCCGATCGTGAAATTAAGGCACTGGGCATGGCGGGTGAAGCTTTACGTACCCTGGGTGATTTTCCACATGCCCTCGAAATGCAATACAAGGCACTTAAGCTTTGCCGCCTACTTAAAGATAAATACAATGAAGCGGTGGCTCTTGGTATGATCGGCTTCATCTATACCGAATTTAATGATTACAAAATCGCACTGGATAATTTGTTATTGAGTAAACAAATAATGGATAGCATTCTTGCAAAAGGTAAAACAACACAACCCTACCTGGACCGCAATATTCCTGATATCTCAATCATGTCAAGTTTTAACGATTCTAATATAGGAAACACCTATGAGGGAATGAATATGATTGACTCAGCTCTTTATTATCAAAATCTTGCATTGCAAAAAGCTGCAACCATTGATCATGGACATTTAAAAGCTTTAGTCTCTACACGGATGGGAATCGTAAAGTCAAGGCTGGGAAAATATTCTGAAACATTTCAGTATTGCCAGGATGCTTTAAATGCAGCTTATCAGAGTAACGACAAAGTAAATCCGCCGATAGTTTATTATACCATGGCGACAGCTTATTTCGACCTGAATAAATTCGATTCAAGCCTGGTCAATGCCCGCAAAGCTTTTAACAGTTCAGTTTATTCATCCCAAAAATTAACTCAACTCAAAACCAGTACTTTACTGGCAAAATTATTCCAGCATTTTAAAATGCCGGACAGTACTATTCGTTACCAGGAAAATGCGATAGCATTGAAAGACAGCGTATTTGGACAAACTAAATTCCAACAACTTCAGTTACTCACGCTTCGTGAGCAGCAATACCAACAGGAAATATTAGCATCCCAGGAAAAATTTAAAAACAGGACAAAATTCCTGGGTCTGTTCTCACTTCTGGCTTTTCTATTGATTGTAGCAGGAATATTATTACGCAACAATAAACAAAAGCAAAAAGCAAATTATTTGCTGAAGACCCAAAAACAGGAAATTCAGGAAACACTGGATAAACTTACCATCACACAAAAACAACTTTTACAGAGCGAAAAAATGGCTTCATTGGGAGAGCTCACTGCAGGTGTTGCACATGAGATCCAGAACCCCTTGAATTTCGTCAACAATTTTTCTGACCTGAATGGAGAGTTGCTCGATGATATTAAAAATGCATCAAAAAACCAGGATTACCGGGAAATTGAAAAGCTCGCTGACCAATTGATCGAAAACGAAAAAAAGATCAACTACCATGGAAAAAGGGCTGATGCCATTGTAAAAAATATGCTTCAGCATTCCCGAAGCGGAACCGGCAGGAAAGAACCTACGGAGATAAATAAACTAACCGATGAATATGTAAGGCTTTCTTTTCATGGTATGCGTGCAAGGGATAAAAGTTTTAATGCCGCACTCGATCTTCACTATGATCCCCGGATCACAAAAATCAATATTGAACCCCAGGAAATAGGAAGAGTGTTATTGAACATCCTGAACAACGCCTTTTATTCGGTGAATGAAAAACAGAAATCCGGCATACCGGGTTACGAACCAACTATCTCAGTTACGACAGCCTTAAAAGCAAATTCTGTCCTGATCACTATTAAAGACAATGGCATGGGCATTCCACCTGATATCAGGGATAAAATATTCCAGCCATTTTTTACTACCAAACCGACCGGGGAAGGAACAGGACTGGGGCTTTCACTCAGCTATGATATCGTCACCAAGGGTCATAGCGGGTCGTTAAAACTGGAAAGCGAATTGGAAGAATTCACGATATTTATCATTGAATTACCTTGTTAACAACTGATGAAGCACCTATTGAATTTTTTCATCATTGTGGTAATAATATTTACCAGCACCATTGTAAATGCACAATCCGGCAATGGACTTTTTGATGATACATCTATTTTGGAAATTACCCTTCGTGGTAATTTGAAAGATATGATGCAGGACAGGTCTGATGATCCGAAAAATTATCCGATTGCGTTGATATTTAAGAATGCTGATTCCAGTCAGCAAACTCTACAGATAGAGGTAAAAACCAGGGGTCATTTCCGAAAACAGAAGGGTGTATGTGATTTTCCTCCCCTCCTCCTGAGTTTTAAAAATGATGAAAAACTTCAATCCACTATTTTCAAAGACCAGCAACGCACCAAACTGGTAATGCCCTGCAGTGGTGATGAATATGTTCTGAGGGAATGGCTGGCCTATAAAATCTATAATCTTGTAACTCCGGAAAGTTTTAAGGCAAGGTTGGTAAAACTTACATTGGAAGATGACCAGACCAGGAAAAGGACAACAGGAATTCACGGTATCCTTTTAGAAGAGGAAACCCAGATGGCTAAACGAAATAAGAGTATTTCAGTAGAGAAAAAAATGCTGCCTCAGCAAATGGAACGAAAGACTTTCCTGGACCTGACCGTTTTCCAGTATCTGATTGCTAACACTGACTGGTCCATACAATACCTTCAGAATATAAAACTCATTGCTGCTGACAGTAGTTCCGTACCTCATCCGGTACCGTATGATTTTGACCATGCGGGTATAGTCAATGTTCCCTATGCCAAACCTGCAGCGGAACTGGAGTTAAATTCAGTGAGGCTAAGGCGTTACAGGGGGTTTTGCATTACAGATATGAAACTGTATCAACCCTCTATTGATCATTTCAATGAAATAAAGTCTGCAGTGTATAAATTATATGAAGGCAATCCATTATTGGAACCAAAATATATAAAGTCGACCCTGGACTATCTCGATGAGTTCTATGAAACCATCAACAATCCAAAATTGCTCGCAAGGGCATTTGGTTATCCCTGCAATAAAAGTGGAACCGGCAATATTGTCATCCAGGGCATGAAAGATCAATGATTTGATCACTATATTCGTGAGGGTAAATATTACATCATTGAAGACATTATGGGGTTAGAAACAGTAATTCTATTCGTTCTCATTTTACAGGTGCGTAATGTCCTGGTAAAACAAAAGATTTACCCGGCATGGCGGAAGTTTCTGTTCTGGAGTTTATTTGGTGTTTGGATAGTTTTTGGTATCGGTGAGGCTACACGGCAGGACGATATTGTAAAATGGTTATTCCATATTTCAATACTTGTAATTACTGTAATAGTTTATCAAAAAGATGAGTTTAAACGTTACAGGAGCTACATGAATGCGTTCCTGCCCCTGATCATATTGGGAATAACGGAAGCGGTAGTTGAGATCGGACCTAAATCATGGAAAGATGCATTAGAAGGATTTATCGACACAGCACAGATCTTTGCGATCATTTGGATGGTGGCTATGCTTTTTATTGCCAACAAACAGAAAAAAGCACTTGAAAAAGAAAACATAAGAAGGGAACAGGAAGAGCGTGAAAGAATAATTATCGAAGAAAAGAAAGCAGAACTGGAAATATTAGTAGCAGAAAGGACTGCTGAAATCACCCGGCAGAAAGAAGAATTAGAACAGGCAGTTGTGGATCTGAAATCTGCACAAACACAATTGATACATGCTGAAAAAATGGCTTCTCTTGGAGAACTAACGGCAGGGATAGCACATGAGATCCAGAACCCCCTGAATTTTGTGAACAATTTTTCAGATGTGAATATTGAGCTGGCGACAGAACTTAAAGAAGAACTTGGAAAAGTTGTTGGTGATGAAAATACTAAATTGGCGCTTCAGCAACTTGCCAATAGTATAATCCAGAACCAGGAAAAAATCACACAACACGGGAAACGTGCAGATTCTATTGTAAAAGGAATGTTGCAACATAGCCGGGCAAATAACGGACAGAAAGAAACTACTGACCTTGTTGCACTCGCAGAAGAATATCTAAGGCTGAGTTATCATGGTCTAAGGGCAAAGGATAAACTTTTCAACGCAAAGATCACCACCCACCTGGAAGAGAAAATGGAACATATTGCTCTGGTCCCACAGGACCTGGGAAGGGCATTATTGAATTTTTTCAACAATGCTTTTTATGCAGTATCAGAAAAAAAGAAACTGAATATTCCGGGTTATGAGCCCGAAGTAACACTAACGGTTAAACGTACCGGCAAATATGCGGAGATAAGGATAAGAGACAATGGGACGGGTATTCCGGAGGCTATCAGGGACAAGATATTTCAGCCATTTTTTACCACCAAACCTACGGGATTGGGCACTGGACTGGGCCTATCATTGAGCTATGACATCATTACCAAGCTCCATGAAGGCAATATCATTTGCCAGAGTAAAGAGGGGGAAGGCACGGAATTTATTATCAGGATACCGATGGAAGAGTGAGGTCCATCTGATTACTATGAATGTGGAAACTAAACAAGCAGAATCTAAGCGGATTATAATATATTTAACATCGGTTTTTTACACCCTAAACAATAATTATGAAGATACTGGTAGTTGATGATGAACGTGATATTCAGATGCTTTTTGAACAAAGGTTTCGTAAAGAAATCCGGAGTGGCCAAATTATCCTGGCATTCGCTTTTTCAGGCGAAGAAGCACTCACTTATCTTAATCTTCATCATCACGAAGCCGTTTTAATTTTATCTGACATAAACATGCCGGGTATGAGCGGTCTCGAACTGCTGAAACATATAAAGCAGAAATACGAAAATCCGCCACCTGTGGTAATGATGATCACTGCTTATGGTGATGCCGAGAATTATAATAAATCTATGGAGTTGGGTGCAGATGATTTCTTAACCAAGCCCCTGGATTTTTCAGTTTTGAAGGAAAAACTTAAATTGAACTAATGGCAAAAATTCTCGTAGCTGACGATGAAACCGATCTGGAATTCCTGATCAAACAGAAGTTCAGGAAACAAATCCGTGAGCAACGGTATGAATTCGTATTTGCTATGAACGGTAAGCAGGCGCTGGAAAGAATTGAGGAACACCCGGATATTGATATAGTACTTAGTGATATCAATATGCCGGAAATGGATGGCCTCACACTTCTCACCAAATTACATGAAGCCAGTCCTTTGATCAAGTCTGTTATTATTTCTGCATATGGTGACATGGAAAATATTCGCTCTGCAATGAATCGTGGAGCATATGATTTTCTTTGCAAGCCGGTTGATTTTGTTGACCTGGAAGTGACGATGGACAAAACCCTGGAGCACGTCAGGCAAATCAGGGAAACCTTCAAGGCTATAAAAGAAAATAATATTCTTCGGATGTATGTGGATGAATCCGTTCTTCAGTATATGAATTCAACTGATTTTGAAAACAGTGTCACGGTCAATGAAAACATTGAAGCATCTGTCATGTTTATTGATATTTGCGGATTTACTTCGATCTCAGAAACACAACCTGTAAATGAAGTTGTAACACTGCTGAACCGATACTTCGACATGATGGTGAAGGAAATTATTTCACAGAAAGGACATGTCGACAAATTTATGGGCGATGCTATAATGGCTGTGTTCCGTGGAGAATATCATCTTGATAGATGTATTGAAACTGCATTGAACATCCGCAAGCAAATTGACGGATTAAGAGGAGATGATAATACATTACATTTTCATCCCAAGGTTTCTATAGGAATCAATTCCGGTGAGCTGATCTCAGGAAACATCGGATCAGCTAGTTTGAGAAGGTTGGATTATACTGTAATTGGTGATGTAGTGAATACCGCACAAAGATTGCAAAGTGCTGCTAAGCCAGACCAGATCATTATTAATGAAGTCTGCTATAATAAGGTAAAAGAGTCTTTTGTCTGTGAGGCACTCGGCGAAGTGTCCATGAAGAATAAGATCCTGCCGGTCAACATTTATAATGTTGTGGAATAGTCGCTCTCAATTTAGAATATGTATACGGATCGTTTCTATTAGATATTCGACTCCTTGTAAAATGTCTGGGATACTCGATCCATGTGTAAAATGTATCGGAGCAGACATTCAAATCAGGAAATTATCCAATTTGCTGATTTTACTACCACATTCCCACATTATCAAATTACCACATTATTTTTTAGCCCCGTCACAGACGGGGCTAAAAAAATAAGCCATTCCGTAGAAACGGAACGGCCTCAACGATTGCTTGCCATATAAAAAAAAAGCTTACTTCTTAGTTGTATCGGCTGCTGCTTTCGTAGTGTCTACAGTTGCAGTTGTGTCAACAACTACTGGAGTTGTGTCAGGAGCAACAACAGTTGTAGTGTCAGCAGTAGTCTCAGTTGTTTCAGAACCTCCGCAAGAAGCGAGAGCAGCGATAGCCATGATTGCAAAAAACTTTTTCATTCGTTTGAATTTGATAGTTTGTTAATGTATAGACATTAATACCAGGTGGGTATAAAAGGTAACCCTGCCCCGATTAAGTTTTTTTTCGTTCTTTTGACACTTAATTTGGGTTACAAAATCCACAAAAAAGTATTAATACAGGCCAGTGAGCAATTATCTACAAGAATCGGTATTACTAAAAGGACTGGCAAACAACGATAAAGAGGCCGTTGAGACCATATATAAGGATAATTATAACCTTGTGCAGCAGTTGGTTATCAATAATAATGGCACAGAAGACGACGCGAGGGATATTTTCCAGGAAGCGCTCATCATTTTGTACCAGAAAGCTAAATCCGACAGCTTTGAGCTGAACTGCCAGATCAAGACCTATGTTTATTCCGTTTCCAGGCGCCTTTGGCTAAAGAGGTTACAGTATAATAAGAGATTTGAAACGCCTGTTGACAATTTCAGTGAGATGGTATCCGTGGAAGAAGATTTGTCCGTACACGAAAAAATGGACCGTCAGTACAGTATCATGAGGGGAGCGATGGGGAAAATTGGGGAGCCCTGTAAGAGTCTTTTAGAAGCTTTTTATGTACATCATAAAAATATGCAGGAGATCGCCTCGTTTTTTGGATATACAAACGCAGACAACGCTAAGAATCAGAAGTATAAATGTTTGATGAGACTAAAGAAACTATTCTTTGCTCAGTATAAAAACGGTAACTAGATGGACCAGATCGCATTGATTGACGCAGCAGAACGCTACCTACGGGGAGAGATGGACGAAAAGGAAATCGCCATGTTCGAGGATTTGCGCAAAACAGATCCCGAAATTGACCAGTTCGTTGTTGAACATCACCTCTTTGTAGAAGAAATAGAACGTTACGGAGACCTTAAACGCTTTAAGGCAAATATGTATGATGTTCACCATTCCCTGAAGGAAACTGGTGAAATTGGCGACGTTAAGCCCAAAGAAAAAGGAATGCTGGTCCACATGTGGGATCGTTACCGCAAAGTAATTGCTGTAGCTGCCTCCATTGCCGGACTTACCGCCCTGTTGATCAGCGGACTCGTAATGATGTTCTCACCCAAAGCACCCATTTCTGATATCGAAGAATTAAAAAAGAAAGTCAACAACCTGGAAGTAAGTACTAAAAGTCAGGCCAATGTGTTGAATGATGTGAAGAAAAAAATTGAACCCGGTACTCCCATTTCTTTTGGTGGAACCAGTTTCCTTATTGACGGTAAAGGATACCTGCTCACCAGTTCTCACGTGGTTAGCGATGCCTCACAGGTATTTGTTCAAAACAATAAAGGACAGGATTTCAGGGCTGAGATCATTTATAATGACGTAAAACGTGACCTTGCCATCCTCAAAATAAATGACCAGGATTTTAAACCCCTGATCAACCTTCCTTACGGAATTCGCAAATCTGCATCTGAACTGGCAGAACCCATTTTTACACTGGGTTATCCTAAAGATGAGATCGTGTATGGTGAAGGCTATCTTAGCGCCATGACCGGCTTTAAGGGAGATACCATGAGCAGCCAGATCACTATTTCTGCTAACCCTGGTAACTCTGGTGGACCGGTCCTCAACAAAAACGGCGAAGTGATCGGCATGTTGAATGCACGTCAGAGAACAGCTGAAGGAGTTGTATTTGCTGTTAAATCGCAGCATATTTTCAGGACGATCGATGAATTAAAAAGACTGGATTCAATTCAGAATATTAAAATGTCGACCAGCTCCAGTATCCGCGGAATGGAAAGAACTCAACAAGTGAAAAAGATCGAAGAATGTGTTTACATGGTTAAAGTTGTCATGAAGTAATTTCTGACTGAACTATAAAAAAAAGGAGAACAATCGTTCTCCTTTTTTTATGACTATATTTTAGGACAATTAAAAGCAATCTTTTAATAATCATTCCATAAGCCAGATGGATATTCACCATCATCAACCAAAGCATCGATACTGGCTTTCACTATCGGAGCATCTTGTTTATATGTGACTCCAAACCAAAGTGATGTTGCAGGAATAATTTCAATTATACCTGCTTTCTTCCTGATGTATTCATCGGCCACAATAGGAATGAAGAATTCTGATTTAGGAATGCTGATCTGTTCATCCAGGAATGTATTGAATAATCCTTCGGTATAAGGAAATACTGCCGGAGAAAAGCACCAGAAATTCATCGAAACCTTTGTGTCTTTCGACAATTCTTTGGGTTCCAATCCATCTTCACAAATGATCTTTCCATCCTGCATACTGATGTTCAATCTTTCTGTAATACCGGTAAGGTTTCCTTTTTCATCTACCTGGCAAACGCCCCTGTTTACGGTTCCATGATCGGACAAAGTTCTGGTCAATTCATAACCGATAATAGACCAGGTTTGATCATTACATTCACCCGTAAGAAAACTTGCTGCTTTTTCAAATGCATCCCGACCATAAAAATCATCGGCATTGATCACTGCAAAAGGTTCATTGATCGCATCCTTTGCGCAAAGTACAGCATGTGCCGTGCCCCAGGGTTTTGTGCGATCAGCCGGAATATCACGTTTTCCTGTAAATGCTTCCAATTCCTGGTAAACATAGTCAGTTGCGATCCGGCCGTTCAACCGGGGTTCAAAAATGGCTTTGAAATTATCGGCGAATTCTTTTCTGATAATAAATACGACCTTTCCAAATCCTGCCCTGATGGCATCATAAATAGAATAATCCATGATGGTTTCACCGGCGGGTCCAAAAGATTCAATCTGTTTCATTCCACCATAGCGGGATGCCATACCTGCTGCGAGGATACAAAGGGTTGGTTTCATTTAATTCGTTTTTTCAACTTTGGAGCACAAAATTAAGTAAATAACATGCAATCAAATCCTCTTAACGAAAGGTTGCAATGGTTTGAACGACTTGCAGAAGAACATATTGTTACACATAACATTAATGATTCATATCTGTCTTCGAAAAATATCAGCTGGGATATACTGCGGACGGATCTTATCCATCCCATCTGTTCTGGAAATAAATTCTTCAAACTCAAATATTACCTGCAGGATGCTATACAAAAAAAACATACCCGCATTGCCACATTTGGAGGTGTCTGGTCGAATCACATCGTAGCTACAGCATTTGCTTCAAAGTTTTGCGGGTTAGATTCCATAGGATATATCCGCGGTGAGTCACCGGCAAAATGGTCGGATACCCTGACCGAAGCCAAAGAACAGGGAATGCAACTGGAATTTTTGTCCAGAAATGATTTTCGAATGCGGTCGGGAACTACAGATGAAAATGGTACCGAATACTTTATTCCACAAGGTGGATATGGCTTTCCCGGCGCCAAAGGCGCAGCAGAAATGCTGAACTATACCAATAAGGAAAAATATACGCATATATGCTGTGCCTGCGGGACTGGTACAATGCTGGCCGGACTAATACAGGCATATGATAAAGACCTTCCTGAATTTGTTGGCATCGCGGCTCTGCAGGATGATGAACTGACCCGTTCTGTAGAAAGACTCCAGATGCATGAAAAGGTCCCATTTTCTATTCATTTTGATTTTCATTTCGGAGGATATGCCAAAATAAATGAGGAATTGATTTCATTCATGAATGAATTTTATTCCCATCATTCTATACCTACGGATTTCGTTTACACGGGAAAACTAATGTTTGGCATCCGGAGACTACTTGAATCGGACTATTTCCCAGCCGGAAGCAGGATCCTTGCCATCCATAGTGGA
>Ga0207701_10006995_pt1 | contig 11230 bp, 8 predicted proteins | sample KBSSwiSSwithPhiX_FD_184294 | JGI IMG/M metagenome (GOLD analysis project Ga0207701, IMG submission 184294) | Switchgrass rhizosphere bulk soil microbial communities from Kellogg Biological Station, Michigan, USA, with PhiX - S5 (SPAdes) (version 2) | ecosystem: Environmental > Terrestrial > Soil...
CCCGATCGTGCGCGTAGGGCCCATCTGCCTCAGGTTACCGGCAGCGCTACGCGCTAGACAATATGGAATGACCGGCCCGCTATCGTAACGTCGTAGTGCTATCGCACTCGACAAGGTGGTCTGCGCCACCGAAATCGCGGGTTAACACCTCGCGGCGCCAGAGCCGCATCGATAGGAGCCGGTCGTGAAACAGGTTACTACGTTCGTTGGAATTGATGCGCACAAGAAAGACCTCTTCATTGCCATGTTGAGTGGCGATCAATCGACGCCGGTGACGTGGCAGCTCGCGAACGAGCCGAACGCCGTGCGGCGCTTGGTGCGGAAGCTCGAGCGAGAGGCGCCAGGGCCGGTGCGAGCGTGTTACGAAGCGGGCCCCTGCGGCTATGCGTTGCAGCGTCAGATGACGACGACACGTGTCCGCTGCCAGGTCATTGCACCGGCGTTGGTGCCGCGGAAGCCAGGCGAGCGGGTGAAGACGAACCGCCGCGATGCGCGCAAGCTGGTCGAGTTGCTGCGGGCCGGCCTGCTGACAGAGGTCCGGCCGCCGACGCCGGAGGAGGAGGCGGTGCGCGATCTGTGTCGCGCCCGGGACGACGCGCGCACCGATCTGCAGCGGTGTCGGCACCGATTGGGCAAGTTGCTGCTGCGCCGCGGCCTCCATTACAGCGGGCGTAACTGGACACGGGCGCACCGCCAGTGGATGGCCAGTCTCACCTGGACGCACGCGGCTGAGCGCGTGGTGGTCGAGGACTACCTGCTCGCGATCGATCAGGTCGAGGCGCGGCTCCGCGAGCTGGACGCCCACCTGACGGAGACTGCGCAGACCGATCCGTATCGAGAGCCAGTGGCGTGGTTGCGCTGCTTTCGCGGGATCGATACGTTGACCGCGATCGTGATCTTGGCGGAGCTGCACGACTTTCGCCGGTTTCAGTCGCCGCGCGCCTTCATGGCGTATCTCGGGCTCGTACCGGGCGAAGACTCCAGCGGCGAGAAGCATCGACGTGGGCGCATCACGCGCACCGGCAACACCCTGGTCCGACGGCTCCTGGTGGAAACCGCCTGGCATTACCAACACCGGCCGACTGTGGGTATCGCGCTCACTCGCCGCCGGAAAGGACAGCCGGGGCGAGTGATTGCGATCGCCGACAAGGCGCAACAGCGCCTGTGCCGGCGCTTCCGGAAACTGGCGGCAGAACACAAGCCGGCGCCCAAGATCGCGGTGGCAATCGCGCGGGAACTCGCGGGCTTTCTGTGGGCCGCGCTCCAACCGCCAGTGGTGGCGAACTAACGGTACCCAGCGCAGTCGTTGAACGATGGTGATGCGGGCCGGTGACGAACCGCGAAGACGGCGGATGATCAGAGGCACGATTGCGAGGATCGGCGACCTAGACATGCGATACGGACAGCTGTCCCAACTCGCGACCCTAGAGTGCACGTCCTCCCGACGAAACACTGTCATGTGTGCTCTGCCCCGGGTGACCAGGGTAACCACCGGATATCAGCGTGACTCGTCGTCGAAGCGCCCTCGAGCGTCCGTCGTCTCCGCGGCCCGGGCACCGACGCGTCGGAGTACCACGTGGCGGACCCGGCGTCCAGGGCTTCGCGCCCAACGGGCGGCGCCTTCGGCGCCCCTGGACACCGCGCCCACCACGTGGTCGGACGCAATCAGGGAGCAAGCTGACGCTTGCTCGGCAACTGCCAAGCCACGATCGAAAGATCGGGGTTTGACAAAGGGTCATTCCATATCAGTCTATAGGCCAGCCCAACATGCCCAAACGTCCCGTGCACGAGACATGGCCCGAGCTCGACGATGATGCTTTGCTCGATGTGCGAATGGCGGATCTGCCCCTGGTCATCGAGGGCACGCTGGCGCACCGGATTGAGCTCCTCCGGGAAGAGCTTCGGGCGCGAGGGTTGAACTTCCCCCTTCATTTCTATCTGTCCGACGAGTGGTTCACGCCCGATGGCGCCACGACGATCGCCATCCCCTTCTATCTGGCCCACCCGCGGCTCGAAAAACTCGAGGAGGCGCAGATGCTCGAAGTCGAAGGCGGCGAACACGAGTGGTGCATGAGGATTCTTCGGCACGAAGCCGGCCACGTCATCGACAACGCCTACCGCCTCCGTCGACGAAGCAAGCGACGCGAGGTCTTCGGCTCGCCTTCGAAACCGTATCCAGAGTTCTACACGCCGAAGCCGTACAGCAAGAGCTTCGTGCTGCATCTGGACTCGTGGTACGCGCAGAGCCACCCTGACGAAGACTTCGCCGAGACGTTCGCCGTCTGGCTGACGCCGAACAGCGAGTGGCGGCATCGCTACGCCGGATGGAAGGCGCTTCCCAAGCTCGAATACATCGATGCGTTGATGGGGGCGCTCCGGGACCGTCCGGCGCCAGTCGACAACTCTCATGAGGTCGATGCACTGCCCAATCTCCGCATTACGTTGCGCCAGCATTACCGCAACAAACGACGCTACTACGGCGTCGACTACCCCAATTTTTACGATCGCGATCTGCGGCGCCTTTTCTCCGATGCGCCGGAGTTCATGGGGCAGATGACGGCAGCGCGGTTCATCTCGCGCATCAGGCGACAAGTCCGTCGCGTGGTGGCAGGATGGACGGGGATCTACCAGTACACGATCGATCAGGTCCTGGAGGAGATGATCGGACGCTCCCGGGAGCTGAAACTGCGCCTGGCCGTTCCGGAGGAACAGGCGCGCCAGGAGTTTACGGTGCTGCTTACGGTGCAGGCCATGAACTACCTGCACAGCGGCGGACATCGCTTGTTTCTTTGAACCGTGAAGAAACTTCGCATCCTCGCGCTCGTGCACGACCATCTGGTTCCACCCGAGGACACGACCGGTATCGACATCCTCGAGGCGGAATGGAAGATGGAGTACGACGTGATCGAGACACTTCGTGAGATCGGCTACGACGTGCGCGTGCTCGGTATCAATGACAACCTTGGCGGGATCCGGCCAACGGTGGGACTGTTCAAGCCGCACATCGTCTTCAATCTCATGGAGGCGTTTGCCGGCGTCACGACCTTCGATCAGAACGTGGTCAGCTATCTCGAGCTGCTCGGGCTGCCATACACCGGATGCAATCCGCGCGGCCTGATCCTGGCTCGCGACAAGGCGCTCTCGAAGAAGCTGCTCGCCTATCACCGCATTCGCGTCCCGGACTTCACTGTCGTTCGTCCAGGACGGAAGGTCGCGCTTCCCAAGCGCCTGACGTTCCCGCTCATCGTCAAATCGCTCTTCTTCGAGGCCTCGACGGGGATCTCGCAAGCCTCGGTGGTCGAGAATCACGAGCAACTCGCGCGACGGGCGACGTTCATTCACGAGAAACTAGGCACGGCGGCGATCGTCGAGCAGTTCATCGACGGTCGCGAGATCTACGTTGGCGTGATCGGCAATGAACGGCTCGACGTGCTGGCGCCGTGGGAGATGTCATTCGCGCAGATGCCCGACAACCGCTGGAAGATTGCCACGGAGCGGGTCAAGTGGAGCACGCAGTATCAGAAGAAGCACGGCATCATGACCGACCGGGCGCGACTCGATGCCGGCACGGTCGAGCGGATGCAGCGAATGGCGAAGCGCGCGTACCGGGCGCTCGACCTGAGCGGGTATGCCCGCATCGATATTCGGATGGATGAAGAACAACGGATTTACGTGCTCGAAGCCAATCCCAACCCGAACATGGCCTATGGCGAGGACTTCTCCGAATCGGCGGAGGCCCAGGGCATCTCGTACGAACGCCTGCTCGACAGGCTCATCGCCCTCGGCTTGCGGTGGAAGCCCGCCCGCACGGGGTGAAGCCGGGCACCATGTAGTCCAGCACGTCCAGCGGGGACTTTTTCGCAATTACCCGGAATATTTCCCACCCCTGTGACATCGTGGCGTTCTTGAGGCATCATTTGTTTGGGGCACAAACGGAGAGCCCTTTGCAGCACACCACCTCAACATGAACATGTCGCGCATCGGAATCGTCGCCCTTGCGTGGGCGGCGAGTGTAGTCCTGCTCTCAGCCCAGAAAATCCATCCTGCACTCATTCGGAACCATCCGGCCATCGGCTACGCGACCAGGCCGCTGTCGGACCCGATTACGCAGTTGAACGCCCGGCTGCAACGAGGCGAGGTCTCACTCGAGAAGCAGGGACCTTCCGGATATCTGACGTCGGTGCTGGCGGCGCTGAAGGTGCCAATCGATACGCAGGTCCTCGTCTTCTCCAAGACGAGTTTCCAGGCGCCGCGAATCAACCCGAACAATCCTCGCGCCATCTTCTTCAACGACACGGTCTCGGTCGGATGGGTACGCGGCGGGCCGGTGCTCGAAGTCGTTGCGCAAGATCCCCAGCAAGGCTCGATCTTCTACACACTCAGCCAATCGGAATCCGGGATACCACAGTTCGAACGTAATGACACCTGCGTGATGTGCCACGTCTCCGAGGCCACACAGAATGTCCCAGGCCTCTTCGTCGGCAGTATCTTCCCCAGTGTCGATGGCACGACGATGTACGGGCCGGCGTACACGACGGATCATCGGAGCCCATTCGAACTGCGATGGGGCGGATGGTACGTGACCGGCACGCACCAGGCAGATCGCCACATGGGGAACGCAGTCGCGACCGATCCGTCGGACCTCGGTGCCATGGTGAAACCCGAGACCGTTCACGTCACCAACCTGGATGGCCGGTTCGACATGAACGGATACTTGTCGCCGTACAGCGACGTCGTCGCGCTTCTGGTTCTCGAGCACCAGGCCCAGATGTTGAATTTGATTACGCGCGTGGGATGGGAATCGCGCGTGGGCGCCGAAGCGGAGCGCACGTTCAACGGGAGAGTTGAAGACCTCGTCGACTATCTCCTGTTCGTCGACGAGTCCCCGCTGCCTGGCCCGATCAGCGGACCCACCACATTCGCGCGCAGGTTCAGCGCGAGTGGGCCGCGAGACAGCAAAGGCCGGTCGTTGCGCGAACTGGATCTCGGCAAACGCCTGCTCAAGTATCCGTGCAGCTATCTGATCTATTCGGAGCCGTTCGACGCCCTTCCTGCGGCAGCAAAATCTGCTGTCTATCAACGCCTGTGGGACGTGCTCAATGGTCGCGTCACTGACGATCGTTATCGCTCGCTGAGCGCCTCCGACCGTACGGCCGTACTCGAGATTCTCAGGGACACCAAGAAGGACCTGCCTGATTACTGGGCGGCGACTTCTGGGTAGCTAGGTTGCTGGGTAGCTGGGTAGCTAGGTTGCTGGGTAGCTAGGTTGCTGGGTAGCTAGGTTGCTGGGTAGCTAGGTTGCTGGGTAGCTAGGTTGCGTTTGCTGGGAATCAGGTGACCGAGTGACCCAGCTACCTAGTGACCCAGCTACCTAGTTACCTAGCTACCCAGCTACCTATAATCTTCCGCATGTCGTTGGAACGGGGGGACCGTCTCGGGAAATACGAAATCGTCGCCAGTCTGGGTTCGGGCGGAATGGGCGAGGTGTACCGGGCCGTCGATCCACGGCTCGAGCGCCAGGTCGCTATCAAGGTCCTTCGTCCGCTGGCGTCGAATACCGAAGCACAGGCCCGCCTCTGGCGCGAAGCGCGCGCCGCCGCCAGCGTCAGCCATCCTGGCGTTTGTCAGATCTACGACGTCGGCGAATCGGACGAACGGCTCTTCATCGTGATGGAGCTGCTGACCGGTGAATCATTGGCTACGCGCTTGAAGGACGGCGCCATCAAGCCAGACGAAGCGGTCGCCACGACGCTCGGAATCCTCGGTGCTCTGTCGGTCCTGCACAGTCGCCAGATCGTGCACCGCGATTTGAAGCCATCGAATGTCTTCATGACCGACGGTGGTATCAAGCTGCTCGACTTCGGCCTTGCGCGGTCGAGCGAATCGTCCTCGGAACAGACACTGACCCAAACAGGGATGGTCTCCGGCACGCCGCGCTACATGGCGCCGGAGCAATGGGCCGAGGGAGCGCTTGATTCCCGCTCCGATCTGTTCGCCGCCGGCGCCATCCTCTTCGAGATGTTGTCTGGCCAGCCGGCGTTTCCTGGCAACGATCTCATGCAGGTGTATCACGCGATCATGTCGGGCCAACCGGCCGCACTGGCCGGATCAGCCTCGGTATCGGCGATCGACGGAGTGATCCATCGCGCACTCGAGAAGCGTCCCGAGGATCGCTATCAGACCGCCGATGCGATGGCGCAGGCACTGCGATCGGCGATGACGCTCTCGACTGACACCTCGACGGTCACGGTCAGGCCGACCACGCGTTTGATCGCCGTCCCATTTCGGATGCTCCGCCCGGATCCGGATGTGGACTTTCTCTCCTTTAGCTTGCCAGACGCGATCCTCAGTTCACTCGCGGGCATTCAATCGCTCGTCGTGCGCTCCACACTGGCCGGCGCCGGGTACACCAGCGACGAAGGCATCGATCTCAGGAAGATAGCCGCCGACGCCGGCGTGGATGCAGTCTTGTGCGGCACGCTGCTGCGCGCAGGCGGACAGGTTCGAGTGAACGCCCAGCTGCTCGAAGCTCCCTCCGGTACGATTCTCTGGTCCAAGACGATTCAGCTCGAGATGAAAGACATCTTCGACGTGCAGGACCAACTGGCACGAGCGATCGTCGAATCGCTGTCGATCCCACTGTCATCGGGCGATCAGCGGCGCCTGCGTCGCGACCTGCCTGCCAGTGCCCGCGCGTACGAGTTCTATTTGCGCGGCAATCAGCTCGCCTACGACATCTCGATGCTGCAGGTCGCCGGCGAGATGTATCAGTCGGCACTCGACGAAGATCCCGGCTTCGCACCGGCCTGGGCGAAGCTGGGACGCGTCCATCGCGTCCTTGCGAAGTACGGCGTTGAAGGGCGCGACGAGCATTTCCGCAAAGCCGACGAGGCGTTTCGGCGGGCGCTCGAGATCAACCCCGATCTCAGCATCGCTCACAACCTCTACACGAACTTCGAGATCGAATCGCTTGGACGCGCCAAGGAGGCGGTCGCCCGACTGCTTGGCCGCATGCGAGCGCAGGCGGCCGACCCCGAGCTCTTCGCAGGGCTCGTCGTCGCATGCCGTTTCTGTGGCCTGCTCGATGCCTCGCTGGCCGCCGATCGCCATGCCCGCCGACTCGATCCGGCGATACGAACGAGCGTGACGTACACCCACTTCATGCGCGGGGACTGGGAACGCGCCGTGACTGCTGACGCCGACGACTTGCGCTGGATCACGAACTGGACGCTGCCCATACTCGGGCGCACCGCCGAGGCGATCGCGTCATACCGCGCGAACGAGCAACGGTCGCTGCCTCCTACGATTCACCTGTGGTTGAGGGCCTCGCGTCAGATTCTCGAAGGCGATGGTGATGCGGCACTCGCCTCCATCCATCAGTTCAGTACCATGCACGCCTTCGACCCCGAAGGGGTTTACTTCATCGCGCGCGCGCTGGTGAAGCTCGGTCAGCCTACGCCAGCCCTCGACTTGCTGCAGCAGCACGTCGTGGAGGCCGGCTTCTTCTGCCACCAGGCCTTCGTGGTCGATCCGTGGCTGGATTCCGTGCGAGGTGAGCGGCGGTTCAACGCGATCGTCAGGCGGGCACAGGAACGATCGCAGGATGCCGAAGCGGAGTTCCGTCGCCTCGGCGGCGATCGGTTATTGGCGAGCGCGTAAGCCGGTCCTGTTTTTCGGACCCGGCTACCCCGGCGGGTCTAAAAATCAAGACCCGCCCTACTTGCTTTCGCCCTTGCCCTTCACTGGCAGTGGCGGATCCGTCTTGCAGGCCGACGGCGCGAACTTCGATCCATCCGGCTCGAGTCGGAAATTCGTGCTCGTGTAGAACGTCCCGTTCAGATACTTCGCATCGTCGATCATCGTGATCACCTGAAGCCATACATCTCCGTTCGGGTGCGTGGGCAACCGATGAATGTACTCGGTGATCTGAGCCTGCTCGCTGTAGGGCACGCCATTCTTGCGGAGGTATCCCTCACGGAAATTGGTCGTCACCACCTTGAGATCGCCGCCGCTATTGATCTCCGCCTGCTGGCGCGGCGGCGGACCACCGCGAAGACCCTGACCGCCACCGCCAGGCACACCGCGTGACAGGATGCCTCCGCCCGTCACACGGACATCGACCGGCGGCCCACCGCGTCCGACGCCAGGACCCTCCCATTGCGCGAGCGAAAATCCCTGCCATGTCTTCTCGCCTGCGGCCTGTTTGGCGCGATCGAAGTTCAGGAGCCGCGTCTGGGTGCCGGCGTCGAACTCCAGCTTCAGCGTCTCATCGTCCTGCCATGAGATGCGAAGGCGGCCGGGCTGGCGCATGATCCCGCCGACGCCGAACGCCTTGCACTGGTTGCCGCTGGCAGTGTCAGCCGCCTGGTCCCAGGCTTGCGCGGTCTTCCGCCCTTCCGGGCTGACGGGGACGCTGGCAACGTCGCCTTTCGGTGGAGTCACCATGCGCCATCGCCAGTCCTCCGTGACAACAGACACCCATGTGCCGACGAGATCGATCGGCGCGGCCTGACGCGCCGTTTGCGGCGGGGCCGGTGCCTGGCCGCGGCCACGCCCCTGACCGGCGGCATCGATACCGGCCAGCGCAACGGCGAGGCTGAGCGAAAGCGCACCAACAACAGGAACCCGCATACTCATCGCGCGCTCCTCTGCGAGGCAGAATCCGCCGGGCTGCTCATTTCACGATAGACCGCTTCGATGAACATCGCTGTCGTCCAAGGCCCTGTGTCCGCTCCATAACGGCCGTCGTAGTCGAGCGTCGGGTGCGCCGCCTTGACCTGTTCGAGGGTCATCTTCTTCTGAACCATGTTCTTGATCCGATCGCGGATGATCACGAGCATGTCGCGATACATCGCAACGTCATGCTCGTCACTGATGCGCCCGTGACCCGGGATGACGTAGGTCCCGCCTTCCTCCAGCATCTTGCTCGGAACCGTCAGGTCCAGCAGCCGATTCAGCCCCGCGATTGTTCCATCGATGCTGCCGCCATTTGCAAGGTCGATGACCGGGTAGCCTTCGGTTCTGAAGAGATCGCCGGTGGCAATCACATCGGAGCGGCGGAACATGACGACCGTGCCGGTGTCATCGGCTGTGGCGTCGTCGTGGAACAGCATGATTGGCTCGCCGTTGAACGGGAAGTCTCGTGACGGCTCGAAATAAGTGTTGAAGGGGCGCGCCGAGTCCGCAACGCCGGCCTTGACCATCCGCGCGGCGGTATTTTCGTGCGACACGATCGCGGCGATGTTGCCATTCACCGTGCGTCCTGCTTTCGACACCGATTCGTTCCCACCGGTGTGATCGGGACTCATGCCAGTGTTGACAACCCACCGGATCTCCTTCCCTGGCGCGATCTGCTTGATCGCGGCGAGCACTTTGTCGCTCGATCCCGGATTGCCCGTATCCACGACAAGGACACCATCCTCACCTGCCTGCACGGCGATGTTGGCGCCGGCGCCGACGATCATGTGGACGTTCCCCTGCACGTGAACGGCCTTGACCTCGCCGGCATTGAGATGTTGCGGTTGATCCTCGGGTTTGAACCCGCCATTGGCTCCCGGACGCGCCGGCAACGGTTTCGCGCCCGGCTTCCACTCAGGCAACAGCGTCTCCGCGCCACCGCGGACACCCGCCTCGGGCATCGCATGCTTTGCCGAGAACTCGCCGATCCACGGGTTCGCTCCAGGCAGATAGTGCGGCACCTCGTTCTTGTCCTTCGGCACTTCCATCACGTACTCGCAGTTGTAGAGCCAGTTCTGGTTTCCACGATCCATCAGCACGAATTCCTGGCTCCTGATGTACGGCTCGCTCAGGTAGACGGGATCGGTCGCGATGGTGACCTGCGAGAGGACGTTGCCGTGCCGTATCCAGTGCTCGACCACCGTGAGTCGATCGCTTGCGGGTATTCCTGTCCGCCGGAAGTAGCCGGCTTTGATGTGAGTCGTGGTGATTGTCAGGGTGTCGCCGTTCCACACGCCGGTCGAGAAACCCATGAACGTGTGCGGCGCGTAATCCGGCGGATGCTGACGACCGTCCATCCAGATGGTCCGCTCCTGCTGATACGTTCCCAGGTGCATCCGGATCGCAAGTAACTCCTGCGTGTCCTGGTTGTGTTCCTGCCAGATGCGGAACTGATTGGGACCGAAAAACATGTACGGCAGCGTGTACGGCGCGCACTGATGCTCGAGGATCGAGTGCCGCGCCACATCCCAGCTATCGGCAAAGAGGCGTGCGGCATCGTTGATCGGCACGCCGCTGAAGTCGCCAGGCTCCTCGCCCGGGACGCGGTCGGGCTGGTCCTCGTGATAACGCCCGCTCCACTCGCCGACGAAATTGATTTGCGCAAACGCCGGCACCGCCGCGAGCACGACGAGTACGCATGTCCCTAGCGCAACGCGATTGATGCTGTTCACAACTCGACCCATGTTCCTACCTGACTTGTGCTTTCGAGGTGGTGCTCTGCAGATGTTCGTTCAGATCCGGCAGACACGACACTTCCTGAATGTCTTCGTCATCGACACGGTTGAAGCGCTTCATGCTCTTCCACTCGCCTTCCCAGTGCTCCGGATCGGTCATCGTGTATTCGATCTCCAGTTGCTTGCCGCCATTGATCAGGCGGATGCGTTCGACGATATGCAACTGCTCGCCCGCAGGGATGGACGCTCCACCCTGATCCATCCAGTGATGGTCGCCGCGGAAGCCGATCGTGTCGACCACGAGCGCATCGCCTTCCCAGTGCCCGATCGACTCACCGTTGAACGTCCGGACGATGATGTCCAATTCCGTGTGGGGGCGTCCATCGAGATAGACGATTCGAAGGCTGTTCATGAAACCGCTGACCATGTAAATCGCGGTGGGGATCTGCACCATGGCCATGGGCCAGTAGCGCGTCATGATTAGCGGCAGGCCGGCGGGCCAGCACTGGCCGATATCGTCCCGGTACACCTTGCCTTCCCTGGCTGCTTTCTGTGACGCGTCGAAATGCACCTGGGCAGCGGGCGTCAACTTCGGATATGGCGGACCGAAGCGCCACGCGTCCGCGCTCTCGGTGGTATCGATGAACCAGTTACCCGTCAGATTGAACGGAGCCGCCGGACGTGACTTCGCGACGTTGGCGGGGGCCAGAGCGCTCAACTGCACGCCAGGCTGGGTGGCAGGCGCCGCGCTTTCCGTGGCGGGCGCACTCCCTGGCGCCGCCGGCGCCGATGCATCGCAGGCCGATACGGATACACCA